>Ga0179591_1365444_pt1 | contig 18710 bp, 14 predicted proteins | sample CZOMad2_1_08_16f_FD_182891 | JGI IMG/M metagenome (GOLD analysis project Ga0179591, IMG submission 182891) | Vadose zone soil fungal communities from Angelo Coast Range Reserve, California, USA - CZOMad2_1_08_16fungal (PacBio error correction) | ecosystem: Environmental > Terrestrial > Soil >... | reverse complement strand
CCTTCTCTTTCTTGTTCATCTCGAAGAATTAACATTTTACGCCTTTTTTTTTTCAGGCGTTTGAGATCCCCAATCGTAACATTCCTGATCGTTGGTTAATTCTCCTTCTTTGCACCTTCTCGAGCTCTGCACATACCCCTTCCCAAGCTCTCTCCACGACATAAGAGCAATCTGAGTCCCGCCCCCTTTTCCTGACGACTTCAGAGACCAATCCCGCCATGCCTCTTTTTTCCTTCCACTACCATCCGCCTGGGTCTTCCGCCCCCGGCATCGCTTTTCAATCGCCCCGCAACATGTTCTGCTCCCATTTTTCCATGGCCGGTAAACCTCCTTCTCTTCCTCCCCTCCCTTCTGATCAAAAGGCTCTTTTTTCATCCCTACCTTCCAATTTAGGGACTTGGCCATGATTTTGTAATATGTGTAAGATCCGCTCCCTTTCTCGACCAAATTCCCCTCCCTTTGTTTGATCGGCATTCCGTGCCCCCCGCACCCCCCCACACACGTTTCTCCACTACGCCGAAAAGTCTCTGTTGTCGCGATCTCTTCGGGCAGTATTTCCCCTGTCGACCCCTTTTTCCCGTCCATTTCTCGTTTCCCCGTCTCCGAGTCTCTTTTTCAGCTTTTTTTTACTTTTTAAAACATGTTTGCGGCTCTTGACCGAGCAAACTTTCTCACGGTTACGAGTTTTTATGAAAGCTGCCTCGTTTTTTTACCCTCTTTCTTTTTGATTTCTTTTTTCTCTTGCCTTTCCCTCTTCGGCAAGAATCCTTCCTGCTTTCCCGCCCGTCCCTGCGAAAGCCCTTGGAGGTTCTTTTCGCCTTGTTTTTGCCGGGAATGAAGGCTTCCCCAACCCGCCCTTTCCCTACCGATTTCCCACCCCTGCTTTCCCCTCCCTTTTCTCGATTTATCTTGCCAGGTCGCCTGCTCTGCCCGATGCAAGAGCTCGTTTGTCCGATTCTGTTCGCTCTGCCGCTCCGCGTTCTCCTCGAGGGTCTGTTTACTGTCCCGAATTCTCCTACGGCGTAGCACGCCCTGCCGCGGGTTCGATAGTGGAGAGATTCTTTTATGACGCTCGCCTCTCTGCGGCTCTTTCTCCAACCCGACCTCATTCCTCTTTTCTCTTGGACGCGCTAGAATTCTTCCTTTTCGGCATCTGCCCCGTGCCTTCCGCTATAGGGCGGGGTCCATCCCCGACTTTGGTATGCAGACTTTTAGGATCAAAAGATCGCGTTCTGTTCCCTGAATCCTTCGGTCCTCGTTCGTAATGTCTGACACTAATAGTCTTTGGTGTGGATGGTTTATCCGTCAGGACCTTTTGTGCCCCCTCTAGTAATCGGTTTTTCTGGTTGCGTTGGAAGACCAAGTATCCCTTTCGAAGGGTATAGTTTTTTGTTTTCTTTTGTTTACCTTCTCTTTGCCTTTCACGAGTTACTGCCTCCGCTTTGCGTTCCCGGACTCTGGCCTGCCCCCGCTCTTCCACAGATGCTCTTCCTCTTCACAGATAAGGGGCTACCCCCCTCGTCCCCCGTTTAAGCAGGCGTCCTCGCGACCCGGCCGGAGACCCTAGATTGTGACTCCTGAGAACGCAGAAGAATAGAGAGTCATGTGTCGGTTCTGTCCTCTCCGATTTTTAGATAGACAGGCTCCTTACTACACCAGCCCCCTCCGCTTCATATCCCTCACCCCCATTTTTTTGGTCAACCCCATCGTGAGTCTTCGGACACCCCCATTTTCCCTTGCTGAGTCCCCCCCTCCGCTCGTTTTGCCGGTCTCTAGTTAACTGGAAAGAACGTCCCTTCCTTCCCTGGTTCCTCGAAAGACTGAGACCCCTTGTAGAGTCCACTTCTTTGTCCCCTTTCGTCTAGGCTGCCTTCTCCTATTCGGCCCCCCTTTTCATAACCTTTGACTCCCCTCAGGCCTCGCCCCACTCGGCGGAAAGCTCCGGTGCAGTCGGTCCCCCTCCGTAGTCCCCCGTTTTTTTTGGTTTCTCTGTTACCGACGTCGAGCTAGGTTTCTTTTCCTTCAGATCGATAATTTTTTCCCCTAGCCTAATTCCCCAGACCTTGCCCTCGGCGGGACAGGATACCTCTTCAATCACCAAGCGACCCCTGTACCCTTCTTTTCCCTAGCCGTCAATATTTGCTTCGAACCTCTAGCACTCACGCGGGAATTTCGGTGGCGAGTTGTTTCCCTCTTTCCCTGCGGATATTTTTTCCCCCTTTTTTTCCTCTTGCGTTTCTCCCTCGTTCGGAAGAAAGTGATCTTTAGTAATCTCCCCTCCCGCACCCGAGTGCCCCTTCCGTCGGCCGAGCAGACATTTCCCGGCTGAATCTAACAGCGCTACTTTCCCGTCTTACCTTCTCCCTACTGAGCTGCCCCCTTGGTGGGCGGTTTTGGTCCCGACAGATTTCCTACAGTCGAGGAGAGTTGCACTTGTCTTCGAGCCTTTTTCCCAAGTTTCCCTCCTTGTATCGCTTTCATCGCCCCTAGCGTACTGTGTACGCGTTCTGACGCACATAATTCCCGTCCTTCCTCCCCCTAATACTTTCCCGAAGTTTTCTTCCCTTTTTTGTTGCCCAGAGACGCCCCCCCCCTTCACCCCGTTTTCGCCGTTATTCGAGGAACTTCCTGCTCTGTCTCCCGTAGGGGAGAGGTTCCCGGTTATCACCTAGTTGACGTGCCCTCTTATTGGTCAAACACAACGCCTCAACAGATTTAGGCTTTTGGTATCTTGGTGTCTCTGCGGGTTTTTCTCGTCAGTTTCTCAATTTTATCTTCCTCTTGCTCGACGACGAACCACTTCCTCCGCCTGAAGTCTCATTTCAGCGAACCCCATGCTCCGTTCCCGGACCCATAATCTGGGTTATTCTTCTCTGCACCCTCGCTGCCACGCCCGGCTTGCTCTTTTACCATTTGCGAGGTCAAAGCATCATACACGGTCCCCCCCCCCCCCCCTTCATCCGAGGGTTACCCCCCCCCTCCGCTTCCTATCTCCCTCCTCGTGTCCCCTTTCCCTCACCTTCGATCAACTTGCCCAGTTTCACTACGGAGCCTTTCGCTTCCCTTGTCACCCTCCCCCCCGGTGGCGGGAGAGGTTTCTCTACCCCCCAGTGTTTTTAACTTTCACGGGTCTCGAGTCCCCAAAGTCATCTTTCCGATCCTTTTACACCCTCCCTTTTTTTTTTGTGTCTCTAGGAGACACTCTTTTCCGATTTCTCCCTTCCTGGACTTTCCCTTTTCGATCTACGCCCAGACCCCTTGTTGTTTAGCGGTTAACAGGAGAAGTTCGGTTACATTTTCTCGTTATTTTTCCCGGGACCCTAAGCGTTATATACCCCGTTAGCGCGGTTTTTTTTCTCGGAATAGTAGATGTCAAGTCCTCGGTAATTCCGGACTTATTTCTTTTTTGCGCACTAGCTCTTCATTGACCGAGCTCTGGCTTTTTTTTTTTTTGAATCCGTCTCAATTCCTCGCGACAACTGTGACTTTTCCCTTTCTGCCTTGAACTTTCTTCTTTTCTGAGTTTTTCTCTTGATCCCTGTAGCCTGATTCCTGAGTGTTCTCTCATCGTAGTTTTTTTATTCGACACGTTCCACCACCTACCCTCCCCTTCGTCTTCCCCGGAACCACGTCGTTGTTTTCTTTTTTTTGTACCCTTTTTTTGCCCCCCAACCCAACCTTTTCACTAAACCGTCGTCAGTAGAGATGCCCCGTCTCTTTGGTTTCCTAGAACGTGTCCCACTTTCTTTGCATCTATTTTTTTCCTTTTTAGCGTTTTTCAGTCCCCCCACACCGTTAGCCGTTCGGGTATTCTTTTTCGTTCTGCTTAATGTTAGCTTCAACCGCCCTCCCGCTCCCTTCCGGAGTTCTCTTGACATTCTCCCCTCCTTTTTAACGTTGCTCTCAACGTATGAATAATTTCCCCCCTTCCTGCCCCAGGGTTCTCCCTGTTCCTCCGAACTCCGCCCCCCCCTCGCTTTCCTCGAGTCGCTAGCGTAAGATTGTCCCGTCCTCCTTGCGCCTCGAAGTTTTTGCGCCGTCCCCGCCCCTCCGTGGGGATAGGGGAGAGTCTCGGAGACTTGGTCCTCCGACCGCAGTGATCCCCACCCTCCTTTTCAGGAAAAAGACTTCCCCCTTCCGTGATTTTCCAATCACGTTTTGAACCCTCCCGCCACCGGAACTCTTACTAAGATTTTTTTCTAAGTTGAAAGCATTTAGGTCCCCTTTCCTTGGGGGCACCCCCCCCCACCATACGTGATCCTTTTTTTTGATGATGCGACTGACCTCTTCCTCGGCCCTTTCTTTTCCTTTTCTGTCTGCCGGCTCTTAGATCTTCGACGTCCCCAAATCCATATCGTCCCTACCTCCTGCGGTGTCCCCACCGCCCCCTGACCTGTCCCTTCGTTTCATTGGTTGACCGCGGGGGAACCGTGAACTGCTGCGTCGCCGTGCTGAAACTTTTCCTAAGTCGGAGAGCTCTCCCTCTCCCCCCCTACCGGCGCATTTAATTTCTTTCTAGCCGTGGGAGAATTAGGGCTACGTAGATGAGGAGAATTTAGTAGCTAGCGGTGTGAAAGTCCCCCTTCTCTCTCCTTTCAGGGCGCTCTTTGCATGGGTTTTTCCCACTCTCCGCAAAATGTACCCCCCCGTTCGGGCGCGAATATTTTTTTCCCCCGTTATTATCTTACGAGATGTCCCCCTTCGATACCTCATGCCACCGACCTTACGAGGTCGATCTCCTTCGCGGCTCGCGTCCCAATCGTTTTTTTGTTTTTCTCGCCTCACTCGTCCCCGCTTCCTGGTTGCCCTTAAAAGCTTACGCCTTGGCATTGATCTGTCTATCTGTCGAAACTCCACCCAAACCTCGTCCCTTAACGTTCTTCTTTGACATCCCTTTTTCCTGCGGCCCCCCGACCCCCGAAGCCCCCACTGATGCCTTCGGCCTCGGATGTCGTCCAACGCTACGCACCCCTTCCCGGCTCCTTCTTCACTTTTCCTCGCCCCTTCTTGTCCCACCGTCGCGGTCTTCTTTATGCCTCTTACCTGTTAGTCCGCTTTTTCTTCCCACCTTGACAACGAGCCGTTTCCGACCTTTCTCGCGGTTCCTTTCCCCCGATCTCACTTCATGAGTCCTCCACCTTTCACGCCAGAGTGCCCTTGGCTTTTTCGTTGTTAGATCCTTGATGACCCGCCTCCCCTCTAATAGGACTTTATTCGTGGGGGACTCTATGCATCAGATTGTCGTCTATTCCAGAGATATACAGTTTCAAACGGCATCTAGAATTCGGAGACGAAGTGTTTCCTCAGCTTTCCCAGGCGACCCCCCCCCTTTTTTCCTCCACCCTCCTTCGTCCGCCTTTTTCCAGGGTAGCTCACCGATTTTGTCGCACAATCCATAGCGTCCCCCCTTCGCAAGATCGACCTTCTCTGAAAATGTCCGATCGAGCAGTGTGTTTTTCCTCGTCCGATTCCTACTCCTGTGTGAAGCCTTCGCGGCCCCTTTTTCGGAATCTTCCCCTACTTCCCCGTTGGTGCCTCGATTTCTTTACTCGGTCGTTCTCTGATCCCGCGACTGATTTTCCTCTCGTTATCGCGGCCTTGCCTCCCACTTAACACGTACCCGGTCCTGTTCCAACTGCATCGATTAGAATCGCAGATCACTCTTTTTTTTTTCACCGTCTTCATTCCCCCTTTTAGGCCCTGCCGACTTTTGAGTTCCACCCCCACCCAAGGTTCCTTCCACCAACACTTCCTGCCCTAGAGCTTTTACGCGTCCCCCTATGACGGTCCGGTATTACCGTGTTGGACGCGCGGGCATCCTCTATCGCCCTCTTTTCCCCTTTTTTTTCTTTGTGTTTCGTTTTTTTTCTATTTTGGTGTCGTTCAGTGGTCGGGGCAAATTTCCTATACTCTCCGTTGGGTTTGAGGACAGGATTCAGCTGGAAGTTTTCGCAATCTCCCTCCTTCCTTAAATTTTTTCTCAATTTGGGTGGCGATTATCCACCTCAGTCTGTGACTAAAAGCGGGGTTTATCTTCCCTTCCTTTTCCCGCACTCCCTGCTCCCTTTCTCTCCCCTATGCGGTTCTTCTTTGCGTCTTCCGCGGTTTAACCCTCCGATGATTTTACGAGCCCGCTCCTTTGTTCGTTCCCCGGCCGATGTCTTTTTTAGGTCTCTCTCTTTTTTTGTTGGGCGTTGCCGAGGCGAGGCTCTTGATGTTTCTTTTCTGCGAGCTTCGTCGTGTGTGCGGGTGCGAGTCTAGCGAAGCCTGTGCCCAGCATTTCTCCACACCGTAGAGTTGACTTTTTAGCTTTTCCGCACTTCGATTTTACCCTATACTGTTTTTTTCCCTTTATAAAGTAGTCTATCGTTTGAACCCACCGCCATCGGATTGGTCGCCTCACTCTCCCTCCTTTTTTTTTTTAGATAGTCTGCCCTCCCGTTTTTCTTTCGGTTCGAGATACTTCCATCTTTATTTATATTCTTGTGCACCCCCACCCGTCGACCTCCGCCTGTTTGCGGTTGCGATCAAGTCAAAGCCGTCTTTGGTGTTTCTCCTCGCCTGCACGTCTTATCTCTCTAGCCCCCAACCCTGCCAACAGTGTCATTTTTTTCCACGACCCTTCACGAGTTCCTTCCTTTGCACATCCCCGCCCCGCACCGATTCTCATCGAGACCTAACAGCTAGGGTAGTACTCCATCGCGTGCTCGTCCGCCCCTGGCCCTAAGAAACCTTAGATTCACTCCCCGTCTCTTTTCTCCCCGACGTTTTTTTTTTTTTTTCGCGCACGCTTTGCTCTTTTCACCTAGTATCCTAAACCCTTCGTCTCTCCAAACGGCGGGTGTTTCATTTCTCCTTTAGCCCAGGTCCCTTTTCAGGCAAATTGATTAGTGACTATTTCGACTCCCCCCCCTCGCCTTATGGCTCTCAACCCCACACGCCCTGGAAACTTATGCGCAATTCTTTCAAAAAAGCCCCGCCAACTAGCCCCTCCCCCCTTTTTGGGACTCCTCCTCTCTCTTATTGTCCCGCTTTTGCCCACTTCGTGACCGTCCTCACCTGCGTTAAATAGAGGTCGTGTTGATAGTGTGGTCCTAAATTTCTTGCACTCCCTTGTTCAGGATCCTTGCTGCCCCCCTTTAGACGTTTCTCCTCGTCGTCCTCTCTTTCACTGAGCAATGACCCGTTGTACCGCTTATTAGGTTTTTGCATTGCTAAGCCGAATTCGTTCCCTCTTCATTCCCCTGAGACTACCTCGATTCCAGCCCTTGGTTTCTTTTACCGCGTCCCTCTCCTGATCGGTCGTGCGCGAACCCGTGAGATCTTCACCTGATATCAGCCCGCGGTGACCACTGTTTCTCTGCGTATCCCCCTCTCCGACCCCCTATTTTCCAGTTGCAGATCCGCGACGTACCCTCCGTTGATTCAGGAAGAGCTTTTTCTCGGTAGTCCCTGTTATAACTGTAGCCCCTTCCTTTCGGGAACCTAGCGTCTTTCGTCCGCCAGGTAGAGTTAAGGTGTCTGAGCGAACTCTCGCACGAGCTCTATTCCCCCTTCCCTTTCCTAGCCCTCTTTCTCTCCGCGGGACTTCGTCCTCGACTTCGCTTTCGGTAAGCGCCACGTTCTTCCCGACGACTTTCTGATTTTTTTTCTACGACATGCTTCTTAGCTCCTCCCCCCCCCCTCTCTTTCAGGAGTTCCCCACTCTTCGCACCTTCCTCTTTCCTTTTTTCCGCTTTTGACCTACCCGTTCTGCTTACTTTCAAACCCTATTGAGAGCCGCCTCCTTTAAAGTTAATCCAATTTCGGACTTTCTGCGCGTGTTTGTCTTCTTTTGGCAGACATCTCGGTGCCTGAGGAATGTTTCTTTTTTTTTGGTGCCGTTAGATGAAGTGAAGAATTTTTGACCCCCTTTTCGCCTCTGTGATTTTTTTCCTTTTCTTCGGCCTGAGTCCTCTAGCTCACCTATGGTCGAGACTCCTTATCATGCCTGCAAAGCGTGCATCGTTGACAGGTGAGCTTCGCGACACCCCCGTCGAAGAGATTAGTTGCCGCGCTCAGAGATACCGTCCCGTCCTTTTCTCCTTTTTTTATACTAGTTTGCGCAGCTCAAGTAGAATCAGCTCACCAGCCTGCTAGGTTCCGCGCATGTACCAGGTGTCACTTGGGTTTCTTGCTCAGTCTGGCCGACTAGATTCCTCCCTCGCTGTGTTGCGGTTCGATTAAGTACATGCACGCCCTGAAATAGGCACCATCGTCGAGTCACAGAATCGCCCCGATACTCTAGCCGTACTATTAGCCGTCGTCTCGCTGCTTGCGAGCCGTGACGTCGGCCCACCTTCCACCCCCCCCCCTTCAAGACTGCGCCGTCATCGCTTAACTCCTCCTCCCAAGTACACACTTCTCCCTGTCCGCCCCGTTCGCACCCTGCCTTCGTCGCTTCTGATTTTTTTTCCCTAGCTTTTAGCCCTTCAATACCTAATAGCCCTTCCGCTCGGACCTCTTAAGAGCTCAGTGGACCTCAGCCCAAAGAACATTCGTCCATTCGCGCAACGTACCAGTTTTAAGGTGTGATTTCTCTAACATCTTCGCCTCTGCTTCCTTTTCTTGATGGGATTTTGACAGCCTGCTCGGCTCTTTCCCGGTGTTTGCGCTTCACGACTGTTGGTCTCACGTCGTTCGGGGTCACTGCACGTCGCTTTGAAAGGCGGTCCCTTCCTCTTCCCCTGCCTTAGGACCCGTCTGCAGCCCCTCGTCTTTGAGCACGGTCGAACGCGAGCAATGCGGTCCTTAACGAGGCGACGGACGCAAGTGTTTAGCGTTCGTTTTTCCCCCTCTTTGGAGGCTGGGAACTTTCTTCGCTCTCCGCTCACCGGGAAGGCTGATCTCGGGCTCGCCCACTGCGACTATTGAGGGGTCATACTCAAGGTCCACCCTTTTTACGAACGTCCCTCGGTCTTCCTGTGTGGCTTCCTGCCCCCTCCCTGAGCAATTCCCCACTTTAGGTTATCGAGGTGTTCCCTTTTTCGATGAAAGCCACTTAGGAGTGTTCACTTTCTCTCGCGACTTCCCGTTGAAAGGAGGTCCCCGTTGTTACTTAAACGTCAGAAATGTCTTTTCGTTTTGTGCTGTGCTGAGTTTTCAGTGATTCGTTCTACCTCTCGATCCGCGAGACTCATTCCCCATCAGCGTCCCCCGACGCTGCTCAACTCCAAGTCCCCTGTCCCCGGCTAATTCTCTGTCATTGCCCCATGAAGCCTGTTCTCGGCGTGACCTCCCAGCGTCGCACGTCCCCCTTAGCTCTATGCGACGAGGCAATAGCGACGTGGCCCATCAGACGGGCTTCCCTGAGTAGAAGAAAAGACCCTACTTTTGCGTGGCCCCCTCCCCTCTTTTTATACACCTTTTCTCACCTCGACCTTCCCCCTATGTAGATGATGCATCGTGCCATGAAGGTTTCGGTTCCGTCGTATCGCCCACATTTGAACTTCCCCTCCCTTTGAGGATCCCCTCCTCTTTCCACTATCTTTAACATCCTCCGTCGTTGTTTTTGATCTATATCGTCCCGAGTCGGTCTTATTTCCGGATTTACGTTTGGCTCTTACGACTTCTCTAGTGACACCTTGTTAGTCCTGCCCTTCGGTTACTACTGCTCGTATGTGCGGTGTAGTGTTATACACTGTTTACTCGAATTTTTTGCCCCGCAAAGGTCTTCTTTCTCTTTTGATGATGTGAACGCCTCGTTGAATGAATCTCCCTTTTGTGCGATCTATTAAGGACTGAGATCTACCGTGCGTTCACGCGTTCCTGACGTGTCCTTAGCTAAAACTTTTCTGTCTTTCCCGTCGCCTTGCGTTTTCCCGGTATGACTGCCGTGTTGTAGTTCTCTAAGCGGTCGCCTTTTCTGGCGTTCCCGCTCTCGTAGGAGTAGACGCAAGTCCACAACCTCCTCCTCCCCCAAGTTCCTGCAGCCCTTGCAAACCAGGCTTGGTCTCTTTTACTGCACACGCTATGCAGAACGTTCGGCCCTCGACCTCCCGTGCAGCCCCGAGCTTGTATTTTTTTCCAGATCCAGGTGACCAAGTTTCATTTGAACTTTAGGGCTGCTTCTCTTCCCACCCCTTTTTGACTCCCAATCGGCATTTTGCTTAGAAGTATTGGCTTTGCTCTTTCCGAGCAAAGCTTTACTTTTTATTTTTTCCCCGTTCCAGCATCACTACGTACCGTGTGATCTTGCTTCTCAGAAATTGTTAACTCTAAGCAACCTCGGTGAGTTTTTTTCCGCGCCATCCCCCCCACACCTCGGTCGATTCGATCCTTCCTCCTCATTGTTGGTAGCAGGCCTTTAGACTGACTTGCTCTTCCCCAATCAGGTTCTCTCCTTTTCGGTCAAGAGGCCAGGCGCTTGACATTTGTGCACCGTCTCTCCCACACCGTGGGCCATCGACCACCCCTTTAAGGTCTCCTATTACTGTTCCCAGAAAACACGCCACCAGCGAGGTAAGCCTTCTTTGCGATTTTTGGAGATCCCGTTGTTGACTGCATAGGCCACAGTTTTTCTTTGGGTAGATGTAGTGCCTGGCCATATTTTTGGGCATTTTCTATTATTTGATTGAGCACCTTTTTTTGAGTTTTGCGTAGGTCAACCCTCTCCGTTCGCACGACAGGCGGTTTTGTATGACCGCGACCCCCGGGTTTTGACCGCTTTGGTGCGTTTTTTCCGCGTGGCGTTTTCCGATCCGTTTCTCGTGCCGACGTTCCCTCGCTGCGCCCGAGGACCTTACGGTTCTTTCTTTTTTTTCCATTGGAGATCTTCTGCGCGCGCCCCCTCTGTTGCCCCCCCTATTTTCGGTCTTGCTTACGCGGGCTCCGACGGCACTCTCATTTTCGCGGACGTCCTCGGGCTTCCTCCCCTTCCTTTTTTTTCACATCGACCACCACCGCGGTTGAGGACGCGCAGCGGGGCGGTTTTTGAGTTACTGGTAGCTTAGCCTGCCACTCGTCTCTCCCCCAGCAAATACAAATGGGCGATCTTGTGAGCGGCGCTCCGCGCCCGAGTCGTCGTTTCTGGTTTGATGACACCTTACGATGTTTTTTTTTGCATCTTTCTTTCTGGCGAGCATGCCATCGTTCCCTCGAGTTCCGCCGTACGATTACCGCCTCAACCGCTGCCTCTTTTCCGGCACTCTCAGCTCCCCGCACCTAAGGACAGAGATTCGGCACCGATTTCTTCGTCCCCAACGTCCGGACGACCAACAATAGCGACTTCACTTTCTCGAAGAACTCTCCTCGCTTCAAATCCCTCGTGCTGAGGTAGACTCCCGTTCCAGGAGCCTCGTCTCTTCCACTGTTTTAACTTTGAGGGCGCTAGGTTTTTTTTTAATTCACCTTTGCATTTTCTGGATCGCCCTTCCCGCTCGTTTGGTTCTGCTTGCTTTTCTCTTATCTTCTCGCTAGTCGAGTACCCGACGTCCTGATTCGATCCACTCGGGTAGGCGATGCCGGAGAGCAGCTTTCTTTTTTCTTAGCGCCGTCCCCCTTCATCTGACCCCTGGGGACGCCTGTGACTTCGGGCTGTTTCTACGAGGTACGGCACTGAACGAATCCCTGTGCGCTCCCTTCTTTACGGCTTCGCTCCCACATTTTTTCGTCCTCGCGAGCGTCCATCGCGCTCTTCTTTTACGGAAGTTTAGTTTAATGATGATCTTTTTTTTTTAGCCTTTCGCGGCGAGCTTTTTGTTTGACACGTTTGATGTCACCGCTTTTGCCGAAGTGGTACGGCGTTCTTAATCCTCCACTTGTTTGATTCGGTTTTTCTAGGTCTTTGACGATTGATAAGGAATGGTTCTGACGGGTATCTCTGTCATCTACGGAACGATCAAGGGTAAACGTTCATGCTTTTTACAATCCGTTCCGAAATTCCGCGTCACCGTTCTTTTTCTTCCGTTTTGGTTCGCCTTCTCCTCCCCCGTTGGCCGCACAGTTTCACGGACAACATCTTTTCAACCTACGACCTTCGCCTTCTGATGACTGTTAACTTCTCTTACATTTTTTCTTTTAGGTCCCTAATCTCCGCTTAGCCCTGAGTTAGCGTCCTTGGTTTGGTTCGTTTGTGGGGTCAGTTTTTACGGCCTCTCCAAAGCCTGTCTTGATTTTGCTTTTTTTTTTGGGAGGCCTTGTTGTATTTGTCCCCGTCGCCCCTATGCCCTTCCCGGGACCCTGCTCAGTTTTTATGAACGTGCCGTTGGGTATGCGTGTTTCTTCTTCGCCTCCGTTTCCCTTCTGTTGTCTCACCTTATGCTGTGGATGATTCCGGGACTCGCCCTTTTTTTAGATCCGTAGGACGCCTGAGACAAATCTGACGGCGAGTTTTTTCGGTCTCGATTCCAAGTCGTATGTTCGGTATTGGTGCTCCTTCTATTCTGATGTTCTTGGGCTTGAGAGTTTTTTCTTTGCGTTTTTGGGCGCGCTCGCGAGCTCCGTGCAGTTCAACCGCTCATTCCCCCTTTTTGAGTCTTGCCGGTGATTAATTTAAGTTCTTCGGTAAAGGTTCTCGTTTTTATTCATTCTGATCCGCTCCTTTTCGACTGTCCCCTTTGTTTTGAAACTTTAATCGACAGCTCGGGCGGCTATCTCATCATTCCTCCTTTGTTGTTTCTTGGACAGTAGTTCTCTTTCCTCGACGATTCTCTATCTCTCTTGAGTCGAGAACGCCTCCCATGTCTTTATGTTGATAAACTCTCCCTCCCCCCTCTCTCTTCTGACCCGTCTTTATGAAAATGACGCGAGCTTTCCCCCACTAACACAGGGCCGCAATGCCACACTAGATGCCCTGAGTCCGCGGGCCAGCCACCTCCCACCTCCTGGATGTATTTTTTAGACATCCTCTTACTCTTTCGTTCACCATTGAGTGGATCCACGTCATCCTCCACTCTGATCCGCGGAATTTTCCACTCGAATCCTGGGTTCGAGAGAGGATTTCAAACCTTCGTTATCTTTTCCCCAGGACTGGATAACAACCTCTCCGGTTGTTCTCACCCCGTGAGCCAATGTTCCCTTCAATGAGGGGCGTATTTTTCCTCATCAAGTTTCCATCCCGACGGATGTTAGGATCCTTCATTTCCCTAGTACTCGCCCACACCCTCCTACCCTACCACTACGCCTAAAGCGTTGCTCCTCTTTTAGTGGAACGATTTTTTCACATGTACCTCCCAGTTCTATCCCATTTAAGTTACCAGCGGGAGGTTTCGCCTCGTTGGTCCGGTAACCTTTTTCAGATTTTGCGGAGGAAGCGTGACCGAGCCCACCTTTTTATCACGTTCCCCCGCGTTGTACGCTGATCGATTCGGATTTTCCTTACTGGTCACCGGTCCTTAAGGATTCGTTCATTCTTGCCGGCGCGTAGTCCCTCCCCCTTCCGTCCGAGATCAATAAATAGAGGCCATACCCTTGTTTTTCGAATGCCCGCCGCCCTTATCCTGTTCTCCGTAGGACAACGCTTTGACTGAATGCCGCGGTACCACTTGACGAAATATGAGCGATTTTCGGCTGTACGCTCTCTATTCCTCCTCGGAGATAATCCGGCGAAGGCCTGCTCCTTAGATTAAGACGTCATCGTGAAAGAGGTCGATCCTAAGTTCGCCGTACCGTCGGCATTTAAATCCGCGTCGTTTCGGGATTCTTGTTTTATGTCCTCGGTCGTAAACTCGCGTCTCTATTTTCCCGCCGAGCATCTTTCCTACGTATTACTTTATAAGTAACTTTTAGAGAAAAGACGAGCACCTCCTTTTCCCTCCGTGGTCTATCCTACCCTTTTTTTTTCTTTATCGCTGCGAAGGAAGCCACGATCTCACGTCGACTTAATCGGTGGAAGTGTTTTCATACAGTTTCGCTGACAATCATCCCGCTTTCGTTAGCGGAGCTGCCCTCTCCCCGGCTCCTAGGCTTGTTTTGGTGCTTCCTCTTGCTGGAACTCCATCCATAGGTTTTCCGCCTAATTAGTGATTCGGTGCTTGGGTTTGCTCGATTGCCTTTCCCCCTCAAAGAGTTTTTTTTTTTGCGTGTCCTCTGCGCGGAGTTTTGCACCACAGATTTTCGCACCGACTTTTTTAGCGAAAACCCCGTCCTTTCCGCGTGGCGCTCCTCCACCCGGGACACGAAATAGGTGACTGAGATTTATTTTTTCCCCAGACGGACCTCTGTCGGTGATTTATTTCCAGACCCGTGCGTCGTAGTCTAAAATCCCGCAACATTATTTCAGGTCTCCCACGCACCCGCGTTTGTCTTAGTTTCCTCTAACGCCGACTCATGAGAGCTCTCGCCCTCGGCGTGTAAGTGTCTATCACCTTTCCTCACCACATGACGAGTCACACTCGGTTCTTTAGAAGAGCTCCTGTTTTTTTTTTTTCTCAATCCAGAATGCGACGCTGTATCTTCTCGTGCGGAGAAGTAACACCAAACCCCCACACCACCCAAAAACCCCCCCCCATCGTCCCCGTCCCTTCCCCTTATCCGCGCCACTACGCGAGTCACGAGAGTTAACCATCGGATCCAACTTTCCTTTTCGCTTTCGCCTTCCAGACTTCGTCGCGTATGAGGGTTTGAAATCTTCTCTAATCGACGGCTTCGACTACACAGCCAGGCCTCTCGTCTTGTCCAGGCGCTATTTTACCCATGAAAAACTATCGGCACTTCTTTGGCTTTGCCTGCCCCCCCCGTCCTACCTTGTGCGGCCAAACTCTCGCATACGAGGTCTACTCGTTGGATCTGTTGCGGGACACGCCCTCGCCCGAGTCCTTTGTAGCTGCCCGACGGCGTTTTATATTTGCACGACGTCGCGTCGCCTCGTTAAAGAGTGCCCCGAGCGTCACCTCCGCGGTGCAGTCGACTCACCTTGCAACTTCGCGAGGCAATGATGATGATCCTCTCGACGCGCTCCGTTTTGGTAGGGCGCTTCCTCCCGATATGGGCGGAAGCGTTGCCCGGTCTTCTTTCGACGTCCCTGAACCGGGACCGTTTGACTTAGGCGCACGCGACGTACCTTCCCTGCTGAATACGGCAATGGCCCCTCTGAGTCGCCAAGTTTCCTTTTCCGACGTCTTCCCTGGTTTTGTGAGCACGTCCGACCCCCTTTTTTCGTGTGATGCTCCTGGTATCTCACGTCGGGGATTGTCATTCCTGCTCAGCCTGCCGACTTTTCCCTTCGGTTTCCAGTCCCAAGAGAACCCCTTTTTTGTTTGACTCGGTGCTGCTGACTTGTTTGGATATTTAGAGATCGAAGACCGACTTCCCCAAGCCTCACGCTTACTCCTCTCACAGACTCAAGTCAATGCCGGTACGTTTTTGAAAGGACGGTTTCAGGCGTACCACCAAGAAGAAGGTGAGTTTTCGCATTCGATCCAGCCCCCGGGAAAGCTAGAGCGCCAATAGGGCGAGAGAGTCGACCCTCAATTCTCCAGTGTTCTTTTGACGGATCCAAAAGCGATTATGAAGAGTTTTTATTTTTCGGGTCCACGTTTTTCATATACCTTTGTTCGCGCGGTAACCTACGAGCAGATGATCTCACGTTCGTCCAAAGTTGTCGATTTGGCCTGACACTTGAAACAGTTTTTTTAGGCGACTCTAGCCCAGTGTAGAGAGCTTTACCTCCTCATCCGTGGGAGTTAGACTTGGTTTTAGGTAGTTTCACTGGAAGTTCCGCTGCAGAGGGGAAGTTCCGATTCTCCTTCTCAACCTGGGCGACGCTTTTAATGTAGTACTTTCCCGGTAGCGCTGTTGTGTTGATACAAGGGAACAGGTCGGGTTCAATCCGTATGGGATCGTCTTCATTCTTTTGCTAGTTGCATTCCGACCTTTTCTCTGATAGTGAGCCCTGCAGGCCAAGGGATGGGGGGGAATAGAGCATCCTAGCGTACCCTCTCTTGTTGTTCATGCCCCCCCCCCTAGTGCCTTGTTGTTGCATGCATTGCTGGGTTGTCTCTTCGTCTGAGATTGTGCCTTCTTTTCCCCAGACTTGATCTGCCCTAACGCGCCACCCCCCCATCGAGCACCACCAGTCGGACTACAAGCCCGACCGGGGTTTTCTATTTCAACCTGCCACCTCCTGAAGAACGTGTCCATAACCTCCTGCCCCCTCCCGGCGTGGCGTCCCTCCTATCCAAGTGACCATTCGGTATCACCTGGAACTTTCCTTTTTCCTTCTTCTACAACCATTATTGATCTTGGACGTCGCTCCCTTGAAAAGTGATTCCGCCAGAAAGATCCCCCTTTTTCCGTTGCGGCTATGTAGAGATAAAACCTCACGCTCCCTCCCCCCAGGTGAGATTCCTCCGAGAAATTGCACTCTCCACGTGCTTTTTCCGAGAGAGAAAACCTCTCTCGCCTTGCTGCGGCCGCCATTGAGTTCTGTGACGTTCAGACGCTTTCTGCTCAGAGTCCTTTTTTCTCTTTTCCCCCCTGATTCGACGCTCATTTCATCTTGAACTCCCTGTGATCACCCGTCTTTGGTCCGAGACTCCGAGAGCGGCGTGTCCCCCTGACTATCAGTTCGTCTTGATGCGATGAGGTTTCCCCCCCCTACCGGTCGGGGAAGGCGCGGTTCATAAGTCCCGCCCATATGTTTCTTGATCTGTCCGAATCTGTCCGGCGGCTTTGTCTTTTCGCTTCCTCCTTCTTCGCGTGCTCCGTAGGTCACCGCTCATCTCCGACGACGGCTGCCCCCCCACGAGAACGCCCTCTTTGTGATCAGTCTGGGTTTCCGCTTTTTCCCCTCTTCTTTGGACGGAGATCCTCGGGAACCGGTTTATCTCCCGGAGTTCGAAGAGAACGAAGGCCCCAGTGCATGTTTAATCCCTTTCCGAGCCGCTCCTGATCTCAACCCAGATGTTGACTACTTCTGCTAGTTCGTCCTTTAATCGGCTGACGGAAACCCGCCCTGCAGAGCCCTCTGCTAGGCGTGCCGTCCTGTGGCACTGCTCCCCCCTATCCCCGGTTGACAAACCCCCATGGCCTTCCTCCCCCGCCCCTCTCCGGCTGTCTCTTCGACGGATTTCGACCACTCCACCGTCACAACGGACCTTTTCCGATCCAGAGAGGGTCTTCTGTCCCCAGTCGTTCGGTTTGTGTTCGCTCTGCGCAACTTCACCCTGCTTTTCTGCGTGCTCACCGCTACTTTTCCGTGTGTATAGAATCGGTGTTGAGCTTTCCCTCTGTCACCCTTCCTAGGTCCACTCCGCCACTGCGGCACTAGTTATCTGTTGTACAATTCGACTATCACCCAGACCCCTACCCCCCCTTCCACCCGATGCTTCTTGCCGACCCTCACAAACCCCCTCAGCCGGCGCATGGCCCCCCCGTTCTTTGACTCCCAGCTGGCCAGTCGAGTGATGAGGTCTTTTTCGTACGTAAGGCCCCCCCCCCCCCGCTGAAAAGGAAGTTTATATTTTTTCCTATAGGATGAGTTCATCCCCTTCCATTTGCATCCCCCCCCCAGAAGAAATATTTTCCCCTGTGAGGCGGTAGAGCTCGAGAACACAGATTCCATCTAGAGATACGTCCTTGATAGTTTGACGAGATCCTCCCGCTGGATTCTCTTTTTAATGTTCTTTACGCTGACTTTCTTCTTCAGAGCGTTGAGGGAGATTATCCGATTAAGGTCAGACAGGAGGAGGCTCACCGTCCCTCCAGTAGCGGAACGTGCGTGTCCAACATCTTCCTTTTTGTAGTACCTCCCGACCCAATTCGATACCCCCTCCTTTTTTTAGAGGCGCTAAATGCAGCCCCCGGAAAATGCGGCTCGTTCGGCTGACGGGTTTGACCATCGCTCTCCACAGAGTTTTTTTTTTTTTGTTTTCCGCAGTCCTCTCCTCTCCCCAGGTTTTGTCGTCCCCCTCTCCAAGGTCTTTTAGATGTCTCTATTGTTCAGTGACGCGCTCCGGTCCTTTTCTCTTTCTATAGGCCAAGGCCGCCCCCCTGACTCCTTCGTACCCGTGTCATTTTTTCAACTCGTCCTCGACCTATGCTCAACCGTGAGCAAGAGGTTTTGCTCCCCGTGTAGGCTCCTACATGTTTCGCACCTGGTTCCCTGGACATTGACAACTCCCTCCCTCGCGCTTCACCATTTCTGCCTTCCTTTCTTTTACCGTGGGACCCCGCCGGGCCAGAGATCGTTGGCGATTTCTGAGGGGTAGTTATGGTTGTTCTTTCTTGAGGGCTATCACTGATCCCTAAAAGCCCCTTTTTTCTGTGTTGAATTTTGTTGAATCTGTTAAGGCACCTCTCACCTGCCCTCATTCCTTCCAGGTTTCAATTGGATAACCCGTGGTGGCGACCCACCCGTTTGTTTCTCAAAGTCCCGCGGTTAGTCCGCATTTTGGCTCCGCGCAGGCCGGTTTGGCTATTGCCCTCTTCCCGAGGCCTTTCGCAGCGATGACCTCTCCACCCGCCCTGCTGTCGTTCGACCATTTTGAGCTGTTTTCTTTTTCTAGATGAAGTTTCTTTTGTTTATGAGGCTTTCGTGGGGTATCCCTTTGCTGAGGTGATTTAGTTGATGTCGATATTGAGGTTTTTTTGGGTTTTTCCCCAGCTCTCTCTCCTCTTTCATCCTTTTTCAGTTAACCACCGTTTTCCGTTTCTCGGTTGACGGCACTTCTCTGGCATCCGCGTGAGCTCTCAAGATCCGATTCGTAGTCTCGTGAAACGCCACTCTCGTT
>Ga0179591_1275370_pt1 | contig 18712 bp, 13 predicted proteins | sample CZOMad2_1_08_16f_FD_182891 | JGI IMG/M metagenome (GOLD analysis project Ga0179591, IMG submission 182891) | Vadose zone soil fungal communities from Angelo Coast Range Reserve, California, USA - CZOMad2_1_08_16fungal (PacBio error correction) | ecosystem: Environmental > Terrestrial > Soil >... | reverse complement strand
TTTTCCCTTTTCTTTTTGAGACCGGCGAGTCTTACCCTGGATACTCCTCCTTTGCAGTTCACCGCCTTCTTAGCACCCCGGCGTTGTTCGTCCTTGGTCCCACCGACGGTTTGAGTTGCGCCACTCTCTTATCCCAGGGCGATTTAGCCTGAATTAGGAAATGTACCTGACCCCCCACAAACTTTACTGTGAACGCCATATACCTCTTTTTCTCGAAATGATCATACTTTATCGACGCCTCTGATTCCGTATAGTGGTCCCAGTTTACCACTGAAGCTTTTCGTTGCGATTAGTCAGTCCCCCCGATGTCTCGGGTGCGTACTCGAGGCAGCCTGGTTAGAACCCAGCTTTGTAGGGATCCTTTTTCTCTAGGGTGACCCACAGTCGGGGTTCCGACCACCGTTCTTTTAGCGCTCGCTACCCGAGTGCCTTTCGCCGTCGCGATTTTCGTCTCCCTGCCTTGGCGATTCTCCCCCTGATCCGAGCGGACCCCCTTGGTTCTTTTCCTGGCGGCCGCAGACCTTGACCTTCCCTGACGTGAACTTTGTCGAAAACGCGTCGTCTTTCTCGGGCCGGATGCCCCGCATGTCAGATGAAGGAGCCTTCTGCATTTCTTCCAGTTCTTTCCGGCTAGTCGATTGTAATCTGCATCACATTACCCTCCTCAGATCATCCCTTTGGGTGATACGTCGCCACGCTCATGTTTTTTCCTATCCGGCTTTTTTCTTGACGCAGTTTTGGCCGCAATGGCCCTTCGCCTCAATGGCCTCGAGAATACCACCCTTAGTTTTGGACCTAAATCAGGCTTTTTTGATGACGTAGGAGAGCGCCTACGCGCACGTTGTCTGCTTCTGAGAAGGACTTTTTGCCTCCCCTCCCTTGTGCTGCTTTCCCTGAATGCGTGCCAGACTTGCCCTTCAACGCAACAGCACACCCACTGGGGTGGTAGGCCTATTTCTAAACGAATCGTTCACAGCCTTTTCTTCCCCCGGATTAGGCGTAGTAGCGAAACGCCATCATTTTTTTGGCCTGCTTCTGTTGTGACACGCCCATACATGGCCCGCGTTTCGTCACGCCTCTATCCTGTTACCCTTGCGCGTTTTCCAAATCGCGAGGGGCGAGTTCTGCCGTTTCTCCCTGGCCACCCCTCCTTGTGGCTTTTTGTTCTAGAATCCTTTCCTAGTTCGTGACGGTATTTTTTTTCGAAGTTGGCGGGTTGATTTTGGTGGCGGGGACCGTTCCTGTGGTTTGTGCCCCCCCGGCGTCTATCACCTGAATTCTTGGCAAAAGTGCTTTTTTGTTTGATATTCGTCGCTCTAGTAATTTTGGAATGAGGGCTTTGTTCTTTGTTTCCGGGAGCTTTCCTTTCAAATTTAGGGCAGGAGCTTATAGAAATATGATATCAACGGCCCCTAGACTTGAGTAGTATGGCCGAGATGTAAGGGTGGGCGGTTTTTTTTGATTCACGTTTTTTTTTCCCCATGAAGGTCGCCGCTGCTCCACCATCCCCCCCTGCGCCCATCTAAGCTCCCGTGGGCAGTCTCTCCCCAAGTTCCCCCTTACGAGTCCTGGTGATTTGTCGAACAGTCCGTTGGGCGTTGCTTACGAACGTCCTCGTGAATAAGCGATTTTACGAAAACGAGTCCCGATCGCCGAGACCGACCCATGCCCCTTTCTCGCACTGGAACATCGACTCGATGAGCCGATTATCCCCTTTACGACTTTGTCCTCAAACGTCATCTCCTTTTTCTCCTTTGTTTTTTATAGAGCGTTGGTCGCTTTCCGGCGTCTTTCCTAGAGGCTTATCTGGCATGCCCGATACAACCCTTTCTTTCTTTTTCTTTGCTCGCTAACGGCTCTGCGGACCACTCTCCGTTTTTCAGGGACTCCGTTTCTTTCCAAACCCTTTGATAGGGGCTACGACACCTACCTTACTGGGCGACCATTTGTCTGGCCTCTACCTCACTATCTCTTCGATGCTCAAAGAGGTGTTGTGTTGGTGTTAATCGAGCACGCATGCACTTACCCCGCTGGCCCGACACCACCGGGTCCGTACTTACCATTCTGTCCATGAGACTGGCTTTAGGCCGGGGTGAAACTGAGGTTCGATACTGCCAGCTCCGCACCCCTCAGTGCTTCCTTTCCCTTCAGACGACGAAAACTGCGCCATCCCAGACCTCCCCCCCCCAAACTATGCTGGCAGTTTCCTCATCTTCCCCTGGGTCCAATCGTTTCGGTTGGAGATGGTTTTGAACAACCCACCCCGTTTTTCAAGGATGTCAGCGGTCCATTCACAGGCACTTAACGGTACCTACTTCCTCTGGTTAAGTGTAGACTCTCGGGCGGCCAACCCCTTCGAGTAGTTCCCACGAAGGTCCTCGACTACTCCCCCACCCCCCTTCCACAGCGTCCTTTTTCTGGCCAACCAACAGGACAAGAACGATAAGCCCCCCGTGCAACCGTATGATGACCTGAATGGTGCCATTCGCAGGCCGGCATCTTAGTGCCCAAGGTCGATACTCTCCCTCTCCTGTTTCCTTTGCCCGAGAGCGGTTTTGGCGTAAGGTCGGCGCTCCTATTGGCCTACACCCGAAAGCGCTTTGTTGGTTCTGCGATTGACGAACCCACGGGTGATGGGACAGTAAAGTTTTTCTCGCGGTGCGTTGGGCTTCTCTTATAAAGACACAACGTTCCTCAGGGGTGTATTCTTTCCCGTAATCCAGACCTTATTTCTGATTACCCAAAACGCTGCTGTGTCCTTTGCCCCGTCGACTTTTCCCCATTCTCTATCGCTACCAGGGTCCCCATGAGGAAAGTATGACAGTCAGCCTCTTCCTAGTGACATGTTTTTTACGAGATCAACCACAGCCCTTGAGATTGGGCGCTCCCCGTTCATCGTGATGCAGTATCTTCATCTCACGAGTCCCTAAGCACGGGTGCCGGAATTCCTCCAGAGTTTATTTTCAACGCCGCAATAGAGAAGTTCGTTTAGTCCCTTCGTAGAGAGGTCATTTGAGAAACGAGGTAGATCTCCCGACCAGGAACCCCTCCTGGGTCAAGATGAGAACAGCCGGCTACGGCCCTTAGACGTTTTCGCAGAAGATCGGCGGTGCGCCATGTAAGAGGCGTACGCTCTAGACCCTTTGGTTTCTCACGAAGGTCCTGGTAATCTATTCCCCCAATTCACTGGCCTACTACGAAGTGTGTGCCTTAGAACGATTTTTTTCCTTCTTTTTGCTTTTAGAGGGAGAAGGAGCACTTTTAGCCCCAAATCAATTACGGCTTGTGCCAAACTGGGACCTCAGAATCTAGCCCTCCGCCCTTTCGCTTACCATCGGACTCGGGTCTCATCAAAACCGGTTATGATTTTTGGAACAGAATTGGGTCGGTGCCCTCCACGTTCTACGTTTCGCTCCCTTTCGGCCTTGGGATCCAGTTGGAAGCCAGAACCTTTTGGTATCCCCGTTCCTGACGGCCGCTCCACGCCTAGGTGAGTCTCGCTCTGCTTCAGATAGGCCTCTTGTCATCTCGCCGATGGGTCGCAAAGCGACACTCAGCCGTCCTTCCTTTCCTTCCCTCATTACTTTGCGACTCTCACGAAGGTCATGGATCTGTTCCTCTGCGAAGTTCGCTTTAGGCGCCTCCGGATGAGCTCTTTTGCGTTTTTTCGAAGAATTTCCAATTGTGTATTCCGACTTTCGCCGAAGTGGTTTGCCCATGCATGTGGGTCCCTGATTGATGCCCTCTCCTTCCTCGGGCTTGCGTGTCCACCAGATTCCCGTGACCAAGTAGAAGGCCCAAAGTCATTGTATGTGGTTGTCTTTTACGACCGCCCGGCATTTTTTTTCCGGTGCTCCGCACGCGTTGAGGAAGCCTTCAAAGTAGTTCTCCCATCGTTGGTAGGGGGTCTTCTCTGCGGGGCATCTGGTTTTATTGGTCGTCTCCGACCTGTGTCGAGCCACGAAACCTGGATGTATTCATACTCTCCCTTTTGGATCATCTAGTCTCCTCCGTCCTCGGACCCGGAGATATGGTTTTCTCACCCCCTCTTTCCTCCCCTCTTCCCCCGATTAATCGGCGCACATGCGTATTTTCTCTCTCCCCTCCTCGTTTTTTGAGATGAGAACGAACGCCCCTCTTGTTGCTCATAGAGTGGTTGGCCCCAAAGGCGTGGTGTCGGACCTTCCCCCTCTTCATTCCCGCTGATTTTTCCGAGGTTTCTGAGCAGACGCTCCAGTCTCTTTAAGCCACAGTCATCGTTGGAGTTGAAGTCGCCCGAACCGACCTGAACCCAACCTCTCCCAAATAAGAACCCATGCACACATTTTTCCTCCGATTCTTTTCCTTGTGCCCTTGATCCCATCCAACCGCGTTAGGCTGATAATTAAACCCCGGCAAAGGTAAGCTTCAACCACATGGTTCTACTTCCTTGAAGTGACCGGATACTTGGCGGCAGTATGATCGGCCCTCTGCCTTCTTCCAGGCACCGGAGCTGTTTTGGCCTCCCTACACGCCTCGGAATTTTTGACTTCTCCCCGTCGCCCTAACCGACGACGCCTTGCGTCTTCGAACTCAACGAGACATGACCTCGGGCTGTCGCTCGAGAAGAATTCTTCTCTGTCCAGATGACATTTACTTTTCCCTCATTTGGTTGCCTCCACAATTTCTCTCTGGCACCCTTCTTCCCTTGCGCGCGGTACTCGGTCCCCCCCTCCCTTTTGAAAGGAGGACCCCCTTTTGAGGTATTGACTACCTGGCGTGAGCTTGCTTGGCTCACCTGGTATTTGTACGCCTTTGATTCCCCCATGTCGTTTTCTCTCAAGTATTACATCTTTTTTCCCGCCTTGGTTTTGGTTTAACGACACCTTCCTCCCCTTTTTCTTCCAGTTTCCCCGGACGGCTGATGTGTCTTCTTGATCTCTTCTTCGTACTTTTTAACACGGAGTTTGACCCCAGCGCGGCTCGTTGCCTCTCGACTGTTTCTAGATGCCTTCTTTTTTGTATTAAATAGAGTTTCGACTTGGCTGACACCTTCTCTTTCTCGCGCTGTCCTTGGTGATATCCGGTGCCGGGTAGACCCCCCCCTTCTGTTCGTAGGCGCTCTCCTCCCAGGGGAAAATGTATAACGAATTACATGATTTGTCCGCGATTTCTTTTTCCTTCATGTTCTCGTAGCGATGGCACTGGGCAGTTTTTTTCTTGATATCCTTGGCGCCCCCTTTCCGTGAAAAACGCGTTTCTCATTTCGGAGGATGCCACCGCTGGCAGTATTCCTTTATTTTTACCCTTGCGGCACCCCGCGGTTTCACTTTTGAGTAAGCTCAGTCATTCCCCCTCTTACGGCGCTACTTTCCTTGGTTGATCTGAACCGATGGCGGAATTTGGACAGGTTTTCTTTTGCGAGCGTGGATTCTGACGTGATCGCGCATAATGCACTGACGCAATAGTCGCCTCCGGTTCATCCTGTGAAGTCTGTTTATACGCGCTGACTGTTGGGTTTTTTGATGAATACTTTCCCTCCATCATTGGCGGCCTCCCGCCTCTGACCCATTTTTTTCTTTCCAGAATGCCGCCACCCAAAGCGGGGGTTTCTTCATTTTAGCTACTACCTTCACCCTCCGCTGGCTCTTCGGCCAGCCCTTATTCTGCTTCTTCGCTCAACAGCGCACTCAGTGTCCCCTTCCTTTGATCTTCTTTTTTGGAAAATGAGTTTCCTTCGCAGTAACTTTTCGATCCCTTTATTCGGTGGGTTGCCCCCCCGACTCTTTTTGAAGTGCGTTCTAGTTTTTTTAGTCTAGTCCGCTATTTGGACGCTTTCTATTCGCTTCATTGACGGCGTGAAGGTCTTTCCGTTTTGTTTTGTATGCGTCGATTTTCCATGAACCTCCTTGTCGTTTTTTGTTTTTTCCCCAAAGTACTGATCCACCCTTTCCCCTCAACATTTCGGCAGGGCAAAGCTGTCCGATTAAGTGTTCCACTTGAGTGCGTTGAAGGTTTTGGTCATTCTTCCGGGTTGACCCACGCTTCTGGAATAGTCCTACACAGATATGTCATCACTTTTCACTCTCAGCTTTTTCGTCTTATGCTGTCACTGGGTTTTTTTTGTTCTGCCACGCTGTTTTTTTTTTTCGATAAAAGCCATGGGTTCTTTGGCGCCACCCCTCCACCGATTGTCGACATCCTCCTCGCAGGCGGCCGCCAGTCAACCTCTTCTCCCCAGGACCGGTGTCGTGTTCTGAGCACCGTTGGGCCGCAGGAATAAATACACGTACCCCCCAACTTTTCCCGCTCGAGTACCGCAGCACGGTATCTTCGCCGTGCCCGAGAAAATCGACTTATGCAGACGTTAAGACCTCTTTGAAGTCTTTCCTCTCTCCTTTTTTTTTTTGAGAGGATGGCTTTGTCGCGGAACGGTTTCAGTTTTCAGTACGGAGTTATTTGCGTCGATGGTCCTTTGTAATCCACCTCGGCCGGTCGGTATCGGCGTCTTTTTTGTCTGCTTTTTGCACGGAACTCTCCTTATGACGTGCGGTCTTTTTCGGACGGCCCAAAAGGCGGGTCGTGGACATTCTACACCCTTCGTCCTTCTTGTCTTTTTTGTGGGTCCTGGCCCGGCTTTCGATCGACCATAGGGGTGCTGTTTTTCATCCGATCCTCCATGTCTGTGATCGCCTTCCCCCCTGGAAGACCCGTAGAACGCCGTGACCGCCCGTATCCCTGCCATTCCCGCCGCGGCCCATGCGGGTGATTGCTCGGAGGCGTGCGAGGCGCCTGCACGACATTCTTTTCGCCTTCTCCGAAGCCCAAGCTCCACTCCCAACTTATGGAGCCCTGTTCCTTCCGTGAAACCATTTTTCACGTAGTTGGTAGTGGTCAGATAGATTTTCCCCCCCCCACGCCTGGTGTCAGCGTGCCATCGCCAACTAACCCGGCCAACGGCGAATAAAAAAGATGACTTTCCGCGGCAGACATCGAGTTTGCCCCGTCGAATACGCACTCCACCTTCGCCAGCGAGGTTTGGGACAATCCGCTCCCTCCTCGTCCTGAAACCCCCCGATGACCCTCGAATTTTTTCCAACTTCCCCTTCCTCCTCGAGTTAAAGTTTTCGCTAATCCCCTTTCCAGAACTCGAGAACTGGACGGAAGAGGTCGGGTAGTGTTCAGCGCTCCCAAGGGGATCCCACACGTCACCGCGCTTGTTCTGCGTGCTTCCTTGACACCTTTGTTTTCAGGAATTAAGGTTTTACCTTTGATGGCTACCTTTCCTTTCTCCAAGCAAATCCTAAATGAGAATTCGGCGCTGATCTCACGCCTCATCCTGATGATCCCTTTTTCCTCTTCCAAATCATGTATAGTTTCGTCTTCATTACGAGGCGACCTATCCCCAGGGTTTCCACACCACCCGAACTGCAGTTACACCCCGAGGTAAATAGCTCCGCATCTTTGTACCGCCCTCTCTTCAAACCAGGAAGGAGCTCGGCTGGAGCCCGTTCATCGTGATGCCGTCAAGAGGTCTTCCAGTAAACCTAAGTTCAGTGCCCCCACCTTCCCTAATAATCTCTCCACAGGTTCCCTTCGTCCACCTCCCTCCTCTCCGTTTGTTCACCACTTTCCTTAGAGGGATGCCGGCGTTTTAAGGTCGGCGATCCTAAGAACGGCCCCCCTCTTGGGCTCGCTACTTGTAAGTTGAAGAGTCAATAACCCAGCCCCCGCGTTCGTTCCTCGCCTTTCCGCTGTTGAGCTGCGCCTTAGAACACTTAAGGCGGTGGTTGCGACGCAGACGGTTTCACCGATATCCAACATGTCTTTAACTCCTCTGGTTTTTTCGGCAAGGTAGACTCCTGTTCATAGCTCCCAGTCGAGATCCACGCCACGGAATTTCTGGGGCCCCCTCTTCCCAATTGATTCCCAAGAGACTCGATACCCGCCGTCAGTTTCTTTCCGGGGAGGTGCCTTGTTAGGCCCAACGACTTGTGTTGGAGTCCACGAATCCGCTAGCACTCGCCGGAAGTTTGTCTATCATTTCGGGTAGTCAAAAGATCCCCAAGTGGACCTGGAGGTCTTCAGCTCAACGCGACCGCATAAGGACGCGACGCGTCAATGCCAGCCCCTGTTTTAATGACAACGATTTTGACAGGGGGGACAGAGGGCGTTAAAAGGTCCCTTTGAGTTTGGAGCAGCGATCGGCCCGCCACAACCCCGGTGGGTTGCCAGCGCAGTTCCAGACCGAAAAGGACCCCCGCAGACTCATCCAATGGACCAAAGGACCAAGGGTACGGGTATCCCCCCAGAGAGTGCTATTCCCCGAGAAGAACTTACGAATTGTTAATTTTTTTCTCAGACGTCCCTCTTTCGGGCGGCGAGGGCCCCGGCGGTGAAGGGGACCCCTGTTCTTTTTTTTTTTTTTTTTTTTTTTTTTTTTTTTTTTTTTTTTTTTTTTTTTTTTTTTCTTTTTTTTTTTTTTTTTTTTGTTTTTTTTCTTTTTTTTCTTTTTTTTTTTTTTTTTTTTTTTTTTTTTCTTTTTTTTTTTTTTTTTTTTTTTTTTTTTTTTTTTCTGGCTAGAATGCCGAGTGACCATCCCTCTCATGCGTTCGAACGTTTCCACGCAGTCCCTCTTGACTTCGACCGCGCAGCGGAACCCTGCCTTCCTCAAGGTATTTACCTTTCGTAAGGACATCCGCGCTTTTTTCTTCCTGCCTCAAACTCTGTTAGAAAATCTGAGTGTAGGTGATTTAGGTCCGGTGTTGGTTCCTAATTCCACCCCCTCGCGAGCCACATCTTTTTGAACATGGATGGCTTGAGTTCAGACCGCGACCTTGTGTAGATAATGTATGCCCGATCGGTTTTTCCTTCCCCCGACAGGACTGAACGTTGGCGTTCCCCTCTTCCCAGGATTCACTCTCGCAAAGTGGGTTCCGTTTTTTCTTATATAAGATTTACACCATCTGGTTGTTTGAGATTCTACGCACACCCAAAGATGTGCGCGACCTATCGGAGAGTTCCTTTGGGACGAGGACTCAAGAATACTTTTGGTTACGAGGTTGGTGGATACTCTATGTTTTTATACACCCGTCTGCTGATAACAACATTCCAAGGTGCGGTTTCTCGATCCCTTTGATCCCCTGAAGAAGCCCTGGACCTACTCTCCTGAATCCGCATTGCAGATTTCTACGATGAAGCCTTCCTTTCACGCGTTCTGCTCATCAGAGACAGGTTAGGGACTTCTTCCCCCAACCATGGTAACGGTATTTTGTGACGTTCACTTGTCCCAAGACTTTGGAACTCTTCCTTCTCCGGCATGCAGTTTGCCGGATGTAGACGCCACCATTGTTTCTGGCACATGATTTTTTCCCCCCCGTCTACTCTGAGACGCCAGGACTTTCTCTAACTCTCCTCAGCATGCGCTCGGTGTACCCCCTCCTTGATTCGCTGAGGCCCCCCGCTACTTTGACCTGTGGACTGAGTTCCTGTATGTCTTTGGTATGCTGGGCCTGGGCACACAACCACAGTTTAGCTGGGGGGAGAATATTCCCCAAACGAAATAGGAACGGACTACATGTACCCGGTTTTGAGAGATTCCGAGAATCAGCGTCCCACCGCCCACCTTTGCGTTAATGCCTGTGTATCCTGGACCCCCCCCCCTCCTTCTTTTCGTTTAAGATGGATTTCCGGCGATTAGATTTACGTAGCACGATCGTTGCACGCCTGCCCCCCAAACCATTTTGGGAACGCCACGTCCCCCTCCTGTTGAGGAAGACCTTGCCCCCCCTCGATCGTCGATGCTCTCTTTCTCTTCTCCTATGTCAAGTCTTTGTACCAACGAAGTCGTTTTTTTTTCTCGACTGCTTCCGATGCTAGGTCCTCCTCGCGGAGACCTTGGCCGCACCCTCTCTTTTGTCTCTCTTTGTTGATATAGGCGTCGGGTTCACCCCCCAGCCTGGTATCATCTCCTGAGACTTGGAGACTAGAGGCTTCGTCGTTCTTTTTCCCGGTCCGCTCGTACTGATCGTAGAACAAAAGTAGTTTGCCCTGGTCCTTTCCGTATAGACCTGAGCTGCAGCCCTAGTGACGAAACTTGAGAAAGGCGTCGTAGTCTTTCCGTTTGTGGTGGATGTTGGTTGGCGTGGCCTGGTCCTTTTGGGGTGGTTGTTTGTGTTAGGCGTGTTCGATTAAACGCTTGGACGCGATGTGGATTTCCCTTGTTATGCCCAAGTGTTACCCCCGCGGTATTGACTGACATCGCTCCCCCGTGATTCCTCACTTTGGAAAGGGCCGCTGCCTTTGCCCTCCATTTTCTGGGTCTTTTTCTTTCTTCACCAGACCATTGACCGGGGTTCCGGTTCCCGCGCTCTTCCCCGGATGAGCAGAATTTCGTCCTGCGCCCGACTAAACGGCTTTTGGCAGCAGGCCGGAGCCCCTCCGGGTGCTTCCGTAGGGAGCTACCCCCGCGATTTTCCGGCAAGTGTGAGGCTTTTTTTTTGTTGCCCTCCACCCGGGTCGGCGACCGACCGCCGGAAAGTCCCCGGCCTTAGCCCCCCCCAATCGGGTGGTAGGTTTTTTCTGACTCTGCCCCAGACCTTCCTCCGCCGCCTGACAGCATCTTTTCCTTCGGCTTGTGCTAGCGAAAAAACCTGTTCAAATTTGCTTACCATTTCCTTTTTTTTTTCCCATTCGCTTGTCCTTCCCTGGCCGCGGTTTCTTTCCTTGAGAGTGGGGTGCTTTACCCCCAATCGGGCGGGCGAACGTGGTGCTTTGGTGTTCGGCCCGTCTATGGCACGCTCGACGACGCCCTCTACCTCCAGCACTCCGGCTTTCCTGTACGTTTGAAGGCAGGGTTTTGTGTATGACCACCTTGAGTGTTTCTTTTGCACCATTTCCTCAACCCTGCCACATCGTTCCCCCAACCCCCCTGGCGTTGGTTGAGAACTATGCTCTATATTTTTTTACTTTTTTTTTTTTTGTTTTTTTTGTTGTCCCCAGTGTATTTACACTCCTGTTCAGTGCTGGTCTAGTTTTGATCATAAGATTCGTGAAGCCCAGTCTGTTTGACCCCAGTCTGTACTACGAGCTCATTGAAGTGTCTTTTTTCCCCTAGATGTACGGAGTCAGGTTCGGGGCGCGGTTTCTGAAACGTGGGTCTGTTTCTTATCCCCCTCTGTTGTTGTCGGTGCACCACCACCCCTACCCTTTTTTCTCATTCCTCCTAGGTCGACCCTAGATCAGACAACCGAACCTTTCCGTCTGTTTCCTCTGTTAGACCAGCTTTGGACTGTATTCCCTCCCAACCGGAGATCTCGCCCCTGTTAGCCTTCCCGAGCCCGACGCCCGTCCGGGCAGGGTTATTCTCTCAGTGCCCGACAAACGACGCATTAAGCTGTTCTTCTGATGCCCTTTTTGCAACGGTCACTTTACCCTCTCCCTGGTTGTTGTTGACTGAGCGCGCCACCCCGGCAGTCGTTTTTATTCTTTGTTCTTTTCCCCCCCTTCGTCGTGTTTTTCGCGCGCTTCAATCAGGCGTTCGTTCCCGGGTCTCGAGCTTGGCGTCTTGCGGCCCATCCGTTCTTCTCGCGGTCCGAGACGCTTACCTGGTGAGGGCAACATCGTACAAGTACTTTGGACTCTTTGTCCTCTAATGGACGCCTTTTTTCATGGCCATAGGGGGGCTGTTGTTTGGCCACCTCACTATTCTGTGATCGCCCCGGAAGCTGGCAGACACCACCCGTCTCTTCCCCCGTGACCTAACAGTACATCTTCTTGGCCATTGAAACGACAGAGCATGTAATAGTGCGGGTTTAGGCATAGGATGTGAAGAGTCCAAAGCGCCCCATTTTGCAAAGCGTGTCTGGAGCTCTCAGATCCCAGCAGTACCCCGGCAACGCATACAGTACTCTCTTCCTTTGCTTCATAAGGCATCCCTTTTTCGTTTTGGCGGTTTAGATCTTATTTGCCCCCCCCCACACCCACGCAAGATTGTCAGGATAATAAAACTAAAAAACCGATAGGAGAAAAGGTAAATAAACCAGTCACCGCTCCTTTCTCCCAAAGTCGGACTCCAAGATTGACCCCCGGGGTTTCCTCGCGACACTCCCACACCGTCGACCCTGCGCGCCGTGTTGGCCCGCCACCGCCTACCTAGCCGGAAAGCGCTCCCGCGTTGCCCTTCTTCACCTGAAATGGCCAACTGAACTAGGCCCAAGGCCTTGCAATTTCTCGGTTGTTTTTAAATCAGCCTCACTCCCTCTGCTTGCTGAGAGCCGTGGTGGAGCCTAAGGACCTCCCTTTGGGTGCTTTGATTGTTTGCGGGTGACCTCAAATTTTCCTTTTTTTTCGTCGCCCGGTTTGAGCGGCCCCTTTCGGCCTTTCACCAGACCTCACACTTGAAGAGAATTCGGCGATTTCTCTCCCCTCATGCCCCCCGCGGCGGTCCTGAGTTTTTCCCTTTACAACGCTCCTTCCCCGTTTTCCGTCGGGCGGGATGAGGACATCCTCCGCGGATCCCCAGGTCAAGCGGCCCCGCTTACCTTTCCGAAACGGAAAGCAGTCGTCCCGCATCTGGCTCCGGATCAAACCCCCCCCGTCGTTATCCTCTCTTCTGATTCGCTTCCCCTGCGATCTTGACCTCGGTCGCACGTTTGGCAGAACAACGCAACAGCGCTGTTCATCGGTCCTCCATATCGCGTTTGTCTCTCTTCCCCTCGCGGATTTGCGTTCAAGGTCGCGATCGTCCCGCCCCGACGTGTTCTGGCACTTAGTCAAGCCCACCGAAAAGCAGTCCCGACGACTCCTTTCGCGCCGCTCAATTCCTAGAGCCTTCTACCCCCAGGCAGGGGTTGGTGTGTATACACCTAAGAAGGTTTACCCACAGGAAATGGGCTTACAGAAGAGGTGTCGGGTCCCTCCCTTGTCTCCCCCCCTGCTAGGCATCGCGTCCTCATTATCTCCACCACTCACACCTTTGGAGGCCCAACTGCCGTCCAAGTATTTTCTTACGCTTCATGCGACTCCGTCTTTCCTGGTCAGGTTCATCTAAAAGGTAGATGCCTTTTTGAGTTCAAAGAACTTTCCCCCCGGAATCCTAAAAAGTTGTATACCGATCGTAATAGCAGGAATTGTCTAGATCAAACAATCCCCCCCCCGTTGGGTTTGAGGTGGCCCTTCTGAGAGCACTGGCGCCCCTTTCGTCTCCGGCGAATTTTTCCTCTCTATGCACGTTCTCGTAGTCTGTACCCACTATCTCTCTAGGTCGCACTCGCTGTGATTGCACGCGATCCCTGGTCTTTCATGATTCCCCCTGAAGGAAGGGCATACAGTCCCCCGCTTTAAGACTTCTTCGTCCTTTGAGCACCCGAGCTTTCTCTCTTTACGCCTTTCCCCCAAGGTTCGTTTCGATTTGCGTCGGGATGTAATCCATTGTGGCTTTCCCGTGTCGTAGCACCGAGGCGCCACCCCCCCTTTGCATCCGGGAAAAGACTCGGTACGCAGATTTTCCTCCTACGGTTTCAGCGCCACACATGAATAGCCCCGACCCGCCACTTTCTGGACGGTTCGCGGCTTTCCTTATCCTCAGACGTTGAGGCAGCAGGCTCCTTAGTACAATAGTTACTTTTCCTGTGTCCTGTAGTGCCCCCCATCCTCGGACTGGGAGGGCGCCCTTTATCTCGGCCTCATTACGACAGGATGAGAGACACCTTACCCCGCTGCCCCCATTTGGATTGTGAATGGTATTCCTCAAGCGCACCTTTTCAGAAAATATCGACCCGGCGCACGGCCCTTATAGGTCGGCTTCTTTCTTTTCCTGGCACGATTCCTCCGGCTGCCTAGCCAAACGTGGTGGCGTTGTTTGCCTATATTCCTCTCCTTTTTTGTTTGAGAGATCGCCTCCGCCACCCGTCTTTGCTTAGTCTTCCCTCTTGCTCTGAGATTGACTAGGCTCCGTTCATTTTCCAGATTCTGGGAGTCGGAGGGGACTCTCTACCTTTCGTTCGGACAGACCTAAAGGGCTTTTCCTTCCACGGCATGTAGAATCGGTTCGCGAATCCTCGAACATTTTCCATACCTCCCTCCTCTTTTTTTCGGGACCTGGAATTCCCCCCCTTTTGGTATATTCTTTCTGGTTGCCAGGTCCTTGGGTTACCCCACAGAAGGTCTTTCTCTGAACGGCTATCTTTTTCCAAGATATGCCCCGTCTTCATCTCCTTCATGCAGGTGTGCTGTCGGATGGTTTTTTCCTTGAAGAGCGACTCCCAAAGGGAGTTTTAACTTCCATGCGTGCCTTTACTCGCGCGTACAAGCGTTCTTTTTTTCTCGTCAAGAGTCCTTCCTGCTAGTGCTTCACTCCTCAGTCTGGTATGACCGCTTTTGACTTTCGGTTAGTATGAAGTATGTTCAATTTTCTCTTCGGGAACAGACCCCCTGCACCCTTGAGTCTCGTCGCCCTTCATCCGCCGAAACCTAGCCGGATTCCCTTGAGATGTGCCCGTCAGCGTCCTACCCCCCCTACGTTTGGCGGTGGCCTACCTTCGAGGATCCCCCACGGACGGGTTCCCTCTACCTTAACCTCGGCCTTACCCCAATTGTTCGTGAACGACACCGTCAATCCGATGTAACCCCTTGCGTCCCGTGTTTGGCGCTGCTCTTGCTTGTCATTGGTCCCTGAGCCCGAATTTTGTTGTACTTCTCGATTTCTTTTTCTGAGGCCTCGATCAAGAGAAGACTGGTCATTTTCCCCCAACTTAGGTGTCTATTAAAGCTATATAGGTACAACCGTTTAACCCCTGGCTGGGTCATGGCCAGACCCGGGAACTTGAGAACCGCTGCCTTTTCTACCCCTCATTTTACGACCGTAGTTTTTTTGACACACGCTGAAAGGTTCGTAGATCCGATGAGCGTCTCCTCTTATGGACCGGGCCAAAGTTTTAGATTCGGGTTTTGCTGTAACCGCTTGGCATCGAGTCCTTATTTGCCCACGTCACACGCGGCTGCCTTCTCTTTAGGTCTGGATACGATCACGGGGGGTTGACTGAGGATTACGGGGGTGACCTTTTTTCCCCAAATGCTTTCAGACCCCCGATTGTTTGACCCTTCGGGTTCCATTCTCTCTTCTTTTGGCTTCCAGGGAATTCCTCTATGAGACACCCGCAAGGTTTGAATCTCCCTTTTTGACGCCGCCTAGGTTTCATTTCAAGTTACCTTCGGCCGTTGTTTTCTTCGGCGGAGAAACCCCCCCCCTTGACCGACCCGTCAAACTCCCGACAGCTGTTTTCACATTTTGGAATCAACTTCCTCCTTCGACCAAAAAAATCGTGATGTTATTCTTAGTCTTTCGCCGACCTCGAATACGAAGGCTAGATGCGCAGATTCTTCTTTTCTTCGGGTATAGAACACAAGCTAAATAGGTCTTCTATTTTTCCCTCCCCCCCCCCTTTAGATGTTGTAATAATGTGTTTTTTCCAAGATTGCGACTGGAGATTTTTTGGTAAATTTTGGTGCGAAAGTGTGAGAGTGCGATCCCCTTTCCAGCATTGGGAATCAGACTTATCTTCCGTTCGTGAAGCCTTTTCCCCTTTAAGGGGATTTTGGAGGTTTTTCCCCCAATATTAATCCGGGCCTTGTGACAAGAGATTTTTTTTTTTCCAAAACATTGGGCACTGGCGCGTGCAGGATTGGACTTGGAGTTATACGTCACTTTTCGGGATTGGGTGTTTGGTCTTTGACCCTTTTTTTCGAGGTTCCACCATCTTGTTCTTGAAGCGTCATTGTAATGATAACGCTAGGTCTCCCCCGGACCTGGTAGGTAGTATTTTTCATCGAAGATATTTACTGGATCCCCTTTAGGGCAATTTTTGTGCTTTGCCCGGGGTCCGTTTGGGAGCTAAAACCTAGGCGTATCATGCCCCCAACCCCCCCCAAAGAACCTGGTCTAACTCTGCAGGTGGAAATGTCCCCGACTCTCCCAAAGTATGGTACATTCCGTCGCTGTTTTCTAGGCGTCCTAGAACAGTTGGAAGAGCATCTGGCCGCGGCCCATTCGTAGAGGGCAGCGCGTTCAAGTCCGCTGACAGAAGCCACCGGACCCTTGGTCTAGGAGGTCCACTGCAACTCTAAGGATGTGTTTTAGCCGAACGGCCTTTGCCTCGTTTACGGCATCTATCCTTTTCAATAAGAACGTTTTGTTAGAGAAAGTTCGGACGCCGGTCTTAAGATGCTGTAGCGATTGTCTATTTGACAACTGCCTTCCCTCGAGAAAATATTTCAAGGTGATCTTTCTAGAGCTTTTGAATCCTTTTTCTCCCCGAGGGTCCCCGATCGGCTTTCGGACAGGACTAAAAAAGGTGTGAGGTTTCTTTCCAGATTTACTTGAGGAGATATGGTCTTGATGTTTCCGCTGTCCGGTGCTACGCCTGTAGCGAATGTCTGCCCGTTCGGTGGGCTTTGTGTTTTTGCCTCAGACCGCTACAGAGCATGTTGAGAACACGGTAAACGATTTGTCCACACCACCCATCCGACCTAAAACGCGTCACATTTTACCCATACCTGTCATAAAAGCGGCACGCCTCTTTTTTTTTCTTGTCGGACTAGATGCTTTTTCGGGACGAGGCCCCCCCTTTCACGAGTGCGCTTTTCTTCTTGCAGCAGAACTCTGTCCTTCCCCCTGGCAGGCACGGTTTCCTTCCCCTCTCGCTCGGCAGCTTGACTTCGGTCTCATTTTTGGAAAAATCTTTGGCAGGTTCCTGAGCTTCCGTTTTGCACCCCAAGCCCGTTTCTAGTAATCGACAAACCACCCTTACTTCCTGACACCCCTCACGCAAGGAAATCGACCTGTATCCCAGAGATAGCTGTACATCCCTCGGTTTCCCCCCGATCTTTCCCTTACCGCACAATCAACCTTTAGTCCCCGCTCGCCTCTGTTTTCCCACGCAACGTTCCTTCGTGATAAGCGGTCCGCTGGTTCGATCCTATTTTGCCAAAACACCCCTTCCCAGGTCCGAAAGCACTGAAGTGCGCCAATTTTTTTCGACAACTCCAAAGACAGAGTGCTTGCAGCAGCCTGATGTTCTTCTGAGGTATTATTTTTGACTCCTTGCCTCCACACGTACGATGTGTTTTGGTTGGGACATTCTGTGGCCTTCCTTGGGCTGAATTTCCCTTTTCCGAAATTTTTCTGTCGGTAACCGTCAGGATCTCCTGACGGGAACCATGTGTTATATGCTTTCAGAGTCCTTCCTAGGATAATTTTCTTCTCCCTCGTTTAGTGAGATCCTATTACATTTATTGCAGATCCTGGTCACTTCCGGACACGTCCCCCTTACGCGACCAAGAGGCCCTCCTGTAGACGTCTTTGATATACAAAACCCCTTCAATTGTCTTCGCCCCGTTTTTGCCGGTCCTGCTGAAGTAGCTGGACCCCCCTCTTTCACGCGTCCCATGACCTACTTTGCCCGCTGTGTGGTTGCAGCCCAGGTCCCCCCCCCTTCCTTATAGCTGCCCCCCAAGGTTCTCCCCCAGCCGTCAATATACGCGCGTTTTTCGTACTCCGCGCGTATGGCCGATTCCTTTTGCCGAGAAGAAGACAGTTCCGATTCCTAGCACCCTTCAGGTCCCCGACCTAATCTCGACTTCCTGCCGTCCTCAGTCTTGGTGGGCAATTTTACTGGCGTCTATTCTCAGCAGTTTTTTTCTACCGCGGATGGTGCACCCCTTCTCAACACGTATGTTTTACCCTGAGGTGTCTGCCGTTAGATATCGCTAATTGCTCCCTCTAGACTCTGATCGCCAAAGCAGGACCGTGCTGGGGTCCCACGTGGCCAATGAGAAGCCTGATTGTCTTCCTCCTCGACCGCGGACAGTCTCATTCCAACGGTAGGTTTTCGTTACTCCCTTGTTTCGGAGGTCCTGAAACCACGAGGGACTGTAGAGTTTTTTAACTGATTTGGCTCCTCAGTTCGCCACTCAATTTCGTAGGGTGATCCCCGGCTACGCACGCGCGGCCAGAAAGACGTGACTCATACTAGGAGACCAGGTTTTTTTTTTTAAGATCTCTAGGCGAGCTCTTCGAGGTACTCTCGCCCTCCTTGGTTTCGTAAGCGAAAGTTATCTAGGTTCTGGCCTAATACCCTTGTTTAACTGCTTACACCTGTCCCCCCTTCCCTTTTTAAACTGGCATCGGTTCCGATACTCCTCCTTCTCTCTAGCTTAGCACCGAGCGTATGAGTTTTCTTCGCAGAAGTTCCCCCCTGGCTGCGGTCTGCTTTTCTAGGCAGGTGAAGTTCCCCCCCCATACAAATGGTGGCTTTGATCCGTATTCTCTTCCCGCCCTTTCTTTGAATTCCCCTCTTTCCCTTGATATGTGTCCATGCGCCCCCTGTAGACCCCACCTGCACTAGAAATTTTTTTTGGGCACACGACCTCCCCCCCGTGAGGGCCGGCCGTTGTCCTTGAACACACGCTGAGTTAGGACTTTTTGCCCACTCGTAACAATATTGCTGGGGATTCCTTGTTATTTCTCTAGGTTGTTTAGTTCCTTCGACTCTTTTCCCGACGTCTTTTTGAGCCACTCGGCAAACTTTGTTGCTCATCTCCGCGAAACTGGTACGATAACTTCTTGCCCTAATAAACCAGTCCCTCATCCTGGTAGGGGTCCACCCTTGAACCCGGTTGGATGTCCTCCAATATTCCTCGCGGCCTTCTGTCTGGCGTCCCAGTGCTTTTGCTT
>Ga0179591_1299879_pt1 | contig 18713 bp, 18 predicted proteins | sample CZOMad2_1_08_16f_FD_182891 | JGI IMG/M metagenome (GOLD analysis project Ga0179591, IMG submission 182891) | Vadose zone soil fungal communities from Angelo Coast Range Reserve, California, USA - CZOMad2_1_08_16fungal (PacBio error correction) | ecosystem: Environmental > Terrestrial > Soil >... | reverse complement strand
CCTCCTTTCCTACTTCTATGTACAATTGGCCCCCCCTTGACCCATTCGATACTTGTCATTTACCCATTTTTTACCAAACCATTGTACTCCTTAAATGAAATAAGTCCCCTCCTCTCTTTCTTACATGCCATCAGGCTCTTTTCGAATAACAATTATTTATGATTATGTGACCAATTTCTTCCAATTGGACTAACTTAGTAGCGAAGGTTCCCCATCGTTGCCCCCCTTCTTTTGTCCACGAAATCTGTCCCTTGTCTTTCTTGCTGTTCATCAGTTTTCTTTTTTGAATTGAGCAGGGGCCCTTGAAAAGTTCCCCAATTCACAAACCTTAGCTGACTTTTTTTTTTCTCGTCACCTTGAAATGACGCTTCTCACGTGTCCTCCCCAATTAAGCAGGACTTTTCCCCTTTCGATAATAAGTTGTAATGATTCCCTGACTTGACTGTAAGAATCTTTCGATTCACGTGATTTGTGTCGCTCTTTTTATTCCTCTCCTCCCCAGTTCTTTCTTCCACGTGTGAATGTTTTTTAAAATAAAAAATGATTCTCCTTTTAGCCTCATATTTCAATCTTTTCCCCCCCCATCTCACCTTTTTTCTTCCCTTACAGGTTAAACGCCGATTACTTCCCCCCCCCAGTAAGACCCCCTTTTAATTCTCTAGAACCCCTTCTCCTCTGACCACTATTACCTCGCTTCCCTACCCTTTCTTATGCGGCGATTTTCCTCAACTACCCCTATAACGTAACCCCCCTTGTTAGCAATAATATTCCACGTTGTTCACCTTCTCCCTTTATTTTTAGTTTAAATTTTAAATCAATCCGGACCTTTTTTGGAAAGATCCCTGTTCGTCAATAAGTGTGGGACTTCTATAAATATTTTTCAAAACTCGACTTCTTACTCTTTTTCCCAAACCCCCCAACCCCTCAACAAACCCTGTCTTTGTTGATTACCGCTTCCCTGGGACTTAACCTAAATTTTGCATCCCCACTTTTATTGTATTTCACAGATTTTCTTTTAACCCCTACTGCTCCCTCTTTCCTTCCTTCATTTTTTTTTCTTTCAAACATGATATGACAAAGCAAATCTTCTTCATACACCTCTTCCCCTTTCCCGCTAAACTCGTGCGCACGATTCTCAATCTTTTCACCTGCGCTTTTTTTGAGTCCTCCAAAATGAGTCCCGTTTTCCGTAATCTGTTTTCCACAACGACCTTTCTTCAATTAAACTTTAGAGCTCAGAACCCCCAAACCTTCCCCTCCACAAGTATTGTATATATATATCGTCTTCTAGAGTGGTAATTGAACCCTTTAGCCCCCCCCCACTTTTTTAACTTCTTTAAACGCGTAAGAAACACCAAACCCCAGTTTTTGCTCTTTCTCTCATGATTTTCAGGTTTGCCACGAAACCCTCCCTTTTTTTTTTTTTCCTCGTTTCTTTCTTCACCCATAGCCCCTTCACCCCAGTTTACTCCAATGATTATGCTATGATCCCCTGCCCCCGATTATCCATACCCTTTTACCGCTCTCAAATGGGTTTGCAATCATTTTTTTTGGGTAATGTCTCTCTTATCTTTTTCTTTGCTGATAGATCATTTCCCACACAGTTAGTTCTTCTATTTTAAAATTGTGACCATTCCCAACAAATACTCATGTTGGGCCTTCCCACTCACTTTACCATTACCCCTTGACATCCACCAGCTTTTTAAAGACCCTCCTTTCTTGAGTGCCCTCCTTGTTGATACCACCTGCTCTTTTTCCATTAGTACCTAAACTTTAGTTGACCTTATCAACTTCTATTCCCCTTCCTTAAAACCATCTTCCTCTCTTATCGAACATATATGCCTGTAAATAATCCGTTTTTCTCTTTCGAACAACCCCCCCCCCCCTGTCGTGAGGTAGACCAGGTCTTTTCCACACCTCGCTTACCCCCCCCCTCTTACAAAAATTTCTTTTTATTTCCGCTTTATATGCCCGCAAAACGGCTGTTAGTAGTCTATGCTCTTTTGGGCTACATCGTATCAACATTTTTCTACCCTCCCTTCCCCTTTTTTCCCCCCTGAGACTCTCAGGACTCCTAATCTTTCTCTTTCCTCATAGATTTGTGGGTGGTTCTCTTGCAGTTAAGTCCTGCCTTCAATGTTTCCGAATTGTAATTCTTTTTCTTTCATACTTCTCCTCATAGCAACCAAGGAGCTTATCTTTCAAGTCATTTCACAAACAGCGTGTTTTTCTTCCCCGACAGCGGAACTTCCCCCCTTTTCAATAGGACTCTCCGATTTTTCCTTACTTTCCACACCCATATTCCTTAATCTCTCTTCTTTTTTTTTTCCACTATCAAAAAACGGTCTTTAACCCTTTAGGATTATTTCCCTGCTCGAGTATCATCTTTTTGACTAATTACCATGGTTCACAAAGTTTTTTATTCTCAACAGTGTGGTTAGGTCCTACCTACTCCCTCCAAAAGCTCCTCCCCCAATTTGTCCTTTCGCTATTGGGCTATTGTCCCGTGTGTACTTTTTTATGAACCACTTTTTCCGTCCCACCCTCCAGTAGAATAAACCCCCCCCCTTTCTTATGTTTTTTCCAAAAGTATAATCCCTTTTTGCTCATTTGATCGACTCAACCCCCCCTCGCTACCCCTCCCCTGTGTGCTTGCACCCATTTATCAAGTGCTGTCAGATGTATTCCCTCTTGAACCGTGTTCAATGCACTATTATGACACTGTATTTTTTTTATTTATGGTTGAATAAACCACAGATTTACTTGTGTTCTTTTTTATGGCTAGGCGGAATCAGGCTCCCCCCCCCCCCCAAACTTGTTTTTTATGAGGTTATAATCTATTTTCAACCAGTTATTTCTTCCCCGTAAAGTTTTTTTCTTCTTATTCCCTTCTTTTTTTCCTCCTTCCCGGCACAGGCTTATTTGATTCCCCTTTTTTTTAAGTAATTTCTGCAACTCTTTTAATTAATCTCTCTTCCAACGATCCGTCTTCAGTTGTTTCTCCTCCACACACTCCCATGTTTCAACTACTCACGGGTTCTGGGCGTCGACCGGGGGTTCTTGGATTATGCGGTTGGTCTTATCCTCTTTTTTCTTTCTGATAGTTTGTCGTTGAGTTGTACATTTATCCTTCTTACCATCTCTAAAAATTCCGTCTCTGATTCCCTCCAACTTTGAGTCCCCCTGTCACGTCCCTTCCTCACCACTTCCCAGTCCTTTTGTCCCTTGTGTGTTTAATTCATGCTGTTCCAGAAATGGGCAGTGTGCTTAACCTATGGTTATAGTACCACACTTTCTATGACGACCCCTTGGAAATAAGTGACCCGCCTTTCTGATTTTTAAATTTACACACTTTTCCTTCTTTATGACACAAAGACTATACTTTCCTTGTTCCAATCTTTGTTGAGATGGCTTTTTTATAGTCCCTGTCAGAAGAACTCACCCCCGTTCTCTCTCTCAGTTATTTTAAGTAAGTCGCTACGCCAATGTAGGTTCAATGATCTTATGTTATGGTTTCGTAGCTTACTTCCCCAATTACTGCCAATTTCTCCCTGGCATATGCTGCGATCCTTTTCCAAGTAATTCTCTGAGTAGAATTTATTGTTTCAATGAATTTTTCCAAACCCTAGTTACTGCCCCTTTTCTCGTTCATCCCAGCGACCCACAATCGCCCTCTTTTAAATTATTATCCTTTTGGCAGCTCATCAACGGGAGTTAACAGTTACCTGTCCTTTGCCCTTTCTCTACTTTTCCTCTATTTCTTTTGTTTCCCAAACAACAGTCACTCCGGGCCCAAGTTTTTACGCCTTCCCCCCCCCCCCTACTCGTAATGTAAGTCTCCCCTGATCTAAACACTCCCTCACATTAAATAATCGTAAGGCCCAACGCCCCCCACAAACTTTCTTAAATGGACTAGATTACTTGTCATTTTTTCCCTTCTTCGGTAGCAAGGTTTTTTTTCCCCCCCATTATTGAATAATACACAAATTTTATTCCCTATCCGTTCTTTTCTTCTAGAATGGATTGACGTAGCCACTCTTTTTTACCCCCCTTTTTTTTTTACACATAACACCTCCCCCCCCCCCCATGGACATACCCCTCACTGGCTATCCAATGTATGTGATCTAAGTCAGTAATTTACCAGATCGATTCTCTTCTGTGTTGTTTTTCTCTCCTTCTTCTCTTTTACCTCCTTCCTTAGCACCTCCCACATTTCTAGACCCTTGAAAATTTTTTTAATCTTGGGTTTTAGTGGTTAACACAATACTTTGTTTACTTCCTCTAATATACCCGTTCCTCCTCCCTACTCGTCATACTCCCTTCTTGATTGATCCCCTCCCCCCTCCTTTATGTGATTTAGATGTTTTACATTTCTCTAACTGTGCTCAAGACACAATCCGTAAGTTGCATTCCTTTGTGCTTTGTCGTCTTCCCTCTTTAACAGTGCTTTCCTCGTCTGTCATCTCTTTTCTTTAAGACTCCCTAAATTTTCCAGTAACCCTTTTACAACTTTTACCTTCGTGACTGGTGTTCTCCGCAATTTGGAATCTCTTCAAGACTTTATTCCCATGACTCTACTTCCAATATTTTCGACTACGATCCTTTTCTCTGATGCTGTACAGAGCTTTTCCGTCCTCCGAATATTTTTTTGTCGGTCTCTGCCCTGACCTTTCAGTCCGGCCCCATGCCTTTTAACTTAAACAACCTTCTCCCTCCCCAAACCTTGAACTAATTATATTCACTTTTCCCCACCAAAAAACCCCACATCCCTTCCTTCCCTTCCCTGCCCCCAGTTACAAGTGTTCCACTTAATACTCCCAATTGAGAAAACCGGCTGCTGACGCTAGTAGGCTGTCAAATTCCCTTCGTGACATTAACCTACTTTTTTTCTCAATATAATTCCTGTTTATGCGGCAAGAGGTCTATTCCCTACCCTCTCCAATCTCCCTGCCTTCCCAATAATCCTTTGTGCATCCTCTCCCCTTCCCAAGGGGACCTTTTTTTCCCAATCAAAGGGTAGTGGAAATTTATAACAATGGTCGGCATAGATAATGGTGTACAATCCTCTATTTTCTCCCTTCTTTTAAACAATTGCCCCTTTAAACTTTTTTTAGTTTCTCCGATTTGAAAAAACCCCCCAAACCCCCCCAAAACCTCCTAGTTTTTTAGCCCTGATCCTACCCCTCCCCCATTTTATGCCTCACCATAACAAAGATTGTGTCATCAGATTTCTTTCTGTTAAATAATTATTGACTTCCCGCCCCCCCCCCCCACCGAAAATATGATCAACTTATAATAAACTCCCCCCTCTTCCCGGAAAGTAGATAAACCACAGGTAGACCTCCCAAGAATAACCATTTGATTTATTTTCTTTTGTTCATTAAGTGCCCTTCTGGTCAGTGGGTTTCAAACAACAAAACGTCCAGCTTTCCCATAATAGTTTCTCCCTCTTTTCCTCCAACTTTCAGCGCCATTACACCCATGAAATCCCACAGAAGTTTGGCACCCCACCCCCGATACACTCGTTGAGTAATTTTGAAAACTTGCTCAATTTACTTTCACCCTCCTTTTCTAAAGGTCCCCCCCCCCAACCAAGTTATTTTCTTGGACTCAGTCCGTAAAAAACAGACTTTTCCGGTTTTGTATGTTTCCCTTTCAACCATCTGTCCCTTCCCCATTGTACTAAGAATGATGATTGCTTACTTGCTTAAACCTACATTGCTGACAGAGTATACGGGTGTTCCAAGACAATTTTTCTTGGTTTTCAGACGTAGTCTCCCCCGATTGCTTTCCTCTCACTTTCCCCACAGTTAGTTATTCATTCCCCTTAAAACCCATTTCCCCTAAAAGGGTTGTAGAGATTAATGTTGTCAGGAAATGTCCTACAAACGTCCCCCTTTCCCAGGCCACGAAATACAATGCATGCTTTTTTTCCCGAGCTTGTACCATGCTTATTCTTTCCTAACCACCTTTCTGAAAGAAACCTTGCCACTTCAGTACAAATTATTCCCCAGACTAAAAAAACTCTCTACGCTTATGATTATATTTCTTTTTTCCCCCGTTTGGGAACAAAAACCGCCTCACACATTCTGTGGCGAAATGTGCCCCACCCTTTCTACAGCTTCCCACCCATTTTTCTGACCTTTTTCTATTTTCTCCTTTTTTTTGCGAAAACCCCTCTTCGTGTAGTGAAACGTGAAATCTTGTGTCCACCTGATAAGTATTTCGCTTTCAAAATTTTTCCTTACCACCCCCTCCTTGCTGAATTCTATTCCGCCTATCTCTCTCTTCCTCCCTTTTTGGAGTCTATCTTCTTCTCCTTCTACTTCTCAAGGAGAATTAATGGTTTTGATCCTTATTTTCATTCAACCTATCCCTCCCAAGTGCCCCCCGACGGAACGATCTAGAAGCTGTGTTGTTTTTCTTTTAGACTGAAAATAGGAAAAGATGGCCCTTTTGTCCCCTGCTTTCTACGGAATAGAGGTAGAATTTTCTCCCTCCATTCGTTTTTCTTCTTTTGTTTCAATAATCCCCCCCCCGGGGTTTCTTATCCTTATATATTATCCCTTCCTTTTCGTATTATGTTTTTGAGCTGCTAATTTCTTCAGGTCAAGAAAGTTTGTCCGTGGGTTAGGTTCCCTACCTAATCATTAAAAGCTATTCACTTCCCCCAACGCTTTGTTTCCTTAGCCTTGGGCTATTGGTTCCCTTCTGACTTTAATTATTGAAATTTCCTTTTCCCACAATCCCAGTAAGTCCCCCCCAATTTTTGTCATTTTTTCAATTTACATGAACAACTTTGTGTTTGGCCCCTTTCTAGCCTAACACACTCTTCGCTCCCTTATCAAAATTTGGCTTGCCAAACATTTCCAGAGTGCCCAGCCTTTTCCCCCCTTTTAATCTGAGTATACACTATCTCATCCTCTTCTTTCCTGTATTCTTTATGCAACCCCTTCCCCCCCCCAGACATTCATTTTTTTGCGTTTTTAGTCTCTTTTCCTAGGTTTTTGAAGAAGCAACACTGTTTTTTTCACTTTAGGTCAATATTTATGGGAATTGAGACGACCCGCCCCCCTTCACTTCAACTCTTATTCTCGCCCCAGTTTAGGTCAACCCCCTTTTTGCTTAGATTGTGGCTCATTTGGATTAATGTCCTTGGAGTTTTGAATATTACGAGACCACTTTCTGGTTCCACAGCTTTCCTTTTTCCCCAACGGTACTCTGTTTTCTTTCTCAACAGAATAAAGATTACCCTCATTATCAATCCACAGGGGAGGGGACCCCTATTTGTTTTCTCTCCTCTTTGAATATTTTATATTATTTTTCCTTTTCTCCTATCATGTTTTCCCCACCCCCCCATATTTTACCCTCCCTACAAATACATCATGATTCCAAATAAGTTGCTGTTATTTCATCCCCCCATGTAGGGTACTTCACCCAACGTTCTTCTCTCCCCCCCAACACTCCAGGGAATTTTTTTTCCCTTTTGGTTTTTTTTACCGAACATAGTGCTTTTTCCTCAGCAGGGTCCCCATTTTCAATTCTATACTAGTTTTTTTTGTACCACACTTCCTTAAAAGGTAGTTACCTCCTTCCACCTTTCTGCTGTGAGTTTAAAGGCACTTTAAATACGTCCGTCCTTATCCCCCCTCCACAACATTCTCAAATAGTTTCTCTTTTCTGTTGGTAGTGTCCGCCCTTCAAGCCATAGAACCGTGATCCTTAGCGAGAGACGACTTCTTGTTATACTCATGCGCGATTTCCTTTGCATTTTGTCCTTTTCCCCCCTTTTCACTTTCCACTCAACTCTTCATGAGGTGCGTCCTTTTCCACATTGAATGTCCTTTTTTTGGTCTAAATGTAATGATTGTTGTAATTTTCCCAATTCGCTTGAACTTTCGAGTCCTTTCCCTCCCTCCAAGCTGCGACACACTCTTATCTGCTGAATTCTTTTCTTTATTTTTACGATAACAACGATCGTAGTGAACGAGGTACCTGTAGGTCGGAACTACACCACCCTCTTTTCCTCGTCATTCCAAGTGGGACTCACCCACCCCTCACTGCCCCTTTTTTTTTTTTAAGTTACTTCCAATTGATGACTTGTATTAACCCAAATTCATGCACACCAATTCCTATCATCCATCCCGGTAAGATGAGGCCAAACTTTATTCCTGACGTTACTTGTCATTTTTCCCTCCCTCTACCCCATGTGCATTCTCTCATAATAATTTTACCGACGCAATCCTTTCTCTGGTCCGTACGGAGTATTAGGATGTCTACTTGGCCTACAAAATTTTTATTTTTTTCCCCAATCCTCCACAATCAAAATTGAAGTCCCCTTTTAACCTTCTTCTATACAAGATGGTCCAGGAAGCATTCTTCCCGATAAGATCTTCGTATCTTGCCTCTCCTCTTTTTTTTTTGGCGACTATTCGATCGCTTTAACTTTCCTATGCCCCCCCCCCCCCCCCCCCAACACTCGCCTTTTCCCCCATTGTGGAATTGTGAATGTTGGATTATGTGGTAAACCCCCCCCATGTTAACTTTTATAAGGTCACCCCTTCCCTCCTCTTTCTTCCTCACCAGGATTGAGTCGTCACCCCCTTCTTTTTCTCGCGAAATGGAGGTTCCTGGATCTTCACTGTAGCGGCGAGGGACAATGAAGTCATTGCATACCGTTTGTTCTTTTGTTACTCTGTACATGGGGCTGATGCTGTGTATGTCCTCCCTTGGGTGCATGAATGAAGTACCTAGTTAAAGGGTACCTAAACCCTTTGAGCCCTCTGTGTTCCTCCCCCCTTTTTTAGACTCTTCAAGAGCCTTATGATTTCTCCCCTCAGACTAGTTAGACCTTTCTTAGCTTTCCCCGACCGGTACCTTTTTCTTCTTGCTTGTGTCGCTCTTTGCTATGATGACTAGACTTCCCCTTAACGAATTGCTTTTAAAATTTTACACCACATATTACTCTCCACTACCTCATACTTCTCCTTTTTTGACAACTTCCTCTTCCTTTACAACATCCTCTCCGTGTTCCGGGAAAGACTTCATTTTACGAACCATAATTCCTATAGAGTATTCCCAACATGAGCGTTTATCATCCACCTCGTTCCCTCCTCACTGTTCTATGCTCTGCCAGCTTCTCAGACCCCCCCAATAAACTAGTTTAAATCTCTTTTGATTGGGTCTCCTACTTACTTTCCCTTCCCCCATTGCTAAATCCAACAGGGGTCTGTCACTGATTCAGTGCGTCATACTGTTTCCTAGCGATGGAGTAGAATGAAAAAACCAACTTTTTTTTTTTTTTTTCCCACGCACCTATTGACACTTCAATAGTATTCGAGTCCCCCCCCCATTCGTTTTTCCCCCCCAATTCGGAGTGTGTGCAGGACGTGACATTTTTGTTGACTTTAACCTGAAATTTAGTACATTCCGACTCTTTTATTGCATCCAGTTGTTTGTATCTGTTAAATATCCCCCTTGCCCTCCCCCCTTTTTGAACCCAAAAATGCTCCAGACAAATCTACTAATATACACCTTCCATCCAGACGTCTCTTCTCAACTTAGGTTCGACTTCCCCTCGGTGATCTGGACCAAATGGCTTGTCTTAGTCCGAAACAAGTTTTGGTGCCCTTTTTAACCAAGATTTTCTATTCCATTACACCTCTTCCTCATGCTCGACTACCTTAACAACATGACTCACCCCCTCAAGACTTTTTATCCACCCCTTTGCCATACGTATAGAGCCTGCCCGCTTTTTTGCTTTATTAACCAATTAGTTTCATTCCCTATCGATGTATAACGCTTTATAACCCCACCCCCGTTTTTCCTTTTCCCTAAATGAGAGAAACCCGCCCAAAAAATCCTTTCATTGGAGAGTCCTTTAAACAGTCACCCTCAGGTCCTCCTCTCCCCATTGATACCACTTCTTTACCCCCCCCCAAATGATAATTTTTTCCTCTTTTCGGGGTGACGCGCTTCTCCATTTTTTTGTTGCTTCCCCATGTTACCCCCACCCGTAGTTCATGCTGTAAAGTGACAACCCACCCTTTGTGATATATTTTGGCATTTGGAGGCCCCAATTTTTTTCTTTCCCCTACACAAGAGCCCCAAAACCCCTTTCCAATCCCATATCTCTCCTCCACACCCTAGTTTGCATCGAGTTGCCCTGCTTATGTAGTCCTAACCCACTTTTTACCACTTTAGGGCCACCCCTTTCCGCTTCGCTTTACCCCCCAAACATATCCTCTCTCGATTTTCTCTTGTATCCCAAGTTTTGCTCTTCGCCCCACACCTCTCCACTGAATTGCGTTGCTCCCGAAAATTTCTCACACCTTGAGAAGACTCAGAGTTCCACACCACCTGGGGGGCTTTATATTTTTTCGTTCTAGTCCGTTTTTATTCGTTTCAATCTTTCCTCTCCTTTTTTGCTACATGATAACGTTCTAGACTTACCGGATAACTCCCTCCCCCTTTTTCAGACGTAGCACGAGCCGAAACTCCTCTTTGACCCTCCTCGTTGTGTTGTCTCTCTACCGGACGCCTTTCAAGGGGATCCTTCGTTTTCTTCCTTTCTTTTCCTCCACAATACAACTTTTGTACCCCTTGATTTTTGGAAATCTTTTCCCTGCGATGTGGTGGTGCTAGAAGCGGACCAATCTACCCATATCCCTTTCCTGTATACCCCTTCGGTGTTCTTTTACCTCAACCACTTTCGTGATTCTTTTTTTTTTTAGATCCACTCTCTTTCCCTCATAATGGAGTCATAAGGAGCTCGCAGATATATGGGTTTTCTTGCTTCCTTTCATTGTGTAACCCTAATTTTTCCTAAACACTGTGTGTTTCGTACTCCCCAAGCCTTACCCCTTATGCACTCACTATGTTTAGTTCTTTGTCAAATTTGTGCTTTTATTTTTACTTGTTTCCCCATTTTTTTCTTTCACAACATGACAGTAGATTATCCCCCACGTGTGGAGTTTTTCCCCTTCCATGAACCTAAAACTGGGCTGGCCTGTCCGATCATCATCCGCTCCTGTCTGATTGGCTTGTCCCCATTTGATTCCCTGATGTCCGAAATGTATGTAATTTTACTCTTTTTGACCCCTTTTTTTTGTTAAATATCCCCCCCTTTATTACACTGATTTGCCGGGTTCGGGACACATCACCCCCTTTTAACATGTATCTTTTTTTCGGCATGTTTGATTCCGAATGAGCACAAACCCCTTGGTTTTTTACCAATTTTTGCCCCCAATTCATATTTAAATTTGGCCCCAACCTTTTTTTTTTTCCCACACTCCAATCTTTATTGCTTCTTCCTAGCTAGGCACCCCAAAGTTTTTTTGTTTTGGGAACTTCATGTTTGTGTAATTGCTCTCTCCCCCAAGATGGAAAGAGAAAATTCTGTGACAAGCACTTTCACCCCCCCATGTCTGCCTCCAACTCCCACTCGACCATTTCCACTCCCTTTACTTCCCTCTTCGGCTTTTAGTCGACTATGTGTTTACTTTGATGCCGAGGTTCCTTCATTTTTCTGTCAACCTGTCTGCATGACTTATTCTCTTCTACAGATACAAAGCATTTCCCCCGGCCGATTCATTCCCTAAAAATTTTCGGTCAAGTCAACCAAATGTCACGGCGTTCTCAATCCATTCTTTTTTTTTTATTTTTGTGGGAATCCTTCCTTCCTGGATCTTGTACACGGGGGCAAGATTGCACTACTAGCGTTAGTACCCCCCGTCTCTCTCGAAGTGTAGAATTCAATGTCCCATTTCCTTTGATGTTAACTCAATCCTTACGCTGGCAAACCCTTCAACATATTAGGGAAGGTAATATTTGAGTTAATACGGCCCCTTCTTCCCTCAGTACTTTTATATTGAGCGATACATTCGGAATTATGTGTTCCTCCTCTCTTGCCTATTCAACTGGAAGTACATACTGGCACACCTTTTGGGCTTTAGATGAAGTTCCATTAATTAGATCTTTTTCTTTTATAAATTCTTTTTTTCCCATGTATGTTTTATTTCTTCCCCCCAAAACAGGCAATGCCTACTTAACTGTCGTACAGAGTTTTGACCACACTCCTATTCGACGAATCTTCATGATCTCACCCGTGCTCGTCGTTGTGCCCCACGTTTCTTTCTTTAACTACTTTCTCTTTCACATTGGCTGCCAAACCCCCCCGTCCACTCCGTGCGCGTTGTTGGAAGTTTCCCCTTCTCCTTCTTCCACTCAGGCACCACTGGTCTGTGCACAATACAGCATTCAAAAAGGAAGTTGACGTCCAAAGCACAACGTAGTGCACTCGTCGCTTCTTGCAGGCGGAGCCCGTTCTCGACTTTGCCTCCCTAGGTGCGAACAACTAAACCCCGGGTTTCTCCGGCTAGGTCATGTCTCCCTTTGGTTAGGACGGGAAGGAAGAGAGGCACCAAATTGTCGTACCACATACCCCCGTACCTTCAACCTGTCCCCCAGTACCACTTCTTCGGACGGTACTTTTTCTTTGTCCATAGAACGGACTATCGTTCAATATCTCTCTCTTTCTGTGTTGTGTAGAGTTTCCATTCGATCGCCTTTATTCCTTATGTACCACTCATAGTGACTCCTTTTATTCCTTGTCAGTTTGAGTGATCTTGGCCTTGGTCAAAACAATATGTTCCTCCCCGTCCTAGTTCTAACTCCTCCTCCGTAGGACCCCACACTCTTAGTCGAATCTTTTTTTATAGTTGATTTCTCCAGGGTCCATGTTCTCTCCCTGGAGAGGGACAGGAAACCTCTCTAGTCATTGAATCTTTTTCCTTGTCGCTTCGCTCGGTCAGCTGCTTTTCTGTTTCTATCCTGGGCAATGAGACTTTTAATTTTTTTTCTAAATTTTTCCCAAAATGAGACTGAGGTGTTGTTTGTGAGCAGCCAATGGTCCTCTTAATGACGTTATTTCCCTTCTTACCGGTAATCGTTCGCTATACGTTGATGATGCTTCCCGGAGATTTTTTTTTCTTTTTTTCGTCTGATGATGACTAGTTCAGTTCAGTATTGCATGTTTTTCCCCTCAGATTCATTTAATCTCCACACTTTAGACCCTTCCCCCTAAAATTAATTATCATCCCTTATCAGTTAAAATTGAGTACTCCATTTGCGAACCATCTTAATCTCTATCGCTTCCCACACATTCTTCGACGCGCTCCTTCTCAATATCAGCAAACGGGTCGAGGGAGTTTCACTCATGCAGCTTCAAACTATACAGTCACCCGGGTGTGTCACCTCCCCAATCATAATTTTTTGACTTTTTAGAACTTCTTCTTGTTTTTAAAGCATATGGTCTTCCCTTCGCATGTACCTCCGACTTAAGTTATAAATAAATTTCCCCCCCTTGCCCACTTCCTTTCCCCTCATACAATCGATTAACCCATTCAAAAAAAATACCTTTTCGTGGTTGATAGCACGACCTTTTGACCAACTTAGGGATTTGAACTACAACGCGGAATCTCCTCTTTGTACTGTAATTTTTCCTTCCCTGATTTCAATATGGAATTGCCGCAAAATGCTATTCACTAAAACCGTCTTAATTCCAACCGTCCAGTAGCTACCCATGGTTCGCCTCCCATAGGGGGATTGAAATGATTGTATTCAACATTGGCTCCATTCTTCCCTTTGACCATCCCTTCTCCGTTGGCAAAGTTAAGGGTCACCAAGAAATCCCTTGAAAACTTCCTAAGCCTCCTCTTGACCGCAAAAAAACTTCAACGACGAGACAAACCACTTGTTTCATCCTCTTTTTCTCCGACGATAGACATTCAGGTTGCGTAATTGACAACCAAACTCTCCAAGATGCATTTGGTCAAATATACCCCCGTCTAGAAACACTTTTGCTCTTCATTCCTTTGACAGACCCCCACCTCCGCCCGCATGTTTCCACTGTTTTACGTTTCCTAACCCCCCACCCCCTCCAGGGTTCTCCCTCAAGTCCTTCCCCACCCGCCGATTGCAGCAAGTCCCATTTCCATACATTTCTGACAGTTGTTGTTTCGCGGTATAGCGAGGCTCTTTTGATGATCGCTCCATGCCCCCAAGTTCATCTGTCACTTGCACCCCCCCTTAATAAAATTGCTCTAATGTCCCTTTGGCGAAGTCATTTCCTCCATTCCTCCCCAACAGTCCAATAAGCTAAATCAATCCCTTTTGCTTATAATTCCAATTTCTGTCTTCCTCCCCTGTTCTCCCATTCCCTTTACTTTCCAATTATCTCAAGACTTACAACACCCAACTTGAGCCCTTATGCTCACCATGCGTCCCACTCGTTTTCCCGAACCCCCCCCCGCCTCCCTTTTTCTTTGTAGAAAGGCCCACACCCCGAGTATGATCTGTAAACCACCGTGATCGTGTCTCTTTTCCCGCTTCTTGCAGACGCACAACCCGCGGCGGTTATCTTACTCCTCTTTTTTTTGCTTGTTCTAGTGGAAAAATAAGCGGAAACTTCCCTTTCCAAATTTTTTTCGAGTAGCCGGGCTAATCTTTCAGCTCCCCTTTTGATTCTTCTCCTGCTACTTCCAGGATTAATTCTTTCTCCTTCTTTTCCCCCCTATATACATACGTATCAGGCTCCCAAACCGCAGCAGATGCCCTTTCCCTACAAAAGAAGTCTTCTGCAAGCGGAAAGAAACTAGCATGTTTGTACGCTGTCGCCGTATCGTGTTTGACATTTCTACTAACGTCCCCCCCCCCCTTTAGTGATTGTTGTTCCGAATAACAAAACGGATTCCCAATTCGATGATCATAAGGATTTCTCTAGATATTTTTTTTCCTTCTGCTATACTTTACTTAATGTCCCCTCCTTTTTTTGTGACTACATTTTTGTAGGCCTACATACAGCTGGTCCCCCCCATCAACCTCATTGTCATTTGAGCTTGCTTGTTTACCCCAGTTTGTGGCTTAATCTTGCCTCCCCCCCCCCCCCCCCAACTGAGTTGATCTCAACAGCTACTGTTTTTTCATGTGACCAATACTGTTGTTCTTAGCGATCCACAAACTTAAAATCCTCCCTCACTTTCCCCAAAATTCCCCTTTGATCTGACTTTCAGAACTGTATTTTCAATTTCACCTTATCAATAGCATCAGCCTTTACCCTATTTGGAGGTTTTGTTTTTCCTTCAACATACCATTTCACCTTTTTTCTTCGTCAATCAGGGCATTCTAGCCAACTTGTTCTCACTTGAGGTTATTCCATATTAAAAGTCCCCCTTTCTGACGCCCTTTTTTTTCAATTACTCCCCTTATGGCTTCTTTCCACCCCCGTTTTTGATCTGGTTTAATTGTTTGTGTAATTGTCTGAGCTCCGCCCCCGATTTTAATTAATAGATAAAATTTTTGTTCCCAGAACGGTTCCTTTCTGTTCGGTCCTCAAAAGCCTTCCCTCGCGATTTTATCATTTACTACCTCGGGAGGATGGGAGCTCCACCCCTGGGTTTAGCTACGTCGTTTTGAAGCTTTTTTATTTCTGTGGTTCTTCATGTTCTTCCCCCTTCCTTCTCCCTTTTCCTTATATTCCCCCCCAGAGACCTTCCCCCCACCATCTGATTTTCCCCCATAATCTCGTGTATTGCCTCCACTTCTTTTCCCCCCAGCACTTCTTCTCTCCCCACACCCCCTTGAAAGTTTTTGTGTTTATCGCCTTAAGTGATTTCAAGAGAACTTTTCATGGATTTAAAATATTTCTAGTACTAGCTTTGACCCCCCTTGAAACCGTGGGAATAAGTGACCGACTTTATTCCCCTTCTTTTTTCCATTGACCCCGGAATCGTATGTCCCAACGTCACTCTGGGGGAACAATCCTTCTTCTTATGGGAGGTCGTTGAAGAATCAGCCTCAAGCCCCCCCCTTTTTACTTATGCTTGGTAAGTAAGTCGTTCCTCCTTTTCTGTTTTCACTCACTCGTTCTTCTTCATATTGTTCGTCACATGAAGCTGTCCCTTTTTTTTTTCTTTTTTTTTTTTTTTTTTTTTTTTCTTTTTTTTTTTTTTTTTTTTTTTTAAGTGGACCCCTATCCCTGTTGGAATTAGATGAAGTGTCTTAAGAAGTCTTTTTAGGTAAAGGTTATGCGCCTAGCGTTCATTTTTTCAAAATACATGCCCTTCCCTTTAATTTATTTACTCATCAAAGACCCCCAACCCCTCATCTCCCTCTTCCTCCAGTAATGGAAGAATCATCCCCGGTCTATTTTCCCTAGTTACCGTCGGTCTCTTCCTTCATTCACCGCCGTCCCCCATCAAATTGAAAGAACAAAAACCCAGACCCTCCCGTCTTCCCAGTTGTCAAGGTTACTTTCCCTAATCTGACACCTAAATTCTCCATGATATGCCACATCCCTCCTTGCAGACATGTACATCTTTTTTTTAATGGGTGTGTGAGTTTTTTTTTTTTGTGGTTTTTGGTGGGGCCTCACATCTTCTGCTTAATTTCATTTCCTCTTCCTCTACCGTCTCCCTTTTCAACAACCCAACCCCAAGCCCCTCTCGACATAATCACCTCTAAAGTATTCCCTTCACATTTTCCCCCTCCTTCTATGGAATGTATAGACGGTCGGATTTTCGTCCTAGTTACCTTACGTTCTCCACCCCGTTTTTCCACAGAAAATCAAATCCCCCTGACCCCGTCTCAATTCCTTCTACCAATTTCGTGAGTTTCCTTAGATACTTTTAGAACTCTTCTCTTTCCTCAATCCGTGTTTTGTGGGAGCCTCCCCGCTTTAATCACTCCTTCATCACATCATTGTCTTCAGCGTCCCTATTGATATCTGATTATTGTTTTTTTCTTTCACACTAATTGTTACCCTTACTCCTTTTTCCCTGTACCTAACAAATTATCCCTTTCCATGACAGTCTGAGTAGAATTACTGTTGATTTATGTTACTTCATTCACTTCATTCTAACGTAGCTTAGTAACCCCCCTCCTATCCCGTATTGCAAAGTTTTGTGCTTTTGGTATTCCCCTTTCCCCTGTGCTGGCTCTCCCTTGGGTCCTTGCATCGTGGTACCCTGATACCACTTTTAACGGTTCCCCCTACAAACTTTTTTGAGCCCTGCGTTCCTTTTTTTTTGTGATGCAGCCCCTTTTCCGTACCTGAAGGAAGGAGCACCTTTCTTATAACCTCCGAATTTCGTCTACTCTCACGTTGGTCCAGACTTGCTTAAGTGACTTCATAGGATTTTGGTGGCCTTTACCTCTGACTTTTTCCCTGCGTGTTGCCTGTTTTTAACCACCCCCAAAGGTTAATTACCTCATAACCATTTAGACCGTCTCATCCTTTTACCCCCATCTGAATTTCCCCTTGGCCTTTTCTTTGAAGAACCCATAATCATATAGCTTCTCTATGACACCCCAATTCCCTCCCTACCTCCCCCGATCCCTAGGCTTCTGCCCGCCCTTCTTACCCCCTAATCTCCTCTTTACCACGTCCCACTATAATTGAATTTAGTCGTCCCTTCTCCCGTTAAACCTCTCAGAACCTGCCCCCAATTTTAGTATAGATACGTGTATCCTCTCTTTCTTAGTTTCCCCTCTGCCAAGGCGAGGGTAAAAGAGCTTCCTTCGGACAAACACCACCACCCAACAAACCGTACCTGTAGTGTTTTCCGAGGACATTTGGTGCTTCTTCAATTTTAGGAGGAATCCACTGGAAGGCTTATGACTCCGTTGTATCTGTTAAATAATAAGTGCCATTTCCCTCATACATGCCGCCCCTGATGAAAATAGATATACCCACCTCTTCCCGACGTAGCTAACCAATATTTTTGCCATTTCCTTTCCCAGCTTTTATGAGTGGAAACTTTCTTTTGAGTTGAGCTGTGAGTAGGTTGGCCTCAATCTGTGTAACCTCAATTTTCTCTATCATAACACACTGACTTACAACTTCAATCCCAAGACCCCCTATAAAAATTTGTCCTCCCTTCTTCTCGCGATTACATAAGAGATCCCAAACACTTTCGTTCTAATATTCACTTTTCCCCTATTCTCCAATTTCCCCCCCCGTTTTGATATTCCCTCCCTCCGGAGCCGAAATCCAGATGAAAATTTGTTTATGTTCCTTCAACCAATCTTCCTCCCAACCCCTTTTCTCCGAAGTATATGCTATTGTGCTCATTCTTCCTCTTCAAAATTAACTACTTTCTGTCCCTTTTGCATTAAATGTTGCCTACCCTCTGGGGGTGGTATTAGCGAGTTTTTTTTTGTTATTATTGATACCAAATGGCCCCACATTGAGTTGGTCCGGAAAACCCCCCCCCCTAACACTCTAGGGACTGTTGGGCCCCGTCAACACAATTTGCTGCACCCAATGGACACACTTGCACTCAGCCTAAAGACCTTTCCCAATGCGTTTGAGTGGGTTGCCCCTCTTTTTTTACCTGTTCTTGTCGTCCTCCCAATGTTAGTCCCCACTTTTTCTTTTTTAACTTTACCGTAAACTTCTCCCTCACCCTTTTAACAACTTACAAGCATTCCTTTACACCTAGTGCAAATAATCCGGTTTCTATTAACCGACTTTGACCCCCTTTTCTTTCGACAAAGGCGCACCCCTCGTATAGTTACCCAGTTTTTTTTTTTTTTTTCCAACCAAGTTTCCCGGTTTCTGCTCACGAGGATTTTCTCGTGTATCCTTTTTTTTCGAAGTTTACTCGTTCTTTGATGCCCTACGTCTCCCCAAGCACCCCTCTTTCTCCTCAGTG
>Ga0179591_1374158_pt1 | contig 18716 bp, 18 predicted proteins | sample CZOMad2_1_08_16f_FD_182891 | JGI IMG/M metagenome (GOLD analysis project Ga0179591, IMG submission 182891) | Vadose zone soil fungal communities from Angelo Coast Range Reserve, California, USA - CZOMad2_1_08_16fungal (PacBio error correction) | ecosystem: Environmental > Terrestrial > Soil >... | reverse complement strand
TTGATCTTTTTACTTTTTTTTTTTTTTTATTGAGTAGGAACCGCCCCCCGGGGGTTAAGCCTCGGCCCACTTAGCGGGCAGTTTTCTTTTCCTTCCGCTCCTTTAGCGTCCCTTCCCCCCTTTTTTTTAGCTAGGTTTCCCTGGGGAATGGTTCTCATTTTCTTGGGAGTCATTTCGGCGCAGGGTGGTGCCCCCCCCTTGTTTTTATGATCCGTACTTTAACCCCCTTCGTTTTTTTTACTTCGCCGCCTCTTACCTCAGACGGCTTTGCCCTTAGAGTAGTGTGCTATCCGTTGGCGTAGGTGGCCCACCCGGGCGCGTTGTCCGGTTTTTTTGTACAAACTCCCTTTCGGAGAAACGCTTCCAGCCGTTCCCCTGTTTTTTTGTCTTTCCACGAGTCGTGGGGTTCTGGTCGGGCGAAAAACGGTTTTCCCACGCCACCCAGCTTTCGTATTTTCCCCCCCTCGTTCTCTTCCCAGGTTAGGTCCTTTTCTCGAAGAGGCGTCACGGTCGTACTTTCTGCCCTTTGTTTTTTTTTTTTTTTTTCTCTGTGGGTGTCCTTGGAGGAGTCGTTTTTTGTGTTTCACCTCGTTTTTGGCTTGCTCCTTTTCTTTTTTTTCCAAGGACTCCCCCGACGGCTTTGGGAGGGCGGGCGTGAACCGTACTGGGGTCGTTTTTCAACACGGCGTTTGCCCCAATTCCTTTTTTCCCATCAGGTGACCAGCGACTTCGTGGTGTTTCCCAATTACCGGGGGAGCCTTGTACGACACCACGATACCCATTTCTTCCGTGCCTCCTCTTCTGATTGAAATTTGCCTGGGATCCCGCGAGGGTGATTAAGTTTTCCCTTCTTTACCGTTTTTTTCACAGGTTTGACCTCCCTTTCGGCTCGGGGACAAGACTGATCTCCCCTCTTTTTTCGGCACGAGTCGTACGGGGTCCACTCACCCTGCACACTCTGTTTTGTGCTGTTCCCCCGTGAGCACGATTGATCTCATTTTTGTACCCCAGGGAGAAAGTTAGGAAGGCTAATTGACTCCCCTGGCCCCACAGCGGACCCAGTACCCCCTCAGTAATAACATCTGGCCCCCCCCTTTGGAAATGTAACAAGTTTTGAATTGTCCCCCGTGTAGCAGACACAAAATTCCCCCCTAAACAACCCTGACCCCTTCTTTCCCACCGATGTCTTCCTTACCTCAACACTATAGCGGGGCGAACTCCTTTTTTCTAAGCATGTTGACCCCCTCTTCTTTTTAATGAGCTTCCCCGTTATTTCTCATTTGGGAGGAGTTTTTCTAACCTGGGCCCTAGCACACAGGTGAACCCCTGGCTTTCCCGGCGACCCTTCGGCTTTTCTTTTTTCACTCATGAAGATTGCCCCGGGGAAATCCCCTTAACCCTCTAGATTTGGTCTAACCGGGACCTCCGGTACAAGTCCAGTAACTTCCAACCGGGGATTCCCCCTTTTTTCCAAGGCCCCCTCTGCTGTTTTTTCGCGTCCAGTCCTTCGAGAAGGAGTATATGTCAACCGACTTTTGATTACCAAACAAGGCTTGACCCTTCTCATCTAGCTTCAGTTCCACCCTTTCTTTTTTGTTCGGGCCCTTCCGGAATGTTTTTTGTCTCTTGTGAGTTTCCCGGAGATGTCCACCTGGCCTACACACAAGCTTTTCTTGTTTACCCTCCCCCCCCGAGTGGTTTTAGTCCTCAACCTTCGAGACCTGGCGGCCCCTCGGCCCCCCATTTTTTTTTTTTTTCCTAACTTTCTGGTTTTTCCTCATGGTTCTGGGTGCGTAGGGTGGCCACCAGTGCCTCAGCTTCTTTTTCCCCACCGTTTCCCCCCAAAATTGAAAAAGCCTGCTGGAGTAAAAGAACCTCCCCGAAAGGGTTGGTCTCCCATTCTGACCCTTTTTTCACTTTTCACTTTTTTACCCCTTAATTGACGGTTCTGGCTTTTTTAGAGCATTGGAATTAAGCGTTGCCGGTACCCTAATGTCTCGACTGCGAGCAGCTTCTGTCTTTTCTCTCTTTGACGTTAAGCTCCTGTGGCGGTACTGGTTTGGAAAAGGACTGGTTTCGTTCCACCCCGCATCCGTTTCAATAGTTACCCTTTCTGGACCCTTTTTTTTTTTTACCCTTACCTGGCTGATTCCTCTTATACTAAATTTGCTGTCTTCTTCTCCAGGGAAGTACCCGTTCCGGAGGCCCCCCCCTTTTTTCCGTCTCTGCTGTGGCCGTATTCATATGCTTCCCCGGTAACCCAAGAGTGGCAGAAGTTGCACGAGGTTTTTTTTTCCCCCCGGTCTTTTGGGGTCTTTTCCTTTTTAACCTTTTTCCCTCGATGAAGGTTCTCGGTCCCCTCGGAGTAAAAGAGGTTAAGGGCGTACCGTCGCTTTTCCGCCTCCGATTTTTTTTTTCCCCCTTAGTGGGACCCCTTTTTTTGGGGCCTTTTTGTGTTTTGACTTACACCGGTTTTCCCCGACCCGGGCCGGGGGGCCGCTTTGGACCCTTGGGGGTTCGGTTTGCGGAAGGTTGTTCCCCCCGGAAGGGCCGGTTGCCCGGGCCGCTTTGGTTCCCGTTTTTTGTACCACCCCAGGTTCCCAACTCCGCTTTTACACTTGGTCCCCTTTTGCACCACCGGACACCCCGAGTACCCCCCCTGAATGAAATTTTTTTTTCCAAGACCGTTTGCAGGTGCGCCGCCCCCCCGTTTTTATTTTCGCCTGCCCAAGTTATGAAAGGCGCCACTGCTCGCGGGTCCCCCTTCTAACGGCACCCGCCCCGCCAGTTTTTACGGTATTTTTCGGGACAAACAGCCGGGTGGTCTTTTGGGTGGTGGCCGGACACCTCGCCAATTCTCGCACGAAATAACCCCCGGTCCCGGTAAAGTGATGTCTTTACTTGGGTTCCTCCCCGCCAACAAAGAGTTCCCCCCTTTCGCAAGCCAGCCTTGACCCCGAGACACCAATGGGTGATTCTTGTTTTCGACCACAATGGCTAATTTGCATGTCTTTTTTTCCCCACCCGGGCCTGTCCCAAGACCAACTTTGAGGCATTTCCCACCGGATACACCGAATACGTGCTTATTGGCGGTTTTTTTTTTTGCACGATCTTCCCATATGTGTAAAGGGATTTTCCGAAAGGGCCAGCAAGTGCCCACTTCCCCGACCCCACCACAGCTTTTTTTCTTCTTTGGCCCCTTCTTGACCCAGTAGTGACCTTTGGTTGGACGTTGTGGTTTTTTTTTTTTATGTCGTCCCAACAACACCTGTCTGGGCCGCCCTTGACCCTTTTTTCGCTGCCTTACGCCATCGGTACTGTTCCTTCCAGTCCTGTTCAGTTGGGTGGCAATAACCATGATAGGACTGCCAGTTCGTCCCCCTGGCAGCGCCATCCCCTTTCCACACTCGACCACCCCCCCCCTTCATGTGAAAAATGTGATTCCCTGGTTAAGTCCTGGCCTTCCCAGGAAATTGCTTTTTTCCCTTTTTCGGAACGAAAGACCCCCTCCCCTGGACTGCATCTACAATGGGGGGCTACCCCTCTCAGGCCTCCCCCCGACAGACCCCCTTGTTCCCCACTCCCTCCAAATTCGCCAGTCCTTTACAGATACGGAACGGGAACCATTTCGCCTTCCCTTCGTGGGCTTTTTTGGCACCAACCTTTTGGAAACAAGTAAACACTTTGCTTCCAGGAAAATCCCTCACGGGGAGACAATGTTGGTACTCTTTCGGTTTGGGCTGGGTCTTGTACGGCTTCGTTTTCCCACACACTTTTTTGTTTTTTTCCAATACACGTCGGTATCTCCTTCGGTCCTTATTGCCAGTGGTTGTTTTTTTGTACGGTGCAGGTCTGCAGGCAGGGCCGGCCCGACGTTTTGTCCTTCCAAGTGGGACTTTTTCCCCAGGAGGTGGGACCTAGTGACTCTAGTTTGCCTTCTCCCTTTCCTAATCCTCCTTTGTTGTCTTTTTTCGACCTTTTCAGAGTCGGGGGTCCTCCAGGTAACTCACCCCTAAGGACCCCTCCCGTACAGTCCTGTGCCGGCCTGCTTGGTTTTCGTCTTACCAACTAGAACCTGGCGCTCCACGCCGCAGTCGGTTTCCCCCCCGTTTTTTTCCTCGTTTTTTGGGAGGTGGGTCCTGCTCCTCTGCAGGGTTAGCCCTCCAGACAGACCCCCCCAATGTAGCCATGTTGGTACGCGGCCTCTGTGGATGGTTGGTCCCTTTTTTTTGGGCACGGGCTTCCGTTGTTTCTTTTGCCCTGGCGTTTCCCCCCGTTCTGCTCCGGGTGCTGTAGGTGGAAGTTTTTCCGTTATCAGGTGCGTCGGGAGCACCCTTCACCCCCATGATCGTCCTTCGACTTGGTGAGTTCGTTCCCTTTCCCGGGGTAAGCGGACAGCACTTTTTTTTTTTTGTGTTCCATTCTCCCGTTTGTCTTGCTCCTTCACCCTTCCGTAGCATTTTTTTTTTTTTTTTTCCCCATAGGGTGGTTTTTCCCGCAGTAGTTCTGGACTTCCGGTAATTTCCTCAGGCTGCCTTCCAGAGAGGTGAAGGTTCACCGTGCTGTGATTTTGAAAGATGCTTCAGTCCTCCTTTTTCTTACCGTTGCCCCCTCAGCAGGACATTGCTAAACTCGGTCTCCCCACCCCCCAGTAGACCGATTGGCGCACTGTTCCCTCTCCAGGGTTTTAGTTTTTGGTCCCCCCCCGGTTTTTCAGTGCGTCTTTTGTGCTCTCCGTTTTGTTTAACAAAGATACCCTTTTTCGTGGCCAAGTTACCCTGGGCTAGCACGTTGTATCTTTTGGTGACTCCCCCTCGGGGTAGACCGTCCCCTTTCTGTTCAGGAGTCCGTTTTGGAACAGACCGGTGCGTTCTTGGATTGTTCGGGGCCGGCCGCCTGCTGTTCCATCCGGGCTTTTTTTCCTTGCTTCGTGACGGGCTTTAGCCTCCCCCTGAAGCTATCCCTGGTTCGGGGTTGATGGCGCGGCTTAGATCTGTTTTTTTTTTTTTTTCTTTTTCCCACCCACCCCCCATGCAAGGGGGGTTGTTCCCTAAGGAAACTGCCCCTCTTTTTACCTGGTAGGGAGGTTCGGAATGTGTGCAGCCTTTCATGATAATTTCCCGGGCGCTTCTTCAGGGGTGCCCCGGGGACCATGTTTTGGTTTCCCCGGGTCTGGAAGGATTTCCCCTGGGGCATGTGTCCCCGGTGGTTAGGTACCTTTTTTCTTCAGCTGTTCCTTTTTTTTGGGTTGCGCGGTTTGCCATGTGTTCCTTCCCCTTTGCTGACTTTTTTTTTGCGCGTGGCAAACCTGTTCCCCCTCCCCCACTGCTGTACCCCAGGAAACCCGTTTCCAACCCGACCCGCAAGATGAGGCGTCCGTTCTTTAACACTTTTCGTGGGCACCCCGTTCGGGCCACCCCTGTCCCCCCCGAAAGGCTTTTCCAAATTATGGTGCTGCACAGGGCCCCCTTTTCTTCTGCGCGTTCTTGGTTCGTTGATCCGACCCTTTCGCACGTAATAGACTCCCTTTAGCAGAAGTGGTCCGTTGTTTTTCCGGGTCCCCCCGGTAGCACTGCTTTTCGGCGTGCGCCGCCTTTGTTTTTCGCCCTCTCTGGACTCTTTTTTTTTTGACGGAGAAGCTTGGGATTTCATCATACAATTCTTTTTTTCTCAAGAGAGATGGAGTTTAAGGCGACCCAGGAAACTCTTGAAAGGTTCTGCCCCTACCTTTTGCCTTTGTGGGGGTGCCCACCCAGCAAAGGGTCCTTTTTGTCAATAAAAGAGCCTACCTTTGACGCGGACTGACGAAGAATTTTGATCGGTCCGCCGATTCCCAGTTGATGTTCCCCTTAAAATGAATTCCCTCCCGACGTGCAAAAGTCCTAATTCTGGTTCCTTTTGGTAGTGTTTTAAAACGGCGCTTGGCCAAGACCCAAACCCCCGTGATTTTTTCCCCTTTTTCTCACTGTTACTTGGGACGGTCCCCCCCCGGTAGCCTTTTGAAAAGTGTTCACTGCCCAGAAGGAGAACCCGTAGCAACTTTGTCATTTAGAACCTGCTCTTATGAGGTTCCCTTCCGGGTGATCCCCCCCTAGGGAGGACGAAGCTGCCGTGCGGCCGCAGGTCAACGTGTTTTACGTTTTCTTATGGTACTTCGAAGTGGCATTACCTCATCGACAAGAATAAGTTCACTTTTGAACAACCTTGGAGTTTTTTTTGATTTTTTTTCTTTGACTGAGCACTTGTTAGTGTGTTTAGAAAGGCAACTGTTCCGTTTAAGAGCATGCCTCCACTCCTCTTCACTCCCCCACCTTTTTGTAATTAAACGTCTTCTTTCAGGCTGGGTGGGGATCCCGGTGTTTTTAACGGGGTTTCGTTCTGTCCCCCCCCTCGCTTCAGGTACGTCCACGTTTTGTTATCGTTTCCCCCCTCTTTGCCCCCCCCCCCCGAGAAGTCCTTCCCTTTCTCGTATGGTCTACTTGAGCACGGGGACCGTTCGACCTTACGAGCCCAAAGTTTTCATGTGTAGAAGCCTCTATGCGGATCCCGTGACGGGGAACCCCCGGGAGTCGGCAGCTCCTGGTGTGGGCTGACGAAAGAGCAGCAACAGCGTGTTGAGTTCTTTTTTCTGTCTTTTTTTTTTTGGTCTTTGTGATTTTTTTCTGCGAAGACCCAATTACCTGTTTTGGTCATCTACGGCTGATGGGACGTGGAATTTACGGTGCTGTTCCTGTTTTCCCCCCTTTCTCCCCTGTATCTGTGACTGCCCCCCACAGGATCAGATGGCCTTTTTGGGGAAAAAAAACCGGGTTCTTTTTTGGTTTTTTCCAACAACGTTAACTCTGAAATGGTACTTTGGTGGTTTACGACGTCGTCCATCTCTTTCCCCCGGAGCCGGAACCCCCTGGCGCCAAATTTGCCGGGTGCTCTTTGCTAGGCCTATCCCAGGGTAAGAAGCGTTGATTCTTAGTTTCTGTAGGTTTGGGGCGTGTTTCGTCCCTTCCGTTTGCCCTTTCCATTTCTTGGGAGTCAACGAAGATTGAAATGGTTCCCCTTGCACAAATGCGCTTCTGTAAGTTTCCGCCGTACGTTTTTTTTCCCCAGGCCCTCCCAACCAGAAGTATAGGTTTTCGTGGCCAGCAGCTCACCGATTGTGATCTGGCCACCCCAACAGAAGGCCCCCCCTCCCAGCTCCCCCCCAAACGTGATTTCCCCCCGTTCCAAGGGCCTGGCCTCATCATCGACATTCGACCATGGAATAACCTGGTGATTAGTCCCCCCCCTTAAGTTACCCCTGCCCTGGGCTGGGCGGTTCCGACCGGTAATATAAAAATTTTTCCATCTTAGTCTTTTTTTTTTTCCACCCCAACGTGACCCCTTCCGTCCCTTCTGGAAAGAAGGACCGTGGCGTTAAGGGTGCCCCGGTCCTTGAGGCTACTGGTGGGTCCACAAAACTTTTCGGGGCCCCACTGATGATATTACCCCCACATCCTTTATTTTTTTGGGTTTCCTTCCCCAGCCCTGGACTCGTCTGGGGAGCGTTTTTAAAGGATAAGACCTTTCCAACTTGGCGCGACCACAGCTGAACCTCGCCCGCTGCCCCCCCCGTCCGCGGTCCCACAAATTTTTTTTTCCCCCGGAGTTAATTCAGCGTCCTAGGGCGTTCCCCCGTTACTTTTTGTTCTGGGGTACCCCCCTCACCTTTTCATTCCCTCTTCTCATCCGTTGTTGTTGTTTTTTCTTTTGGAGAGGAGCGATACGCAAAGGCCTGGTTCAGGCTATTTCTTCCGGAAAAGACCCGGTGGTACCCCTGGTCCCTGTTCTAGGTGTCTTACTCAAGAGCTTTTATGAGCCTGTGGTCCCTCAAAGTGGAAATTTCCCGTCTTGTTCCTTTTTTTTTAGGACAATTGTTGTTCCATGTGGTTGCAGGACTTCACGATTGTGTTCTTTTCTCCCTATTCTTAAGACCCCTTTCCCCACAAAAATCCTCCGGGCATGAAATCGGATTTGTTTCGGGCGCATTATTGAGGTTGGATGTTTAACCCCCCCCAAGTGAGTTTTTTAAGTTTTTTTTTTGGGGTCCCACAAAAAAGTACATCTTGAACACATTGCTCAGTTCCCCTTTCCGGTTTTTTTTGTTTGGGCCTCCTCCCCCCCCCCTTTGACTGTGAGTTTTTTCTTTATTCGTGTACCGTCTGGCCCCAGCGGTTCACCCACGTCAACGCCGAGTACGACCACTATGCTAGCAACCCTTCCCGTCGGGAGCCAGGCTTTTGACAGTCTGTAGTGCAAGTTGAGCGCCCGCAAGATATTGTTGCGGGACCGTGTGGTTCCAGTACAACCTCCAGTCCCGCAGTTGGTGGTCCCCTTCTAAGGCGGTGTCGGTCGGGGTTCTTGCCCCTCCTTGCCCCAACCGTCCTCCCTTCCTATTTCTGGGCGGCCCGTGCCGTTTCAAAAAGACTTTCGTCGTTGGTCCAGCATGAGAGCAGTTTTTTCGGTGGACAAGCTTCCTTCTTTCCGGGGTTTCCCCCCAGTTCTGGGAGCGTTTTACGACCTCCCCATAGACCCCCCGACCCGAGCACACTCCCCGCTTAATATTTGAGTCCATGTCCGAGGGAGGAAGAGAGTTTTTAAGTTACGAAGACACTCCCTCCCGGTGGGCTTTTCCGGTTTTTTGGATTTTCCTTTTTTTTATTTTGGGACGGCTCCAAACGGACCCCCCTGATTGTGCGAGTAATTGTAACCTGAAACGAACCCCCTTTTGTTTGTTCCCCCCTCTCAGGCTTTTCCCCCTTTGTTTTTGTTAACCTGACTTCAAAGGCTAGACGGCTTCCCCCGAGAATACCCAAGGTCCCCAAGAGACTCCCTAAGTAAAAACCGCAATTTTTTGCCCAAATCAACCGTTTGTTTTGGCCTTTTTTGTTTGCTCCAGAAACCTTATCAACAGAACCACCCCCCATAACCCACGGTTCCGCTGTTTTCTTGCCCTTACGCTCTCTACACCAAAGCTGGGACTATTCCGACAGACCTTACTCCCTTTATGCCCAAAGGTATCGATTCCCCTTCCACCGAATTGGTGATCTACGGGGGCCCCTTTTGTAAAGAGGTCACTTCTCCCAAGACCATATTCCACAGGGATCCCACGATGGATTGGCGCCCCTTTCCCTTCTTCCCGAATGATTTGGAAGCCAGTGGACTCCCGTCGATCTTTTCACGAAGTCCCCCCCTGTCCAACCTTCCCCCCACCCCCCACACTACTATACCCCCTTTTTTAAGCTAGATTCTTCTATGAAGGGGTCCTCAGTTTCCAAGGGGACTCCCTCTAGTTTAAACCGGGTACCGTTCCCCAACAAACCCAGCCAATTGTCCTCTAATATTCAGCCGCAAGTGGAGTCCGTCATCTGGGGATGTCCGTTTGCATCGCTGGCGATGATGCGTATTTTCATATGAGTTTTTTTCCACCCCGTCAAAACTCCCTTTTTATATACCTGTAACTTTACCGCAGTAGTAAAACCCCCAACTTCCCTCCTTTTCATATAAAATAGAGCCAGTACCCACCCTTCTTTCAGGGAAAACCCACCCGGCGGGGAACAGGGTGCGTTTTCTCCCCTTCCCCCTTCTTTTGTCGTAAAGGAATTTATGCGTAATTTTTCGGCCTCGACCCAAGAGACACCCAGATTTATGAGACATAAAAAATCTTCTCATCTGGTCTTTCCATGTTTCAGTTTGGACCCGACGGCAAGCGAAACTACTTTCTTCGGTTAGGAGTGGAATATTAACGGAGCTATTCCCACCCGTTTCTCATCGTATGCTCTGCTGCTTCTTCGATACGTAAGTTTCGGGAGATTTTGATTGACACCCAGTGACACCCTGTTTGTAGTAAAGGAATGCCTTTTCCCCCCAAGACCGGTCCTCTTTTTAAAAAGGCCATCTGCCTTCTTATTAGGTTATCTTTTTCTCATTTTCTATTTCTTCTCCTTTCTCCCCCGTGCCGGGCTCTTTCTATTAATTTTAACTGGGACGTGATCCCTTCTTAGAAGACCCCCGAGTTCGCCTCTTCCTGTGGTTTTCTCACCCCGGTCCAGGACAGGTCAGCAGCGTAAGTTCCCCCGTGACCCGCGGTGATTATTATGTATCGATCCTGGTGCCCTCTTTTTTTAGGAAGTTCCATTTACATGGGGAGGAGAATAGGCCGTCTTCCGCCTCGAAGGGTTTTCTCCTCTCCTTGTGTTCCCTTGCTTGGCCCGAGCCGTTTACAAATTAGAAACTGGACCCTCTTAGGCCGGGTTTCTTTTTTCAATGTTGGGCGGTGTGTTTCCCCCTCCGTATTGGCGGACATTTATTTTTAGACGACTTTTTTTCTTTGCTGGAATGTCCGGTAACCCCTTGAACGTAAAGTCCCCACCCCTACCATTCCACCCTTGAGCCACCCACCCTCATTTACGTCCCCACTTCCCCACCGCGGAAGGACGCACCCGTTTTTTTCCACTTAGATAACAACGTTGTGAAAGGTAGGTTCTTTTTATGACCCATCTCCACAAACAAGGCCCTTTTTCATAGCGGTATTCTGGAGTTTTTCCCTTTCTAACCCTCTTGCGGTTTTTTTTTTTCCCAGTCGATGAAGCCCTTCCCTGAGACTACCCCCCCCGCACTATTCCCACCCCCCCGAAGGGTCCTTCTTTTCAATCTACATTTTCCTAAAACCGCTCAACTTTTCCCAGAACAACCCTTCCCTTGATGTGTACCTCTCACCCCTTAGGTTTTCTTTTTTCCTAACCAAAACTTCCTCGCCCGGTTGCTTTTCGGTTTTGAAGAAATGAACCCTGTTGGAGGCTACCACTGTCCCAAGGCTTCACTAGGCACTTAGTTAATCCTCGTTCCCTGAGTTTTCCGAGGAAGGGTTCCCTTTTTTTTTGTACAACCCCAAACCAGTAGAGAAAAAATGCTCCCCTGCAGACACCTTGGGATTTCTGCAAGTAGATTGCGGACATTAGTAGGATTTTGTTGCCTTTTGTCTTCCCTGTTTTACGGCCGTCTGCTCTATCCCAAACCTTTTTTCCTTTGGGTTGCCGTCCGGCATATCCGGACCGCGTTTTCCCATTTGCCCCTGATCGGTCTGCCCCACTTTCTCTAACCTGCGATGTACAGCTACTGCTTTTCCACCACCTCCCGGTTCCCCCCCCCCATGCCTTGACTATGTTGAAGGAAGTCCCAAGAAACGCAACTGGATTTTCCCAGAAGACCCAAAGACAAGAAGAAATCGAGCGCCTGGTTCCCCCTCCCTGACTGGCCAGACCATTTGTCTTGAAGGAGAACACACTTTCTCCCACCAACTGTTCTACCCTGCCCGGGCCTCGGGGAAAGTAACTGATTGCCAAAGGAAAACATTCTTCCCCCCTCGTTCTCCTTTTCCCACCTGAAAACCCCGCCCCCCCACCGTGGGGCGATTACTCAACCCTTGGTTCAGGAAAGGGGTGTAATCGAGGCTATGCTTTCTCCTGCCCCTTTGAACCCTCCTCACCTCCCCCACCTTCGGGAAGACCGTCGGTTCCTTTTTGGTTGTGTTTAGAGGTTTACCCTTTATTAGTCTTTATTCCCCGGGACTGGTACGGCCGGGTCTTCTTCCCAGCGGGTTTTTCCTCTTCATTTTGAGCTCTTATTGCCCTCATCTCCTTTTTGTTTTTTTTTCTCTTTCGATCACCTGCGGGATTTCCTGGTCCACCTACTCATTCGTTTGGGGACTACCACCTCAGAGGCAATTTTTTTCCCCCCCCCTAGCCTTTTCGGCTACTCTTAACGGGTGTTCCTCTCCTTCCGTGTCCGGTTTTGCTGTTTTTCCCCCTCTGGGGTTCTTAAACCTTGGACTCAGTCGTCTAAAACCATTGTGTTTCATTGTATGTCCCCGTTTTTCGGCAGTCCCCCCCAATAGTTTCTTTTTTGGACCCATTTGGGTTTTGCCCTCTACCCTCGGTTGACTTAGCCTGGGTTATGTCAGCCTTCTTGGGGAGAGGTTTCTCCTCGACCGTCGGTCGTCGGTTGAACTCACCCCACCCCCCCGTCTCGATTGATAAGTTTGCCCCGCGCGGAAGGTCTGGATTGAAGTTCCAGTTGTTGAGTAATTCACAGATCCCCTTTTACATGGACCGCAAGTTAGGTGGTGCCGTTTAGCTTCTTTTCTTCAGGTTCTGGGATCAGTCTGCCCCCAGGTTAATGTTTACTTTCCCCCAAAACGAGGCTCGATGACCCAACCCCCCGGCTTCCCAGCGCAGTGACCCGATCTTCCCTGGCGAAGTTGTCGTCCAACCCCAGTTTCCACAAGTTTTTCTCCCCTTCTTTCAACCCAGGGCCTGCTCCCGTCTTCTAGGTTTTAGGTAAGTTGGTAGATCAAGTGTACCCCTTCTTCAGTGCGACCCGATTTTCAAGTTCTTTTCCTGTACAAGGTAGTCTCCAGGTTTCTCGCGGTCAATTGTCCAAGAACCGCGGTAAGGGTCCCCGGAGCCGTTTGTTGGTGAAAAGGGAAGAGTTCGCGGGGTCCCTTGTTTAGATAAATCTGAGTTGGGTTTCTCTTTACCCCCACCAGTGCCCCCCTTTTATCGGTGAGGAAGGGCACCCTTAGGATTGTAGGTGAACTCAGTCTTACATCAAGGTTCCCTTCCCTTTTTTCTATTTCGCGTGTGACGCAGCTGCGCCGCCCCCCACCCCCAAAAAGGCTGGCTACTTAACATGCAAGCTGTGGTTACTTCTTAGTTGTATAGTGTTTGCGAGTCCAATTCTCCTTCAAAGGTTTTCAGTTGGTTAATTTCCCCCCGAGCTCCCTTTCGCGTCTGAAGCGATCTTTCTGAAGTTTTTAATGGTACCATTTGTTTTTCTTTCCTCTTTGTTCCTGTATTGGGGTCGTTTTTCTCTCCCTGGTTTTTTTTTCACCAGGCGGAAGGATTCCCGGACTCGTGCTCGCACCTGACAAAAGGCCGCACAAGTAAGTTCCCTCCACAACCCTTTTCACTTGAAGGTTTTCTCCCTCCCAAAAGATGCCCAACCCCTTTTCCCCCATTTCTTTCGGACACACCTCCTCTTACAACCTTACTCAATCTTCCCACCAGAGCTTCTGTCCCAGTCTGTTAGAAGACTCCTAGCGACCTAACCCAAAACCGTCCCCCCTTTAGAGGTCGAAGAACCTGAGTGGTCTTCTAGTATGTCTTCTTGTCCAGGATGTTTTCCCCCCGAAGACATTCCTTTTTGGTCCGGCGCTTGTCCCTCCCCTCACTGTTTTTTCCGCCATTTACTTCTTTCCCTACTGGCGGAGCATTTATAGTTTCCCATGCCTCTTAACGCCCCCTCCCTGTAGCGGGTCAAGCTCCCCCTTGTCACTCTTTTTTTTTGCCCCTTTGGCGTTGAACCCACCCCGGGTAAGCGCAACCAGCGCCTGAAATTTCTGGGGAGTTCCTTCCAGTTCAGTTTGCTCCTTCCTTTTTGTCTTTTCCCTCTTGTCTTCTCACGGGTCTGACCAGAACTACTTTTTTGCAACCATCCCGAAAGGCCTGTTTCCCCTCCTTGCCGTACTGCGTTTAGTAGGGTAATGCTTTTCTACCCCCCCTGTTCTTACCCCCAACAGAAATGTCCCCCGCGTCACTTTATGGTTGAACATTGTGGTGAGGTTTGCTTACATTCTCTTTCCTTGTCAACGCGCCGGCTACCCTCCTTTCTCCATGGGAGAGGAAGTTGGCTTTTTGGGCTGGTGAGGCTCTTGAGGTTGGTTTTTGTTGTAGGCGACGGGACCCGTTTTTGGATGTTAAGCTTTTTCCCCTCCCTTTGCGGGTCCCCCTTTGCCGTTTACCTCCTGACCACTACGTCCCCGTGCTGCTAACCCCAAGGTGTTCGTCTGATGATGGTCCCCCAGGTCAAGTTGTTTTGTGTAGTCCTGTCACACGTTTAGTTTGTTCCGAAACCCACCCTGACGAGCCAAACGTGGTCCTCACCCGGCCCTAGAACTTGAATACCAGGGTGTTTTCTATTCTTTTTTTTTACTTTTTTCCCTTGTATGTCCCCCGCTAGACGGCTCCTCGGTTTTCAATCGTCTTTGTGCCACTTTCTCTTCCGATTCAGAGGTTTCTGTTTCTTCCCCCCCCCCCTTTTTTCTGCCTTTTCGGAAGACTTTCCCCTTCTGAGCATTTTCCCCTTTTCGAACGATAATTTTTCTTCTCCGAGGCGTACTACACAAAAGGTCTCCCCTCGCTCATGAGGTTTGAGTCCCTAAGTTCACAATGGTGGTCCTTCTTTTTTCCTGGTTTTTGGCTGTTGGTTCTTTTGCTTTTTCTTCATACCCCACCACTGTTTAAACACGGTCCTCTGCTTTCCTTTTTGGATTTGTACGGAGGGTACTTTATCTGTTGTTCTTCCCGGTTAAGGCCTCTAGCCCTTTCTTCCCCTCTTCTTCTTGAACCACCAGTTCTATTTCACAGGTTGGTTGGAACACCAAAAGTGGTTTAGGGTTCCCGTGCCCCCCACAGTTACTGCAACTTTTTTCCTTTCAGAGTCCAGCCTCTAAAATTTTCTCCATGGAGTCCTTTTTCTTCTTTTCACAACCACCCCCTTGGGACGCCGCATCTGTCCTTGCACCCCTCCCCCAAGTGCCGCCTCTTTATTCCTATAAGTAGGGGGGGTCGTTATGTTTGGTACCCCTGGCAAAGGGGGTAAGTTGACCTCTTTCGTCCCTGGCAAACCAGTGGCTGCCCTTTTCCTCCTTGCCAGTACGTGTTTTTCCTGTGGTGTCCCCTCCCGTCTTTCGTGTTTTAAGTTTCCGCCGCCGGACAACCTGAGGTTCCCTTTACCTGAAGCGTGCAACGCAAAGTGATCTTTCCTTCCCCCCCTGGGTCTGAAAATTTCACTTTTTCCTCGAGTTGACTTAAAAAGGGCTTTTTTCCCTCGTTATATAAAGCCCCAGGGCTCGTACTTGAGCTGTTCTTGCGACCCCTCGATGTTTTGTTTACCCTCCCGGTGCCCATCTAACACTCTTTGACCAAGGACCCTCCGGCCTTGCTTCATTTTCGCTCGTTGCTTGTCTTTTGTTCCACAGGACAGTACGCCTGATCCGTTGGACACTCACGTACAGGTTTTATCTTGACGAATTTGTTTCCCTGTCGGACGCTGTGCTTTCCCCCCGATAAGGAGTTCTTACTTGACACCCCAAAGGGGAACCGAGACCCCCCGTTTTTTTGTAACAGGTCCACTTGCTCTGGACCCCCCCTTTCCTGATAAATTTTCCCCCCCTTGACGCCATGTCTCCCTTCTCCCTGACGGTACCCCCGTTTTTTCGGTCCATCGTTGGTTTCCCCCTTTTTACTCCTCATCCTTCCCGTTTTTTCTACGATATACGCACCGGACTTTACGGAAACGACCATTGTTTTTTTCAAGGCGAAGGTTTTTTTTTTCTTCTCGACAGTTGCCTTTACTCGGTGAGTGTCTAGCGCTCTCCTACCAGCAGGAGTGTGTTTAGCGGCTACCGGGCGTGACGCCAGATTGTGTGCACATGTGTTTCTTCCGTCGCCCCCCAAAGGAGACCCGCCCGCCCCTTCCATCCGCCTGGATTCCCTATATTTTGATGTCCCGATAAGTTTGCTTCTTGCCCCACCAGGTTCTTTTTTTTTTTAGTTTTTTCCCCCCGTCGTCCCCCCCCCAACGTCCGAAGTCTTTCTACACATGTACTTTCCGGGAGGGGCCCTTTTGGGGCTTCCCCACCCCGTGGCCTGTTTGAGTCCGGTTCCCTTCTAACAGCGTAACCCCCACTTCCCGTAAGCAAACGGTTTGTTCGAGGAAGCTGGTCGCGGCCCCCAAGTTTTAGGACACTGGAACGCCCAAGTTAGCCGGTTAGTGACCCCGGTTCTTCCCGTCCCTTTCAGATTCCCTTTTTGTGTTGGCCGTTTTTTGGCAGACAGTGCTCAACCTGTTTGTGTTTGGCAGGCGGCCACCCGAACGAGTCTCCAATCCCTTTAGGGGGGGGTTTGTGTCCGGGCGTTCAAACCCGTTATGTTTTTTTCGTTTTTTTTTCAACAGTCGCTGAAGGTGGGTTGCCCACCTGACATTGCAATAGGGAGTGGTCAAACCTTTCCTTGTCAGGGTTGGTCCCAGACCCCGCCCTCGTCCCCCTAAATCTCCCCCAAACGCTGAGACCGCCCTCTTTGGCTTGGTGCCTCACCTTCGGGCCTCGTCGTGAGACGTGGAATCCCCTCAGTCCTCCGGGGCTTACCTTTTTGGTCCCTGGACGGTCCCTTTCGGAACCGCAGTTTGTGGCCCCTTTTTGTTCCCCCCGCGCCTGTTTTTCCCACCCGCCGCGGTCCTGTGTCGTACCAGGGACCAACAAAAACCCTTCTACCCGGCTTTTTGACGCACTCCTGACCCCTTTTTGTAAAGGAAAAGGTCCGTCATAAACGTCCTCGGCCCCCAGTGAACCACCTTGGTCCATTCGTTTTCCAGTTTTTTTTTGGCCTCCCAAAATTAATCACCCACAAAAAGCCCAAACCCCCCCCCCCACGTCTGGGCCGGTACGCTCGTCGCCCCCCCCGGGCCAGCTGCGACCGATTTGATACGCATAGTCTCTGTCACCTTTCTGCGCGCCCCTCAAACTTCCGGGGAGGGACGTGTCCCCCCCGGGCAGGTCGGGCCTCTCAGGAATGTTTACCACCCAGCTTACCCAAGTTTTTCCGTCTTTTTTGCTCACTTCCCACGGCTGATGACCTTTTTGTCACCAGCCCCCTTTTTCCCGTTCCCGTCGTTACTTGGGTTTGTAGGACCTCCTTCTTTTCCCTCCAAACATCTAGGAACAGTTCCCTTGGCTCGGGGCCTTTCCTCCCCCTGGCGGAAGGATGGAGAAGAGGACTCTTCCCCATGTGACAACCGTGATTTTTTCCAAAACCCTTGACCTTGTTTTTTGGATAGTCCCATCATTTTTTTTTTTTTTGTTCAACTTTTTATGAAGACGTGCGACAGTTTCTTCCCACCCTTGGTTTTCTTAGTAGTCCCCCCTATTTCAACGCCTTGTTCTCTGCCTGTGACACCCGCTTTCCCCCGCGTTTCGAATCCAAATTCCCGACTCCACCTACCTCTTCAACCGTGACCCCCCCACCCCCTGCTGACACTTCTTTGTCCCTCGTTCTGAGGGGCGGGGTAATAAAGTTGTTGGCACCACGTTTCTTTTTAACCCGTAGTCCCGTACGCCAGATGGAACGTTCCAATTACCTCACGTTGTGGTTCATTGTAACATGCTGCCAATCTAAAAGGGTTGAAGACCCCCTGATGGATTCCGTGGATTTTTCCTTTCTTTCAGTCGTGCGGTGAGTCCCATCCCCAGGTCACCTTTGTTCTTCTATCATGGCTATTCTTACGCGGAAAAGGTCCCCCCTGACACCGCTGGGACGTTTTCGTGTTTGTTGAACCTTGTGAGTCCTTTTTTACCCGATCCTAAGTTTCAAACTTATTTTACAACGGTTCAAACTACCAAACTGTAGATGATAATTTGCCATCAGATATAAGACCACAAGTCCTTCTTGTCCATCTTGTCTTCAGGGGGAGTCCACCGTTCGGAGGGACCCACCCGTCACCGCGCATGGTTTCGACCCCTGGGAATCCTTCGCATGGTTTGCCCCGGACAGGCCAACATCGCGTGACGGTGACTCCGGAGGAGAGAAGGGGGCGTTGACTTTCTTTCCTTGCGGTACATGACCTTCGGGTCGAATGCCTTTTTGCACGGCATCTGAATGTCTCACCCATTTTCTAATCTCTTGCGCCCCCCCCTCTTACCAGGCTTTTGGACCTAGGTCTTTCTTTCTTCGACGGTAATCGTGCGGAGGGTTGTTTTTCTTTTTTTCTTTGTTTGTTTTTTGTCGGTTGCGGTTCATCTTTTGGCTGATTTTTTCTCGCCTGCCCGTAGTTTTTTTTGAGTTCCCGGTTTTCCCACACGGAACTTGTCCCAAGACCAGGGAACACGGCGATCAAACACCAAAGGTACCCCGTACACTTCTTCCCGCCTCCTTCCCCATTAACCCTGCGAATTCCCCAGGGGTGGACTACAATTTTTGTCTTTTTTCTTTCTTTCTTGAAACCGTGGAAAAGTTGATGACCTTAAGCCCTTTTTATTCCTCCACCCCTCCCTGCCCAAAATATCTCCCCCCCCTGGAAGGTCGCAGCTTCCCTAGTTTAACAGGACCTGTCTTGGGGTTTTTTTTAAGCCCTGCTTTGACCTCCTCTCCCGTAAGAATCAAACCCCTGTCAGGGTCCCGATATGGAATCCTCTTTTTTTTTTGAATTTCCCCCTCCCCCACCCGTTAACCCCTTTTCTAATTAAACCCCCCCAGCCCTTCTTCAGAAGTCAGAAGGCTTCTTCCCGTCAGGATAGGACTTTGTCTCCTTTTTTCCATTCCCCACAGTCTCCCCACCTGGACACTCCCTCTCTGGCTTCTAAAGGTCAAACCACCCGTTACACTCTATGGATTTTACCGTTCTTTTTTTCCTTCTTGGGGACAGGGGAGGGGAAACTTCAGGGTGAATTTCCCTCGTCAAAAAACAATGGGGAGGTGAAGGAAGAACGTACGGGCCTCAACAGGGTCTCCCGGGTAATTCTACATCCTTTCTCGACTTGTGTGGAAGTTTAAATTCTCTCCTGTCGTTGGCCGCCAACTTGAGAGGGAAATTCCCTTGTACGGAATATCCGGATTCCTCCCGTT
>Ga0179591_1248254_pt1 | contig 18716 bp, 16 predicted proteins | sample CZOMad2_1_08_16f_FD_182891 | JGI IMG/M metagenome (GOLD analysis project Ga0179591, IMG submission 182891) | Vadose zone soil fungal communities from Angelo Coast Range Reserve, California, USA - CZOMad2_1_08_16fungal (PacBio error correction) | ecosystem: Environmental > Terrestrial > Soil >... | reverse complement strand
GTCCCATTATGGGCTCCTTTCAGTCCGTTCCTCTTTCCATTTTCGTCACGGTATCTTCCCTGCTGATTTGCTTTTTATGTTCCAATCTCCCAGCGCGAGTTCTCCGTCCTTTCCCCTTCCGTGCCCGCGAGATTCCCGGCGGAGTCGCTTTGCAGCACTTCATCATTTTTTACGCCAGGCGGACGGGTTTGCCCCCACCCTCTCTTCCGCTGCCAGCGCTGCCTCGTATCCTCGCCCGCTCAGGGCTTTTCTGGAAATTCGGCATCGAGCTGTTGTTCCCATTCTCATGAGAATGTCACTGCAGCGTTATTTACCCTCCTCTATCCTGCATTATCAGCCCCCACAAGGGTTTCCCGAATTTTTTTTTTTGGGGTTGGCTGGGGTCTTTTTTTTTGCAGGGCGACGTTTGAGACCTTCTGCCTTTACTTTTTGGCCTGAGGGCATCGCCTTTCCCCCTTTCTCCCCTCCCTCGGTGTTTGAGCAGTCTTCCCATGGGACCGAGCCCGAACATGCCGACTCTGGTTTCGTTTCCGTCTTTTTTCCCGCCCGCCCGAACGACCTTTAGCGACGATTTAGACTTTAGAAACTGAGGACCCCCCTGTCCTGAGAAGAGAACCGGGCCATGGTTGAGTACCATCGTTCCCCGGCCCAGAGGAAGACCTCCCCCGCCCCTTCCCCGATTCAGGGCGCGGGCGTCATCAGCCCGTTTCATCTCATGTTTCACAAAATTCCTAACCGCCAGTGGGTGAGATGTTATTTGATTTCCTATTCCCCAAGTGTCCCGAACATCTGTCGTGGAGCCCAGGGAGTGGCGCATTAAAACACAGACCTCGAACAGCGGCTTTTTTCCTCTCCTCCTTCTTCCCCCTTTTGGTCTGAAAATCGTCGCGCAGCTCCGCAGAAAGGGACCCGTCATCTTTTAGGCTTTAAGTTAAGGAAGTCGCCAACTGCCCCCACCCTTCTTGCCTTCTTCGGTCCAGCAGTAGTTTAACTTGGACTGTATTTCAATAATAAGGCAGGATTGGCCCTTTCCCCCTCGGTGGGAGTCCGTTATAACCCTCCTTTCTTTCCGATTATCCCTGTCTCCAAGCTCGTAGTGATCTGAATATCGCTGCTCCACTTAAGATGCTCAGGATGCATTAACAGATAAGCAACCGGTCCCTCGCGCCTATTTTTTTTCTCCTCCGTGTGTTGAAGTATTATATTACCTCTTCGGAGCGGAGCGGCTCTTCCCCCGTCCCCCTTCGTGAAGCTGCCCCTCGTTACCATCGTGCTTGCACTTCCCGAGATTGTTCTGACCAGAATCGGAAGCAGTTATTTTACTTACCCGCGCCCTCACTCCATCATGCTGAACTGAAGATGCTTTTTTCTTCCCCCTCCGAAGCCCTTTTTAACCCCCATCCTGGCTGACCTTGCTCTTACTGGTTTGGCGTGCCTTTACTCCTTTAGGCGATCACAATCCGCTCTCTCCCCCGTGTCTTACCGTGGCTTGCTGCTCGGCCTTCAAGGGCCCGTTTTCTCGCTTCGGAGGTCCTTCAGGTCTCGCTTTAGGTATGCGGGCTTTGCGACGGTCAAAGGAGATTAACCTTAAAGCCTCTGGTTTTCTCTGGCTTCCCCGTCCCCTAGATTAAAAGGACTCGCAAACCTTCTGAGACTTGTTAGTTTTTAGGTGTTTTGTTTTTCGGCCTCTCTCTGCCCGCGGGTGATGTCCGAAGGTCTTCGTTCCTGCGAAGTTATTTTTAGTGTGTGATTTCTTATCTCCCTGTGTTTGCCTTTGCGTCTTGTCTCCCATCGAAGATTCCTCTGCGCGCCTTCTGACCCTGGTTTCTCTCGGGAGGACGCCTGTCCTCGTCCTTCTCTGTTCTTCTTTTTGGCTTTCAGGCCGGCTACAACTCTCCGGACATGTTTTTTCGTGTACTAGTTTTTTCAAGAAGATCCCACCTATCCGGTCCCCTCAACTTGTGACCGCCTGTATAAGGAGCTTTTGAGTGGTGCGATGAGATGGAGAGGAAAGTGCTTCTTTTTTTTTACTCACTTCTTCTCCTCTTTCCCCCAGCCTGCTTTTCACATTCTTGCTGAGCTGGAATATACGATGTGGATGCTAATTGTCTCTCCGCCCTCTCTTTTTCGTTTGCTCCGTCTTACGCGTGAAGAGGTTGATGTTGAAGATTTTTGGAGCCTCTAGTTATAACGGAAACCGTTTACGCCTTTTCTGTCCAGTCTCTTTTTTCCCATTGCTTTCGACTTCGCCTCCGAAGGTGCGTAGGAGGTTTGAATCACTGAGGATTCGTGAGTTCCGAGTTATTCAGAAAGCGTTGACCTGAATCCCCGTTCCCCCTTGCCCTTCCAGTCCCTTAACGCAGATGAGCCCCCGAAAGGTCTCCCCATGTTCTTTTACCGCTGAGTCCATCCTTTCCTTCATGATTACTTCTAAGGCACTCGTGGTAGTTTTGTGGTTGAGGATGTTAGGGTACCACCTTTGATACCCACCAGCGGGGGACAGGATGGGAGCCATACTCAATTCAGAGCTCAAAAGGAACACCAACCTTCCCGGCCTTTTATCAGGCGCCTTAACCTTCGAACTGGCCTCCCCTCTTACCCCCCGTTCCGCCTATCAAGTGTGCCCAGAACTTCACCGACGAACCCTTCCACTGAGACGGGATCCAGAGAGGCGACCTTTTTCCGTGTCTAAACTGAGCATATAAGCAGCAACCGAATAATACCCGGCCACTCTTCTCTGTTCCTTTTCCCCCTAGCGGGGTATTCGTCTATACCCTAGAACGAGAGCATCTTTCTCGGACTGGATCTCTTCCTCCATATCTTTCCTCTTTCTTTCGACCTTGGCTGCTCGCCAGGGTGTCGCTTGAAAGCTCCCCCCCAACTATACTGACTGGACGGAGAACGGATCTTTCGGTAGCGCCCAACGGGGGCCTTCCTTTTTCTTTCGTCCTTTCGTTTATTCACCAGCGAGCTAGGGACCCCATTAAGAAACCGCTTTCCGGCGATGCGTTTAGTTTGTTTGACTTATATTCACCCCCCCTCCGTGCTGGCTCCCCGTTTGGCGGCGGTTTAGATACCCTTTGGAGTTTTTCGAAGACTAATTCAAGTCTAAAGCCGTCACGCGCATTGAATGAAGCCCTATTCCCCCTTCTTCATCTTTTCTGGGATTTAACCCTGGTTTGGCGATCTGAACCATGCCGATCTTCGCGGACTTGTTGTCTCAATACTCTTTTAACAATTCTATCTCAGAGGCCAAACGAAGTAGATCTATGTGTCTGCTACGTTGACTGACGGCGGAGCTTGCTTGAAGTTGCCTGAACGGTCCAGGTGTTTGTTTCTTCCTACCGCATCGCCGACGGGGGATGTTACCGTGGGTTGCAGATCATCTTCAGCCTCTCGACTTTTTATAATGAGTTTGTGGTTCGAGGATCATTGCGTTTTCTTCTTCAGACCTTTCGTACAGCAGGCTTCCCTCGCCACATTGATGGCCCTTGCCTTTTTTCTTGGCTCTCGCTATCCTGGTCCACAACCAGCAGTTAGGGTTCAACTGGTGCCGGCCCGTCCCCGCGCGCCGCCGTTTGTTACTTCTAGGCTTTCTTTGTTGATTCGCGTGCTCTTCGTGCATTTCGAGTCCTGGTACTCAGTCCCCCCATTTTTCTTCCCGCTCTTTTGATCGACCTTTTTTGCGTTTTTCCCTGACTTCCTCTCTTCTTTTCTTTGCTCCTACTTTTTTTTACTGTGTGGAGAGTGCGATTTCTTTTCGCGTATTGTGCAGAGGATGCCACGTGAGTCCCCCTCTTTCCTGCAGCCACATGTCGGTTCATTCAGAAGTACCCAATTTTTTGGACCAAGTCTGCGCATCTCCTCTTTCCGACCCCCTCCGAGCAAGGACCCGACGGTATAGCCGTTACGATGGCCCTTCCCCCTTCTTTCTGCCCGAACAGCGTTGGGACCCGCTTTGGCTCCTAACGTTCGGACCCAGGTTCCCCTTTGGTTCCTTTACCTTTTCCGCCCGACCTTTTCCTTTCCGACATCGGGCCCGGCTGAATGGCATGAGCACAACAACCCCCCCCCACGGAGAAGCTCCACTCGCGCGTGAACAATTATTTTTCCGAGAGGCGCGCCCAGAAAAAATTGCTTGTTGATTCAGGATTTTTCGACAAAATTTCGACCCGATCTCACATTGGTTCCTCCCCCCAGCAGCTCGACTTCCTCAAGTCAGGACATTCCCGATCGAGCATTCCTTCTTTGAAGACTGTCCCCTTCTTTCCATTTCTTTTCCTTTCTTATCCCCCAGGGCCTACGGAGTCTCCGTCGCAAACTTGTTGAACGGCCGCTCAGTAGGCGGATTTCCCTCGTCCATTGTCGTGCGGGAAAGTGATTTTATTAGAAGATCAAGGAGACCCGTCCACCCTATTGGCCGCTCCCGGATTGGTAGGATTCCTAACACAGATGCGCGACCCGTGTAAGGCCGGTCGGATTATCTTATTTTTTTTTTTCTTCTCTTCGCTTAAGTCCAAGTGCAATTTTACCAGAAAGGTTCCTTTTAGAGACATTCTCACAATAGCGCTTTTTCTCTTCAAGTTTTTCTGTTCCTCTTTGATTTGAATGACCCACCGGGCACCCACTTTCGATAAGCTTCGCAAGGGTTACTTCCTGGGCACTGGCGTGTCGCTCTTTTCTTTGTAGCGCCTTGCCCCGAGCAGCTGCCGAGGTTTCTTCGCCAGGTTGGAGACTTTTTCCCCGACCCCCTTCTTCCTGCCCCCCCATCGGCTTTTTTTTTCGTTATTGCGGTGTCGACATAGGCGAGATTGAGTTTTCTGTTGGGTTAAATACCTACAGCCTGAAAGCAGGCCTCTCATTCCTGGTCTTTTCGTCGGGGTAGCTGGCATCGGTTCTTTTAGAATTTTCTTTTGTTCAACTAGATTTTCAATTTCTCTTTCTTCTGCCTTTTTCCTATCTGAGTCTTTCACCATAGGTCTCGTTGCTGTCCCTCATCCTGGGCAAACATTCTTAGATATAGGGTGTAGACCTACCCCTACTCCCCCTACCACGGTCGACGTCCCGGATTTAATGAAATTGAACATCTTGGCAGGGTGAAGAGAAGATCACACCTCCTTTTCCATCCCTAGGTAATAGAGCGTCGTATAGAGCGGAGGGTAGTGACCCCATGGATTCCCTATCAGAAAAGCAGCCGCCATCAATTATTCCCTCGCCGCCCGGTCCCTGCATACCGTCATCGGCATGATTTCCTTTGTCGCCAAGGCGGTTCGGGGGCCTTGCAACGATCTGAAAGAACCTTTTGGCCGAAACACGTTTGATCTTAGAGAAGAGTTCGAGCATTTAGTAACGCCATCTTTCCCTGCCCGGCAAGAGTGTGAGTGCTTTTCACGGCCTCATCTCTTGTAGTCCTCTTTCTTATCGATCTCCTGACTTAGTAACCCACGGGTTCCCTCGCTGGGTTACGTCTCATTCGCCGCCTCGCTGGGCTATCTCCTCTCCTTTTTAACCATTCCGCGTCGCTTTGTGAGCGTCTAAACGGATGATGCCAACGATGCCCCTTCTCTTATTGACGTTCCTTCTGCAAGCCGCAGTAGAAGACGATCATCCTAGAATGGCCCTTATAGACGACGAACCCCCCTTTCTTTGAGCTGTCGCAGTGACTTGCTACAGGCGATGTCGCTAGCCTTGAAGAGCCAATCCCCTCTTCGAAGCAAACCAGCCAGCCCTACTTCACTCATACCCAAGGGCAGCAGTTACCACACCCCCACACCAATCCGTTTGTTTCTACAGGCGACCACCCCACACTTTTTTAACGAAGAAACAGAAGAGCTGGTGCGTCGAGATTTGAAGTCAGACTTTGTGGCCGATCTCGTTGACAGAGGTTTTGGACCCCCCAAGTTTTTTCAGTGGAAAGGAGCGCCGCAGGACGTTGTGCGGCAAGTCCCCGCAGCAAGGAAGAAGACCGGCCTCCGTTCTGTCTCTCTCCGCTACCCTGGCCCAGTGTAAGTAGTTAATTGAACAAGAATCCTTTTCTTCTCGTAGATGGTCTGCCGGTCTGACAGGTCTGGAGTCAGGAAAGGCTACCCCCAGTGCCACTGGCTTTTGAAGTTTTCGTGAATAAAACTTGGGGGAGGTAGTAGGAGAAATGAGGTCGTTTAGTCCGGTCAGCAATTAAAATCAGTAACAGGCGTGCTTTGGAATAAAGGCGTCTCCCCTCTCGCCCTTAGCGTTACCCTTATCTTTCGGCTGTAGATTGACTATTTGACTCCATCTTAGTTTTTTTTGTAGAGTTTTATGAAGACTTGACCTCGGAGAAGAGGGGAAAGAGCTGAGATATTCAGTTTTCCTCCTCCTTCCGTTTTTTTTTCCCGATTCTTCCTCGTTTACATGACGGAGATCCGATCATGGCCCTCCTTCTCTCTTCAGTCGTCGAGTTGATTGATATCGCCTCCATCGATTTCCCTTTCCGCAGATGTTTTTTTAGATCGTCGATTCGTGACGCCCCCCTCCCGAATTTCCTCGTTGTTTAATTTAGTGACCCGCGGGATGAGTCTTTTCCCTACCGCAAAATACCCACGTCCGACTTGGAATGAAGGCCACGTGAGATGATTTGCAATGTTGCTTTCCCGTGCCTTACTCCCGTAATGCCGTAGCCATCTGACTCTTCTCCCGAGGACGTGCTCTGGGGGCTTTTGCCCTTGAGATGTTTCCTGATTTTCAATTCAATTTTACCAGGGTAGCGGCTTATGATTTCTTCTCAGGGTTTTTCCTTTTTTCTCGTGTCATGCTGTTGGCCTGCCATTGCACAGCGTGCTTCCTGGTATGGGCTTGGGTGGGGCTTATGGCGAATGTTAAGAGGCCGCACCCTCTAAACTTTGCCAAAAATCTGACCCAAACAGGAAGCGCTAGAGGGACGATTGAGTGTTAGAAGAGGATAAGTACTCTTTTATTATTACAGAAGATGAAATGGAGGAGGAGATTTTATCTCTTCACTGGGGAGGAGGAGGATTCCCGGTTTTTATTCCTCTCTCTCCGATCTACCTGAGACTACGGAACAAGGAGAGAGAACTTTTCACGGGGGGGCTATCCCGTTTCGTGCTTAATCTTCCACGCTATGTCTTATCCTGGTTTTTTCTATTGAAGCGAGCCCATCCATCAATGTAACGGCGTGCGTTTAGTTAAAGATACCCAACAAGATTTCTGCCAGGGGGAAAAGGGAGATAACCGCTCTTCGTTATGAGCTTCTGAGGCCCCCGGTTCAACGCCTAAGGAAGTTCGATATCAACATTGGTAAGACCCCAGGCATTTCTCTTTCCTCTAGGACTAAAAAGCCTACGTCGAAATTCTTAATGCTAGTTGGAATATAGCCGAACCCACCTTTTCATGGTAGACGTTAACCCCGATAATTAGCTCATTGCCGCGTTCACCGATGGCGCCGAGAGTAGACGGCCACCGTGGCTATGTATATTATATGAATTCCGGAACCTTTTCTTTGGCATACTTTTTCCACCGCCGGATCTCAGAGGGCATTTTTTTTATTGAGGGTTAGGATGCCCAGGGGGCAATAATAAAAGTTCCACCTCCCCTCCCATTTTCGTCCGCTATGTCCACCGAGACCTTGAAACGTTAACTTTTACTACGACCTATCCCTTCCCCACTTCCTTATTCAGATATAGTTTTTGTTCGAGGGACTGGTCGAGAAAAATTCGATCATCTGGGGCCCCCTCGTTTCTATTGTCCAGGAGCCCTAGAAACTTTCCTATGCTTGCTTATTTTTTTCCCCAAAACAAGACCTAGTTACCTCCTCCTCATCTCTAAACTGTTGGCCCAGCGTCACTGGTCCCTCTAAACTTCCCCCCCCCACCTCAGCACCCTGCCAATGGAATTGGCCCAATAAGGGATGTAAGTAAGAGAGTTTGCTTTTCCCTTTTGTGCTGCCCCCCCCAAGTATTAATTAACGAGGTTTTTCCCCTCCCCTATAATGTAGAGTCTTTTGGAGATAGGCAGAGGGAGTCTTCCACCCCCTTTTTCTCCCTCGACCTCTCCCTGATTTCATTTCGCGTCCTGCATACAACTGATAGAATAGTTCGAGTTCCATGAGATTACCCCAGGGTGCGTTCGCCCTGGATCAACGTCCTTCTCGAGTTGTCCTTCTCTTCCGATCGTTTTCGACGGCTATCACAAAAGGGGCCTTTTCGTTGCATGAGTACAGAGACTACCACCAGTAAGGAAAGTCAGTTGCAAGTCCCTTCCCTTTTCCGTGGCTTTTTTTTGGTCCAGTGATCATCCCCTCGTTCTTGGAGCCTTTTTGTCGATAGGTTTGCAAGTGATCCGAACTCCTTCCCCCTTCCCAACGCGCGGAACGCGGATGAACGCTCCCGCCATGGGCCGAGAGTGAACGGCCCCTTTTCTGAATTTGCAAAATAATGTCGTTTTCCCCTTCCATAAGAAAAGATACTTGAAGGCCCCGCCGAAGGAGGGAACCCAGAATATTTGGCGGCCTACGCTTTTCCTTCAGTCTCTCTGTACCTTCGGCCAAGTGACTCCTTCCGAAGTGTTATGGACTACGGTAGCAGGTGCTGGGCCTTTGCCGCCGCAGCCTTGCACTAGGTTCTTCCCTGATGACGATACCTGTAATGATCATGTAGTTTCTGGCGTCGTGTTAGTGCCTGCTCAGCTTCTCCTTACCTCCTTCCTTCTCTTCCGACGCGATTCAATGGACGTTGGAGCGCGCCTCTCTTGTCCACCCCCAAGCTGTGTCACTGACCATCCGTCAAGGCAAATAGAGGCTCCTTTCTCCTTGTAGCAGTACAGCCGAGTTTTCTAGTTCTTGGCTCGTGTCTTTGAGATTCGCGCCTTTTCCCTGAGGATCTCCGGGGTAATCCATCACTGCTCCGGGGCTTCCGCCGTGCTGGGGACGGATTTTTAGGCCTTCTTTCCCGTCCCTGTTTTCACGATCTCTTTCCTTCTTTTAAGGCCGTTGTTGTTGTTCGATTTTTTTCCGATTCGTCCTTTTGGTTCGGCTCCTCCCACCTTTTTTTTCCGCCTCTGCGGCCGGCCACCTGCTCTGAGCAGACTTAATTGGGGAGAAAAGGCAATAGAGAGGCGTCCCAGATATGAACACTGAGACGAGCCCTACCACCTCCCAGAACCCCGAGAATTGCCAGAACGGAAAGTCGAGAAAACTCGAATGCAAGGAGATGTCGAGCACAAATCGGATCCGTCGCAGAATCCGACCACCTTCCCAAGCTCCCCCGAATACCCCAAACTCCACGATCCCGACCCCGTCCTTCAAGACAACAAGGAACCCACATTACAGACACCGCGTCCCCCCCTTGGGTGCGCCTGTAAAAGGACGCAGGAGCCGGACCCCCACAACACATGACCCAAACAAAAGAAGCGAACCCAGTCCAAAGAGCAGCGGAGAGCAGTAACCTAAGAACTGAAGGTGGAATGCGACATCCGAGCTTCTACAGGAAGTCTGACGCCCCTTACCTCCCAGATTCCCACAAAACTACCTTATATGAGAAGTTACCTTACAGACCGACTAGAGGGGTAGAGCCGATTGCAATTTTTCCCCAGAAGCGGAGGCATTCGGCTCCACCACGAAAAAAAGTTATCAACTCAGATAAACTGACCCCCCCCCCCCCCGAGCTAGACGTAGTCCCTAGCCAATAATACTCCCGTTTTGTCCCTTTCGTTTTAAATGCGATGATTTTCTTTTTTTTTTAGCGTACAGATACCCAGGGAAGGTAGAAAGGGTATGACATTCGGTCAAGGTCTCGGAAAGAGGTTCCGGCTGAATCCTACTTCCTCTGCGTTAAGTACCATACGAGCGCTGAGTGCAGTCATTAAGATCATTTCAAGAGGCGCAAAGATCCCCCCCTAGACCCTGCCTCCATGAGTGTGGTTAGGAAGCAGCGTCAATCCCAGACGCTGGCTTACTGTTTTTTTTTCTACCCCCCTTCCCCCCTCGATTTCGACTGGGCAGTGAAGCAGAAGAACCCCGCTCCCCCCTTTGTCGCTCTTCCCCTTCCCCCCCCCCCCCCCCCCTAGACTACCCATTACAGCATCTAGAGGAAGGGAGCTCCTATGTCTTCCCCGTACGACCCGGTCCGATAACCGGTAATTCCGACGCCCCTTTCCGATTTGGACCATTCTCCAAAGGCCCCTCGATCGATGGAAGGCTCATCAGTGTTTATTTTGGGCCCAGGATTGCGCCGCCACCTTCCCCTCGACGCTTCCAACTGCTGCCATCTAGGGATTAACTTAGCGCTTTTGTCTTGTTTCTGCCCGGTCCCCCTCCTCATCCGGCGGACGGCTTCCGTTTGGTTCGGGTTTTCGCGTCTTCAGTGCTTCACGGTAGAAGCCGGTCCTGGATCTTCGATTGACCATGGGCGGGTTACCTTCCCTTTTTTCGGTACCATCCGCAGATATAGGGTCTCTAATTCACAGATCGGGGCCCGCGATTTCTCTCTCTTGTATTATAAGACATATAGACATAGATCACACCCCCCCCTTGCCCGACGGGCAATGAATCAGTGACAGATGTACGTTATGAGAGGTTACTAGACACACCCCCTCCAGTGGCGAAGGGCAGCCCGGCCGTCCACTCAGAGGGACGAGGCTTCGGCCCTGGAATTGGATTCTCACTTAGTATCCCGCTCGCGCCCTCCCAAGCACATCCACCATCGAGAAATGAGGTTCTGATTTTCCCTCAAGGTCCATTAATTCTCCTTTTCCTCCAGTGGGGGAAGGAGAAGAGTAGAAATACCCCCCAGGAGCAGACTTCTTATCGCCTCCGAATCCTTCCCTTCTCTCAATTCCCTGAGAGCTCTGTCGAGAGTCCCAGGCTATTGACTGTACGTATGTTTGACGAACCCCCAGCCTCCTCTTATTAAAAAACGGGTTAAGAGAGAAGGAGGATCCTTTGTTTCTGAAGCGCCCCCGTCATACGGTCTCTGGATATACGTAGTAAACTCCTTTTGGTTTAGAGTATTAACCGGGAAGCTCCAGAACAACTTCACTGTCGGGGAGAAGGAATGCGCCAGAGAAGCCTAATCACGATCCTAGACGTGTGATAGGACCGTAATCGAAGGCCCGGACCAAGGAGTCGTAGCTAAGGGGGACTGCAGATTGACATGAAGATCCCACCAGGTCATTCCCCGGCGATCCCCCGTAACAATGAAGCGTCCGTCAGCCTCAATTGCCCGCGTCAAGCAGAAAGATTACTGATTCCGACCTAGCGACAAAAATATTGAAAGCGCAGCCTCGAAGGCTGGTCGAGTCATTTTACCCCCTTTGTCCGATTGGTATAACTCTCACCCAAAAGATCAAATTGATAGCCACCCCCTTCCAGTTGGCTGCCTTCCACGCAGACCAACCTCTGATCAAATGGCGAATTCTTCTTCTACCCGATTTGACCCTGGGAACGGGGGAAAGTCGATGAGCCGAACGGAGTCAAATCATCGTCGTGTCTCTTGTTTCAGTCCTTCAAGGCTCCCTCTTTTCCCCACCATGGACTCAGCGTCCTCCAGGTCAGCCAGGTTTTGCTTCTCCCTACTCCGGCACCCGTGTAACGCCCCCCCTTTACTCTGGCGGAGTACCCAAAAGCAACTCTTTCGTAGAGTAGCCAGGTTTCTCAAAGCTCTTCCGCTTTCCCTCTCACTCCGTCGTCATCATCATCTGTTGCGTAGGATGAGACGTCAAGCGCTATGCAATCCTCCTCCATCCTTTTCCTTCCAGCCCCCCTCCTTGATCGGATTTGAATTACTCATAAGTTTTTGAGAGAGATCTTTGCTCTTCCCCCGCTGGCCCCCCTGGCGTTTAGATAGAGAGGTAATCTTTACCACCAGGCCGCCCCACGTGATATTAATTCTTCCGACGATGCTCCGAGCACTGACAGGAGAGACCCGGAGCCCCCACTCCTCCCGGTATACCCACAGCTGCCATCTCCCCGTAATGGAGGCCAAAGGCCCCCGTAATAGGAGTTCCCCTTCCCTGACCGAAACCCCCCCCCCCCCCCTTTGACATGGGTCCTGCGATTCCCCCTTATGGAAAGGATGCTTGCCGACTTCAGTCAGACTGGACACCCTTCCCCGAATCCCTTTATGGCTTCGGATTTCTGCTGATTCGATCAAAGGTAAAAGGTATGCACCCCCTTATTGAGTACCTAGTGTCCTGAGAGGTTTACTGATGTGGCTTCTTCCAAGGACGTCGGACTCCGGCCATGGCGGGGTGTGTGTCCGAGGCTCTCATAGCCCCCCCCTCTCCCCTTAATCGACCCTCCCAACCTCCTAGATCTGTTAGGGGAAGAGGGTAGTAACCTGTCAGATACTGAAATAGGAGATTTTAGACGCAATGGCCGGTTCATCTCGTTACGCTGTTTTGAGGAGGATGCAGCGGCAGTGCCTCTTCCCCCTAGTTCTCACTTTTTAGAGAAGAGATGAAAGGAAAGAGGAGGATAACTGGGTGACGACGTCTCGGTCTAGGCCTAGCCAGAGATAGTGGCAGATCTTGTTTAGTTCGGCGTCCCCTGTCTCCTTCCGGAAGTTCCGCGCCCAAAAAAAGTTGAGGAGGGTTTTTCAATACTTTGACTATCTCAAACATTTTGGTGGGGACTCGTGCCAGTCCTTTCTATCCCGGCTCTCGACTTCTGGTGAAGATCCCCCCCGGAATGCTTAAGTAATGGGCGCACCAAATTGTTGTCCTGAAGTCTCTCATTCTTCTCCAAAAATACAATCCATTTTCCCCTGACCTTGAAATCGATCGCACAGATGTACTTTTTAGATCCCTCCCCGCAGTCTCTCGGCCCATTTCCTTAGAGCGCTTTGGCGCCGCTGCCGCGCTTATCAGTCCCCCCTTCCCCGCCCTTCGGACCCGCTATGAGGGGGCTGGCAGATTCGCCGTGAAACGTGGGAGATCCTTCTCTGGCACCGAATCTACCCCCCCCCCCCCCCCCCCCCCCCCCCCCCCCGCCACCCCCACCGCAACCCCACCCCCCACCCCCTGTCCCCCCCCCCCCCCCCCCCCCCCCCCCCCCCCCCCCCCCCCCCTGCGCTTTGTGCGCTGGCGTAGAAAGCAAGGGGCAATACATACCAAATCCACTCCAAACCACTTTCACTTGCATCTCTTATGGGCTCTCGAACTGCCTTTGAAAGGAATGGGTACTAAACGTTAATCCTGTCCCCCCTTGAAGTCATTACCCTCTTTCCCTCTTGCAGATGGGAGAGAGTCCCCCGTTCTATGACCCCGGAGCTCCCTCCCCTCTTTCCTACTGGTCCGTTTGACAAGAGCCCTTGAGTTGCGCTTTGCTGTCCGTGCGTGAACCACAACTAGTACTCTCCTTGCCCTCATCCCCCGCCGCCCTTGGAAGTCAGAGACCCGGATGCGATCGACAAACTCAATAAACCTCAGGACCCACCCTGCCCCTTCCGACGACCGGGGCTTCTATAGTCTTTTCTTTTGGGACATGGACGGGTAGCCCCTGGCCCAATCTTTATTGCGTTCCCCTTCCCCTCCTTTGGCCCTCTTGTTCCCCCGGCGTGCCGAGGTGCGGGGTAACATATTCTCCAACACATTCGACTTCCCCCCCCTTCCCTTGGCTAGCGGGCCTTTCCTTGGCCTTTTCCAATTCCTAGTCATTGCGTCGAATGTTATTTTGCGCGCCCCTTTGCTCCTGTCCTGCCTTTTTCCTCTACACCTCCTTTTCTACGTCTGGCCGATCTTCGTTTGATCGCGCGACCCTTGGACGGCTTTTTTGTCGTGTTTTTTTCCACTTTTGGTCCAGTACGCCGTGGGATGGCCTTTCCGACGTTACATTCTCTTCCGGTTTTGTGGTGACCGTTTAGAAAAAACGTTAGGTCGGCACACTTTTGCGTCGGTTTGTTCCCTTCTTTGCGGCTGAGAATAAATTAAACGTTTTTGGGTGGGTTTGGGCTGTCCCCCAGTCTCCCCTAGGCGTTCCGGAATTCCCTCCCCCCTTGTTCTCCTTCCTATTTCAAGTCTGTAGGCGCGACTTGCGGGCGCTGGTAACTGGCGAGGTGCCTACGACAGTCGACAGTTTTTTGTCTTCAAGCATCGTCCTCTTCTTGTCCAAGCGATCGTATGGCTCACCTACGGATGAGTTTATGATGAGTCGGCCAATTGCTTGTTCCCGCCAGGTTGAGGGATGATCGCCGAAGTCCTTCTCCTCCGGTGCTGGGCCTTTCTGCGAATTTGGAACCTCTGAGTTATACCCCAGAATGGGATGTACTGTAGTTTGTGGGAGTTTGAGTGAGAGTCCATGATCGGCCATCCTTTTCTTCTGGTTTCACAGGCGCCTTTGCCCTGGGCGTTTTTGTTTCTTCCGTCTTCAAACCCCTCGAAACTAATGGGGGAAGCTTGAGTTTAGTCCTACTGAGTAGATTCTAGGGCGTGCTGTGCTGGGTTCGAGGGCCAGTTTCTATAGCAGCAGCCCCCCGAGCATTTTCTCAGGGTATTCTCCCTAGCAGGTTTCGGCCTCAGTTTTTTGCGAGGTGCGGCATTCGGCGCGTTTCTCTCTCTACTCCTTTTTTTTTCTCTGAATCGTTCGCCGTTCTCAGTTTCCTCACCCTGTAGGCGCTGCGCCGCCCATTTTCTATTTACTTGCCTCCGAAGTCCATCTGAAGAGCTGAGAATAGCCTGCGCTCGAACCCTCCCACAGCCACGGCCTCTCCTTCCCTGAAATGTAGTTCAAGAGTGTGGGAAGGAAAGTCCAGTTAGGTCCGACAGTTTCAAGAACCTAAAAGGTTACCCGTATAGGCATCGACTCCACCTCTTTTCATCTCCCTTTGCTTTTTTTCGAACGGACCGCGTCATGAGGGAGGATCCTACAAAATCCGTCCCTCCCCCCACCCCCCTACAGGATGCTTCATCCAGTCGTTCCCCTGGATACTTCCCCGACCCTTAGGTCAGAGCGTGCCGATTTTTTTTTTCCTAAGCGGCATTGTATTCTTAAGGAGCCAGCCCCCAGGGCGCACCGCCGCGCAACCTTTCCGCCCTCTACCCGTCCGTCACGTTTTAGCAGCAACATAGAAGATCGGCTTGTTTTCCTCCGCGGTTTTTCCCCTTGACTTCTGGTCCCCTGTTCGCAGAGCATGCGCCGGTAGTTACCTGAAGAGCGCAAGGCCACTCGTATAGGTGTCAGGCTTCGTGAAGTCGTCGAGCGGGCCCGATGACTTTCCCTTATATCACGTTTTCCGATATCCTTCTCCACTCTGCTGCCGCCGCCCCCTTTTTTGTTTCGGAAGCCCCCCCCCCTTTACCACAACCCAGACCTTCTCAAGTCCGGTACGGTCTGCAGTTGGCTCCTCCCCCCATTCTCCGGCGAGGGGCTGAGATGACTTGCAACTCCGGACCCCCTGCCGCCACTTTTCTTCCGGACCTGACCGAATCCCAGCAGGTCGAAGGTGTGGAGGTATGTATCATTGTTTGTCCTTGACCCCCCCTCTCCCCCCCCGTTTCGATTCCAGCGGCCTTTTTCGATAAAAATCGGGGAGATTTGTAGTAGGAGCCTCCCTGAGAGCTTTTTTCTTCCGTCTCTTCTTAGGTGGTGGAGACTCATTGTCAATACTGATAGCTCGAGTTCCATTAGGATTGCACTCCTTAAGCAGTGCCATTCGTAGGTCTTTCCAACAAGCCTGGCTATATCGTCTGTTTGACTCAAGGACGTGACCCCCTAGTCTAAGTTGTTAGAAAGGGGCCTCGCTTTTCCAGGGTCATTTTGGGTAGCGTCCGGTTTTGTAGCTTTTTATAGAGTCTCCCCGTGTCAGATGAGACGCGATGGCCAATGGTCCTCCCTGTTTCTAGTGGCCGTTTTTGGTTCCCGAACAGCTTGCGCGGATGGTGTGGAGTAAGATTGGGGCCGCCGTATGGTCTCTACCGGTGGTCATAGCCGCCCATTCCCCAAGCAGCAGTTCCTCAACTCTCCTTCTTTCCTGCATGTCCCGTCCTATTTTGTCCTTTGATGGCAGCGTTTCGTACAGGTGCTCGTCTGTCGAGGTGGGCGCCATGCTCTTCCATAATAGGTACATGGACCCCGGTTGAATTGTAGTGCCCTTTGCTTCCTTCGCATATCCGAACCTCGCGCCGCATCCTCCTTCCCACGATCGCGTCCCGACACCTGAACTATGGACCCCCTCATGTTTAATAAAGGTTTGAAGAGCCGGTTTCCCCTCCCCGGCTGGAAGGTTTTTATTTCTTTAAACGAGAGTCGAAGACTGTCCGACCAGAGATTAAGCGAACGCGCGCTCCTCTCTGCTGCCCTAAAGGCATTGGCAGTGGCTGCCGATGAAGATTCCCCAGTCTGCGAATTTAAGGTTCCGTTGTTTTAATTCACTATTAAGACCTCATCCCCAAAATTTGTGTTAACCTCCTCGGCAGTGGAGGATAATTTGATTTATCTCCATTTTCCTAGCCCTCGTAAGATCTTAGAGCGCCCTTATCATCTCACTGCCGCCTCCCCGGTTGGAGCTTCCCTTTTAAACGTAGGAAAGAGCCCTCCTCCATTTCTCCGTACTTTGTTTTCTTTAATTTAAGTATCCGAAGAAGACACCCCCATCTATGGACTCGCGCATTAAGTCTTCAAAGTACCCCCCGCTGCACCCTCCAACCCCCTTTCGAGACGATGACTCAGTTACGTTGAATAGGAATTATCCTCGCGCTTTCCCAACCTTCAGCACCGCGTCTCATCCGCACCTCCCACACATCCTAGTCCTATCCGCCCCATCCCCTTCTTATCTCCCCCCCTCTTTAATGATCCTACATAGGCAAGACCACCCCCCTCGCCCCCCCTCCGCACCTGCTCCCCCCTTTTTGTTGTGGAGTCTGGCTTTCCCTCGTGTACCGATTTCAGACGTTAAAAACAAACTCCCACATGGCTTGTTAGCTCCTCCTTAAGTTGGCTCAGGCAACCGTCCTACCAGCTCTCCCAACCGGAGAAGCTTATCGATTCGCTGATGGGAACCCCTTGGTAGGAATCGCTCCATCCGACCTCCTCCACGTGCACTCCCACTTCATCACAGTACCGTCCCCCTTTATGGCCGTCCGAAGGTCCTTACTCGGTCAGGAACAACGGTGAGTCCCACTCCCTCGAAGCAGCGTACCAGTCTCCCGCTTCGTGGTTTTTTCTTGCTTTAGTAGGCTACCATACTTCCCGGCACGGCGTGGCCTCCCTTCAAGATAATGCAGAGAGGTTCCTCCAATAACTGCGGCCCCTTCTCGACCGTAGCGGCCCCTTCCTGCCTTTTCCTCCTCGTCATTCGTCGTAGCATGATCATCATATAGTGTCATTTTTCTCGCGGGGATGCCCAGTCCCCCCTAGACCCCGACGTTCCTTGCCTCTACGCGACTCTCTTTTCATCCCACCCCCCCCCCCACATCCCTTGTCCGTGGTGTTGTTGCTCAGATATATTACGCGGCGATGACACGGAGGCGGTATCGATTAGATCAGTGCATACGGAACGGCTTGCTCCCGCTGCAAGTTGATGATCCGCGCCGACGATGGGCCTCGGTAGCACGGCGAGCTTGGCAGAAGTCTCCGCGATAGAGATGCAGGAAAACCCCCGCCAGCCGTCCGACTGTCAAGGAAGGACGTGGTAGTCTCCCCATTCTCCCAAACAAGGATCCCTGGTACGGCGAGGCTTTGATGGCCATGCGTGTTGATTTCGTGTCCCTCTCTTACCGGAACATCCTCGAAACCCCCGAACCAACCACTAAACTATCCAAAAGGTTCCTCACCCAACCCCTCAACCTAACCTCCCCCACCTTCCAAAAGAAAAACATCCACCACCACCCAGTCAACCCACACCCAAGGAACCCAACCCGTACAACTTTTTGACGAAAGAGTCTGACGTGGCGGCCTTTTTCCCCTTCGCACTCGCTGGTACTCTTTCTTGTCCCTTTCTGCGGCTCTTTCGTTCTTTCCCGCTCGGGTAAGTTTGTCCTGCACCCCACGGCCAACTTAGGAGCTCCACCTGTCCGCTGTGGGGTTTTTGCCTTTTTTTTTCTTCCCTATAGATACCCCTTTTCCTAGACAACGCCAATTTTTTTTCGGGGGTGTGTTGACCCCCCCCCCCCCGTCGATCGCGACCCCGCTTTCTATGGCCCTTGAATGTCGTCCTATCTTCCGAGCTTTGGCTTCGATAGTGCTGTTTTCCTCGACGGCGGAGCGCCGCGCGCTTTTCGTACCGTGGGCGCGTGCTCTTGGCCTGCCATTCCTCTAGGCCGATGATTTTCTTAGTGCGTGACGCGCGGTCTGCCGGCCGTCAGACAAATCTATTCATGGCTTCATTTCATTAAGAGCGAACCGAGAGGGCTTTGCTGTCTAACGAGGGCTCTCCTGGTTGCTCGCCGCGCGTTTGGGTGCTTGAGGAGACACGTATGCCACTGCCCTTAAGGCCGATGCACGTCGAATTAGTTTTTTTCTCTCCCCCCTTTTTAAAGCGGAGGACATTCTCTGTTCGGTCGGATTCTCCCTCCGCCCCCGAGGACGCATTTCCTTTGAGCCTTTTCTACGAGCGGCGTTCTCACGATCAGAGATGTGAGGCTTTTGAGGGTCAAGTCAAAGTCAAGAAGGTCGGAACGGTATTGAATTATACCGTTTCATTCCAATCTCCCTCCCCCATCCTTTACGCTTCGGTCGAAAGTATGAGGAGATGAGGGTTGGAATTGAATCCCCCCCAAGTAAACCCCCC
>Ga0179591_1314434_pt1 | contig 18720 bp, 32 predicted proteins | sample CZOMad2_1_08_16f_FD_182891 | JGI IMG/M metagenome (GOLD analysis project Ga0179591, IMG submission 182891) | Vadose zone soil fungal communities from Angelo Coast Range Reserve, California, USA - CZOMad2_1_08_16fungal (PacBio error correction) | ecosystem: Environmental > Terrestrial > Soil >... | reverse complement strand
CCCATTTCAGTCCCGCAGATCCCACAGCAGGTCGGTCATGTGTTTTTTTTCCACCACCTTCTTGGTGGAGCGACAGGACTCCGGGCCCCCCCCAACATTCCCAATCCATGAAGAACCCTCTTTATTTCAGCTGACTTTGGGTCGCAGACAATTCCTGTTGTCGTTGATCCTATAGTCTCTTAAGGTTTTCCTTTCTATTAGTGGGTGCGCAACTCTCACCCAAATGGTTCCCCTCCTGAGGATTTTAACACCCTACGCCGAGCTTCAGGTCATTTCGAGTCCGCATAACTCTTGTTCAGTTTCAGGGGGAGCGTTCCACCTCTTTTTTTTCACGGGCCACTGTTGATCCCTTTCTATTTTTCGTTGCTCCGACTACTGCGCACATGTGTCCCCCCTGTTTCAAGTTATTGAAATAAGTCCACGGGGCCCCTTCCTTCCGGTACCGTTTGGTTGGAGGGGAACCTACCCCTACTGAAGGTGCCGTATCTTTTCTTCAATCCCTCGTTACGGATTTGACAAAATGCTCCCCTGTTCCCATTGCCCGTAGTGCCGACTGAGACCTTGCTGCTGAAATTTTTCTTACCAAGACAGGGGGCAGTTCCCCCTTTCTCCCACACCGGAGATTTTTTTACGTGCCTTCCTGCAGTTTTTTTTTTCAATTGAAATAGTAGGTCCCAAAACATATTCGGTCCCCTGCCCCCTGACAGCTACGAGGCTTTCCACTTTTCGCTTTACTATGCACTTTTTTCCATCTCCCTCACCAGCGGTGTAACCTAAACCCTTTTTTTTCCTTTGCGTCACCCCTTTTTTTTTCACTAGGTCTGACCTGTACTTGCTGAGTTTTCTGTATTCACCCTCCTCTCTTCCATGCCGGATGGTCTTTAGACCCTCCCCTAGGGCGGACCCCTTGTATCGCCACTTCGTCAACAACTTCCCTGAAAGGAAAAAGGACACAGGGGGTAACTTGAGTTCACCCTCTGTGAGGTCTGTCATGGCTGGTCTTTTTGCTGTTTTTTTTTCTTTCCGGGTTGTGTTTTTTTGTGATCATCCCCTTTTTTTTTTTTCCTAGGAACCCGCCCCAAGGCCTCTTCCCTCCGGCTGGTTGACCTTGTGGTCTGCCCGTACGCGAACATGTTGATGTTTGGCCCGTGGATGTGGGACTTTCCCCCCACGGCCACAGACCCCAGGACGCCCCCAAGTTAAGGACCACCCTTTTTTTCCCTTCCCCCTCCGTTTTCCAGTGCCCTTGTTGACCGCCCAACCTGATGTTTTCATCGTCCTGTCCCCCAACTATTATGCCAGGCAAAGGGTTGTACCCGCCCCCTTCGGCACTGTTGCTCTGACCCGTATTTCCCTGCGCCCACGCGACTCGTTTGGGCTATGGAGGCTTTCCTCCCAAGGTACCCCCGAGCATTCCGGTCCGGTTTTTTTGAGTTTTTTCCGTACTAGCCCGACCCCGATCCTGGTCTTCCCTTCTGTAAAAGTGCCGGGAAGTTTCTGTTTGTTTCCCTTTTTCGTTCTCTCGACTAACCCTTTGCACCTAGTCCTTTCATTTGAGTTTTTTTTTTTTTTATGATATGGGAACACAGTAGGTGAATGTTAGTTCTTTAAGGTTTTTTTTCATACTGCAGAGGTAACCCTTTTTAGGGTGCTTTTTTTCATTAGTTTTTACACCCCCGTTCCACAGCATTGTTTTATTTTCGGAAACTACGAGACCCCAACCTTCGCACCCACTTTCCCCCACTTTAAAGTTTTTTCTGGAACGTTCCCCCCTGCTTTAGGAAGCTAGGATGATGATCCCCCGTTCCAGGCCCTCATCACAGCTTCCCACTTTGTCGAAGGGGTCGTTATAGGGAGGCCCACCTTATTCGCCTTCTGGTACCATGTTTCAGAAAGCGTTTTCCTGTCGCATCCCTTTCTAATCCCCCTTAGATCTCTCTTTCCTCCTGGAGACTGGGGGTGATTTTTTTTCGTCTTTTCCTCTGACTCTGAAAAGACCTTCACGGGTTTGTCGTTTACTGGGCACTTCTGTCTTCCTCCTTTTCTTTCCCGGTGTGATTTCACCGTTTTTCTTTCTCATTACCCCGACATTTTGTTATAAAATATTCCCCCCTTCCACGGTGCCAGTTTGGGATTTTTTTTTCCCAGTTTCTTATTTAGGCCCCCTCAGAGGTCCCCCTTGGTTAGTCTTTTGTTTTCCTCTCGTTTCCAAGTTAAAAGGACGACCTTTGCAGATTTTTTTCCACCCCCCCCTTTCGGGATTCTCACGCACCTTTCCCCCCCCTTTTTATATGAAAGTGTTGCATCTCAAAAGCTTCTTTTAATGGTTTTCCCCTGTGCAGGATACCCTGTTGTTCTCGTAACCAACTTTGTACATCCCCCGCGCGTGTCTTTTCTAGAAATCTCTAGGCTCCCCCCGGGGTGAACCACAACCAAGATGACCCCCTTTTTTTGCCCAATTTTTTTTCCCCCGCCTATGTTTGTTTCTGCTTTTATTCATTCTTTCCTGGTGATTTGGGGCCTTGTTCTGATGCTGTATGGCAACGATCAATTATCCCTTCCCGGCGAAAAAACAGTAAGACAGAGGGTCAAGCCATTTTTTCGGGGGCGGCGGGAGGCAAGATGTTTTACCCGGATTTTCCTACTCCCTTGATTTGTTGTGCTCTTAGTTCAGCCCGAGTTTTTTCGTTCCCCTTCGTCTTCATAGGATTTTTCCCTGTGGGGATACTGGCTCTGAAAGGGGGAGGGTTCCGCGCCTGGTGGAACCAAATCCGGTTTGCGACGATTGCTCAATTGGGTGTTTTTCCCTTCAGGCATATTCCCGTCTCTCAATTAAGGCTCGGGGGTTTTTTCTGCCCAGTTTTCCTGGATGAAGCATGTTGACCGGATTCTTCACTCTCTCCGGGCTCCAGCCCCCCTGAATTAGAGTCAAACAAATCCGCCCTTCGTTCGCAGTTGTTTTTTGGGTGTGGTTTTTGGTGTCTGTTATTAATCCTTTTTTTTTTTAGGTGAGTTTTTACTTTCTAATGAAGGTTTTTTTAACGTTAGAAAACCACCCCAAAGGTAGAAGCTCGTCCTCTTAGGTTGAACCCTCGCAGGGCCTGACCGTTTTTAAGAGGAAGTGTTGTGGTCCTGTCAGCCCTCTCCCAAAGGCCTTGCCGTGACCATCCTCACAACAGACCATGAGGGTGGCTAAGGTCGTTTCTGTTCCCTCTGTGTGAAACCTTTGTCCAAAACTCCTTTCCGTGCCAGGCCGACTGCCCTTCGTTGGACTGGGAGCGCTATAATGGCCGTTTTCCCGGCCCACCCTTTCTGTTTCCCCCTTCTCCGCCTCCTCCCTATGATTGAACTCGCGGGCTTTCTCAAGCCTCTATTTTTACCAAGGTTTTTGTTCAGTCGGACCAACCTTGCATGCCTTTGAATTTATACCCCTTACCTCTTAGTTGGTTTTTTGCCTGGTTAAACCCCTTTACCACAACCTTTTTTATCCCATGAATGACGAAACCCATTTTCCTTTTGGGGTCCGGTCTGCCCCGGTCGTTTCTTGACGAGATTTCCTTGCGGCACCTGCCGTTCGAGCTTTGCTTGCCTTTTGTCTGGGTTTCGTTTTTGCGGCGTGGGCTCCCCAAGGGCTTGATCACCAATCTGGTAGACCCATTTTTTTGTCTTCTTCGTCCCGGTCGACCTTTTCGAGAGTTTCGCGGACACCTCTTTCCTTTTACCCACCCCCCACCCCCCCCGCCGCGGAGGGGGGACCCTCCGCCGGGCCGGTCATTCCTTTTTTTTTGAGGCTTTCACCCTGTAGCCCCCATCCGTTTTCTGTTCCGTGCCTCCTTCCCCCCTTAAACAGGTCAGACTTTCCACCCGTTGGAGGGGTTGCATCCTTCCTGAGTTTTTACCACGTAGGCTTCCCTTGTTTAGAGGACCCCTGGGAAGTTCGCCCCCAGGTGTCTCCTCGAGTTTTTTTATCCCCCGATTGAGGTTTTACCCCCCCCCCCCCCCCCGCACTCCCTGATACGTGGGAACAATAGTACGGCTTTACGACCCCCTTACTCGTCCCTCTGCTGGCCGGATTCAACCTATTCCTTTGAATGGGGGTTCCTTTTCTGGGGCCGGTGTCTTCCCCGTGGCTTCTCCCCTTTTTCCCTCTCATACGTGTTGTTTCGAGATCAACGCCCATGGTACTTCTTTCCCAGTTCCTCCTCTGCCCTTGCCCAGAACAAACCCCCTTTTGGTCCAAAGGCTCTTTTGATGCCGCCGGCCTCACTTTTTCTTTCATCCGTGATTTTTTTTTCTCTTTTTCCGTGCCGTTTTGGGTCTTGTAAAACCCTTTGTTCCTCAGCCTTGACTGTTTTTTTTTTTTTTTTCTTCTGCTGTTCTTGCCACTTTTCCTGGGGTCCCCATTCTTTGCCCCCTGCCTGTTTTTTCCCCTCACCCATTTTCTCTGAATCTGCGCCTCCGGGGAACGGGGCCCTCCCTTTCTTTAAACATGTTTTCCTTCTATTCACGCGCCCTTTTGGTGTTGTCCGTGCGGCGCCTCGGGGGGGCCTTATTTCCTTTCTTTTCCCCCCTCGCTTTGTCTTCCGGTGACGGAAGGTGATTTATTTTTTAGAATTTCCGATTGACCCTGTCGTCACCTTTTATGTCCATTTCTTTTTCTCCCCACCGCCTCCTCCCCATTTCAACAGTGCAGACAGCACCGGTTCCGGGTTCCCCCTTTCGTGCATGGGGAGCCACTTTAGTTCGCGTGCCTTGCTGCGGGCGGCCTTTGAACGGATGTGTTTCGTCCTGCCTTCTACCGGTTTCCCCCTTTTTTTTTTTTTTCCCACCACGCAAACCCCCGCAATGGCTTTTCAATGAAGGTGTCCGCGTTGCCCCCGACTTTCCTCTATACGACCCTCTTTTCGAAACTCTGTTACACTCGCCGGCGTCGGTTTAATTTTCACGCTCTTGTACGTGGTCTCTTTCCCCCTTCAACAAGTTCCATTATACTCACACCACTCCTGGGCTTCGTTTAGAATGGTATCCTTTTTCCACGACAGCGGCGTTGAGTCCCCCCTCTTTTTTTTTCCTTTTTAGTGGAGGTTAGTTTCGAGTGCCAGGTTCCCTTGTTCTCCGCTTTTAATTCATTTCCTCTTCCTCCATGATTTGTCCACAGCCTAGGAGGTCTTTCTTGGTTTTCATGGTAGCGTCTCAACACTGCACGGACTCCCCAGGGGTTCTCCTCCCATTTTCAGAGATCAGCCCCCCCTCCCGTTTCTCCTCTCTTTTTCGTGTGATCTTTCCTTTTTTTGAAACTGCATTCTGGAGAAGTGTGCTCTGAGCTTTTTCTTATTAGTTTTCTCCTTAACGGTTTGTTGGCGCGGCGTGCTGGTCCTGTCGTTCTCGTATCCTTTCTTCTTTTTCTTTCAGGGCCTGGGAAGTGGAGCCTAGACGTTTTCCCTCAACCTTATTTTTCCCCTCCCTTGGGGGTGGCTGTGCTGTCGACGAGGTTTGCGTCAAGTCGATCACAGTCCGCGGCTCGTTCTGGATTCCCCAACCCCCCCCCCTTCTTTTTTTCCCCTTTCTCTCTGAACAGTTCCCTCTTGCCCCTTATCTCCTTTTTTTCCCTTGTTCGTGCTCTTCCCGTTTTTTCCGTAGATGACTTTAGCAATCTGTCCCCATTTCCCACCATTTTTTGCCTCCTTTTCTCAGTTTTCTAAACCATCCCCCCCACTTTTCCTTTCGTTTTCCCTTTGGCCGGTGATTCCTCCTGATTTCCCCCACGCTACAGTTCCTTCTCAGCCTGACTGAGAGAAGGACCCATTTTTGAGTTCGCGGCAACATGTAACCCCCCCCCCGGCACCGTGAAAACCCTTTCATTAAAGCTGCTTTGAGGAGGCTCATGGAATCCCTCGCTTCCGTTTCAACTGTTTTTTCCCCTGGAGAGAAGGCTTTTGACGACGTGAAGCTGTCCCAGATCTTTTTCACGACAAGTTTGGCTGGGTTCTTTTTTTATGTTCCCGAGAACCCCCCTTTTACATCCTGCCGTTTTCCCCCACCTTTTTTTTTAGGATATAACCTTTGGAATGTTGAGGATTTCCCTGGACCCACGTCCTGTCACGTTTCCTTTGCTGTCAGGTCCTGGGGACGCTTTTTCTCCATAATCCTGCTCACCCGCCCCTCAGAGTTTTTCTTACCACTGACGTTCTGACTATTTGTCTTGTCTGCCGCCTTCTGCCGCTCTGGCAACCCGTTCCTTCGTAATCGTATTCTTTTGCAAGTCACCCGGAAAGTGTTCGTGTTTTTTCCAGTTGTGATTCGTCCTGGCGTCGTACAGTTAATGTTTCGCTCTCTTCTGGTATGCCACTAACCCTTGGCTTGCAAATTTCGTAAGGCTAGATGGGGACTTCCCTCCAAACTTTGGTGCTTGTCCACTCTTCTGCCCCCCCCGTAACCTTGGCCGCCCTTGCAGGACCCATTTCCCCCATTCCCTCCGAAGCCCTCCCACCTTTTTTCCCGTTACGTGTTTGAAAAAACCATGTTCCCTTTCTCCTGTGCGCTTTTTATGGCGTGCTTGTTTTTTCATTTTGCCGGCCGGCGCTGTTCCCACGCGGCTGCCTTTTGTGAGGTTCGGTTTCTGCGGTCCTACTGGGTCTCGTTTTTTCCCTTCAGCATTTCCGTGCATGACTACCCACCTCCTTGATTTTTTTCCGGTTTTTTTCATGCATGGTAGAGACATCTTGCTCTGGCCGAGTCGGACTGATTTAATCGTGCTCATGCCCTAGAAAACTGCTTTCTGGTTGCCCCCTTGAGGATGCCAGCCCCAGGCTCGTTTCTCTTTCTTTTTTTAGGGTTACCAGTTGGTCTCCTGCCGAAGAAAAGTTGTCGTCTTTTTCCTTGGGGTTGTGCCCCTCGTACATTCCCACCTCTCCCCATGCCAACCGCAAAAACCCCCCCAAAAAAGATCTAATGGGATTCCATTTTATCCATGGAGATTGTCGTTTACTTCTCCGAACCTTTTTTTTCCACCCCCTGACCTCGCGTTGCCGCAATCCCCCTTATCTGTGCTTCCATTGGATTCCCGGGAATAACCGGTAAAGTTTGCCCCCAGGATGGCGAGGCCCTGCTTTGCTTCCTTCCACGTCCCCCGTCAGCGCCCCCAGGCCAGTTTTCTTGGCGGGCGTTCCTCTGACGGATACCTTTTTTCGCCGCAAACCCCAGGTGTCCCTCGCTCTTTTTCTTTATTCCTTTTTTTCGTTTATTTACGCTTCTTTCAGTTATGGCCCCTGTCCCTGGTTTCTGCCTATTTTGGTGTTGGAGATTTCCTCTATGAAGAGTCTCGACCGTCCCTACGTAAGGTATGGTGCTTGTTCTCTCTTTTTGAGTCCGACCTCGTCCCTTGCTCGTACTGTTATAATTTCCAAAAGAGAAAGAATATTTGTATCGGTGGTCTTGTCCTCCTCCGTCCCTCCCTTGCTTTGATTTACCCGTCCCCACCAAGAATGTCCACACTTCTCCCGCCCTTCCGCGTTTGGCCCGTAAAGCCCCCCGAGCTCTTAAGGTCCCCCCTCTTTTTTTCTTTTTTTGATGTTTTTGCGTAGAAGAGAAACCGTTCTACGGCATCTTTCCCCTTCCCGATTGCGCACAGCAGACGGAAGAGTCCTTTCCTTTTCCCTTGGCAATGTCCGGATTCTTTACAATCAGTTAAACCCATTCCTTGCCGGAGTTGTCTTTCTTCTAATTGGTTTTCATGATTTATATATCTTTTTCCCTTTCTCCTTCCCTCGTTTTTTTTTTTTCTCTTCTAGGCTTCCCCCACCCCCAATTCGGACAATTCCCTTACGCAGCCCCCCCCCCCCGGCTCTTGTGTGGAACCCTGAGTTGGAGAGAATGTTGAATAAAACAGGAAAACCCCCTTCTTCCATTGCCTGTCTCATTCCGGTAGGCGTTTAGTTCCAATATTTTTCCGGCTCTTTCATAGATCTGCACCATAGTAGGGGCGCCCCTTCAAAACAGGCCGACCCCCAGACGCCTGTCCTTGAACCCTCCGCGGAAGACTCTTCCTGGTCACCGTTGAAAATTGTACAGGTCTTGGAGTTTTTTTCCCACGATTCAAGTCTTCTTTTGGTTTCAATTATCTCCAGGGCCTGCCTCTCTGGCATAAGAGGTGTCCAGCCTGTTTTCGGCCTTCTTTTTATGGTCCCCCGCCTTCCGTGCGGGGCATCCAATTGATTTTCCAAGTGGTTTTAGTCGACACGGGGGGTCCCTCCCTACCCTCCCCGTTGCTTGCGCTTTTCCCGATGGTCCAGCGCTTTTTTTTTTTTCACCTTCCCCGAACCGCCCTTCCCCCAATTCTCGGTCCCCCAATTTGAGCAGGGCACCGTGCTGGAATTGAAATCCCTCCCCTTTTACGACCAGAATACCCGAGCTACGTTTTTTTTTTTTTTCGGTCGTCACGGGTGAATTGCGCCCAAAAAGTCGCCCCGTCCGAAAGCTACCTGCGGCTTGTTTCCCCCCTTTTTTGCGGTTACTGCGGACTACTTTCCTTTCCGCGTTTTCTGAACCTTTGAATTTGTTGTCGAAATGTACTTGTTTGACTTTTTCCTTGCCCCGCGCTTAGCACTACGGCCAAATCGTACAGCCGGCTTTGTTTCCCTGGGTTTTTGGACCGCCCCTGATTTTTTTCCATGTCTTTTTCTGACCCTTCCGCACCCAATCATGACGAAAGGGTTCCCTTTTTTTTTCTCCCGGAGATTTGTTTGTTTCGTTTTTGTTGAACGACGTGTTTGGGTTGCGGCTTTGCCGATTGTGGAACCTTCTTTCCCAAGTGGGGGGAGCCCCTTGCCTGTGGCGGGCGCAATGAAAAAAAGTCCAAAAAAATTGACAGACAAATTTGAAGCAACCTTCCATGGTCCCTAAAAGCCTTTTCCCCCCCCTTGGCAAACAGGAAAAGGTCCCCCACCTTCCCATTTTGTCCCTTCCCTTACCCTTTTGCCCGAAGATAGTTTGGGCAATAGCCAAACACTCTTTCGTCCCATCCTATTTTTCCTCCCTTTTTCTTAGTCGACCTGGGATTTCCAATGCGCTTCTTTTTTTCCTTTTTCCCTTTCAGTAAGGGTGGAAGCTTCCCCACCTCCTTTCGGGACGGTGCTGTGTACACGTCGCCGGACTGTTGCACTGCTGGATCTGTCAAGCACTTCCCGGCGTTAAAAGTATGAGAAACCCGCCTTGATTTTTTTTTTCTTTTTTTTAGGACCCAAATGCTGTTCCCAATGTTTCCTGTTCTGGTAGTATGTTTCATCTTCTTTCAATTAGACCCCTCGCGCAGGTGTCTCATTCTTTACAAAAGCGCCCCTCCTTTCGTCCTTTTCCCCCTTCGGGGACTCCCGTATCCCCCTTTTCAAGCCCCCCCCCTTTTCGGTCTTACCCCCGTTACCAAAGGCTGATGATAATGCAATTAGACAGAAGTACATGGCGAAGCTAGCCCCAGACCGAATTGGGGGTTCTTGCGTTCCCCTCTTAGTTACTTCTTTTCCTCCCACAGTCACATGTAGGGTTAGGAATCCGGTTACTACCTCTCTAGTCGTCAAAGAATGCCCCGATACTTTTGCTTGGTCAGAAGAACGGTGACCCCCAGCTTGAACGAGGTGTTTTATCCTGCTTTTTTTCCGAACATAGGCCCCATTTCTCTCCGACCATCTTTTCCTTCTTTTCGTCAAACGTTTTTAGGATCCTCCACCGGTTCCTTTTCCGGGCCCTTCGACGCCACGGTCCCTTTTGGAGTCCATCGGTTTTTCCTTTCTTGCGTGGTTTTACCACAACCGCCTTCTTCTTTTGGTTCGACGGCTCTGGGGCATCTTTCGTCGCCACGAACTTCTCCCTCCCCTTCACCGGTTTCTTTTCCGCCGAGGCCCTTCCCACGTCGTCGCTTAAACCTTGGCCTAACTTCCCTTTCTGCCCCCCTTGCTTTTTTGCCTGGAGGCATTTCGCTACCTCCCCCGGTTCATTTTTTTCAACCATTATGAGACTCCGCAGCGGCTTTTGACACACCAACCTTTCTTTTCTTCTTCCTTTCCCCCGTCACGCTCTTTCGTTTTCCTTTGGTTGGGTCTATTTAATCTTAATTTTGCCTTTTTCCACTCTATGCGGACGGTTTTTTTCCGCATTTGTCCCCAACCCCTAAGGCCGTGCCCCCTCCTCCTTTGCCTTCCGTAGAGGACCATATCTGTGTACCCCCGATCGCTTTTTTTCGTTTTTTTTCTTTTGCCACCTTTAGTTTTAAGAGTGAGCAAATTCGGGCTCCCGTCCCCTTCAGAAGCGTGCGCAGCCAAGCATGCCCACCCCCTTTGTCTTTCTTTCCGGGTTCTGCTTTTTTTGCTCCCTTCCTGGCAGGCTTCTTTATCCGCTTTTTTTTTGATCGATCCTACGGTTTCCGCGGGTGGGTTTGTCGCCCCTTTTTTCTCCCTGAGGTTCGCAATTGCGACTTTCTTTTTGTTTTACCCGTCCCTTAATGAAGCCTGCTCCGCCCTGCCCCTTCCGCTGGATACCCTCCACGGCCTTCTTCTTTTCGACGTTTTGTGGTTCTGCTGATCATCCTTCCTGTTCGTAGTTAATCTCTGAGGGATTCCCCCTTTTCCATCCCCCCCCCCCAAGCCTTTCCGCCCCTGGTTATCGAAGGCGTGGGGGAGAAAGAAGTTTCCGGTGAGTAATGCGGGAATCGGTTCCCCCACCTTTGCTTCTCCTCCCTCTAAATTCCGCAATTTGAGGTAGAGTTTGCTTTCGCGTGGAACCACCCTTTCACCAAACTGCATGAGATTCCTGGTCCAGACAAGTACTACCCTTTTTTGGTTTTTTTCTGATCTAATTGGAGGGGGCATTTCGGCCCCCCAATCCCTTCCTTTGGATTGTTCCTCTTTTCAGCCCGTGCCGGTCCGATTGACACTAAGTTCATGGTTTTTTTTGGGTTTTGTCTTTTGATCCTTCGTCAACCCCCATACCAGGTCGGGCGTCGACTAGATTCTAAATTTTTTTTCCCACGACGCTTTTTTTTTTTTCCGTTTGGTTCCCCCCCATGTGAAAACATTTTTGTAGTGATTTAGACCCCCCCTGCCTCCGTCCCACCAATCCAGTTTTGTTGGGTCCCTCCCAGTTTTTGCCTTTTTGCGACGAAGCTTCGCGCCCATGCCGTTCGCGTTCTGGGGGCAAGTGCTGCTGATTTTTTGATCTGCGTCTCCCCTTTTTCCGCCAGAGTGTTGGCTGCCCCCCAAAAACATCAGGTTCGACATTGTCTTTTTTCCTTCATGTCCTGACGGTCGTTGAGATCACTTTCCTGTTCCTCACTTTTTTCCTCTCCTCTCCCGCGGTTTTCCTTTTGTTTTCCGCGCACTAGATGGGCCTGCATCCGCCGCACCCGTACCCCGCCACAGGCGGGGCCAGTTGTTTTTTCGCGTCCCCCTTCCCCCCGCAAGGTCCTCCGTAAGTCAGTTTGGATTTTGCCCTACTTCAGTTAAGGTCTTTGACCGTCCTTGCATCCTGGCGTCTAAAGGACAAGGTTTTCTGAGAGCCCTTTTTTCTCGTTTGCCCACACCTGTTTCGCGTCTCTTTTTTGCTTTTCCCCAGTGCCGCGTTTCTGATCCGAACTGACTGGTCCCCCTGGGTGCCCTCGTCTCCATTTTCTGAAGGAAAATTTGCCTGCTCGCGCAAGGTTACTCCCCCCTCGCTTTTTTTTCTCACCCCCCCCGACTTGGGTTGGGTCGGAGGCGGGCTTGATTAAGGCGCTGATATATTATCTTTTCCCCTTCGTTTTTGTTGTTGATTTTTCCCTTCTTCCCCCGGCCCGGAAATTCCTGCAGTCCTCCGCTTCGCCCCCGTTGTGGATTGGTTTTGTTTGCTCGCGCACCCGTTCCTACTGGTTCGTCCCTCCCTTGATGTCTGGAGACAGTGCAACAGTGTTGGTTTCCTGCGGTCCCTTCTTTCTGGTTTCCCCCGCTTTGGAACTCTCTCTCCCAACTGTCTGCGTCGCCTCTTTGCGCCAACCTTGTTCCCTTTCAGCGGGGCCAAAGGGGACCTTGTTTTTTCACTTCTCCTTCCTGGCGTTTTTTTTACCGCCCTTTGCTTTTTCATAGCCTTTTTTTGGAGTTAATTTTTTCACGTTGAACCACCTGGAGTGGGGCGGGGTTCTCCTTTTTTTTCGGCTTCGCGCCCTTCGGGCTTGAAGGTCGTGTCCCTCGCTGGATTGAGGAACCTTTCCCCCTTCCGGGTCTTTCTGGGCCGGCCGATGGAAATGGGACGTCCTGACTTGGTGCTTTTTTTTTGTTTTGTGCGCCACCCTCTGGGGCAAAGGAATCCCGCCCCCCCCCATTGCTTTTCGACCTTTTTCTTCTTTTTTTCCTTCCATGTTCTCCCTCATTCGTAGGATTTTTGGCCCGTTGTTGCTGCCCGGCTGTGTTAGTCCTGCTTTCTACCGTTTTCCATTTTGTAAAGCACCACATACCCTTTTGCGTTACTCCCCTCCGATTGCAGGTGTTTCCCTGCCGCCCTTTGCTATCTATCATGTGGCCTTGACCCTTCCTTAGTTCAATCGAGGGAGGAGGAGGACAGGCAACGGCGTGTTTTTTCCCTTTTTTCCCTTTGCCGCCCCTGGGTATACTCCTGGTGGAGTTGGTCAGGTAGGTTTTATTGCCATCCTCCTTCCTTTTGTTTCTAGGCGGGCACGGAAGGAGGGGTGCCTCGCCCTTTGTTTTTTGTGTTTCAGAGGATTTTGCAGTATGTTCTTTTTTCCTCTTATTTTCCCAACCGCACTTCCCTTCGGCCCGAGGGAACCGGCGTGAGGAGGCTTCCTTTTTTCGTAGTCCCCCCCCTTCCCTTTTAGACCCTTTTTCCACGACGACCCTTGGTTTCTTCTGATCCAGCCGGCACCCCTCCCCACCGTCGGGCACCCTTGAGAGGGTTCTTCTTTTGATCTCGGTCAACCCCTTGTGGACCGGGGACTTGTTGCGATGCATGCTTCTTTTATCCCTTTCTTCTCAGCGTGGGAACAGACACCCCCTCTGACCTTTTTTTTTTTTCCCTTCTCTCAAGAGGTTTTCTGGCCTGCCGGCTTTTTTTTTTTTAAGTTGACTGCCGCGCGTGACAAGTGAATCCACGTTTTTACGGATGGGGCCCGAGGCGCCGTTTTTTTTTTTTTTTTCGCAAATCCTTTTTCCTGTACAGGTCTCGTGCTGTCTTCCCCAAAATTTTAATTCGTAGTGACCAATTCTCTTGCCTTTTCTCGTTTGAAAATGATGTGCTTGGTGGGGAAGTTTTTTTGTTTCAGTTTCTCTGAATTCTTTTTTACCCCCCTCCTTTCCGTGTCCCCCCCCCCTTTGTAAGAACAATGACCCACAGCACCAGCAAAATCTGACGATCCCGTTCGTGCTTGATGTGGGGGGGGCATGCATATTGGTTTTGTTTTCCTTTTTCTGTGGGCTTTCCACCTTCAAGCGCATTTTCTCCTCCCTTGGTAACCTTGGGAGTCTTCCCCCCCCATGACTATTGGGACCCACTTTGAACCAGTTCATGTTCCTGAGCTGGGGGGAGGCCGGTAATTCGGAGTGTCCTTTTTTTTTTTTTTTTTCCCCTCTTTCGATTTTTTCCCCCCTTTTTCCCTTTTTGACCCCTTTGGCAGAGTTGGGTACCTGTTCTTGCTACGACTGCGGAAAGAACTAGAGATTTCCCCCAGTTCTGGCGACCGACCCCAGACGGAAAACAGAGCGTCCACATTTTCCAGGGCTCTTTTCCAAGGAGGCGTTTTTTGATCCGCCCCCCCTTTTTGTGCCCCTCACCCAATCCCTTTTTTCCCTGTCTCCGATTTTTCAGTAGTTTGTCGCCAGTGTGTTCATCCGAATAAAAGACAGGGGTTCTTCGTCTCCGGACATCGCGTCCGAGCTCGCCTTTTAGTTCCGAAATGGTGATACGAGGAGACCCGTTTTTTTCTGCTTATTGTCTTCCCCCAACGTTTCTTTCTCGTACTCGTGAGGTCTGGTCCAGCCGAAGACGAACTTCAACTTTTGGTTTGCTCTGTTTTTCCCCCTTTTCCCTTTTTCGTCGCTCGCAGTTTCCGATTCACGTGTGTTCGAACTTCCCTGGTTTTTTCCAAACCGTGAGTGAAAACAATGGGACTTTTTTGGGTCCTTCCCCTGGCCTGCCCGCCACCTTCGGTTTTTTTTTACTCCTGGAGCCCCCCCCACGAACATGCTGTCAAGCGGCGAATTTTCAACACTTTTTGACAGTTCCCCCGTAACATTTCCAGACTGGTTCAGCCTTTCCTCCCAAATCATGGGTCCATCCGCTTGGTTTTCTGGTCGTTGTTCTTCTCCCCCGCCCCCGTCCTCCTTTTTCGGTTCACAGAAGCCCCCTCCGGCGTCCCTCCGCCGTTGGGCGGGGCGCAGTTTCTTCCCCTAACTCCTTTCCTTTTTTTTTTTAATTCTTGCCTACGTCCTTCCCTCCTCCTTGCCTTTTTAGTTGGACGTTTCCCTAGCCTTCTCCTAGAATTGCCTGGGACCCGGGAAATTAGCTTTTCCAGGTTTTTGACTCTGACCCCCAACTTGACTTTTCTTTTGAGATGGTGAACCTGCCAACTTCTCGGGTCCTCTTCCGGCGTTGGCTTTTTTTTATACTAGCATCCCCCCCCTAATTTTTCCGGCTTTTGCGAATGTGAGGCATCCTTTGCAAGTGGTTTTTTTTTAGCAACAACCTTTGCCAGCAGCAGTCAAAAACAGTAAGGATCGATTCTCCCCTCTTGAATTCATTTCTAAGGTTGGGGTTTTCGATGCTTCCCATGACAACGCTGCGTTAGGCGGAACAATCCGGGCAGTGGATAAAGGGTTGTGCCCTTAGTAATCCCCGCTTACCCCTTGGGTAGCACCCTGATGGCGTGAGTTCCGCGGCGCTAATCAAGTAAAGGAGCTGAGAAAAGTCCCCGCCTTTTAAGCTTTTCTGACTATTTCCTCCTCCATTCACCCTAGTTTTCCGTTGACGCCCCCCAGTGTACCCTCCTTTCGTTGTAGGACGTCCGTCCTGGAGTGGAAAAAGAGCATTCCGTTCTTTTTGCTCTGCATGGTAACTGCCTCCCCTGGTTCGTTCTTTCGTAAGCTGTATTCAACGGGCCGTGCGCCGCCGTTTTGGTTGTCCTCCCCGTTACTCCATTTCGAAAAGACTGGTGTTGGGATGCCCCCCGGTTTCATTATAATCTCAAACAGGCCCCCCTCCCTTCTTTATTTTAGGAGCTCGCTTTACTTCCCCCTCCTATTTTTCCCCACATTTTCTTCTAGTGAACCAAGCCTTTGATCCTTTGGACCCAGGATTTAGTCCAACTGACTACCTTGAATGCGCTTTCTGCGGTACGTTTTCGTCTACCCCCCCTTTTTTCGTTGGAGGAGAAACCCCCCCTAAGAGGGAGAGACATTTTCCGAGGGCATGAAGGACGATGGATGAGGTCAAAATTACTTTTGGATAGTGTATGCTTTTTTTTTTTTGCAGGTGATTCTGACATCCTCTCCCCTCCAGTGGTAACCTTCTCTTGCGGTGCTGCTTTTTCCCTTTCGGGGCCTTCTTTTTTTTCTTTTTTTCTTCTCTTTCCTTCCCTCCCTGGTTGGTTGCAGCTGTTGATAACCCTTTTCCGGCCCCTCTGACTTTTTTGCAGCCACGCCAGGCTTTCCCCTTTTTGGACCAATGAGGGCAGTTGAGACTTTTGATTATGGAATGAGTTTCCCCGGCCAAACAGGCAACCCACCTTTCTTTCCCCCTCCCTGGACGATCTGAAGAGGTCCCTTGTTCGCCCCCCATATTCCGGGCGCTTTCTTTACGCGCGGCATCTACCATCTGTGTGCATAAACTCCCCCCACCCGTCCTGTCGAGACGGACCGGGCTGGCGAAGGTCTTTCCCCAAGGAGTTCGCGTTTAGTGCGGAAGCTTGCCTTCTCTGGTCTGGTGTGTTTTTCAATCTTCACCCAGGAGGTCTTCCCCCCGCAACCGTTTCCTCTTCTGCTCTCGACTACGAGTGAGCCTTTTAATGGATGCGAAGTCCTTTAAGCCTTTTCCTTTCTTCCCCTGCCTCCCCCCCCCTGGTAAGTTTATTTAGCCCCCCGGGGTTTTTAAACAGTTGAAGTCGTTCGCACGTGCTTTCTCGGCCCTCTCAAGAAGACCCACCGGCCTTGGTCCCCCCCATGCAATTTCGTACATTCCTGCCGCCAAAGGTCCTCTTTTGTCCCCCTGAACTTCAACCCCCGCGGGACAGAACAAGCATCCCCCCCCCACGCATCTAGGACTGGTCGCTGATGCTGCAGGTTGAATTTCTCGTCAAAAATTTCGCCGCCGACTATCCGCGGCTGCCCCTTTCTTGCAGATTTGAAATTGCATTTTCCCCGCGGTCGGAATTTAATCTGTGCCCTTGAATTTCGGGGGGATATTTCCCTCCTGAGGAGGGGGGCTTTCCCTACGAAGCGCCCCAGGCCGGATGGTTTTTCAGCCCGCCTTGATTCTGTCAACATGTTCTTTCGCCGACCCCTTTTTTTCGCAAATTTTTTTCTCGCGCCAACGGTTTCCCTGGGACTCCCCCTTTCTTTTTTTTTTGACGTTTTGTTAGTGGCTTCTGATTGAGAGTTTATGGGTCTTCCTTGCCCCACACCCCCCCCAAGATCCCTCCGGCTGGTTGGCCCGGGCTGCGTCATCCTGGGGGGGGGGGGGTTTTGTTTTTTTTGGTGTTAAGTGGGAGTTGGGCTGAACCAACAACCGGAAGACGACCTCCAAAGTTGAAAGACCTCCTGGTCTGTCCCCTCCGTTTTTCCACCCAGGGTTGGAACCACGGGCTCATTTCGTCCCCTTTCCTGATCTTCGGGAAATACGGCACGCCCGGCATCTCGCCTACTTTTCCGATTCCAGTTTTCTGTCCCCTGACCCAATTGGGGGTATTAATGGGATGCTTACACCCTTCCCTTACGAGACGTGTCGTCGGCGCCACCCACGCAAGGTTGAGGCGCCGGCTGCCCGTTGCTGGGGTTAAACCGCGCCGGCTTCAGGCACTGCGCCCTCCCCCCGCCCATACCCCTTGGGGAAACAAGGGAGAAAGTCTTTTTGTTTTTTCGGAACTTGCTTGGGTTTGGAATTGGAACCTTGGCTTTCGGCGTTATGAATTTTTTGTCCTACGCGACGGCTGCCAGCTTTTTTTCGTGTTGGGGCTCATCGGGACAAAGCCCCCGAAGTTGGTATGAATGCCGCCAATTTTCTCCCCCAAGTTCAATGCCCTCGTGTATGGAGCAAGTTCCTAAAATTTTGCCGTCTCGTCCATGACCTGTTGTTAGAAGCCATTTGAAGACGCACAGGACTCCCTTTGTAAGGTCTCCTAAGGGCGGGAATTCCTCGAGTTTAGACCAGTTATACGTGCGCCGGATGAGCGTCCTGGAATAAGTCGCAATCGTTTGATCTCGCCTCCGTCAAGCCCGTCCGCCTCCCCCCGTGGACTGTTCCCCCGAGAAGTTTTTTTATAGTCTTGTGACACTCCTTGGTCCGGATTTTCTTACTGGCGACCATCTTTATACAATATAAGTTTCCTTTTTCCTTCTTGGTTCTGGCAAAGTTTTGGTATTGGGATAATTCCCAACCTCATTAGGGAAATTAGCCCCCTGGTCTGAACTTCTTTCGTTACAGAGGTATTTTCTTTTCCCGGCTCGAATAGGCCATGGTTTAGCCCTTTCCGATAGGGATATCTTTTTGAGAAATTCCCCCGTCCTTTTTGCCCCTTTTTAAACAACTTCCCCCCCCGGGGGCAGTGTATCCGACTCCCACGTTCCCGAGAGCCCCTCCATCTTCTTTCTTTTTTCCACATTTTACCGCGTCATGGGTTTTTTAGAATCCAGGGGGTCCGTTCCGATAAGGGCGTTTCATAGAGGGTATGCCCCAGGCTACTGGCAAACACCCCAAAGATTAAGGTCAATGGCCACACACTTTCCCAACTTTTCCCAGCCAGCTCGACTTTGTTCTTGGTGCTGCTTGATCTTTTTTTTCTTGCCCAGAACTAGATGTTGAGGTTACCCTTGGCACCGAAATATTTACCCCTTTTTTTTTTCCCATCCGCACCCTCCTCCATGGCGACCTCACGTGTGCAAAGAGGCCCCCCAGATCATTTTACTCCGATAGACCGAGGGTTTTGTTTCGTTTCTTCGCGAAGTAGCCAACTGGACAATTCCGGACGCCAATTCTCAGACGGCCGCGGCTTGTCGAGGCAACCCAAGTGGGTAGGTTCAATTTTTCGTCAAAGCGGATTAAACTTCGTTGCCCGTACTGGTTACATTTATCCTCGCTCGATTCCCCACCGGTTACCGAGGGCTTTTTTGCTTTTTTTTTTCTCCCCTTGGGGTTTGGGTCCTTGGAGAAAGACAAAGGCGCATTTTTGTGAGACGCCAGCCCTCCAGCTACCACTCTCTCTTTCACTCCCTTGACTCGGTCCCGAAGATCCACTTACAATTTTTTGGTACTTTGTGGGTTTGCTTCTCTTATCTTTCCTTGGTAAATTATCTGTCAGGGTTACGACTTCCAGAACAAATTAACCCAAGTCCCATAAGAAGAGGATTTTTTCCCCTTTCCTCCAGGGAATTCCTTTTAGTTAAGTTTTTTCCCCGCATTCCAGAGAAAAAGAATTCCTGCAATCACTCCCCAGGATTTGTCAGCATGGGGGACTACCCCTGCCTGCTTTTTTGTGCT
>Ga0179591_1293576_pt1 | contig 18722 bp, 16 predicted proteins | sample CZOMad2_1_08_16f_FD_182891 | JGI IMG/M metagenome (GOLD analysis project Ga0179591, IMG submission 182891) | Vadose zone soil fungal communities from Angelo Coast Range Reserve, California, USA - CZOMad2_1_08_16fungal (PacBio error correction) | ecosystem: Environmental > Terrestrial > Soil >... | reverse complement strand
TCCCCCCCTCATCCCGTCGCGTGACGACGTAGAAGTGCCGGCGCGCCAATCGTCATATCCTTGCAGACATGCTTACACTTTAAGTGTTTGTTACCCTGCGGATTCCCTTCCCTTTCCTCAGATCGTGCTCTACCCCAGGAGGTAGGACAAAGTCGAGCTTGTTTCCCCAACAATTTGCGTGAATTCAATTTGCCACTGATTTTTTTTGCATTTGACGCCCTCGTGCCGGTCCCAGCGCCCATGCGCCGCGACCACCGCATCTCCAGTTTTACACTCAAGAAGTTTTACTGCTGCCCCCGCAGCCACACGCCGCGTCGTGTCGTTTTTCGTTGGGCACTAGTCCTCCCGAGTAACTGCTGCGGTTATGAATCTGACTCCCCGGGGTGTTTGTCGACTTAATCGGTAGTCCTGCCTCTCTTTCGAGACGTTCGTGCGCCGGGTCGTGTGACCTTTTTCCCCCGAGAACGCCGCCCCGTTTTATGTCCAGGTCCCCCCCCCCCAGCATGGGTTTCTGCAAGTCGGCCCCGTTCCACCACTACTCTTCTGGTCAGACCCGCACTCAGAACAAATCTGTAGCGAGTGTCCAACAACCGTTTTTTGGCGTGGCCATTGTTTTTTTTTTTTTTTTCTCATTCGACATAGTTATGAAGAGGACTGCGCCAGTTCGTCGCAGGTTGGTTTTACGCAGGCCTTCACACCCTTCGCATACTGGTAGCGCGGAGCAAGCGTGTGCGCCTAAAACAGCCCCTGCAGTCGTCTTTCCCCCCACCCATTCCTGTCCGGTTCTAGTCCGGAGTGGAAAGTCTACTCCGTCGAGTCCATCCGCCGGCTTTTTCGTTCCCCCCCTTCTTCAGCAGGGAGAGCACCAGCCTTTGCCAGGTAAATTTATAGACGCGTTGCGGCTTTCCACGGATTAGTATACTTTTGTTTCGAGGAAAGGTTTTTGTCTATCTTTCTTTTCTAGGAATAACGTTGTTTTTTTTTTTTTTATAGATCCCCGTTCTTTAGACACTCGATAGCCCCTACCTGAGGGACCACTCAATAGTGTCTTTTACCTACTATAAAGATCTGTGTGTCGGAGCCCCCCTATCCCTCCATTGAAACCTGTCACCCCGATCTAGACAGTGCGGCTCTTCCCCTTGCTTTTTCCCAACTTAGCCGAAATTCCCTCAGCGAATCATGGTGGAATGTCTTTCGAGGTCCTTGCGGTGGTAGTCATCACTCCAACCGATGCTGTGAACGGCTCGTTGTGAAGGTCCAGCTGCACTTTGGTGCATGTCTTCGTCCAACCGTGTCCTACCGAACCGTGAACTCTCTTATACTCTTTCATTCGCCTTGGGCACAGAATCTCCCGGCCCGGGGTGTTTGTGAGCTATTTACTACCCCCCGAAGTTTTTTCGAGGAATCCCTGATTTAGAAGAAGTCAACTTGTTTTGTTTGAAGTTTGAGGCCCGCTTCCAACACAAGGTCGCCCCTCTGGAGAACACAGTTCCACTAGCGTTATGCCTTTTTTATGCTCAACAGTTTTTACCTTCCACCAGGGACAATGAAAGACTGGGTATCTAGCTCGCACCGTCATGGCTAGAGAAACTGTTCTGGACGCGCGGTTTCTAAGACCCTGATTTTTTTGAATTTTGGTCCCTCACAGAGTACCCTGTGGCGTGGTCTCCCCGTTCCCCCTAAACCCATCGATAGAGGTTTCGTGGCCTCTACCTCCCCGTACAAGTCTTTACCCTCTCCTTATAACTCCTCATGCACTTCTGCGAGACGGCGTGCACTTCACCTCTTACGGAGCAAAATGAATGAGTAGTTGGTCTGTACGTGGTTGTCTGGGGTGTTGTGTCAGAAGTCGCAGACGTTTTGAGCTAGTGTTTGTACTGGTGCGAGATTCCTTCTTCCACCCCCCCGCCACGAAGTGCATCCCCCCACCGATCACGCTGTGTCCCGGCAGATGGAAAGAACCCCCTATGTCTCTTTTTCCTGGTGGTGTTTTTTTCCGAAATGAGCGCCTATCTCTCCTGTTATCTATCACAGTTAGGGTTTTTTCTCTCGTTAACAGGACTTGTCTTTCTTTCGTTCCCAGTCGAGAATGTTCCCCACCCCCCCCAGGCGGACTTACGCAGTACAGTCACCAGAGCAGTCTTTCTGGTGTGCTGGGCCATGCAGTCTGATAGAGTATTCCGACTTGGATGGACAATGTTCCCAGCCTGCTCACCCCCTCCGTCTCTTCATGAGGCGCTAACCCCCTACACATAAACTTGTTGAGTTTTCTTATTGCGCTCGGTCAAGCATCCCCTGCTCTGGGCTCGGTATAAAGTGATTTTTGTGGGTGTCCTCCCCTTTTCTCCGACACCCCCGTTGTTCCCCCCCTAGATAACCGCCTCAGCTTACGGTTTTTCGTTCCGTAGTTCCGGGCCTCCTTGAACATGTTGGAAAACTCCACCAAGCCTAACTTTTTCCCCCCTGGTATCTCAAGTATCCTTCCTATAAGTTAAACTCTCAAGTGATCCCTGCATTCTGTTTTTGACGAGGTAGCTTTCCGCGGATCCTGTCCACGAGACGTAGTCCCCCAAAGATACTTGGACCCCTCCTTCACCCCCCAATCTTGGACACAACATTCTGGAGAAGGCCTACCATGCATTGTCTGAGCCCTGTTCTTCTCTTTTAACACCAGACATTTTTCCCCAGGCCCGCCTGCGGTGCCTTTAATAATTCACAAGAGCTTTGTGCTACGCACGGCAAGTGTTGTGCTTTCATTACCTCTGACAGCCCCATCACGTTCAGGGACTCAGAAGTACGTTTTGGCCCCCCATATTTCAAATGTTTTCTTGCAAGTTCCTCAACCCCCCCTTCCAGTGTAGGTCGCTGGATGCAATAGGAAGGATAAGTACTGCGGAGTCCGATCTCCACACCCGATTCTCCACTGCGTACACAAACCGTACAATGCCTTTAGGGACAGCGCGCTGTTTTTAAATCGATTTTCTAATCGGAGGACGTTTACGGCCTGTGACCCCCTTAAAAGCAGTTTCTTAAATCCCGGTACCGGGATATCCCCGGAGTGAGTGCGTGTTCTTGGTCGCTGCTCCCGAAGAAGGGTTTCTTTACTTTTCCCCTTCGGCAGGGAAAGCACCACCGCAGGATTAAAGGCCAGGCCGCTCCTTGGTAGTTTTAGTAGTCATAATCTCATTGTTTGGCCCCTATTCTAATACGTTGGAAAGCTTCTTTGGACTGGTTGAATTTGTTTAGTTATTGTCGGCACAACCTATGGCTTTCTTTTGATTCGGAAGACCTCCCCTTAATTGAAGACCCTCCTGAAATGGACCCCTTAGGGTCGAAGACATACATGTCTTAGGGGTCGCACCCTTTCCGTCTGTTGAGACGTTACCTTGCGCGAACTTTTCCCCAGTCTGTGTCAGCTTCACTGAAGAGGTAGAGCTGAAAACGCCAGTCTGGATTCAGGTCTTTATCATCTCAGATTCGCCCCCAGTGTGTCCCCGGGTTCAAGCGCTTGTAGTTAGCAATAGAGTGCACCAAAGCAACTATATTAGCTCGTAGCCCCCAACCCCCATGTTTCTCGGCACAAATTTTCCTTTAGAATAACGTGGTAAATTTTCACCCCCCTTTGTCCAGGGTTGTGTCCCTCATGGGCCGAAACTTGAGCAGCTCGATTCCCCTTTTAAGTTTTCCGGCTTGCTTTGGCCTGGGTTCTTCTTTGCATTGACCCCCCTAGTCAATTTTCCGTATCTCCTTTTTTGACTAGCTCGCCTTCCAAGGAAAACCACCTTTTATCCAGGTTTTACGCCTGTTTTTTTCCCATCGGTTTGGAGGCGGATAGAGAACCTTCTTTCGGGGTATGGAACTCGGTTTTGTTGTCTTGAGGCCGGGTCCGCCCTCGGAGTGGTTCCTGTTTGTTTTGGATTCCCCGAGGGTCTTCTGAGTCCTTTTTCTCAAGTGTAGTTCCAACAGCAGGATCGCTTCGAAGACGTCTCGTCGCCCTTGACTTTTTCCTTCCCAAACCCTTTACCCTCTTTTTTACTATCGTCGTCGTGTGCAAACTTACCGCGCACGGTCATTTATTACCTTTCCTGTTCACATCGCGTGTGATCGCAGACGTCCGACCCCTATTTTTCCACCTGGTGCCTTTTTTTCTTGGTAGAGCGTCTGGCGATGTCTCGTGCGGCGGCCCACCACTGGCTTCGTTTGAACACCACCCCTTTTTTCTTTTTTTTGAGCTCGTTTTTTCTTTCCACACACGTCCTCATACTTGCGTCAGACAATTTGACTGCCCCCTCGTCATTTCCCGTCCAAGTTGAATAAAGTTTAAGATGTAGTCGCTTTTGACTGGTGTTTTCTTACTTTTCAATTTTGTGTCGGCCCCCTTCACGCACCGGCTTCCCACCCCTTGGACTCTTTTTCTGTGACCTTTTTTGGTTCCCGACGTTGCACCCCATCTCCCGGAATCTAAATTTTGCGTCGAAGTTTCGTTCCCCTTGCCCCGGAACCCTTTCAGAGAAGTGTTAGATTAAATCTTTTGCCTTCTAGTCTGAGAGACGTCACGACGGATGTTGTTCGGTTGTTGCCTATTTCTTTTCGGTACCATCTCGTCTGCATTTTTTCCCCCTCCTCTCCCCCCATTTCAACGGCAAGGCGATTTTTCGGGATTGTCTTGTCCTGTTCTGGGGTGTCGCGCGTGAGGGGGAAAACTCCCATGCTGCTTTCCCCCCTCCTTCGTTATTCCATAGCTTCTCAAAAGATGAAACCCCGGTTCACGATTGCCTTTTCTTTCTCCTTCCTTCCCCCTAAGGGTTGTGGTTGTGAAGCGCTGCGTTGTGCGGTAATATGAGAAAATTCTGAGGGTTTTTCTAACTACCTCGGCGCATTCGCTTTTACGAGATCCCGTGATCTTCAATCCCCCCCTTCCGATTTCGTGTCTTGTTTGTTTTTGATTAATCACGACGAGGGGCTTACGTACGCCAGAATTTTTTTGGTCCCCCCCCCGACACCATGCTTCTTTTCCAGACTAGTTCCACGCCTGCAGATGGAATGTGACTCGGCTTTGTGCTCCTGTGTTTTTTGAAGACTCTACGGATGGGGAGAATTTTTTTCCCCTGCTTCCTGATCCCCCCTGAAAGGCTCCGCTATTTTTAGACCTCTCTTTCCCCCCCACCGGCGGTTGAGTTTTCCGACATACAGGACCCTGATTTCACCCTTTCTTCTATTTTCTTTCCCTGCGCGGCTTATAACATTTAGAACCCACCCTGTCGTCCCGGTAGGGCGTTGCCTATTGCTGTTGTAAACGGGAGCCGATGAGTTTTTTTTAAAGAGTCCTACTGTGTTCCCTCCATAACGCCAGACTCCTCTCCCTCTTTTCCATGACTCCCTTGCCCCCTTTCCCCCGGGCTCGTGAGTCCTTTTGTGGAACACTTGCGATCGCTAAGTAAGTCGTCGTCTACGTCTTGTACGCTCCCTGTAGTTTTTTTTTTTTTTTTGACCGACGGGATCACGAAGGGCTGTTTAACGTTGCGCCACGTGGCGGCCAAGTCTCAATTTCTTCGCGTTCCGACGATTCTTTCTTTCCCGGAGTATTCTCAATCACCTCTGACACGGAAGGACCTTCTTGACCTGACGTACGGCCTACGCACGTTTCCACCCGATTTTTCCCCCCCCTTGCACTTTGTGTTTTTTTTCACCTTATGTCCGTGCGTTTACCAGTCGGTCTACTATTTTTTCCGTTTACGGGCAGGGCTAGTATTCGGGACCTCTTCTGGAAGTCCCGCTTTCTTTTTTTTCCGGTTTCGGCGGGTTCCACGTCATAGCCCCCAATCAATGGAATACGTGGAATTTTCTTTCTGTGTCCCCCGGGCAAAGGTGACTCGGCGAGTCCTTCCTTTTTTTTTTGGATATCCCTTTTCAATACTTCGGTTTTTTGGCGTCGTGAGTTTCTGCCGTTCAACTTTTTCCTCCCCCCTGTCGGGGTGCGAAGTCGCGAGGAGAAAACCCTTTTCCCCCCCATAATCTTGTGGTGGCGTTCCGTCGTTCTACCGTTTATTAGGTCTGTTTCCGTCTTTTGCACGTTTATGGGGACCCTCCCCCCTCTCATTGGGCCCTTCTTTCCTTCTTAGGTGGGGTGACTAGCTGGCTTTCCCTTCCCGGCGGAGATCGTCGGCTGTGCTGAGGGCAGACCACCCCCCCGGTTCCTTCCGCTCCAATACCCCCCGCACGGGCGAAAAAGGGGGGGCCCACGTGTCGTACGTTGTTGTGAATCGCCACCCCCGTTTCTTTGCTTTTGAACCCGCCGGCCCCACGACATTTTGAATCCCTATGTTGTTCGGTCCTGGCTCTATTTGAATTCCCAAAAGACTTCGATTCCTCGCATAATCTGTTCCTGTTGAGGTCCTCTGGGAATTTCAGTCTGAGGGGTTGGGGGAATTTTTTTGTTTAGATTCCACGCATCCGTTTGTAATCCCTTACCTCTTGTACTCTTGCGACAATGACAGATTTTTTCCAGTCCCTACCGGTTTGCACAGTCTTTTGCGATGGGCGACAGTCGTTTAGAACTTCTGTGTTCTGTTCGGCCAGCATTCCTGGCCCCTTTTTCCTGCCCTTTTGGCACGATGCCACAGGAAGGGGTGAGCATGTTTACTCCCTTCATGCGTCAGGAAAGACATAGCCAGGGCTGGAGACCAAGAGGTCGATTCTGTTTGTTGCGACGCAGGCTCCCGGTGCTAAGGACGCGTAACACTACCTCTTCCATATCCACTCTGATCCTCAGCACCTCCCTTCTCCGCGCATCATACATCCCTACTCTCCCCATCCCTTTCTTTCCTTCCTTCCTTCCTTCTACCCTCATCCGTCATTCCTCCCCCTCGCTTCCTCTCTTCCCACCCCACTCATTCTTTCTTCCCCACTTCCACTTCTTCTCCTCCCCCCACTCCCGGCACCTGGACGCACCCTCCGCCCCCCCCTCCTCTTCTCCTCCATCACCTTCCCCCACCTAATCCCCCCCATTCCATCCCCGCTTCCCCCCTTCTGCAACTCTCACACTCCCCCCCCTACTACCTCGCTTCCCTTGCTTTACTTTTCTCGTGTTCTCCCGCCACCACCCTAGTTGTCTTCGGTTTTTGTTCCCAAGACTTGCATGTTCCGTCTCTTGCCATCATCCATTTGTCACCCAGCTTTTTTATTAAATTTCTCCGGCTCACCCGTCTGAGTCCTTACCACCGCCGCTTTTTTTTCTTGTGGTGGCCCCAGCGTTAACACCTGAGTCACACAACGTCCGTTTTAGACTTTTTGCGACGGGTGCGTCGGGATCGTCGTTTTGCTCTTTTGCCTGTTGACGGTGTCGTGTCCTTCCCCTTTCTTTCCTCAAGACCCCTCACGGATTCGTTTTTTCTGTTGGTATTCGCAGGGGTTTCAAACCACAAAAAAAAACCCCTACCCCCCCCCCCCCCCCCCAACCCCCCCCCCCCCACCCCCCACACCCACCCCCCCCCCCAACCCCCCCCCCCCCCCAAACCAAACAACCCTCCCGAGAACCTCACTCTTCCAGGCACCAGTGTGCGGCGCATGGTGCGGTCGACCCCCTTCTCGTTCACTAACGTCAAACTTTCTAAGTACGGGGGATTCCTGCCGCTGTTGATGTCTAAATTTCTTTAACCTTTCTCCTTCGCCCACCTTCCTGCGCGAACTTTTAAATTCCCCAGGATTGGTGTGGGAAGACGTCGAAGTCGTGACTTTCGGCGTGTTCGCCTGCGTTCACTTTTAATTTTTTACCTTACGTGACCCTCAATGGCGACGAAGCGTCCTATCAAAGGGTTCTTGGAAACATTCATTCCCCGTGGCGTGCCACTTCGTTTCCCTTCTTTTTCCACACTCCCCCTGGCCGGCCGGGCGAACCCAGCTGAAGAGCTCGCCCACCCACAATCCGATTCCCTCATGCCAATCCCTCTTTCTTCGCGCGCCACAACACCGGGGTAGAGATTTTTGTCTGGGGCGTTTGGCACGGATGCCGCACGACTTCCCAGGCGCGTACTTTTTTTTTTGCGTACGTCGGCACGGCTTTGTCCTTTTCTTGGATTTTTTCCCTCGTTTAGACGCGACGGTAGGAGGAGTGCCCCCACTCACCTCCGAACCGCCTGCCGTTCTGGTCCTGGAGAGACCCAGTGTTTCCTGTCGGTGCCCGCCCACGTACCTATTTTTTTTTCTTCTTTCCCCTCTACACGCGTCTGGCACACTTTTTTGCTGGTGATCCCCACCCCGCGGTGGGGCGTTCCGGTTTTGCATTGATATCGGCGCGGATTTGTTCTGTCGTCGACAGTTTTTTTTGACCGGCACCTGTTTTGGCGTTCCGGTTTTTTTTTTAGATTCCGGAGTACCAGCAGGCGTGTCTGTTACCCGGCACCCACCCCCTCCCCAAATGCCAGGGCGCCCAACCTCGTAGCGGTGTAGATATTGGGAGTGGCACGGCGACGAGGATTCAGTTACTGTCTGGTTGGCGGTCTGCGGACCTTCTCTTCAACGTTTTCTGGCACCGTTCGTCGGACACTGCGGCGGGCCCGCCTGTTCTTGTGACTTTGCGTTACATTTCTTCTATTATCCCTCGTCCTTTTTTTTGTTTTTGAGAGCTTTTTTTTTTGAGTCTCCCCATGTGGTTCCCCTGCGAAGAAGACCGATGACCCCGCCACCCCTCGTCCTCTCACCTGACTTTCCCGCTCCCCGGTGTGTTGTTTTCCCTCGCCTTTTTTGACAACACGTCCCCAATGCCTCAGCACTCTATTCCCTAGACGTGCAATGAGGTCCCCCTCCCCCTCTCTCCCGCCTCTGTGTTTTCCTTGTTTGGGAGGCGGATTTGGCAGAATTTGTGAGTGTCTTGCGGTTTGGTTTTCTGCAACGATTCTGGGAACTTTAGTGCGAGGACCTTTTTGTCCGCGGAGTTGTTCAGGGGCCCTTCGCCCCAACCCGTTCTCCGGGCCGAGAAGACTCTCTCTGAACGTTCCCCCCCTCCTGGACGTCCCCTGGTCCCTGTTTGTCTTGATGGCTTTACGTAGACGGGTTTTTTTTTCCTGAGAAGGGTCGTATATGGAGAAATCCCTCTTAGTGGTGATGGGTTCCGCAGGTCCCGCCGTCTACCCCCCACTTTTATAGTTCCCTCCTTTCTCAATTTCGGATGACTAAGTTAAGTTCGTTGTTTTTTCACCTGTGAAATTCCGAGTCTCCCGCCTGATGTATTTGCTTCTTTGGTGTTTTTCTCCGTCACAGGCAGCAGGGGCGCACTTCTCGTCGTCTTTTTATTTTTCCCTTCTTTCATTATTCGGTCTTTCCTTGTCCACCCCCCCCCCATGACCTGCCCGATAGGAATTCGGTGTTCCGGTTTTTTGTTCTTTGGAGCGACGGTTCTGATGATAGATTTGTGATCGCTCCTCCCCCTGACGATGGTGTTTCCTGGCCGGCGCGGTGGCCCACGGGGCTTTAAGGCCATCGCCCCCCATAAGTTGTCAATCCTTTTTTTTCCAGACTCTCCCCCCTATGTTCCCGGTTCCAGCCCCCATTTGGGCTTTCCTGATCCTTCGCGGCGCGAAGTGTTCCAGGGAGGCCCCCCCGGTCCCCTTTTTTGGCTCGTTCGTGCCAGGTCATGCGATACCCCCCCCCCCTTGCCCCCAACCCACGCACGGACCTTTCGAGCGTTCGTTTCCCCCCTGCTGGGGGCGGTTCAGCGGGAAACGTGTCGTCTTTTTCTCTTTTTCTTCACGATGGCGTTTTGACCGTCCTGTTTTGAGACGGTTAGACTCACTGGCGTGTGCCAGGGATCTCCCCCCTCTACGAAGAAAGTGGTGCTTTTTTCCCCTTTTTTTTTTGTCCGTTCGTATTTCTTCCTCTGATGTCCCCTCGCAAATTGGGGCTTATTTCCCTCTTGAGTTCGTCTCTCTTTATGAAGTCACCCGCCTAGATCCCCCATTTTTAAACCGATTCTTCGTTCTTGAGTACATCCGGAGAACTTTATTTCCCCCCGTTACACTTCATCTTTTAGACACTACCATCCCCTTTTTACCCCGCCCACTCCCGCCATCTGACCATCCAGGAGTCTTTTTGTTCCCGCGGTTATTTTGTCCTTTTCGGTTGTTTTGAACGCGCTCTGTCGACCCCCCTCTACGTTGGCCACGGCCAAGCGGTTCCCCCTTACGATGGCGTCCCGGTGACGAACATTGCCTTCTGATCACTTCTTCCCCCACCCCATAATGAACCCGCTCGTTGACCCTAATAAGAAGACGGGTTTTTTCGCGTCCGGCTTCCTTTGATCTTGTCATCTTGCCTGTTCAAAATGGTTCTTTTCGAAAATGACGGGGTGGGTTTGGTGGCTTGGGGGTGTGTTTAGTCCAATTGGACCGTCGGTCCCCTGAGCCAAACCCCCAGGAACCGGCAGTATGGAGAAACATTTTTTTTCCCCCCTCCCGTTTGCTAACGCGTGGACCCCTTGAGTTGGGGAGCCCCCGCGCTCCCCCTCCGTCGCCAATCCCTTAGTCCCAAAATCCCTTTCAGTAGTTCGCCCTGGTAAAGATCTTTCCTCACTCTTGATTTTTTTCGGCGTTACCCCCCCTTCTCCCCCCACCTTTCTCATACCGTCCAGGTGAGGTCCCCTTCTACACCGCGCCATTGTAGATGAGTAGCAATTTTCTGGGCGTTCCTTCCCCCCCTTTTTCCTTTAAGGACCTCCCCCAGTATGAGATTTCACCGGAACTTCGGTACGCCTTTTTCATTGGGACCTCTTGAAAGAATCGTTGTGCCTCTCTTTTACTCGTCTTTACCCGATTGGACGGGTCGAAGTGGGCCTTTTCGATCTTTTTGTTCCTCTTCCCATGCTGGTTGTTTTTGTGATATCTTACACGAAACTCCGACGCTTGTTCGTGCCTGCCCTGACCCAGCCCAGCATCGTGAAATGACAATCAGCTCTTTATTTCCCTTTCAGTTCTCGGGCTTTAGGGTCTCTCCCGGAACCCCAGCCCCATTTGTGTTCCGCGTTTACTTTCCACGCAACGATGATCCGACCTTTTTCAAAGCCCCCCCCTGTCTGGATGGTGTTCCGGTTCTCCTCCTTAGTCTTATTATTTCCCGACATTAGGGGAAGCCTCAACACGGTAGACCTTTTAAAGTAGACCCCGCAGTAGCATTATTTTCACTTTATCCCCCCCCACCCGTTAGAGCATGCTTTTCGAGAGTGCTGACCCCTTTGGTTAGAACTTTAAAGAACTTTAGAGAGCTCTTCTTTCCCCCTTGAGGTTCGGGTATCGCTGATGGATTGCGGAACGCGGTCCTGGTTACGTTCGTCCTCCCCCCCCTTCCGTTCTCTCCTCCGTACGAACCGGGGCAATTTGTTTGTGAGGCCGCTGTCCTTTTCTTTCACTTCACCTCCAGGTGCCCGCAGGTCGGGATTTCCCGAAGTACTTGGTTTCTGGCCAACAACTTCGTTTTTACAAGTCCAGACGCCTTTTTCCCCCTTCGTACGAAGGTGTCGCGGGCTGATTTTTTCTGTGTCTGGCTTTCGAGCCTGTTTTTTCTTTTAAACTGCAGGCATCGATTTCAAAACTCGGAGTGAAGTCTCCCTTTGCACAATTTTCCCCCTTTCACAACGGGAAACCGGGACCTAACTTTCTTTTATCGTAGTAGGTGTCCCACGGACCCGCGTTCCCGTCCCTCCCTGACTCTTAGTTCACTGTTCCTTCGTCTTTTTTTGATTTTCTCAGACCTGTTTACGACTCCACCTTACCGTCCTTTCCCTTTTTTAGAAGCGTCTGCGCGAGCAGCGTTCCTTGATTTGAACTGGCCCCCCCAGTAGGAGGGCTCTTTTTTTCCAAGGCCCCCCTTCATTCTTTTCGGCCGCCACCGGTCACCATCGCTCCGCTTCCCTGGGCCTTTACAGTTTCGATGGGTTATGCGCTAGGCTTTCTCGCCTTTGTTTGTGAAGTTTAGTAGTCGGTTCCCACTCCCGCCGCTCCCCCCCCCCCTTGGTTCAAGTTTTTCTTCTCCAACACGTGTGTTGCGTACGATCTTTTCCTTATCTTCACACGCGTCTGAATTATCCATAGCTTCCCCTGGGCTTTCTCCTCACCCCTGGCCTCCTTGAGTAGATCCCCCCTTTGCGGTGTTCTGTTCATCGTTCGTCGAGGGCTGCACGTCGTATTTTTTCCATCTTTTTCTTCGGTCCCCTTCTTTGAGTGGTTATTTAGTCGATGGCTTTGGCCCGCGGCCCAGGACTTATTTTCCCCCACGAGAAGACTCGGGATTGCCTGCGGTTTTTTATTTGCTCGTTTTTAACCACTCTATTGCGCCGAGCGCTTTCTTTAACTCTTTCCTTCGAGCGGACGCGCCCCGAGTCGCACTCTTTTTCCCTTTTCTCTAGTTTGTGTGTTTGACTACTCTGACTTTCCTTCCTGTTTTTTCGGTAGTTTTCCTCTGTCGAAGAGCGGAAGTGACAAATTCGTACGGCGCATTTCTTTTTCCCCCCCGGACATGCTCAGCGCTGTCCTCCCTACCTTTCTTTTTTTTGATCCTGTTTTTTGTCCTTTTTCGGGGGCTCCCCACTTTCATCTACTCTGGTTTATTCCCTCGCTCAGAAGTGTTTTGGTTCCACCGACAACATGTCTCCTGCTATAACGAACGAGGACAACTCTCCCCAACAGGTGAATCGAACTCGCGCCTGTGCTTTTGCATTCCCACTCTCGATCCTCTTTTTTTCCCGACTTGGGGCGGATGGCAAAGATGCTCTTCTGATTCCCACGTGTTAAACTTCCTTCTTCCCCACCCCCCCTTTCGTTTGCGGTTTTTGATTTTGCCTGCCACCCCCCCCTTTCCCCTTCCGTACAACCCTTCGAGCTTCCGTCTTCGGAAACCCTTTTCGTCAATCGACTGGCGGGGCTCTCTGCGGGCCCTGGTTTTCTTCGGTTCTTAGTGTTTTGAACGAGTTCCCTTTCCTTTTTTTTACCGATCCGGGCACCGCGCCTCCGCCACTTCCTTTATTTTTAGTTACCTGTCCGTTCTTCCGTTTGTTCCTTCTTTTTTTAAACCGCTGCCCCCGTCAAGAGGCTTTTCCCCCTTATTCCCGGTGGCTGGACCCTTCTCTGTTTTTTTTTGCCCGCCCTTTTACTTTTCACGTATCCCGTTCGTTTTTTTTTAACGTTTTGCCTCTTGCGCGAAAGGGCGATTTCGCGAGTCGAACCCTCTTGTGATGCACCGGGCTGCGCTCAACTTCACCTTCGATCAGTTGACCAGTTCCCGCTCTTTCCGCTTAGTATTCACTCTGCCGTTCCCCCTTTCCCCCTTTTTTTTAGGTCACTCCCCGCTGCGGGCACCTGTTCCTTGCGGGCCGCCCGTCCCTTCTCCAAACGAGTGTTTGCGCTGTACGGCTGCGCTTTTTCCTTTTTTTTTTGTTCTTGACTTCGTTTTGGCCTTTTTCCTTTTCCCCCAGCGTCATCCCCGGCAAGACGTGATCCCTAACCTTACATGGTAAATAAGTCATTTCCTATTTTTGACACCCGGCCGGTGGTCACGCTCCCTCTCCTGTTTCTCTCCACCGGTTTTGTGGGGCGGTAAACTTTTTTGGTCGCCGGAAGTCCCCTTTTCAAAAACTTTCGTCGTTCTGGTGTGTCTCCGATTCTTTGATTATGTTTTTTTCCCTTGCTTCACCCTTTTCCATTTTCATCAAAGTGAGTTATCTCTAAACCGCCTTCGGTTCAAAAGTTTTTTTCCCTCCGATGAATGTGTGGTGCGCGACCTTCCCCCCTTGTCACTGCCTTTTTTAACTGCCTGACGGATTCTTGTCGTTCCCCCCTTTGTTTCTGATGCGGGTTTCAGTAGTGTTTAAGGCCTTACTTTCCAGCACCCCAAACCCCCCCGCCTGTTTCCGCGATCCCCCTCTTCCCTGCCCCTTTCCGACCAAGCCCGAGCGGTCTCCGATGAAACCGATGCAAAAGTCTTGCTACTTTACGCCCAGTCCGTGAATTTTTTCTTTTTCTTTTTGTTCCTCTTCCCGAGAGGGGGGAACGCCCAGTAGTATATAGCCCCTCCTTCCTAATTACGCGCGACCTTTCGGTTGCTTTCTGTGTGCCTTTTTTCTTCCTTTTCACACGATCCTCTTATATCGCGTTGAAAACCTGCAGGCTTCCCCTTTGGCACGATAGTGCCTCCAGTCCCGTTTTTGGTCTTTGGTTGCTCACTTTTGGGTGCTCGTCTTGATACTTTTCTTGTTGCACGGCGGGTGATGTTTTTTCCGTGCACCTGGGCCGGTTTTTCTGTCCCGGTTTGGCCGTTCCGCTCCCCCCCCGTGGTCGACTCCTCTCCCCTCTTCTCCTCCTCTCCATTCTATCTCCGGGCGTGACTGCAATTTCTCCTTCCAACTCTCCTTCGCGCACCCGTTCTTAGTACTGGGACCCTCTCGGGCTCCTGGGACTTCGGTTTTTCCCCTCCAGTTCCAGGATGTTTATTCCCTTCGGCCACGATGGTTCACACGATTTGGTCTTCCTTGGAAAGTGCGGGTAAAAGAGGCGTCATTCCGCCCTGGCCAGGTTCCTTTTACCTTCCCCAAAAACAATCGTCGTTCGCTTTGTGAGGGAGGAATCTTTATAGTCAAGATTCTTAAGGTTCCCTCTTGGGTCTGTTCCCTGTTGTCAGGATGGATCCCCTTTTCCCACGCAAGGAGTGAGGTAGTGGTCGAAGTGTTCTTCTGCCCTTTTCTGCGCCCCCCTTCGTGGGCTCCCTCCCCCTTTTTTTGCGGCGGCCCCGGCATACGAATCGCCCCTGCAACACGCTCGTGCGGGTGATCCGCCCTTTCCCCCAATGCCCGAGCTTTTTTTTTTTTCGAATCTTTTCCCCATTGAAAAGAGACCCTCGCACATCCCCTTCAACGGACCGCGCAAGATCTTGGTTCCTCCCGACTTCCTTTTCGTTTGAAGAGGGCCGCATTCCCTCCTGGGCACGGCCTGTTTTATCTTGACCCTGGCTTGACCCTCCATAGCTTTCTCAACCCCTTAAGTCAGGACCATCGACTCGCCCAAGTGTATCTCCCTAGGTCGGGCGTGGGCCATCTGCGCTTGTCCCGTTCCCTTTTTGCCGCCCTATCACCATTCGTATCTTCGGTTCCCTCCCCCGGTGGCCTTCCCCGTAAACGCCCGTGGAGGTGGTCCCTGGTTCCCTCGTCTCCGAAGTTTCCCGCGCTAGACATCACGAGAACCACCTTTTCCGATGGAATGCCGCCGATGTAACCTCTCTTGGTCTGGATGGCGTTTGGCAAAATCCCGAAGAAAAGCGACGACTAGCCGCGGCAAGGTTTTTACCTCCTCCTTTCAATCCCCTCAGGTGGTGCTTTTCCTATAGCCCTTGTCGTTTCAACCTGTGCGTCTCTTTTTTTTGCCCCTTTCAACCTCCGGCTGTGAAGTGCTTTCTTCCCCTACGTCTTGTCGGAGTTGCTGTACCTCCCTTTTATTCACAGATGGTGCCTGCAAGTTTCCATTGAGGACCCTTTGTCTCTTTGCTTTAAAGACCGAGTTGTAGGGTCTAACTGACCCCCTTTTTAGGAATTGCCCGCTTTAAACGATGATTCCATATTGAGTGCAGTTTTTAAAGTTCTCAGGGGTATGCTCTGCGTGTTTTTGTTTGTAGGTCGAAGGGAACTCCCCCCTGTGCATTCAACGTCGGGGACGCATTTTTGTCCTTGGAAGAAGGCTTCGTACGTCTAGGTAAAGTGTCTTCCTTATATTCTTTATTCCCTTACCTTCCCCTTTTTTTTGGTAAATGTCCACCCTGTGTTGCCGTGGAATCTCGAGGGCATGCACGGACCTCCCCCCAGAATTTCCTCTTCCCCTCGGGAAGCTTTAATGGTTTTATTCGTCATTTAGACGTGATTTCCAAACCCCCTACCCCCCCCCAGCGGCCTCGGATAAGCGCCAGTGAACACTGAAGCCCCCTCCGATCGACTAGGGCCTTGAGGGACTGTCCCTTTTTTTTTTCGTGGGGCCGGTCCCCTTCTTGTTTTCTTTTTTAATCTCCGGCCGGGCGAAGTTCCGTTTGCAGGTGATGGCACCCCTTTGTCTAGTGGTGCGAGTCCTCCATGATACTTCTAGAATGCCACTCTTCCCCCTGCCAGAAGGAGGTGTACGGGATTGTTTCTTTTTAGACAAGTTGTGTATCCCTCGCCCGGGGCGTATTGGTTCCCGTAATTGGTGCGTTGTTTGCGTTAAGGCGACACCTTTTACGCCCCTTGCCTTTTTTCTGTTGGCGGATGCTTTTCCTCTTCTTTTTTTTTGAACGCCGGGTCCGCCACGCTTTTGCTTGCGAGCTCTCGACCGTCTGTCCCCTGGGCGCAAGGTTTTCTTTTTATTAAGTGCGCGTGAAGGTTCCTTTTTTTTGTTCTGTGCCAAACCCTACCCCCCTTCCTGATGACACCATGTGTGGCGGTTGCTTTGTGGTCCCTCCAGTATGCTGGGGAAGTTTCTTCCCCCCGATTCTCCTTGGGTGATCTAGAGTGTCGCCGAAGGGGTTGAGAGAACGCGATTGTATGTCCCACTCCCTTTTTGATTACTCGACACTGCTCTACCTACTCCACGGCGCCCAGCAAGAGCGTGTTTTTTCTGACCCGTGGTTCCACCAAGGCGCGACAGACCACTTTTCCTAAAGTCTTAGGCCGCTTACCCACAGTTTGTCTGTTTCAAATCTCCGAACACCTCCCTTTTAACATATCCCGAGAGTAAAACCTTGGGGGGGTGGGGGTGTTCAGCTGTTTCTGCCCTCTGTCTTTGTTTTATTTTTCTCAGACCATGTTGTTATTTTGCCTTGCGGATAGAGGATTTTTTTTTCCTTTGAGATAAGACGCTTCGACCGATAGTAGTAACCCCGGTCTCCCCTTTGTCAGTAGGGCCCGTGTGGTTTACCTCGGCCGTTTTTTGTTAGAATGCTGAGTTGGGAAGTATTGTTGTTTTGTCAACTCCTTCTTCAGAATTCCCGGCAGATCGATTCCCGGAGGAGGTTTTATTTTTTTTTTTTTTTTTGTGTGGGTTCCCCCCTTTGAGTGTACTTTTTCTCTTTCTCCGTTAATAGTGCTTGCCGTCACCTTCTTCGCATGTTGATGTTATTTACTCCGTATGGGCCTTCCGTCGGTAACGACACTTTCCCGTATACCACCTGCTCCCCTTTTCCTTGCGTAAAGTTCACTGGTCAATTCGGCCCCCACACGCCAGGATCCCCAGGCAACTGATCGTCCTCTTTTGGTCCAATTCCGCCCCAAAAGGAGAAGACAGCTGTGTTTCTGTTTGTTGTTTTCCCGTAGTATTTTTTAGTTCGTTCTTTTTTTCCCGTCACCCAGGAGGTGACCAACCTCCCTCTATCCCAAGTTAGAAGTGCCCCCCCTTGCCACAAGGCGGACCCTTTCTTTTGAGTTTTTGCTTCAATGCAAGCCTTTTTCGTATTTGTAGATCGGCACCATGCCCAATCAAGATTTTGTTTTGAAAGTTAGTGATCTTTCCCTGTCATTCTTCAATGTTTTCGTGGACAGACTTCCCCCTGTTTCCGGCATTCTTTCGCGGGTTTTCCTCGTGGCAAGGATTACTTCCCCCCCTCTCTCATTAAATTGTCGGTGTATGCTGGCGCAACGAACCCTCTTGTTCCGTAGACGGTTTTGCCCGGCTTCCCCCCCCCCCTTCCTTTCCCAAGCAAAGACACACTTAGTTAACGCCGTTTTTTTTTCCTGTAAGTTTTCCCCCCCTCTCTCTTTTTACCGGAGGTATTGATGGAGTTTCACCGTTCTTTTTTTCCCCCTTTCTAGACGGTGAGTCTTCTTCGTAGTCCTTCCAGAAGGTACGGGATCTGATTTTTGGGTCTTCTTCCCCTTAGACTTGCAAGCCCATCCTCCTATTTTCCAGTTCAGAGCTTGTGTTGTAGTTATCTTTCCTTTTTTTTTCCCCATAGTTGGCGATTTTGTCCCATGATCTTGTTCTTTTCCTTTTTCTCGTGGTTGCCTGCTAACCCTTCTGTTTGGTGTGTATTTTTCGGTTCTTTTTTTCCCAGTATTTTTTCCCGAGTTTTTTCCCTTCCAGCCGGTGGGGTCCCCCCCCAGCACAGCTCAGTATGATTTCCCCCTTCAATTTCTATATTTCTCGGGGGCCTTTGTGCGTTGCTCTCTGCCCACGGGGCACGATTTCCTTGTTTGACCGCGGAGTTTTTTAATCCGCCGGCGCACCTTTTTTATTCCTTTTTCCCTTTTCTCTCCCCACTGCTTCAGCCTTTGTCCCCCCGCCATCCGAACGACCGTATCGACTTTCGTTCCTCCCCCCCTTAGTACTCCGTAGCAACACCCCCCGGTTCGCTGTTCAAGCCTTTTCGTCGGTCCCCTTTCCCCCCCCCACCAGTGTGGAAACACACTCTTTCCGTGTTGGTGTCACTTTTCTTGAACTGTCTTTTTTCTTAACTGCCTGTGATTTGCAACTGTTTGCTTTCCTGGTCAACCCCCCTTGCGGGGTCCGTTCTCGAAGTTCCCAATTTGCTGCTTTTCGGGTGCCTTTACCTTTCCCCACTCTTTTTTTAGGAAGTGTCGATGGCCCGCCGGCAACTCCTTTTGCTTTGCCGGGCCCTTTCTTTTTCCTTCCTCCTCCTTTTCGGTTGGCACCCGTGAGGCCCGACCCCAGCTTTCGTTCCCAGAATAGAGGTTTATTCCGGACGTGTTGGGTCTTGTCAGATTTTTA
>Ga0179591_1358427_pt1 | contig 18724 bp, 12 predicted proteins | sample CZOMad2_1_08_16f_FD_182891 | JGI IMG/M metagenome (GOLD analysis project Ga0179591, IMG submission 182891) | Vadose zone soil fungal communities from Angelo Coast Range Reserve, California, USA - CZOMad2_1_08_16fungal (PacBio error correction) | ecosystem: Environmental > Terrestrial > Soil >... | reverse complement strand
ATGGAGTCTTTCTTCATCCCCCCGATTGAAAGGACTGAGTACCCTGAATTTTGTGCGACTACTCTTGCATCCCCACACAGGACCCCCCACCCATCAACGAAAAACAAACAAGAAGAATGGCCGCCTTTGTACGTGCGGGGTCAGGTGGAGGAAGAGGACCCACAGGCAGATATAAATTTCCTCACTCAACTCTTTTTTCTCTGTTTCCAATAGGTTTCCCCAACTTTCACTCTGCGCTTTGCTGTGCTTTTCCCCTGCTCCTCGGCCCCCCTTTGTTGCTGTGCTTGGTTTGCGCATCGATCCTTTCCCGGCTCCCCTACTGTAACTCTTGCCTTCTTCACTGGCCAGTCCGCCTTAAGGCACCCTAGCGTCAGCCAATCCTTTCCCCCTCTTTGTACCCCCGAGACGGAGGGAACACTGGGGATTTCCTCCGCAACAGTTGTTATCCCGCAAGCGGCCTCAGTTTCAAGAACGGTCTTTTCCCGTTTCTGCCCGCCTGGTCTTTCCCCCTCTTCGAAAAGAAATTTCCTTTACCCCACCTGGGGATGTCCTGTTGTGGCGTGGCGGAATCCGGTCGACCAGGCGAGAGGACGGGCTGGTCGGTGCCTGCCCCTTTTTTTTGCTCCCTGCACCAGGACCAAACGGAAACCTGGGCATGTTTTTGTTTAAGAGAAGGTCTCCCCCATCTTCCCTTTCTCTGGATCCCCCGCTGGACCCCATACCTTTTTCTCCTGTTGCGTCAGAGCCAAATGGTGCTGAAGCAGCCTCACGTAAAGCTTAGCCCCCCTGAACAACAGCATGCCCCTGCGCTGGGCCGGATTTTCAGTCCTTTGATGGACGATTGACAAAGAAATTACGAATCAACTGGAGGCATCCCACACGGAACAACATCTTTCTCCCGACCGTATTCCCTTCAGCCTATGAGCTCTACTAGTGCCCGGCGCTTATCGGCCCCTGTTTGATTTCCAACCTCCCCCGTTTTTGTTAGAATCCGCAGATCTTTCGACCGGCGCGAACCTTCCAATCCCCTCCTTCGTTTTGAAAACAGGCCGAGAACGGCGTTTTCCTGACGTTCTCGCATTGATCAAGGCGACCGTCGCTCTCCGGCATGGGACACCTTTCCTCGCGGGACCGAAAAAAAGTCACTTTTTGCCGCCACCCGCTTTCTCTTAAATTTCCTTGTTTCGCACACTTGCCGTGCTAAATTCCTGTTTTTAATTCTTTTCCGGTTGCGTTCTTTGATGATCGCCCAGGCCACAGCCAATTCGACCTGTACCCATAGGGATAAGCGGCCCCCCATTCTCCCGCCATTGTTGCTCGGCTGAGCCGGGGGATGGGTTATCAGCTTTTGTCTTGGACTCGAAAGTCAGTCTTGCGCCACCTTCCCCTTCGAATCTCTTGCGTTTTGTTCAGTTTCTAATATCCCACCCCAAACAAAGGCGGTGTGCAGAGACACCAACTCTCCGCCAGATTCCTGCACCGAAGGCTCCCCTTAATTGCTCCCTTTTTTTCTGTTTTACCCTTGCTGGACCCCCTTTGAGGATTTTCCGTTATATTTCGTGTTTGCTCGGCCACATCGACTTTCCCTATATTCTACCAAAAGTCCAGTCGGGTTTCCCGCTTTTCCCAGGACGTCCCCCGCGACCCTGCAACCTTAACACATTCATACTTAGCCCAGTCCGCACCCAATGTGTACTCTACTTAAGCTTTGCTTCCCGCCCCCCCCCCCCCCATTAAAGTACTCGTCGCCCCTCTGGGTGAGTTCCTCGATGAGAATTCCCTCTCATCCGGCTTCACCTCTTTGCAGGCCCTCTGGTCCCCTGATAGATTTTTCTCGTCAGTCGTGCAGCGGGCCGATTTAGTTGCTTTTCCTGACCCTTTTTTTTCCGCCGGATCGTTCTTGTTACCCCCCCAGCATGCCGCTACCCTCTTTGTTTTGTTCCATCAAGGGATTCCAGGTCTGCGAGCCAAAAGTGTGTCTTTCGCCCGGCTCGTTTCTGAGCAGTTCACTTGCTCGGCCTTACTCCAAACTATACCCCTGCAGTACTGCTCTGCTCCAAAAGGGACCGTTACTGAATTTTTCCTGCCAGAAGTCAGGGGGGGACAAGGTTTCCTGACCAATTTCCCCCCTGTCGCCCTTCAAAGTCCCGTCCTCCTCGACGATCAAATATTTTTTTGCATGCTCGAGAGTCCTCCCTCAACCCCCCCAATTTCCAACAGGTTTCAGTAAAGAAAGCCATCCAACACTCCCGAGCACGAGGTGTTACTGTCTTGTAATCGGACCCTCCGCACCCTGGATCTGATTCAAGGAAAGCCCGTTTCTGCGCCTTCTTCACCCACGCGTCCTGTTCTCCCGGCCCGCGACGGACTTCGGTTTCGGCTGGCACAGCCCCCCTGTCTCAAAGTACCACCCTCGGGATTCCCCCCCCAATAGCGCGCAAAAATCACAGTCACTTGCCCTTGGGCATTTTTATAAGACGTATCTTCTTGGGGGGGTCTGTCTCTACTTATTCCGCCTGTAGAGTTTTAATGGGACCTCTCAGCCAGTAGAGGGTCATCGTCACCTCTACCTGTCCCCTGACTCCGGAGTCCATTTTAGTATGTGCGACTGTGCGGCTTCAACTTATTTACTAATAATAAGTTTTGTGTTGATGACTCTCTTCATCAATTCCCTTTAAACACTCCTGGGCGGCAGGTGTGCTAGTTAAGCCCATGGTTTTACTGCATGTCAGGTTTCCATCCCTCCCGATACCTCGGAGCGTGTAGTGCGCCGATCACCCTTCCAATTCATACATCCTCAACTGTGACGTCTTTTTTTCGCTCTATTGAATTTGTGGACACTCCACGCTTTTCTCCCGGTTTGTTTTGCCCGACGTTTTTCCCTCAGTTTCCTCGTTCTCTTTTCAAAGCGGTGAGGATTTCGAAGACTTTCATGTTGGCTTCCTTACCTTGCTGATTGTTTTGCCCCCTGCCTAGTTTTAGGCGTCCGATCACTGCCAGACCTGCTTTTTCTTTGCGATCTTGGACGGTAACAACCTTTTTCGGGTGCTATAGCTCTCGAATTTCCGTTTGGGGACTTTTGCATCTCGTAGTAATTCGATGTGTTTTCCATTGGCGACCTTTGCACTTGCCGATGGTCAGCGTCAACTTCGCGGCATTTCCGATGTCCTGGCCTAGAAATTTGAGCGCAGAGACGTTAGAGATCTGGTGCTATTATTTGGTGTCTGTTTTCAGGAAATCCTAGAGACCCCCGATCTTTCTCCATCGCCCCTTAGTCCCTCCCTTCCCGTCCCCAGGTCCCCTTTTCTTACTTTGAGACCGCCTAGGTTGAGATGTGATGGGAGGATGGCGACTCTCGATCCGGGTCAACCAACCTGTACCAGTGAACCTTGCCCCCGCCGAGCGCGGTTAGCATTCTCCAGACCTCTCCCTACGTTTGTTTCAATGCCCCTCTTGTTCTCTTGAGAAAGTATTCATCCTCTTCCTAGTTTTTATTGAATTTTGTTTCTGTTTCTTCTCCCTACTACAAATCCCCCGGGATTCCCTCGGTCGAACCCTCATTTCAGCGTTTCGCTTGTTTTTAGAAGTTGTTACCCGGGCGAACAGCCCTCCATTTCGCGCCTATCGTTGGGTCCTCATTTTGATGGAAGGCGAAGTTGTTTTCACGCCCCCTCAGCATACGGCCCTTGAAAACAATTGCCCCTCTCGAATCCTTCGCGGTGCCATCGAACTGCGGAGTTGTGTCTGACCGTGCCTGGGTGCTTATTTCCCTTGACCCGCATAGTGATCCTTTTTTCGTTGCGCCCTACAGCACGATCTTCGTTCAGAGCGTGAGACCCATACCCGGCGCGCCCCTGCCCGCGAATTACTTTGAGGTCTCACCCTTCACGGATCCTCCTGCAAGTTTTTCACCCCGACCATCTTTATTTTTTTCTGAAAGTCCGCAAAGAACAGAACCTCTAGAAAGCCCCCCCGTACTCTTCCTTCCTCTTCATGAGATCATTAAACTATTTTTTTCCCCCCACGCCCCCGTTGTTTGTAGCCAGGTGCGATTGGTGTACCGTACTACGAATGGGTTAAACTTCGTCTCCCGTACCCCAGGTCGCCTTTATCCCCCCCGCTTCTTTAGCTGACCCGTCGATGTGCGGATACCTTCAACAGATTTGATTAGCAAGTGCTCCCCAAAGCTCGTCTCAGAGAGCCCATCTTTGGTCCGTCCCCGCTCCAAAACTGTTGGATTCGCTCACTTCACACTCTCTCCCTCGAGATAAGCGCTTTTAGAATTTCCTACCTTTCCAAACTTTTTGGCCGTGCTTTTGCAACCCTTATAGATTTATTTTCACGGCTACGGTACCCCCCCTATCTCCGACGACCCAAAGCTGATTAGCATTTCTTTTTGTGCGTTCTACGAAAGATACTGATTAGTCAACCACTCGGTAGTTACTTCCTCCCAGTCCACGTCTGTGAGGTTCGGTGCGATCTTTGTGATCTGTGCTCCTTCCCCGAAAGGAACCCCCCTTTCAGGTTTCGCGTTTTCCCCTCTGCAACAGCCATTCCGCGTTTGAACACGCGACCTAAACTCGATTAGCAGCTGCCGTTTCCCGACATGCATTCCCCCCCATTTTTTTTATTGGATTTTTTGCCCTTTGGGGAGACCATGGCTGAAATCAGGATATTTAATGAATTTCCTAGTTTCGCTTGTTAAATGATTCTGTACCTATCCCCCTTTCAATACGTCGCTCTTCTTCCAAAGTTCTCACGCATGCAAGCTCTCTTCTTGATCATGTCCCCTTGTAGAGAAATCTAAAGTGATGGACTCAGCACTTTTCCCCTTTCCTCTTGCCGTCAACCCCCCCGGAAATACTACCACACCGTTTCAAAGATTTTTTTTCCCAGGATTACCATGTCTACTCGTTTTGTGACCCCCCGGTCCGTGAAACAGAAATTGGCCCATTTTTTCTGGTTGTACGTTCCGCCTGTGCGCGCGCAGGGTCCCCTCTTCCCCTACCCCCTCTTCTGACACGGAGTGGCCTGTCTTCTTGTTCGGTTTACTAACCTGGGCGGTCCCCCCTTCAAAGTCCAATTCCGTTCCCATACAGCCGCAGTGATAACCCACCCTTTTTTCCCTTTTAGAAGATCTCTAAAACTTTTTGGAAGCGTTCACAATGTTTTCTCGGTTGAATTGAACCATCACGCGTTCCTCTTCCAGCTCTCCTGTGTGGTATTGGCAATAAATTTTTTCACCAGGATGGTCCCTAAAAAGGTCTTAGATTTTAAATCAGGAAGTTCTGGAACCCTGTTTTTAAGGTGTGATCCGAAGGTTCAATGGGGGTAGTATCTTTTGTTTTGTAATGAAGTCTCGCCCCTCTAGTCCAGGCTCTCAGATTCTCCTGCTTCTCCCCTTCACTCTTAATTGCGCAAGAATGCTATGTATTGGGTTAACAGCTTAACGATTAGCTTTGCTCGTTGAGAGCACTTTTCGGAAACGGTTTTAAGTTCTTCACTGCCCATTATAGTTTCTTTTTCCCGGAGTGGAAACATTATGCCCTTCCCCTCTAGGACATTTCCCTGCAGTCTTCTTTTAATGGCGAGCCGTCTTTCAGCCGGGCCCTTCCACCCCTTTTTCTACACTCGTGACAGCTGATTTAGAGTCGCGCAGGTGCATTTGTTACCACAAAACCGTCTTTCATCCATTCCTTTAAAGGAGGTGCCAAGAGTGGAAGAGCCACACCACCAGATTCCATTCCCATACTTTGTTTTTTTTGAGAAGATTTTTTACAAAGGTTCACCCTGAACTGGATATAAATCTTTTGCGGCGGTTCGTGCTTGCCTGACTCGCTAAGGTGATACCAGTAAGAGTCGACCCTGATTTTTCACGGCCACTTCCCCCATCCCCTCCTTCACTGCTGGAACAAGGACCTAGGGCAAACCTTTTGCCCCCCTTCACGACCTCGCTTTCAGGTCTCCGTCTTGCAATCCCCTTTTGCCCGTTTGTGGAACAGCGTCACTGTCCGAGCGGTCCCTTTTATGGTGAACCTCCCCCCCCCACTCGCCCCCCGTTGTCCTCAAAGGCTCCTCCCTTCTCCAAGGAAATCGGGCGCTCAGTTCTGTATCCTGCGCGTCGGCTTGAAAATTACCCCACGTCTTCCATCAAACCTCTAAGACAACTGGTCACTCCTTAATGGGGTTCTTCTCTACCCGGAGATGTAAGAAGCTCCTCGTTCGTGACGACTGACATGTTTCCGCCAACCCGATGAGAACTAGTACACAGAAACCAATCGCCACAATTTCAAAGCGTGTCCCTCCGCTTCAGCTAGCCCTCGCTATGCAATTGTGGTAGGAAGGTACTTTTTGGGCCCCCCATCCTTCGAAGGCCCCCAATGTCCGTGCTTCACCGAGGGCGGGTTCCCCGCCTTTTCTTAAGGTGGTTGTCCCGACAATTTTTTGAATTTTAAGCATGCCCAACTCCATCATTTCCCCCATGGACTTCCTGGTTCCTTTGGAAGATTCAGAGAGTCATGCGGCCCTTCCACGAACCTCATGCCCCTTTTAACACTCTTTTCTTTTCCCAACACCTCTCATGGAAACCCCACGAAGATTAGACCTTTGACAATTTCTTGCCAGTCGAAAGGGTGGATTTCCGCTGAGTCCTCCTTCGTCCTCTTGTAGTGAGTAACCGAATGTTCAAAAGTTTCGAGCCCCCTTCGTCCCTTTGAATCAGCGCCGGCAACCTTTCATCTTGCAAGTTGTCACCCCCCTTTTTTTTTTTGCGTCCCTTCGAATAGGCAGCCCCCCGCAAAACGTACTAAACTTCGGGATTAACTAGTTCAGGGTTACGTATTTTTCAAGCACTGTTCCTTCCAAAAGAGTCTAAAACTTCTTTCCACCACCAGTTATAATGTTTTGGATTTCCCGCCGTTCACATACCGGAGCATTAAGGATACTTTCAGTTTTCAGCCCTGAGTGGGCTTCCCCGCCAGACCCGGACTTTCCGCCTCCGAACCCTCCCTTTCCGTTTTGTGAAGGCGAGGCACTCCCCCCTCTTGCCAGCTTCTATCATTTCTTGTTAGACTTTCTTTCAGGTCACTGTTAGTGAAACCAACTTCGTCTCAGTCCGGGAGTCATCCCCCCTTGACAACAGATAGAGCGGTGCGTTCTTAGATATAAGGCTCATTTCCATGCGAATGGGACTTGGGAAGCCCCCAACAGGCCCCCCCCCAGAGTATACTTCTTTACTTCGACGTACCCGTATTTCTAGTCGCTCTGAGCCCCGAAATAGGCCCGGTGGTTCACCCCCGCAAACGAGGTTGCTCGCTTAAGCGATCTTGTTTCCCCGCCTGTGGGCGAAATCCAATGGACGTTACTACAGCGCCTCGGCTGGTGCTCCCCGACGGTCATGTTTAGAATTTCTGGTATCCTCAAGGAAGGACCCATGGACTCCTCTCTCCCGGGACGAAAAATCTCAACCTGGGCTCCCCTATTTTGTACTCTCGATTTTATCATCTGCCAGGACCCGCTTCTTTAGTCCGTTTTGCTCTTTCGGCCGACAATTCCCTACCCCTTAGGCTTAAGACCTGACACTTTTATAGTTTCCAGGGCCACCCTTTCTCCTCATAACCCCCCTTCCCCCTTGCGCGTGCTGCGGCTCCCGTCGATGGGTTATAACAGAGACTGCGATGGGATCGATATTACTACTCAGGCCCCTTCGAAGCACTTCTGGCGGAGTAATTCCACTATAACCCCCCCCTGTCGCCCTTGCCCCCCCTCTCCTATCGATGCCCACGTCCCCGTGATCGTAAACGTGACGCCAAAATTTTTTTTCTGATCCCACTTTCTCCGGACACAGGAATCCTTTCTCTTACTTACTTTAAAAAATCTACCGACACTACTATTCTCCTGGGTCACGGTTCTCGGGAAAAACCCCAGGAGAACCTTGCTGTCTTCCCCCACTAGACCTCTCCCTTCTCAGAAAACTTTGAAGAAAACCCCAATTTAAGTCTGGCAGTCGGGTTACTCCTCAACCCCCCCAATTAGAGCCGTCGAACGCAAGAGAATAAGCCAATCCCTTGCTCATCTACTTGAAAAACGGTGACAGGAACAACTCGGTAAAGGCCTTCCCCCTTTTGAAGCTCTCCCGTCCGCTTTTAATAGGCTTTGATGAAAGGAGGAAATTTTTGCCTCTAGGAGCCATCCCTTTACGAAAATTCCCCTCCCCCTCTTCTGGCCACTCCTTGTTTCAATTTCACTTTCTCCCCCCCCTGGGCGATGGCCCGGATCGGGTTCTCGGCTTTCTTCTAGGCCGAAGCCAAGAAATTCCCATCCCTGTCTCTAGAATGGATTCTTGGCAATGCATTTTGTAATCCCGTTCCTGAGGTTTGGGTTTACCCTTTTCCATCCAACAGGCAGTCAACGCCGAAAGGTCCCCACGAAGGCTCAGTCACGGTTCTATCCCCAGAGCCTGAGCTTCGAGGTGAGAGCAAAAATTCAACTTTGTTCCATACCAGCCATTCCCAGAACCCACAGAGTAAATCCTGACCCCTGCCGTTTTTCTAGACGAAGCCCGATAGATCCACCCCCCTCCCTAGTGCCAAGCGACTGGACATTCTTTATCAGAGAACCTCTGGTAGTACCCTGACGGCTCTTTGACGTGTTTCCCAAAGACCTTCAACCGGGACCCGTCGTCTTTTAATACCTTAAGAAAAAAGAGCTTTCTTGTTCCCTGTTTAATTCCCTCTCCTTGAATTTTTGCCTGGTTTTGCTACTTCTTCTGGTTTTTTCTTACTTTAGGCAAAGGTTTTACGGGACCACCCTTGTCACCCCCCATCACCCTTCCCGCGAAGGAGGCCGGAGAGTATGTCTCTTTCCCCTGATTGCCTCCTCTTTTTTGTTGGATCTAGTCATAAAGGTTTTATAACTGATAATTTCCGCCTAGTTGAGGAAGGTAGCCTGTGTATTGAAGCCACGGGTGTGAACCTTTCGCTGATTAACCCCCCTGCCGTCCTAGGCATGCGTTTTTATGATAGCCGCTCCCAACATTCATACAAGGGCACCCCGTATCTCAAGGCTAGTCGTTTTTTTCTCCTCTCTTGTTCCAAGATACTGGTTTTGTTTTACCAAGGTGACAGCCCCCCCCTTTTGACCGTCAGCCGGTCAGCCTTCCGCTCGCGTCGAGACTTCTTTCGCTTTCTTGAAGGTGAGGTGTGCGCATCTGTCTTTTTTTTCTTCTTTTTCACTCAAAATACCATTTTGCACCTCTATCGTTTCTTGGCGGGCTTTCCGGCAGTGGCTTTTGGCTATCCCTTACTATTTTGCAGTCCGGGAGTTAGGCTAGTAGTAGATGATGCGTCCTCCGATTTCCTTGGCTCCCGTTGAAAGTCTATGGTTTTTACCATGCTACCACCCATTTCTGGCGAGAAACCCTTTTTTCATGAAATGAAGTCCGGATTTCTTTGTGCTCTAATTTTTTCTCCTTCTCGCCTCCAGAGAGAGAAGAGCTTCGCCTGGTTTGTTCCATTTTTTCTTGGCAAATTCCCAGTGAGAGGGCTCCCAATTTTTCTTGAGGTGTATGGGAGTCTATCCTTTTCACAATGTCGACAGTGAAGACTCCATGAGCCGCTCTTTTCTTCCTAAAGATTGACCCTGACGTACGCGCCCAATCCCTTTGAACTTTTTCCTTTTTTCAGATCCGGTATTCTCCCTTGACCCTAGATTCTGTATTGTAAACAAGGCGAGACGTGCACTGGTTGGTCTATCCCCGAATCTCCGCAAGACATGGTTTTTTCCCCTGTTGTTGCGTATTTTTACCTGTCGCCTTTCCTAATCTGCAGCGTCTTAAGTTGTTTATTCCCGCCCCCCGACTCGCACTCCTTCTTTTTATCGTTGTCTTAATAGTGTCCTTCGCGAACGCCCCACTGAAAGGCCTCTGTCCCGGCCCGGTCCACCACCCAAAATTGTTCCCGCATTGACGGAATCCTACGTTGGCCCCTTCCTTAAACCTGAGGCGGTTGTTTTTGTCAGTCTGGAACGCCGGTGGTTTTTGTATTGATTAGGGCTTGACCCGACCTTTCTTTCTGAGATGAGTTGGGTTTACGTCTCCCACGGCAAGAGTTGCTTTGCCGCCATCTTTCTCCCGAGTTGAATGCAACGCGTTGCCTAGTGCAGGGATGGCGCTTGGCCGTGATGAAGACGCCCATGCGGTTATTTCCCTTACCTTTTTACCGTCCAAAAGCCTCACCGTTGAAGAGTAGACTCTAAACCAGCTTTTGGCTTTCCCTAGGCCATTGCCAGTCATAAGTTTACTGTTCGCGTCAAGAGGGTAGTGAACACCTTGACCTTTTTCGCCCAAGCTTGATGAATTCTCCTGGGTATCCATATCCAGGTAGAAGGCTAAAAATTACCTTTCGTTAGCAAGAAGACTGGCGCGGCGGATCCTTTTCCCAATCCTTCCAGCAAGGGCATGCCCCCCTTCTTTCCAGCGGAGAAGAAAGCGTGGGCCGTTTTTTTTAACACCACCCCGATTCCTTAATGCCTCACTCGCATGGAGTAGCTTCCGTAACGAGGCCAGATTTTGACGTTTTTTCTCTTAACCTTGACGATGCTTTATTACAATGTACTCCGGGCTCTAGTTCCTAAACGTCAGAGCCCCAGCTGTCCTCGCATGTGTGTAGTTATCATTGAATATCTGACGACATCCCGATAGGCTAGGACCCCCCCCCCCCCCCACCCCCCCCCCCCCCACCACAGTCATCAGGGTTTTTAGAATCTGCTTGACCCTTCCTAGATTCCTATGTGGTGAGCGGAATTACCCCTCCCTCCCCTCCCTCTGCCCCCCCCCCCCACCAACCTCACCCCCCCCCCCTCCACCTCCCCCAACCCACCCCACCCCCCCCCAACCCCCCCCCCCCCCCCCCCCCCCCCCCCCCTCCCAACACCCCCCCCCCCCCCCCCCACCCTCCCCCACCCCCCCCCCCCACCCCCACCCCCCTCCCCCCCCCCCCCCCCCCCCCCTTCCCCCCCCCCCGCCCCCCCACCCCCCCCCCCCCCACCCCCCGCCTCCCCCCCCCCCCCCCCCCCCCCCCCCCCCCCCCCCGCCCCCCTCCCCCAACCCCTCCCCACCCCCCCCCCCCCATCCCCCCCCCCTCCCCCCCCACCCCCAACCCCCCCCCCCCCCCCCCCTCCCCCCCTCCCAACCGTAACCCCTTTGCCCAATTGTTCTTTTCCTGTCCGTTTGCCTACGCCCCACTCGACTGGAACAAAATTCCCTTTCCCCAGATTGCGCCGCTGCCCGTCGGCCGCACAAGGCCCACCGTAGGATGGCACAGTTTAATGCTGTTACTCACTTGGTGCTAATGGAACTCTTAACCCCCTCCTTTTTTTCCTCTGAATGCCTCCCTGTTGCGTTTTAACTTTTTTTTGTTCGGGACTATACTTCCTTTCATGAGTGCAAGTCTCTCCTCCGTTTTCCCCCCCTCCTATATTTCAGAGATGTTCCGGTTTGCGCCTCCATTTGCTCGTTCCAGCTGGGATGAATCTCTATGGATGATGACGGTGCCCGCAATCCCCGAAAAACCTTTCCCAGAGGAGAGTTGCACCCTTCGGTCCTTGCTTGGATCCCCTTCTCCCGGAATTCGCTTTCCCTAATGAAAGGAGAGAGGTTGACTTTCCGTTCCGCAGGTGACCTGCGTGCAGGGCCTTATAAAATGACACCCCAGCTGTTCCCGGATTTAAATTTCCTTCGGAATTTCTCCCTTCTTCCCTTTTCGTCAAGCAAGGGTTAAGGAGGGAATACTCATCCCCCGGCCCGTAAGCTGCAACTTCGGACCTTCGAAGATTTTCACCCAGCCGATTTAACGGCTCGTTGACCTCCAAGAACCTCGTTCTATGAAGACCGGAGGATTTTCTTTCTCGGGCCTCATAACGTCATCCCCCTTGGCCATTCCACCCATGCTCTAGTTCTGTTTCTGGAGATCGTTCACTCCTTTTTTCCTTATCTGGGATCTGTTATCTGTCCCTTTTCGCCGACCAGCCGGATCGCACCTTCGCGCCGCCGTTCCCTTATCTTTTTAATCACTCCCCTGGTAGAGTCAGGGGTTCAACTCCCGATTCTGATTAGGCCTAGCGCTCCCTTACTTGTTTCACGTTTTTTTAGTCTTTCCACGTTCTTCCCTGCCCCAATTCATCTTTTTTTTGCGGGTCGAATGCTAGGCACGCCCTCCTCGCGCTTTCTTCCCCCCCTTGTACGAGGTATTAGTGAAATGGATTCTGCGTTCAGCCCTTGAAATATTTTACATTAGGCTGTCTTGACGGTGCTGCCCCCCCAAAAGTGGAGCCCTGTAAGGAAACTTCCGTGTCGCCTGTGGAGCGCCCCCCATCTCTCTTCGTTTCCTCGAATCTTTTTTTGGTTCGGGTCGCAGAATCCCAAACCTGAAGTAACGGGAGACCGACGGGGGTGAGCTTCGGCCCCCTTCCTTCCCCCCAGGGTTTTTATACGTCTCGACCATGGTCCGGTTCGCATATTTTAACGAACTACCTTCTTTACCAACTTCTCGCCGATGCCATGTCTCCCCCCTACTTCCACTACCCTTGCCCCACCCGGCATTTGAAATGTAGGAGCCTCTGCAAGACATTCGAAACAAGCCGATCTTTTTACATCTTTCAAGATGCTGCCCCTAAATCATTTTCTTTCGCTTTCGTTCCCAGTAATTTGAGCAATTCCCGCAGCGGCCCTCTCCGGGATCCCCCTCGTCGGCTTAACCACCATTTTCACGATACAAAAGATCCCAGCTTCTCCATTTCTCCCGACGCTCCCTTCACAACGTCCTGGCTCAGAACTTTTTCTCTGATGCCGAAGTTTTGACACTTCACCGGATCGGCTCCCCCTGGCTTTCCTACAACCTAACGCCACCATGACTGACGGCACGAATTTGTGACTTTATGCATTGCCCTCGTTACTCCGTTTTCAGGAGTGGTTTGCCCCCATATTCTCAGTTTTCCAGTTCGGTGATCAGGGCTCTGGTTCTTTTTCGCTTACCGATGGAAGACAATGTCCCTTTTCTCCTCCTTTACACCCCCATGAAAGGCAAATAAATGAGACAGGTGGTGGTGGGTAAGGAAATGAGTGCGCGCAGCGGCCCTTCACTCCCCCTCGATCACTGACTTTTTCATAAAATCACCGGCACATCATCGAGAGCTTGCTTTTCTCCTTTTTTAAAGGTAGTCAAAAGTTTTCTGTCTTTATGAGAACTGAATTGTAGGCACCCCCTGTCCCTGCTTCCCCTCCTGGGACACCCCAACGATGGCCTGTCCCTTTCCTCCGCTTGACGGATTGGGCACTCCGTCCCTTTGTAAAAACCCGAATGAGGGCCTGGGTTGACTTCTTCCGCAGAACCCCAGTATACCCCGTAAGCCCAGTCATAGGAAAGACAGCTCCGGCGTTCAAATGCGTTCAGAACACAGCTTCGTTTAACATATTATTGTACACGCCACCCTTTTGGTCCCGGGGGGCGGCGCGGAAGTAAAGTGAGAACAATCGGAGGTTTGGAGTCTCGATTTTTTCCTCAGTGTTGATCCTAAGACAAACTCCCAAAACGCGCACCTTTTATTTGTTCCCCCTTATTGCGTCCTCTCCCCCAATATTGACCGGCCGCATAGGACTCTAAGCTGTTTTCCGTCCCGGACCCGGATTCTCATTTTCTCTGCTAGTACCTGGTGCGAGCCCTAAAGGAGACCCTTTTTCACCTGCCCAAGCTTCTCATCCTTTTGTAGGGATTTACTTCTGTCCCGAGTAATGAATTAAAGAAGACTTGCGGCAAGTTTTTTGCAGCCCAAAACCCCAAAATCCCTTTATCTCCTTCGTGTCCTTATTTCCGACTCCCTTATTGGATCTCCCCCTCTTGCGGCTTAGGAAATAGGACCAGGTGTTGCCGGAGCCCTTAGGTTTGTCCAGCACCTCGCTCTTAATCTTTGGTGGCCGCCTTTAGACTAGTTAAGGGATCTCCTTCTGGATGATGTCTCCATTCCTATCCGGCGACATTGTACGAGACTCCTTGGAAAAGGAAGTCCCTAGCTTCGACCCCTACACCCCCCCCCGATTCCCAAGCTGGGGAAAAGAAATTCTCGTCCCCCCCTCTTCCTATCATGCAGACAGTGTCGTGCTTTCCTGGTTGGTTCGATCCCTAGCTGCTCTTAGGGTCTTGAAGATCGGCAGATAAAAGACCTTCCGGAGTCTTATTGCCCACCTTAATTGGGCTCCCGATTGGTTACTGACGGAGCAGTGATCCCTCGTCCTGTGTGACTTATTTATCACGCGCCCCCTGTCTTGGTAGTTAGTTTTACTCCAACCGGGCATCCTTCAACGAAGTTATAGGCTATCTTCAATCGTTTTCAGTCAACAACTTCGCTCTCGGACTGTCCTTCTTCCGTCCCTTTAAGCCACCCTGTGCCGTGTCCCTGGGATTAAGGCCCTTTTAGTCGTTTTTTAGACCTTCAAAAATCCTAAACTTTTTTACCCTAAAAGAGCTCTAGACCCCCTGGGCATGTTCTCGTAGGTCGGCTACCGGCATCGCCCGTCTGCCCCCAAATTCATACCTTCCCCCTCCACCGGTACTACCCAAATGTGGATTAAAACATTCCTGTCCCATCTTTTTCGGAGTCTTTCCTCCGCACCCCCCGTGAACAATTTATCTCAGAGTTCTATCGTCTGACTTACAATTAATTGATCATAGTTCAACTGAGGTGTTCAAGCCCCCTGAGTAAAGGATTTGAGCGTTCCCGTTAGTTTCGTCTTCGTCTACGAAGGTTAGTGATGACTGCGGCCTTTTTCTACTTGTACTCCCAGACGCACCCCATCCGCCCCTTAGAACAGGCTTTCCTAGCCCTGTCTTGGCCATCACTTTCTCCCCTGTAACTGGTTTGAAAGTTGGCTCTGCCGTATAGCTCCTTTCTCGCCGACACCCACATAGATACCAATGCCTCCCCCCCCCCCCCACTCCCACATCCTTGCTGCTCTTTCCCGTCCTTAACCCTTTTACTTCCTGAATCTGTAGCTCCTTTTTCTTGTGATTTCCGTCACCTCCTTCCACCTCCACGGTAGCAACGGTACAAATAGAACTGCCAATCCACCTACTCGGAAACCACTCCAGTACTGCCCAGAGCGCTCCGAGATGATTTCAACCTGGTCCGTCCAGCCCCTGCCCCCCTCACCTCAGAAGCAGGGAAGGGGAATGAGTGCCTTCTGACCCCTCCTTCCCGGCTTGGACGACACCATCACTAACGTCAATCTGCCGTGGGACATTTTACTCTCCCTGGCCTCACTTGTCCTTTCCGCTCCGACGTCTTCCCTTCCGAGGAACCACAATGTTAAAAAGGTGGCCCCCTCTGGGCTGTTAATTTAGAGCGCCCACTACGTCACTAATTGGTCCTTCTTCTTGTACCTTTGGCGGCGCTCCTAGGCCCTCATCCTCTTTTATGTCTTTCGGGAAATTAAGACTTTCCGGCTACCTTTCCCCGTGCGTAAACTACCAAAAATATCGGACGCCCCTAATTCGTTTCGCGCAGTTATGTGTATTGAGGACCATCTCTATATTTATAATGTTGATGAGTATCCGTCCTCAGGCACCTCTCACCAACTGGACTTCCCTCCCTTCTTTAGGAGGAATCGTAGTGATTTTCTTTCCGCTGTTGTTCCCCTGGAAGGTCCCCCACGCCCTACCGACGACCATCGGGACTTGCGTTTTGCCCTATAACAATTGCTTACTCCCCAATTGATTGAAGCGTTGGTTGAGCCTCTTGAAGTGGTGACCCGCTCTCCCGGTGTTCTCGGTTTCAAAGGTGATTTTCCGCCGGAAACCTTTCATCCCCCCCCTTTTTTATTTAAATGAGTTACAGGCTGCCTTAGGCTTTCCTGAAGGTGATGTTGGCTCCCCTTTCGTTTGGTCCAGAAAATTTCCACCCCTGCACCGCCTTATCCGTCTTTCGTTTCTTTCGACGAAAACCGGTTTTGGAACTTGCTCTAAAATCTTTCCTTCTTCTGGAGGATATGGACCCTTACGTAGAGCTAATTCGATGTGACTTGTCCTGAACGCCCTATGAGGACACCTGCTTTACTTACCCGGAGTTAGTCTAAACCCGTATGCAGGCCTTACTAATTAGATCCTTTTACTCAGATGGGCAGGTCTCTATGGTTTTGTCCCATATCATTCAAAGTGAGATTCAAGAGAAGTCTCTCCATTCCTTTTTGTCCCCAAGTGTTAGTTTATTGCAAATACCGCATCCAGTTCCCCCCTTCCCTGGTTGCGGTGGTAGGGGGAGCCTCCCCTATCAGGAGGAAATCTCGGCCTTTCCTCCCGCTACTTCGAGCTGCCCGGGTACGCCAAATCCTGTGACCATATTGGACTCTAGGCTCTGCATACCTTCTAGCGTCCGTTTCAACCCCCCTCGCGCAGATAATTGCAAGGTTGTGGGGACTTCAAGCCTTAGACCTCACTCTGACATAATGGGTTATCAATTGTTGTGCTTCTAAACAGAGGTTAATCTGTTACTTTTCATCTTGCTTTTTTCTTCCCTTGCCAGCCGGCCCTATACCACAAGGCTATCCCATTTGGGAGTTAGCTTTAGATGTGGGTCGAATCCCCCTTCAACCTTCCTTAATTGTCCGTCCCGTTTCTCCAGGTTGAAACACTTTTTTTGTCGGCCAAATTGCGCATCGGTCTAACCGCCCCCAGGCGGTTTGATAAGATGACCTTTTTTTTGATTCTTGACCAACTCACCAGTTCTCTATGGGATTCAGTTGGGGTCAATATAGATCCCAGCAAGGAGTACACTCAGTGAGGACGCCCCCATCCCTTTTCGTCGAACCTGTGTAATTTTTGACCCAATCGTTCCTTTTGGTATCCCCGTGAATGTAGCCTCCTCCTTTTCGGCCTTGCTAGACCTTAAAATCCCTAAACATCTCTCGGTGAGAAAATGCCCTTTTTATCCGTTGCGTGTCTAAACGAAATTCGCCTCGAACTTTTTCGTGGCGACCAGAGTTATCTTTTGGGTTAATCTTCCGAGGAAGGCATTTTTCCCTTTCGCTTTTCCGCCTGTCCCAAGCTCGCACGCAGAAAAGAAGCTGGCGCTTGCCCGTTACAGTTTATTTGATTTTCTTTCACCCTTCCTGCCACCCCCTCCCACCCTGAATAGAGGCAGCCCGTGAGGGCTTACGGCACACCACCCTGATTACTCCCCTGCAAAAATTTCCCCCCCCACCCCTCTCGCTAATCAGTGGTGAAGTATCCCGGTCACAGATGGGGTCCTGTTTGTCTGCAACCTTTCCAGCAGGACACGGTTCGCAATAAAAATTTGCGCCAATAACGCCCCCACTGCTTTATCTAATCATTTTGCCCGCCTTTTCTTTGCTTGAAATGCTCCGCAAGAATTAGGCGGCACTCAAACGCTGGTTGTCTTCGCCCCAGCTTTATTATGGCCTCATCCATGTGTGTCGCCGGTCGTCCTTTGGCAATTCACCTCACCTGTTCCCTCGGCGTTATTACGGGATTCTGGCACCTCCCCACTCCTGCTTACATGACTCCCCGGTTTCTGAGAAATGAGGATACTGAACAGGGAATACCAAGGGGGGTTTTGACTTCCCTTCATCTCCTTTTTCTACTGGATCTCCCAACATGTCCTGACCCTTAAGGTGTTCAACCTCTCCTATTTAACTTCACCTTTTCTTGCTCCCGGTTATCAAACGGTTTTGGGCAATTATACTTCCCCCGTCTTCTCTTGGTGTCCCATGTTTGGTTTTTCACTCTTTCCGTCTCTATTCAGGGCGCTGGTTGTCTCTCTTGTTCGTGATGGATCATCTCCCAGTTTTCCCTCGATCCCCCGATAGGAAAAAGGTCCCCCCCCCCTGGACCCCTCACCAACGAAGGCCGACCTGTAACACTATTCAGTTCTGCAATGATAGATGTGTCATTCAGGTGAGGCAACCTTCTAAAAGTGTTACCTTTTCTTTCGTGAAAGACTGGTCGCGTCCTGTAATCAATCCCCACCGCGACTGAGGAGTTGCCAGTCGTATTGGACACTCTACCCCCCTTGCCACCGTTAGTAATAATCCTTTCCGAAGGCGGGGAATACAGCCCCTTAGGCCCCCTTCTCAGGTGAAATCTGACCTTCGAAGCTTTTAATAGTTCTAACAGCTTAGCCCCCCTCAGACATAAACTTCCTCCTTCATTGCTAGTTTCAGTATTGATTCATTTCGTTTTCCAGAACGGATAGGCCGCAGCGCCTTTCCAAGGAGTCGTCTTAAAGAACGGGCAGTATCTGGTCGTTGCCTTATAGATGGGATACTTTCAGGTTTTACATGGCGGATATTGTTTTTCCTCTTAGAAGAAGATCCGATAGGCCCAGTGTCGAGAAGCCTTCGTCCTGCGCAACATTCAGTGTCTTGTAGGTGTCTCTACTTTGAGGGTAAAGAACGCTTTCCCTATTAGAAGACAGTAGTACTTTCTCACGTTGTTTTCTAAACCCCCGAAGTCATCCGCTCGACAAATCCTGTGGCTGGCCAACTTTGTGGTGTTGTTGGTCCCCCTTAGTCGACATGACCCGTGTTTGCTGTCCTTTCATTTTTTGAACGGGACAAACTATCTAACTCCGTACTCCTTTTTTGTTTCCCTATTTGCTTTTAAGCTCACCACCCCCCGTATGCTATCCAGTTTACTTCAAGGGTACCCTCGGTTGGAGT
>Ga0179591_1179865_pt1 | contig 18725 bp, 17 predicted proteins | sample CZOMad2_1_08_16f_FD_182891 | JGI IMG/M metagenome (GOLD analysis project Ga0179591, IMG submission 182891) | Vadose zone soil fungal communities from Angelo Coast Range Reserve, California, USA - CZOMad2_1_08_16fungal (PacBio error correction) | ecosystem: Environmental > Terrestrial > Soil >... | reverse complement strand
TCCCTTCTTTTCTCGGCTCTGGGTTCCTTCATCCCGACGATGCGTACTTGTCATCTGATTCGACCTCTCGTCTTGTTCCCCCCTTTTTCTTTCCTTTGGCGTCTCTGAGACGGTCCGTTTTTTTTTTTTCATATCTTTTGGATTCCCGCTTCACGTTTTATGAGTCCGGGTCGGGTCGTACCCCCCCGACTTACCCAGAAGTGTTTCTTTTCCCCCTGGTTCGGGGTGATCGCACCGCAGCCTTTGTCCCTCTTGGCGAGGAGATTGTTGGGGCTATCTTGCGACCCTCGGCCTCCACATTCACTTTCTTTTTTCTCTTCGTTTTTTTTTTCCTTTTTTGTCCGCGTTTTCATTGCGAATGGCTTGTTGCCCCCACCAAGAGTCATATACCTGATGCTCGCCAAAGTCCCTTGTCACGCTTTACCCATCAGCTTATACGTATTGGACTGCCTGTCCGGTCCTTTCTTTCACTGCCTCTCTTAGGCCCCCCCCCCTTCCTCACCCAGTCCCAGAACTTTTTTTTTCTTTTTTTTTTTGTTTTACTATTTCTTGGCGGAGAGCTGTGTGAATTGCGTTTGGCGTTTGAGTTGCCTTAGTTCCCAGTCTTTCCGTTGGCCTTAGTAATCGTCACCTGTCTTGACCCTATTTTTATGTCTTCCCCGGCTGTATGCCCCTTAAACCAGCCCTACGCTGGATAATCAAGCCACATTTTTCGTTTTTCCCTCCCGTACCTAGCGGGCCAGGATGAAGCTTCATGTCTCTTTCGGTTGCCCACCCGCCGATTCCGGCCCAAGCTCATCCTTTTTCTTTGAGGCATAACCTGACTATTTTCCCCAGGTCACTAAGGCGCAATCCACGAGTGCGCTCTTTGGCCTTGCTGCCCACCCCCGCTTCCGATGCCCTCCCAGGTCTTTTCCAAAGTTTGTCTTAATTTCCTTTCTTCCTTCTATAGCTGATCAAAGCCCTGCGCGACGCTGTGATGATCTCGGGCTTCGCGTTTATTGAGCGCCGTGTCTTGCCTCTCCCTCCCCCCTTGTCGGACCTTTTTTTTTCCCCCACCCTATTCTCCTTTTCTTCCTCCAGGGATCGGTTTGAGGCAGCGCCTGATGCGGTCGGAGTGCCTCTAGACTGGCCTCCTGGGCGCCTCTTCTCCTCTTTTTGCCCACTAAATCAGCTCAGTTTCGCCGTCTTTCCTGCACCAATAACTGCCAGCGCGTTACGAGTAACCGCCGCCGCTCCCACGGCGGGCCTTCTCCCATATCATCAGCTCGCCCAGCTCTCTGCTTCTCTTGTCCCCCTCCCTTTTTTTTGCGTTTTTTTCCCCAATCGATTTTCTCCATGAACCTTTGATACGCGCCCTTTTTCCTGAGGTCTTTGTTTTCTCTTTCTTTGTATTTTTTTGAGAACCCATCCCCCCCCGACCGCGGCGATCGGTCGGAATGTAACCCTCCCAGCCTAGGATGTTCGTGTTTTTCTTTCCCTCTTTAGCAGCAAAAATGAGTTGACGTCCCGACAACTTCCCCCTTGTATCCGGACCCAACCTTCGACGTCTTACGTTGGGCCTCCCCCCTTTCGCACAGCGCCCCTCCTCTCCCACAAGACTCCTGCCCCTTCCGACTTTCATTCTTTGGAGATCGAAATTGAACAATAGTAATTGTCCCCGTATCGCACTGTCGTTCGCGGTCCAATGTGAGACCAGGCCGAACCCCCCTTTCCGCTCAGGACGCCCGTCTTTCTCCAGCCTATGGAGAAGAAAATGCCTCTCTGCTCGGTTCTGTGAAGGTAGGAGTGCGTGTTGATTATTTTTTTGAGAACGATGATGGGCCTCCCCTATAGAGTACTTAGGTCTCCCTCCTCGACCGCTTTTTTCCCCTTCGCCTCCCCCCCCCTTTCTGCTCCCCTCACTACCTGGGTTCAGATCGAGTTGCATTTGGTCAACCTATTACGCCGCGGCTATCGCTTTTTCGTGGGGCGGGACTAGCCAGCTGCCACCCTGCTCCTCTTTGTATTTCTTCTTCCTGCCTTAGTTTCTTAGATTTAACTGAACGTCCTTTCCATTTTTTCCCTCGCTTGTTTTTCGCGATAGTGATCATTGGAAGATCCCTTACGAATGCAGTTTGTCTTCAGTCCCCCAAGCATTTCCGCGGTTTTCCTCTTTAGATGGCGCCCGCACAGCCATTCTAGCCTTTTTGTTTTTCTTTGGACCTTGTTTACAAGATGCTCTTCGGGTCCCTCCCCTTTTTTTGTTTGATCTCCCTCTATATTTGATTCTTTCATTAATGAAGCGGTCATCTTGCGGTCAAGGGCCTCGACGTTTTCCTCTCTTTCTCCCTCCCCCCCAAGCTTCAGTCTCCTCTCTTTAAATTCTCAGCCCTATGCTCATGGGCGGTTTACAACGAGTCAGCACAGAGTCGACGTACTGATCCTCTGGGGTGACGCTTTTTTTTCACCCTTTGTTGAATCAACCCCTTCCCTTCTTGCGGAGAGCTGGTATGTGTCTTCCCTGTCGCCCTTAAGCGTCTGTACACCGTCCGATGGCCGTGACGAGGCGTTTGGCGATTCGTGGGCGCTGTGCCTCCCGTTCTTTCCCCAAACGATCCTAGTTGATAGGCCCGAAGTTTGAACTTTGCGGAGTCCACTCATTTTTTCTTTAAGACGTGTTTACCCTTTGCAGACAACCTAGGTCGACTTTGGTTACCAGTAAGAAAGGCCTTTATCGCTTCGCTTTTTTTCCTGCCCCTTTTCCTTGAGAAGTCCCCCTGGAATCTCAACGCTCCCTGATTATGAATATGAGAGGGACTGGAAGTCGACGCGATTTTTAGTTTGCAGACCGCCACCCCCTTTCAGGTGACAAAGTCACTCAGCGGCGGCTTTTGGCGATCTTATTCCTTCTGGTTTCCGGCCAGAGGGTGTAGCCTGACCCCCGGAGGTTTGTGTCCCCCCCTCCAGAGTGGCCTGATCGTGATGGGCACTGCGCTTTGATGTATTGCGCGTTCCTCGCAGCGGGTGGCTATTTTTTTTACCTTTTTCCCTCTTCTCCGTTCTCCCCTTTTCAAATTGCTCTATTCCCAATCACGACGATGCCTTTCCCCCCAGGAGTATACAGACCCCCCCCCGCACCAGGGCGCCTTGACTCGCGAACGTTTGTGTTGGTTGTTTCGGGTTCAGCTTCCCTTCTCTCCGGCCTTTTAGATCCTTTCCAATTCTTCTCTTAGTCTCCCTTTTTTTTTCTTTAGGGCTATAGAGCAGCGTCTATAGACGAGAGTGCCCCACTTGTGATCAGAAATTTGGACTTCCCCTTTAACGTTTCCCCTCCTCCCTTTTTTTTTTTTTCCTCCTGCGACCTCCTTTCGAAATCTTGCGTAATCTACTCTGTTTGGGTTTTCTTGTGACTCGAACGGACTGCTTTTGTCGCTGAATCGGTTTTCTGTGCACCCTCTCCTCTTCTTCAGAGCTTGCTTTATGACTGAGCTCCCTCTTGGGGAAGAAAGCTCCCCTTGTCGATTGACGCCCCCAAGCGTCCTTTGGGTCGTGCCTAATGAGCGGGCCTATTGTTTCAATACCGGTGACCGATCTTTTTTGAAGGGCCAAACTTGACCTTGCATAAGGCTTGTAAATACCCAGTTTACCCCCCCCTGCATTTCCCCGATCTATACGGTCCCGAGCATCCCCCCCACACCTCCACCCTGCCTGTCCCTTCTGCGGCTTAGTCCGTGGTTTTTGCTAAGGTCTTTCTGGTTGAAAGCTGTTCTTTTTCCCAAACCCCGCTTGATGTGACCGCGTGACCGCGGGTTTAATCAGTCTCTTGATGTTCTCTGGGATGTTCTTCCCCCCTTTAATTCTTTCTAACCCTGCTTTTGCTGACAAACTCCCCCCACGCCGAAGATTTTTAATTTTGATTTTCCGGGTTTTTCGCAGGAGCTAGCCCCAAAAAATCTCCTCTCCCTTTTTTTGTCCACCCGTGCCGGTGCGTCACCCTTCACACCTGGAATACCGTTGTTCCTTTCTTTTCTCCTCTTTTTTCCCTTGCCCAGACCTTTTTTTTACCCTGTCCCCTCTTTCCCCTCCCGATGATACAGTCCCCCTCTAGAGCACAACGGCGATATAGGCCCCTCCCCAACGGACACGCCCCCGGCGGATCTGAATCAACGGTCTCACGTCCCCATCGTCGGGATGAGTCCCCTCATGAACTCCCCCTTTCACTCTCTTTTTCCTCTCTTTTTTTTTTTTCGGCGTCTCTTATGTGCTCGGTTGGAGGTTTGACTCCGAAGATTGCGGAAAGTGGAGTGATCACCTTCCGTCGGGTTTACTGTTGTACGTTGGGCGCTATATTCAGGCGGACGGCGGTGGGGCTCGGCATTTCCCTGTCTCATCTTTTTTTCTTTGGTTTATGTCCCTGTTTCGGGTGTGGCCGTTCAAAATCTACTTTTTCTTCTTGTACTTTCCTTTCCTCTGAAACGATCGGTGGCCAGCCGTGGCTGATTCTCTGGGTGTTTGGCCGATCCCCTTTCTCCCATCGCCCTCACCTTTTTGTCCCTTTCTCTCCCTCTTTGTTTTGGTTTTTTTTTTCCCTCACCTGTAATGGCATCTCCTTGGCCCCCCGTTTGTGCACATAAAACTAGTAACATAGGTCTTCCGAAGAGACATGGTAGGTCACAGCTGTAATCAGTTAGTTGGACTGCCTGCGGTCCTGGTCTTTCACCCGCAGCTACGTTATTCCCCCCCCACCCTGCGGCCTCAGCCTTCACCTTATTTTTTTTTTCTTGGTTGACTTCCCTGGTATTTTTCCTTTCCTTTCCCTTTGTCACTTTTGGGTTGTGTTTAGTTGCCGAGTTGAAAAGTCAGCTCCCATTTCCATTTCCCCTTTTATTGACAATGATGCGTCGGATGAGAGGCACGTAACCAGCCGGGACGTTGCTGAAATCCTTCCTCGTGACCAACATTTTTAGGTTTTCCCCCTTCGGACCCGCTTAGACTATGATGTTAAGACCGGTATCGCTTCAATCGTTGCCATCCCCTCGATTCAGCGACAGCTCCCTCCGGTCGGCTTTTTTCACCCTTTCCCCTCGACCGTTGACCCTTTACCGCCGGTCTCTTCTTCAAAGAGTCGAAGCTTTTCGCCTGAGGCTGCCCCCAAACCCCGCCTGCGTGCCTTTTCAGTTTTTTCCACGTTCTGATGACTTGTCTCCTCTCTTTCGTTTTCCCCCCTCCTTCTGCAGGTCCGCGACTTTGCGTGATGATATTTTAGCCCTCTATAGTTTCGAGGTCTCCTCATATTTTTGGTCCTCGAGACTTTCTCCAAACGAACCCCAACGATGATTCCGTTGTCCTCCACTTTTTTTGCGGCCTTTTGGAGGTCGGCGCCGCGGCTGTATTTGATTCCCTTGTCCACATCCAGTCCCCTTTTCTTCCCTTTCGCCGGCAAAACCCCTGGTACCCACAATCCCCTTAGTTGACGCTTTCCATCTAGTAATTTGACCCCCGTTCCAAGAGTTCTTATAAAACCCCCGCCGCAGAGACCCACGCCTCCCTTGCCTCTCCATTTTTTTATTCGCCATCTTTTTACCCCTCCTTTTTGCCGCTTTAACCCCTGACCTTTTTTTCTCTGGCAACCCTAGTGCAACCCAAATATTTTCAGAACTTTCTCACGCTGTCAATAGCGGCCGCCTGCCTTTCGATGTTCGAGGGAAGGCCCACCGTTGACGGCCTCCTTTGCTCTTCCTCCCCCCTACGATCGAGCTTTCTTATTCCTTCCTACGCCCCGGACCTCTTTGGTCTGAGTTGTTCCAGCTTCGCCTCCCTGGGGTTCCGCCGCAAAAGTCCCCCCTGTCGGCCGATCCCCTTTCTCTACCGTTTGTTCCCATCCAGGTCGCATTCCTCCACTTTTCGAGCAAAGCAATAGACAGGAATCGCCATTGTTCCAGAGCTCCTTTGACCCCCCAAATCCCTCCTTTCCTCTCCTCCCCCCCCTTCCTGAAGAGACTGTTTCCGATCAGCATTTTCCCCCCCAGGTAACCCCTTTTCGCCAGGAGTCAAAACTTTTTCATGTTCGTCCTCCGCTTTGCTTACCTCCTAGTGGTTCCCTCCCCCCGCGAGCATTGAGCCTTTCCGGTTTCCCTTCCTTCCTCTCCTTAGCTGTTTGATAGTCCGTCTCTTTCCTGCCCCGATAGACTTTTGATTTTGTGCCTTTTCCAAAGCTTCAGTCTGTTCGGCCGTACATCTGAACCAGAGCGATGGTAACCCCCCCTCCCCCCTACCCTTGCGGTCCGTCTTTCATCTTTTCCCCTTTTACCCCTCCCTAATCCAGGGCTCGCCTTTTTTCGTGAGTTTTTTTCCCCCTGAAAATTTTTTCTTCCCCCAGCTGCCTGACTTTGGACTGTCTTTAACAAGTCCTTTCGTTCTCCTTGCTTGCGAGTCCCTTCCCGTCACTTTTTCCTCCTCTTTTGGGGTTATATAGATAGTCAAGTGGACTCCTCTCCCTCGACTAAGCCGTGTTGGAAAGCCTACTCCAAGCATTCCGGTTTCTGCTTGCTATGTTTCAAGAAATCCTTCACGACTTTCGACGCCGGCTGACGTATTGTGTTACATTTACAAGCTGCCGTCTTCTTTTCGCCCTTGTTCGTTGGAGTGGGGTCTACCCCTCATCTGGTCTTCGTCCCAGCCGCTTAATTGGTTTTCGGATTTTGGTCGGCTACTCCTGGCCTCTGAATCTTTTGCCGTTTTTTTTTTCTCTTTTACCCTCTCCCCCCTCCTCTCTGCTTCAATATTTCCTCCCGCGTCTGTTCACTTTTTTTAGGCTAAACGAGGCTGTGCATTCACAGAGGAGGACGTCCTCTCCGTTGTTTGTTTGTTTTTACTCCCTTTTTTCTCCCCCTTTTTTTTTTTAAGTTCCAAAGAAGCCGGTCCTCCCTGATTTCCTTGTCTCTGTCTGGCCTTTGCGTTAGTTGTACTTCGCGGGCAAGGAGATGGCCGTGATACGTCTTCTTTTTTGTCGAGCGTGGGCCCCTCTTTTCCCTACCCTCTCCCCCCCTATTTTCGTATTCCTCCTTCCCGAACAGTTGGAAGTGAGTAGGCACCCCCCCCTAAGTTGATGCTTTTCTGACGCCGACATACTCGTTTGGTAAAAGTAAGTCCTGCTCTCGCGGCCTCTTTTGTTGGACCCTCCCCTTTGAGCCTTCCACAGTCTCCTGAACCCCATCGCAAGGAAAGGATTCTGGAATGACCGCTTCATACCTGGTGCAGTTCCCCTCTAGGATTATCTGTTTGACGCCCCTCCAACCCAGTTCTTTACAATCTCCCCCCTCCTCGGGATTGCTATGCGAGTTCTCCTTTTTCCCGACTGACGTTCGTGTTGGGCGTCCCTGGTGGTACTAGCTCCCTGTTATGTGGATGGCCTTGCGCTGGATTCTCTTTCAGAAGCTTTTTCCTTTTTGGTACCTTTTGACCTCTCCTCTTTGCAGCCATGCTCCCTTTCTATGACCCTCAACCCCCCGCCGGTGAGGAGCTCAACCCCCTCCCGCAACCACGTTGCGCCTCCGCCTTCTTCCTTTTTTTGCGGTGTGTTTCGTATTTGCCCACTGCTTACCTCTTTCCCCCCCAACTGAGTCGCCCGAGGGAGGCGCGAGAAGCCCTTTTTCGCCTTTATTCGAACTCCCCGCTCGATCGCCCGCGAAGCTGACATCTATCATAACGTTGCCGTAATTTTCCCCCCCCCCTTTCCCCTTTGCATCGAAGAGGTGTGTTTGTGGTCCACCCTAAGAGAATAACGGGACGCATTTTGAATCGACGCCTTAGTTTAAAGGGTCCTTGCTGCGGCTTGAAAGCCCCCTTATATCTGTTTTTCGCTTCCTCTGCTGGTTGTCAACCTCTTTTTGAGTTCTACATTTTAACTGCCCCATTCTTCGACTTGGCTCTGTCCTCCGTTCTGCCCGTCGGAAACCCCTGTCGCTTCCTCTTTCCCCCGCTTCTTTTTCGTGTCTCTCCCTCTTGCCTCTACTGGTAAGGAAACACCGGTTACTAGCTCCGCAGGGCGTGATTTTGAAAGATGGGCCCCTTGGAAATTCACAGGAACCCCACTTGGATTCCCAGCTCTCGATTCCCTGCTAGCTCACCACCCCTCCCCCCCCTCCGTTTTGTTGGATTGTTTTGCCTCCTTAGCTTCGTGGGGGATTTTTTTTTTGCGGGCTCCCAATACGTATCCGGGTAGGTCCACCGACCTTTGATCTTCTTGAATCAGAGCATCGATGTGTATTTTTGGCGGCCCCTGGCTTTGCCATCTTTTTCCCTTCCCCAAAAACCCCCCCACCCGCCCGAAGATCAACCTCCTCTAATTTTGATGTTTTTGTGATATCAAACATTTTCTCCACTTGAGTTGACCCCGCCTTGGTGACCCTCCCCCTAATCCCGCGCATCCCCCCATTTTTATCCGATTTTTTTTCCCTTCTTCCCTCCAACCGGTCCAACCAGTTCCTCGATCCTTCTCCCCCCGAGCACGCGTCGAAGATTATCGCCCTTAACCTCCCACTGCCCCTGCTGCTTGCTTCTGAATTCACCGGTTTCCTTTTCGTCCCTTTCGGCTAAGTCATCCCCCATCTTTTTCCCCCATTTTTTTTAACCCCTTGGAAATTCCTCTTTTCATCTCCCTCCTTTGTGGTTTCTCTCTCTTTCACCGTTTAGTTGAGGGCTGTGTTTTCCTTCCTCACGAAGATGAAGGGGCCTCCCCGCTTTTTGGGGGGCCTTTTTGTCTTACTTTTGGCGCTATCTCGCGACTTCGGTGTTTTTCATCTCTTCTGGATCTCGTTCACTGTGTTTTTCTGGCCCTTTTTTTCTTTTTCCCGTCAACAATCCTTCTCTTTTCTTCTCTGTATTCCCCCACGGTGTGGACGGGTTTTCTATTTTAGGGCCACCGTGTTCGAGGAGATGTGTTTGGGTCCGTTAATGCGACCTCTTATTCCCATTCCTCTTGATGGGCTCTTGGGTTGGGTATGGGGTTTTGTTCTCCACACGCGTCATTGCATTCTTTTTGGTTCCCCATTTCCACATACGGCTTGATTCTTGCTACGATGCCAATTTCGTCACTGACCGAAGTTTTCCTGGGGACCCTCCGGAAAGTCGTTCACCGTCAGCTACGGCTTGTACCCACGAGAATACAGCACTACCGTGCCGGCTGTTTTTTCTTTGGTTTCTTCTCCCTTTCCCCATCGGCTCTTTCATTTAGTTGGTTCTTTTTTGGTTTCTTGAAGTGTTTCTGAGTTGCCCTTCTGCGCAACTTGTCCCTTCGTTTTTTCATCTCTTCACCGGTATTGTTCCCCCTTGATCTGCCCGGTGCTGATTCCCGTACCCTCCTTCCTCTTGGTCCTCCCCTTATGTCAGTCCCCCTGGGCTGCTTATGTTCTCTGACCACCGAGCAGTTGACGTCCTGATGTCCTCCTTCAGTTCTTACGTCAATCGGTTGAATTACCCCCTCCGCTTCAGCGACCACGTCTCCATCCCTTTCTTGCTTCACTGCTACAGAAAGTGAACAGCGTCCCTCCAGGATTATATTGTAAAGTGGTTTGGGGAGTGCGCCGAGTTCGTCGCGGCTCCCCAACCCCAACGCTGCGCTGCCGTTTTCCCTTTCCTTCCCCCCAAGTTTTCTTCCTGGTCCGCTTCTCGTTCTTCTTCCCCCGACTAGAATAGCCCTTTGTCAGATTTTTTATGAAGGATTTTAGTCTCACGAATAGGTTGGGCGGACTTTATTTTGTTGACTCACAGCCAAACCCCATATTTCGCGCCCTTTCTCTCTCCCTTGTTGCGGTTTCTTTCGACCTCACGCTGCGGTATTTCTTTCCGATGGGAACTTTTTTTTAGTAAGATTCCCCTCTTCCCCCATCCGGTACCAACTCTCTTAAGCTTCCCGTTTGAGAATTTTTAAGTCTTCCATCCCGTGTCTTCCTCGCGCTCCCCCCCCCGCCAGCCTTACCCCGCGCGTTTCTTTTCCCCCCCTTTCACCGTACCAAGATAGGCTTTCTGTGCGCAACGAATTTTGTTTTCCCCCCGTTTTTTGCCCCCATATAAAAATCGCGAGGACTCCGCCCGTTATCCCTCTCATCTTCGGCCTCTTTTCGTTCCTGATTCCCCCCTCTGTCTGTTGCACTGTCTCTTTCTCGCCCCCCCTATTCGATTTACGCTGGAAGGTAACAATGAGACTGAGGAGTCCAGTGTTGTCGTTTCAAGCTTAAGACGCCCCAGGATTTTTCCTCCCCCTCGTCACCCCTTTCTTCTCGCACCACTCTTCTTATACGTTGGTGAACGGTGCAACCTCGCCCCACCCTAACCCGCATAGATCACTCGACAGTCTTCCCCCCTGAGGGACCTTTCTCTCCGACAATTCCTCAGCGCGTCCTTCCTTCCTTCTTCCCGCGTTCCCCACCTTTTAGACCGGAGATTAAACCCTTTTTTTCCGTCGTTCAGTTCTTTTGAAAGATTGTAGACGCAAAAGCGCTGACGGAAGAGCCAAGGACCTTCATTCCTCTTTTGCTGTCGTCCTTTCTCTTTTTCGTCCCCTGATGATAGCGGCAGAACTATCGCTTCCTCGTTCGCCGCTTTCCCCCGACGTCCAGTCGTGGAGGAAGATCGCACGGATTCTTTCCCCAAGCCACTAACAGGCGTTGCCAGACTCGGGAAGCTGGAAGGGCCCCCTCCCTCCCCTGCCTCTTGATAACCCTTCTTAGTGAGTGCGGCCTGCCCTGACTTGCAAGGATGTTTTTTTTTTTTAGTGAAGTGCTGCCCTTCATCTAGAACTGCTGATTTCCATGAACGTCTCTTCTCCTTTTCCTCCCTCTTCTTTTTTGTTTTTTCTTTTCTCTGTCCGTTCCCATTGCACTCTCTTTTTTTCAGTATTGACTCCTTTCCAGAAGACTCCCACTCATTAAGAGGGGGCATTTCTCGGCCGCACTTTCACGAGCTATCTCCCTCGGCCATTTTTTTTGACACGACCCTCTTTGCCCCTATATGGCAGCCTGTGTGGGATTAGCAATCGACTTTTGTTGATGCAGCCTCCACGCTCAGCTTTCTTTCATGGACCTCCCCCGAATGCCTTTCTTCTTGGATGGGACTCAATCTCCAAGTAGATCCTGACTTTCCACTGCTGTCTTCTCTGGGAGGTCTAACCCGATTCTTCCTCACATTTCGTCCGTTCTCTCTCCTTTTTTTTGACAGCGCCCCCAATTTTTTTTCTACATTTGTTGTTCCATTTTCCAACGCTCTGTTCGGATGACTTTATTCTTTATGTCCGTCTCGACCTTTTCCCTACTTGCGCCTGGCTTTAACGGCTCTTGCCTTTCTCCTCGCGTTTTTTTTTTCTTCTTGTTCGAGGTTCCTCAAGCTTCCACAAAAGAATATTCTGAGTGTGGCATCTTTTTTTGACACCCGTTTCTTCGGCCCACCTCCGTTGCTGCGAAGCTGATTTTTGGAAGAAACATCACCTTTTCGACTTTTTTACGTCCTGTCCCCCTGCCTTTTCCTTCTCCGTTGGTGTATTGAAGCTAAAGTCCGTCCAGTCCACCCTTTTTACCTCCGACGTCAGAACATTAATCCTATGGCGATTTGACAGGGAGGTTAGCCAAGACGTGTTCTATTTGCAGCCCTCCCCCCTCCCCCCTGTACCACTCGCACCCTCTCCTGCAGGATTTTAGCGTATGAGATCTTGTACGAAGTTTAACGATCTTTGTTTGCGGAGGCGTTTTGTAGAGAACGCGTGTCTACGGTGCTTTCCCTTCGTTTCTGCTTCTTCCTCTCAGCTGGAGGTATTTTGTTCTTGTCCCGCTTCTTCCTGCTTATCCCTTTCCTTGTTCCTAACGACCGCCGCGGTCGCTATCAAGCCATTTTGCAACAGGGAGCAGAGTCTCGAACCCTATTTTTTTTTTTTTTTTTGTTATTCCGTCACTCTAGCCCCAGCACCCCCCCCCCTCTCTGGCTCACGGCCATCTCTCTTCATTGATATCACGTATGAGGGCTATATAATCGCGAACGATCTCCGGCAGACCGATGAAATTTCGGATTTCACTTTTTGTCCTTCCCCCTTCTTTCCATCTAGAGGTTTTTGGGGCAGGATCCTCCTCATCTGCTCCAAGCATTCTCCCTGATAACCAGACGAGTCTTGCGGGTCGCTTGCTGTTGCGTTCTTGGAACAGACCGTTTTGATGAGAGTCTCTGACCTTCTTTTATGGCAACCTCTCAGCCCAGTACCTCAGGCTTTTTACCTTCCTCTTGCCTCCGGCGGTCCTAGGGAGCCAAGCTAAAACCCCCATATTTCATCTTCCCAGCTTGGACTGTGTACTTTGAATCATGCCTCCTGTGCCCCCCCTCCCTCTTTTTTTCCAGACTGTCCTCTGCTGACGCAGGGGCCCACTTTTCTTTACCGCTGGGCCCTTCCTGGCCAATCAACCGGCCACCCACTGGCAGTACATTCCGGAATTTCCGCTATTTCCACCACATACACAGCCTGCCCCCGTCTGGCCTGGATTATAAGGGGGTTTTTTTCCTCGCTCTTTCTTTGTTTTCCCCTGCCGGGTCCGCTTCTTCCCCCACCCACCGTCCTATTTTTTTTCTTCCAGCGTGTTTTACGATTTGTTTCTTGTAGGATCACGTTACCCTAGCCGTAGATGTGCGCTGTTCTTGTCGTCCCCGTCCCTTTAGCCCTTCATGACGGTCGTGTGAGACCCCCCCCCCCCCCCATACCCCAAACCCCCTCCGAAGAGAACAGACGCTTTCCTGTCATGCGATGTTTCTTGCCAACCCCCCTCTCTAGCCACTTTCGTTCCCCTCTGCTGTTGCCTCCCAAAGTCACACCGGTACGCATCCATTTTAAATTTTTTTCGTGCCCCCCCCTCCGGTGACCCTTTGTCAATACCACCGTTTTTGAAGCTTTTTCGCCCAGCCTCTCTTCCGCTCCCCCCAGCGTCTCTCTCTAGCCCAAACGTAACCTCCTTCAACTCAGAGTCTGTATGATCCCGTATCACGAAAATCGTCTTCTTTTAAACCATCTCCAAATAAACGGTGACCCCTTCTGTTCCTCATAATGGTTGTTGTTTCGAGTTATATTCCCCTTTTCTTTCTTTCGGATGGATGGTTTTTTATCCCTACTCTTTCCCTTTCTCACGGGCTCCTTTTTCGTGTCCGTGGTCGGTACCCCCTTTGAAGATTCGGTGCGACTTCTTTTTTATCTGCATTATCTTTCTTTCAGCTTTCAAAGGTTGTAGGTCCCTGTGTTCGGCCGCAAACCGTTTTCACCTCAGGGGGCTCTCGGTATTTCCCTTTTTTTGGTTTGTTAGCAACCGCCGCTTTTGAACGAAAGTGGCGCTTCTCGGTTGTTTGGGATAGCTTTGTTCCTCTCTCCCATAATGAATGAGATTCTTGATGCGTTTTTTGTTGGATTTTTTTTTTGGGGGTTTTTGTGTTTTTTTTTTTTTTTCCCCTCCCCCCCGCCGTTTCTTTGAGACCTGGTCCGTGCCTCCATCAATTTCCCACAACGTCCTTTGATTTTGCTACGAAGCCCCCGGTTCCGGCACGTTCCATAAGTCTGATCCGTCTTTTCCTTGCCTTCCTTTCCCTGTCCGTTCCCCCTGAAGCTACCTTGATGCACACACCCTGCCGAACAACACAACCCTCACACGGCAGGCTGTCTGTTAGTTTTGTTGTCGGTGACCGTGTCTTTTACTTCCCAAAGTGTGGTCCTTTTTTCGTGCCTGATGTTGCCCCTGCTGCTTCACATTGGCCCCTTAGTACCTTCTTCACCCCCGTTGACCATGATTTTTTTTCCCTGATCCCCGATTACTTACACAGCCAGTTAATCTTGTTGCCCTCTTGACTCTAATTTTGTTCGCTCTTTATGTATGATGCCGTGCCAGATGATTGACACTCTTCCGGTCGCTTTTCCCTCGGTGCCCAAGACCCGCCGTACTTTCCTCCCCTCACCCTGAGAACGGGCTTTTGGCTTCATCTACAATTTCCCCGGCTACCCCCCCTTCTTCCTCTTTCTCCAGAGTATAATAGTTTCCGTTAGGACCCCCCCACACCCCTCTGCGCTGCCTTAAATTTGTCCTTCCCACCCCTCCACCCCAATTGGATCGCACATTGATTTACTTATCAGGTCTAGACTAGCTGCCCACGTTACGATAGAAGGTCGCGGTTTTGACGAGCGTTTTATGATCTCTCTGGTCGCGCTCTTTTCACAGAACTTTTGGATTTAGCGTTGAGTGTACGTAAGAAAATGTTTGAACCCAAACCCCTCGTTTTCCTCGAGTTCTTATTTTTCTTCGCCGGTGTTACAGACAAAGCCGACGGTTCGTGTGAGATAGACAATGTCCTCATGTTCCTCATGTCCGTCTTTCCCCCCACAGGTCACTTGCCTCAGATCATGACGAATCCTCTGAAGTGCCCTTAACTTTCTGTTGCGTTAGTACACCTCGACCTCGAACCTCGTTTTGACAATCTTCTAAGATACGCCCCCCCATTCGCGGATGTGCGTTTTAACTAACTTTGTCTCCTTCCCCCCCCCCCCCCCACCCAACCCCCCCCAACCCCTTTGACATGCGGTTTGCGCTTCCTATAGCGAATAGGAGTGCCTTCTTTCTTCTTTATATTTCCTCTGTTCCGGTTTTTCCCCTTCCTCCTTGCGCTGCAGACCCAAGCCTCTTTGAATCTGCTTCCCCACCCCCTGCTCCCGATTGGATTCGGAGTCGTTCCCGCTTTTCTCCCGGTCCCACCTGAGGTTTGCCGTTCCTCAAGTTTTTAATATTTGTCGCACTCGTAAGTGTGTGGGAATCGTTTCCCCCAGCTCCCCCACTCCTCGGCCCCCCGCCCGACGACGGCAATTAGCCTAATCCGAGCATGGATAACTTCTATACTTCCCTTCCGCAGCTAAGTTTTTTTCAGCGCCTGCCTAGTTCTTTGCGCTTGCAAACCCCTGTTCTCCCCTTTCTTCCCCCCTTCCTGGACCCCACTTCACTTTCCTTCCGCTGTGGGCCAAGCCTTTTGTCTACGCCAAGAGATGAAGTTATTCCTTTTAAGGTTTTTATTAACTTCCCGCTCCGACGTCGCTTGTATCTTTCTCGGTCACCGTGTAGCTCTTGGCCGCAGCGCCTTAGACTACGGTCTTTAGCTTATTTCGTGGTCCTCCCTCTCTTCTCTGGCTAAACCAAGCCCCCAAATACCCTTTCTTCCCCCCCCCATATTAGAATTGGGTCACCGCCCCCTCACGCCGAGGCTCCTTCTTTCTGGGCTTTCTTCCCTCGCGCTTCCCCCTTAATGCTTGGAGTGGGTATTGGTTACCCCTTCCCTTCGTCGACACTTCATACGAGATTGAAGTTCTATACTTTTAATACTATATGTTTTTGTTGATGGAGATTCTTTCCTTTTTCCTGATCTTTTCCGAATGCCTTTTCTTCATCATTCCCTCCCAAGCACTCGCGGGGTCTTTTTGTGTTTCTTCCGCCCCGAAATGAAAGACGCTCTCTCACGCATTTCGTAGTTTTTCTTTTCCCTCCACCAATTTTCCCCGATTCTTCCCACCTCCCTGGTTAGTTTCCGTCGGCACTTATCTTTTGGCTTCGTGCGGTCCTCACGACTTAAGCGGTCGCGCGGTGACCTGACTCTCTGATTTTCTGTCTCTTTTTAAGATCCGATCAGAGGGAAGTCGGCTTCACTGAATTTATGCCTCCTCTTCTGCTCCGTCTTTTCCCTTGCTCAAAGCGGATGTCCGACAGCGTTTTCTTCCGTCCTTCGACGATGTGTGCAATTTAATGGTAACCCTTTTTTGCCGCGTTCACTCCCTCTTCAGCGATGACTTCGATGCGGCCCCTTATTTGATACCTCCCCTTCAGGGCGTGGAACCCCAGGTCTTGGAAGTCTCGTCTTCTTTTTTTTATTTCGTTGGCGAGTGGCGACGATTCCCCCCTCCTCTTTGCTTCCTTTGCTCGTCCGACCTTTTTTGACGTTGACTTCGGACCACCTCCTTCTTCTACTGGACACGCCCGACCCAGGTTCGACTGTTTAAAGTAAGACCCCTTCCTTATTTCTGCCCCCCCTTCGTGGGTGTCGGACGCTCAAGTTGCTATAAACCGGACCCCGACCATAGCAAGTTTTCCCATGGCGCATATGATTTTTCTTATCACCGTTTCCCGTTCGCCCTCGATGTTCTATTTGACTTTTTCCCCCTTTCTTTGAAAAGCTCCCCCCGCAGCGAGGCTGGCGATCTTCTGAATATGGTCCCTCGGCCCCCGCTTGGAGTCCTTCGGCAGTTTACCTCGACAAAGATATGGCGCAGGGTGATGGAAGTCTCTTATCTGCCGTACGTCAGGCATTCTGTATGCATTGGTACCTGTGGCTGATGAGTTTTTTGATGAACTTGGATATACTCCCCCACCCTTTCCCCGACCGCATCGTTCTCAGGCGTAACCGCTCCACCAGTTTGCCCTTTCGCCTCTCGACCGAGTGTTTGGGTGAGGGAGTTCCTTCCCTTTTGCGATGGGCCTGCCCCAACCGATTCTTCCCTTTCCAAACCCTAGATCCGAGAGATCTTTCACACGATCGTAGCCTGAGGCCAGGTTCCTCGTTTCTATCGAATCTCGCGATTCCGAAGAGAAAGTTGCAATTCGATCCGCAACATTTTGATTGACACCTTGACCCTTGACTAAGTCCCCAGGGGTTTTCCGTTTGGCCAGTCAGTTCAAGTGCACTGCTAACTCTCTTTACCTACCCTCCTACGCCGTATTGACAGGTGGTCACTTCCGACGGAAGGTCTCAGGCCGCAACGTTGATCGTTCGTTTTGTAGTCCATGCATGTCTTGTTCATTGGCACCTCTTTGCCGAGATACTGAAGGCTGACCTCATCTTTTGACTGCTTTTCCTCCTTGCCTCACAAGGAACCCTTTTGGTATTTAAGATTATTCCCATCTTCTGGCTTTTTCTTTCCGCCGGGACCGCATCCTGGTAAAGTACCCCGGTGACCACTGTCCAACACCTTTGATCGGCACTCTGGGAAAATCCGGTAAATAAACCGTCCCCCCGCTTCTTTCTCTCACTTTACCGAGCTCCAACTCACAAAGCCTGGTTTGTCTGATGACGGGTTTTTATGGCCATATTGCGGGCCCAATTCCCTTGCCCGCATTCCATTCCAATACGTATGCTGCTGTACCGCGGACCGGTTGCGTAACCCAGCCATCAGAGAAGTTTATGATGTTGTGTGAGGGATGCACTTCCCCCTTCGCTTTTCATTCTTTTTGATTGTGCGGACACCCCCCCATACACAACCACCCGCCCGGCAGATCACCTTTCCCAGTGAATGTGAGCCCCTCTTTTTCAGTTGTTCTCCCCAAAAACTCTCCTCGCAGTGAGGGCCAGAGTGTTAAACCCCTTCCCCACACCTTCCTTAAGCGACTAACCCAATGCTTTTGTCCTATTTTGGCCCTTGTTTCTTCCCGTTAATAACCCCCCTTTTCCCCGATCCTCCAGTTACATAGATGCCTCGCCCACCGCCGTCGCCCCCCTCTTTCTCCCCCGTAACCTCCCAAATGCCCCCGACTTTTGCCTTTTCCTTACTTCCACCGGTTCTCCACGTGTTCCTCGTTTTTATTAAGTCCCATACCTGAGCAAAGAAATGTTTGAATCTTCCTCGTTTTCCGTCCTTTTTTGTTTTTAGAGCTCACCGTTATGTGCTCTTAGGATTGTTGTGACTTCCTTCCCCCCCTCACTTGAACGTTATAACCCCCCCTGTTGATGGAAGAAAGAAGAGTGAGTTTGTGCCTGGGGTTACGTTCTTGATATCTTCCTATTTTTTTGCTCGGAATTCTCTTTCTGGATTTCATCGCTTTCACGTGGTTCTGTACCGGTTGGTCGGGTCGGCCCGTTCAACAAATAGTTACCCCGCTTTCTTATTTTTTGTTTGTTCTCTTCTCAACCGCAAAAGCGGTGGCCGCCGTGGCGCTTCTATGTCGGGTCTCTGTCCTTGTCGTCACCATTTTTTTTTTTTCCCCATAGGGAATGTGCATTCGGGTTTTTGTTTCTGTGTTTGTACGCCCCGCCGTTTATGTCCGCGGAATTGGCCTTTTCCGACACCATCCAGGAATCCTACTCGCTGCTGTAGTGTACCTTTTCCATGGTAAAACCTTGAATGCTGTTATCTTGGATGCTGGCGGTCCTGGCCGTTTCACCCGAAGCTCACGGAGTGCACACCCTTCTAATCCAGCCAGCCCTTCAGATGTTTTGATTTTTCCATCCGGGACCTAGGTTGGCAAATGGCCCCATGGGTTTTGTTTGAGTTTTTTTTTCTGAGGTCCCAGCTTTGCATATCCCTTTGCCCTGAGTAATCTGTCCACTTTTCGTGTCTTTTGTTCCGGCTGGTTCTTTCTAGAATCCCGGTTCTTGGCGCACTGAAGCGACCTGTCCCGCGTAGTACCGTTTAACCGGCACTTACAAGTTTACAAGCCCCATTCAGGTCTCGCTTAATCCTTTTGTCCTACAGCCATTTTTACCGAGACCGCTCCACGGTATCCTGCGCAGCCACTTTGTACCCTTTCCACTACGGGTCCCCCCCCATTATGCCCCAGTCTTTGACGAGTTTCGGGAGGACACCCCACAATTGCACGTCCCGGTCCAAGGTTTTCCTTCCACCGTTCTTCTCGGACATCTCCTTTCGTCTCTCGCGCGCTATAGACCTTGTGCCATTTTTGCATTCGCGCTCGTCG
>Ga0179591_1196220_pt1 | contig 18726 bp, 13 predicted proteins | sample CZOMad2_1_08_16f_FD_182891 | JGI IMG/M metagenome (GOLD analysis project Ga0179591, IMG submission 182891) | Vadose zone soil fungal communities from Angelo Coast Range Reserve, California, USA - CZOMad2_1_08_16fungal (PacBio error correction) | ecosystem: Environmental > Terrestrial > Soil >... | reverse complement strand
CGCCTCCCTGGTGGAGTCTCCCTTTATTCGTCGGGTGATTAGAATCCCTCCCCATCGCTCGACAGTATGGTTTCCAGTTCGGTTCTGCGCGTAATTGGAAGCGGCAATTCTCGCCAGTCTCGCTTGCTCGGCTCCTCCTTTTTGACCTGCTGTGTTATCCCTCTTTTTTTCGTATCGTTTTTTCACCATATCCTGAGCTTTTCAAAACTTCGACTTCATACTCCATTGAAAGTAATGATGACAGTCTACCTTAGTATTGATGGTTTTTTTGATACCAGTCTATCCTTTATGACGGCCCCCCCTCGGACCTTGTAAGATCCACTAACAGACCTAGTAGGAGGGGTTCGTTCCCTGTCTTTGCATAGACGACGTATTCTCGTAATGCCTCCTTCCCCGTTCAGTCTTGTCTGGTCACTCGCGGCCACGCCCTCCCGTCGAGGTTGTAGTCTCGTAGGTCTGAAACTTTTCATCCACGCCTGTAGAGAGGAGGTTGCAGGGTCTGTGTTTCTTCCGTTGTCCTCACGGTGTGCTTGCCTCTGTAGTTTTTTCGTGGCGATGAGCTCCAACATGCCGTGCACTAGTCCAATTTCCCTTTTAAGCTATTCTTGCGCCGCCTCCAGTACGCCGTTCTAATGCTTCCCCTTCTCTGCTCGCTCCTTTCTGAACTCCCCTCTTTCGCGCCACCCAGTTTTTCTCTTTGTCCCTTTCTTGTGTCTACTCAGGTGCCCGGTCGCCTTAGTCAGATCTTGGTTATCTTTCCAATCCACCTTTTTTGAGGCAGCCTGGACGGGGTTGTTCGGCGTACCCCCGTCCTGCTGTAGCATCCCCCTTCCCGAGTATGTCTGTGTGTTTACCGCCAGTTGAGCGCACGTTGCTGATTGAAACCATGTCTACCAGTTCCAGAGCTCGGAACGCCCCTTTATAATGCCTCCTTTGCCGAGTCATTAGGTTGCCGTTTTCGATCTCCCCGGCAGCCTTGGGAGTTCTTTTTTTTCCCCCCCTGCCTCTTAACCTATGAAGGGCTCTCTACCCACTCTTTTTCCGAATGCGAGGTACTCATGGTTTCTGAGATTTCTGAAGATTGAGCAATCCTTTTTTGATTAATTCCTCAGGGAGAACATGAGCTGCGGTAGTAGTTGTGCTGGGATCCAGCTTGTGCGTCCCTAGTCCCAGGGTTTCCGCGGTTTTCTCTTACTCCTCTCCCAGCGTTTCCCTGTCTTAGGTTTATTGTGTTAGATTTTTTCAGGCTTTTTTGGATCAGTAACCTGTGCCGCCGATTAAATCCCCCTCCCCCCTGCTCTAACCGATCCTCTACACGCCTTTCTCCTGCCAGGTTGACGACCAAGTCCTTGCGCTGCGACTTCAAGCGGACACCGCTTTGCCCTTTAAAGATGCGTATGCTCGTACGCGCAGAGTGCCTTCCTGCCCAGTTATTCTTTCTCCGGCTGCCCCCTAGGCGCTCTCTCTTCCAACAGGTCCCCTATACCCCCGAGCCCTATTACTCCCGGTTGATTTTCACGTGTTTGATACGAGTTTTTCTACGTCGAAACCTCTCTCCTGTTTCACTTCATAGCTTTCTCCCTCTACAAATGCGACGGACGGTCTAGTTTGAGTTGTTGGTTGGTGGGAGCCCCACAAGGATTCGGATGGACTAGCGGGTTGCTCGGCGGCCTCGGCCCCCGGCACCCCTGATGTTTTGCCACGTTTCCCCTCTAGAGCGTCAGGTGGCTGTTTTTTTTTTTTTATGAGGAGAGCGGTTGCGTAGTAGTAGGCTGTATTTATTGACCGGTGAGCTCCTCCGGCATTGCCCCCCCCCTTCGCGCCCCCCAGTCCTCCGCCGTACAATCTCGTTTCCCAGCGTTGCACGATTCTTTCCACGCGAGAAACGGCGATTCAGCATGCCTTGCGATAGGGCGTCTTTTCTGAAGGATTTCCTTGCTATTCCTCTGAACTCAGTTCCGGCCAGGCGATGCGTTGGGTAGGGCCATTTTTGTCGGATCTCACAACTACGAACCCCTTTTCGCGCCGTAATTCCCTGAAGTTATAATTCATCATTTTTGGCAGGTGCGAAGTCTTCTTCCATCTGTTTTTCATATAGGACCCCCTCTCGTTCTGTTTTGGTCTTACACGATCTAGGTCTTTATACTCCTTCCGGCTATTTTTTCTTTCCCCCGCGAACCACTAAGACTACCTCTCACTTGCCATCAGGGCTTCCTCGATTTGCACGGTTCTATCTTCTATCCCCGTTTTGCTTTTCGACTCCCCCCCGATTCTTTTAGATTTCCCTTGAAGTTGCCGTTTCCTTCGGCGGTTTTAGCGATTGGTCCCGCGAAGGAGGAGAGGTGTCCTCCTTGGCACTTTAATGTCTCAAATTGCCCGGCCTGTCTTGTGCAACTCTTTTCCCAACCATTAATCCCCGTTCGCACCCTCCCACCTTTCTATGAAGAGAGCCTTTCCTTCGCGAAATCGTCATGACTGAATACGATTACCCCCCTCCCCTCTGGCGGTCCCCACGGTCCGGAAGAATCGGCGGGATTTCCTGATGCGACGGCTGACACTTCCTTACCGCGAGGATCTCACCCCCCAAGCGCGCCCCTTGCATGCTGCTCTCCGTGTCGCCGTCCGCTAGTTTCTCTTTCCGTCTTCCGAGTTTAGGCCATTCCTCTTCCGGCACGCTGCGTAAACGCCCTTGCTCTGTGCTCAGGACATTCTCGCAGATTAAGGAAGCCCTCTCTCTCCCTACCCCTCCTTTTCCCCCTGCGCTATCTGGCGCCACGTGTTTATCAGTTAGTGCCGGACGTCGTCGAGCGCTCGACCAGTTTCTTCGAACGGCGAGACGTTTTGATCGCCCCCCCCACGTCCTTCCCCTAGCTCTCCTTCCGTGCCTAATAGCGTCCGACTTTTAACTTGACCGCTCTGCTTTTGAGTGCGGATTTTTGCAATTTCTCCCTTTATCCTCCACACGTTGTCTTACGTGCTTGTTTGGTTACTTTAATATCCCCTTGCCGAGACTTGAGACTCTTTGGGATCTTGGCGACAGTTTTGAGACCGGAGCTGCGGTCATCGTTTTGCATACGAGCTACTCTATCTGCGGATCAAGTTCCGGGCTCTTTCGGGCGCCTCGGCCAATTTTCCCATGGATCTCGGCGTTCGGTTTTGAGATTTGCGGAGCTTTCCTCTTTTCTCGTCCGGAATTTCCTCCCCAAATTGCTCAGTGAGAACCCAGCGCCCGACGATTCCTGCTTCGATCGTTCCTTGAGTACGGGCGTATTTACCTCAGTGTTCATTGACCGACCCCCGCTGGAGCCCCATCCCCCCGCCACCTTCCGTTTTTTCTCCATGGGAGGACGACCCGAGGTAGTCGAACGGGAAGCTCTTCCGCGCTTAAACATGCGGGACCCTTTTTCGTCGTTTCCCCACCCCCTTTTTTTTTCGTTTAATTGCAAGTCCCTCTTTCCGATTAGGATTGAGCCCCGCGTCTCTCCTCTATCCCCGCAACTGGACTACTTTGCTCCACGTGCGCATGTAGTGTATGGTCTTTCAAGTGCGATACTTAATAAGGGTTTTAACGTCATTGCATTTTTGCAACAAGAGTATCTCCTCCCTATACTTGTTGCTGCCTCCGGTCCGTTGAGTGGTCCTCCTCCTCCCCTTCCAGTCTGAGCAACAACGATACTTGGCCCCAAGAGAAGCTTTCCGAGGCGACCTGCTTTCCTCGGTCGATTCCAATGGCCCTACACTAGCGGATTCAATGGTGGTTCGTCAGATCGGGTAGTCTCTGGCTGCACTCTCGTCCGCTCCCCCTCCTCGCTTCCACCTGCGTCATTAACTCCGCTCGGAGCTGTGACTGAGAAGGTTACGATGGCTTTTTAGTGATCCCCGCGCTTCCACCGTCTCTACTTCCCAGTCCCCACACATCCCTTTCCCTACCCTCCACACAAAGAGACCCTGTTCCTACGCGCTGTTTAGACGTGCCTTGAGAGTTCCTTGCTGCACGATATACCTTACAACCTTCGGCTCTGTTTGGTGTACACCTCCGGTTTCCTAAAAGCGGGCCTTTTGCGTCGTTTTTTGGTCCGTATTTCTCGTTGCTATTCGTTTTTCTCCTTAATACAGCGGACTCGTTTCGGCTTTCTGTTAGGGCCTTATTCTATTTTTTCCAGACTCGAAGACGGTCTACCCGCGTCCCCCTCCCCCCTCCGGCTGGTCTAACCTTTCTATACCTTTTTCAATTTATCCTTTCCTCTGCCCCTTTTCCTGATCCTTGGACACCACGAGTCCCCGCAGCGTGCTTTAGTTCTCATTTTCAAGTAACCCGCGCCGCCTCCCCCGAAAGTTTTCCCCCTGAGCCAGCTGTGAGAGCCCATCGAGCCACTGGGGATACGGCCAAGTGACCTTTCCTGAGTTCGTCTTTCTGCTCTGCAGGATATGCCCCCTACGCTTACTCCACGTTCTAGTTGCACAGCGTGCTTCTCTCGTGGAATCTACCTCCGTCCCCCCCCCCCAATGCAGTATCTTCGCTTCATGCCCTCCCGCCGAAGTACAATTGATTTTCCCAAGCAGGAGAAGCTCGCGGGAGCCTTACACGATTTTCTTCTGAGGAGATGTCCCTCTTGGTCTTCACTCTCGAGGTGCTTCGCCGTTGGTGCCCCCCCCCCCCCCTTGGCTGATGGATTGCTCAGATGCTATCTCTTTTCTTTTGTGAGAGAGATAGCAGCACACGTCAGTTTTTTTCTCCCTGATTTGAAGTTCGCGTCTTTTTTCCATTCTCTTGACCAGCTCCTTAAGCTCGTTTTTTTTCAGCCGTAGCCTTCGCCTTCTTTGCTTTCCGCTCAGGTGTCCTCGGTTTCGCATCCCAGAGATAGTCGTGCCCAGTATTCCTTTGGGGTCGAGGTCGAGGTGCTCCCGACTTCCTTAGCTCTACATATGTGAGCATCGCCGGTGTTTTTCGATAACGTATGGAGTCGTTTTTTCTCTCCTGTGGAGCCCCTCAAAACACTATTTTTTATTCCTTTTCTTGACCGTCCTTGTTTCAGAGCTTCCCTTCGGCCGATGGTCTCTCCCCTCTGCGGCCTTTGGTGACCTTGTTTTTTTGAACTTTCCTCCCCCGTCGGGGTTCTTTTGTTTACCAACCTTCTGCGCAGGCCACCAAGGAATACGTCGAGATTCCAGGAATTGAAGTGCCCGCGACTCCTTATATGGTGATTTAGCGGAGAACGGGTCTTCTTTCGTTTTTTCTGCGTCCCATACGCTTAATTGCCTCACACTCCGACGACTCAGCCCCGTAGTTTGGAGGAATAGACCACGTCGAGCAAGTCCTATGTAGCTGTCAGATTCATCCAGTTCCAGTCCGAGGTTTTGATCCCCTACTCCTCCTACCCTCAATTACGAATCAGTTCAGTCTCCCACTCGCGGCATTAAATGCCTTCTCGTCGCTGGTCGAGCTTTTTTAGGACCCCTCTTTCACGGATTTGTGATTGTTCGTCTTTGTTTTCTCTCTTTTGGTGCAACTTCCGTACACCCTTCTAGAGCAGAAGAGCAGATCTCTGTCCCGGTCCTTCCCCTGTCGGTTGATCCCCATCCCGCGCCTTGAGTTTCTTCATGCGCACCCCTGTCCCCGCTCTCGCCCCCAGTCGAGTGTCCGGCCAGCATGTTCGATTACTCCGGCTGCCAGCCGGTGCTCTCCTTTGTTCCTCCCCCCTTTTCTTCGCATCACCTCTTTGGCAGCCTGGCCTTTTCGATGCGGCACTCGTCACATTTTTTCCTCAAGGCCAGTGTCTCTTTCGTTGTCCAGAGGAGATGATGACGTGAAACCAAACTCCCCCCCTGCAAAGACAGTAGGCACTCCCCCACCTCTCGCCCCGGCGAAAGACTTTCTTTGAGATGTTTCTTTTGTGTGAGTCTCTCGGCGCGCCGTGGCCTTTTTCCCTCCCCCGCCCTAATCTGACGCTCTTGACCCTGCCCCCAAGTAGGTGTGAACGGTTTTGTTGACATAGCTGTGCAGGAACGATGAATCCCGTGCGTCTTAGTGTATCTTCCTCAAGGTCGACATTTTTTGTCTTCGGGTGCGGGCCATACGTACTAGTCCCCGGTGGCAGGGTAAGCGGTAATCTCCCCTCAGAGTAGGACATAGAGCGTTAGTCTTTCTTCGCTGTGTTACTTGCCTTCACCCTCTCTTTTTGATTGAGCTCCTTCATTCCTTCTCTCATCCCGGCTCCCTCACTTGGCCAACCTAGGCCTTTCGCCGGCCAGAGTGACAACTTTTTTGGCTAGAGCCCGCCGATGCCCCCCAATCAGGGCATTCCAGATCGAGTCGCTTTCTGACGAGGCCCGCTTTCGTCTGTGATCCCCGCTGCGTACCCTCTCCCCGCGACAGAACCCGGGATCTTCTGCACCAGCTTGTAGACAGGCTCCCAAAGAAGTCCCGACTACAGGGTGCCTTTCTCCGATTTCGAATCCCCCGAACACCTGAGCTTAGCATGTGAAGTCTTTTTTCCACGAGAATTTACTTCTTCGGTTTCCCATGCGAGGACAGGTCTCCTTCGTTTTAGTTTTGGTCTCTACCACTTTGAGTCGGCGCCGCGTCTCTCGTGAGTCGCTAGGACTAGTAGTCGTCCCCTCCCAGTGCTTGGCGCCAACTTGTCCCGTCTCGCTCTTCATGCGATGCTTTAGTATCGAGCTCCCGTACTCTTGCGTCGTAGGGTATGTCCCTTTAGGCCTGAGCACTTGCCACCTGCTGTCCGTTGCCGCCTTCCGCCTCTGAGTCCGCTGTCACACCACAGCTCGTGACAGCCTCGTACACGGCGTGAGCATGAATTTTTCGCTGTTTTAGAGCCTAGACTGATTTTAATCCTCTAGGCCTCTTCCGGACTTTTCAGGCCCGCCGCCCCCCCGATGCCCTCCGCGCGGGTCTCTCCCGGTGAAACTAGACACACTTCGCAGCCCCCCCTCCCTGTCTATAATTAATCATCAGCCTGGTTGGGCTGGCGTCCCAACCTCCTGATGGGTCTATGTTTGTCTCTTGTCCAGATAGGAAGGCATTGGTCTTCCCACGATCTACGCCGCTCGGTCGTCCCATCTTATCTGAACTGAGACGTACCTCCCTCCCCCCTTGGGATGCATTCGCTCGGAAAGCACAATGATTTATTCCCATTTTCCTCCTCCTCCCTTTGTTGTTTCTGATTCCGATAAACCCGCTTCCTCGCGGATCTTCTCCTCTGCCCCCTTCCATCGGGCGGCGTGTTCGCGTTCTCGGGCGCGCGGAGGTTTCTTCTTTCGAGCCAAACCTGCAAACCCTTCTATAGTTTCTCCCCACCCCGTGCAGGTTTCCCCCAAGCTTGTCCCACCTCCTCCTATTCCTCAACTGCCCAACCTGATGATTGATACATTCTTCTCAGTAAGGCGCGTGAATTTTCTAGGTTTTTTGGTTCCCTCCTTTACACGCGTCCCCTCGCCTAATCGGCCGCGTGCCTGACGGGCGGGGATGCCTTTTCCCAGTCCTTCACTTCAGCGAGTTGATTGCTCCAATGCGCCCTGCCCTTTGTTTCTACGTGTTTCCCGCTCTCGTGCCGTCTACTAGTCGACTGGGGCTCAAGCTCCTTCTATTTCCTTGGTTTCCAATTTTAGCGCCGCAGTTTGATTTTCTGCCTCCCATTCCACGCGCGTATCCGCTAAATAGCGTTCCCTTACAAAGCTCATATTATCGAGTAGAGCGCTTTTCAGTGTCTCCGTTTTACGTTTTCTTCCGTGGCCCCCCCGAGTCGAGCTCCTAGTCCCCCTGTTCAGAATGTTTTTGATCGACAACCCCCCTCATACGGTTTTTTGTCCCCCGTCCTGCTCAGTGCCGTCCATTTGAGCATGCTCGTGTTCCCCGTTAACTTTGTCGCAGTTTCGCTACGGAAGAACCAGCGTGACAGAACGGATTGGCCGGATAGTGGGGGAGCTGGAGCCCATGTGATTTCGAGCGTTGAGTCCTCTTTTCGTCCGGGATCTGTTCCGCACTCGCCGGAGTTTCCTGGCCTCCCTTTATACGTAATTGGTGGATTCAGGAGGTGCGCGATGGACCCGTTCCCCCCTCCATCCACGGAATGTGGTCGTCCACTTTTTCGGTATTTTTCTGGCACGTTCGTGGCTGCGCTTCCCTCGGTTTAGACCCTCCGGTGCAACCTTGACCCCGTGCCCCCTTGAGCACAAAATTTCCCTATGTTCCCTCCCCCCCCAGTCGCCCCCGCAGCCACGCTCTTCCTCTCTGTTTTCGTATACTTTTCGACCTTGCCCCCCTTGTCCGAGACGAACACGCGCCCTCCCCCCTACTTACGAGCAAGCTTTCAGAAATTGTTTGGTCATTCTTCGACGCACGTTCTGCGCATTTCCAAAGCCGTTAACCATGAGGTTTACTTTGGTTTGGGGAATTCGACCCGCAGATTGCCTTTTCTGCGTGTTGCCAACCTTGCCGCCCCTTTGGTTCGCTTCTCATTCCACCTTCCCAACCCACCCCAACCCCTCCTGCGCTTCTTCGGTGCGCGATTGGTTCTTCCCAAGGTTTGATTGAAAGGGAAGACCCAGTTTTGTTTTCAACGTCAGCAGGTTTTGCTTCACCTTCTGTCCTCACCTGAGCCTTTTTTTCCTTACAATGAAGTTGAGGGCCGCTAACCCTTTTTTTGTAACCCGGTTGGTTTGGTTTTCTCCCACCGAGAGCTGACGAATTAGAAGCGAAGTTGCGTACGACTGGCCGACAAACTGCGATGCACCGTATGTTGGCTGCGTTCGTTCCTAACGCATTTTTTCAACTGCTCCCTCGCGAAGCTCCCTTTTACCCCGGTTTTCCACGTCATCCCTCCGCCCTCTCGGCTGATGATGACATCGAAGGTCTCTTTACCAGGAATTTGTTGAGCTTCCTATCCTAAATACCTTCCCCCCCTCCGCCCCATCACAGTGACGACCCACTTCCCACACAGGTCCCTGATATGATGGCTCATACTTCTTCCCCTCGAGTGAGAAGCATGGCCCCCTCCCTCGGTCCGGTTTTCTTTTCTTTTTCCCTGCGTTTGTGGAAGAATTTTTTCCAGGGATAAGGGCGTCTTTAGTTTGAAGCCTCGGTCCATGCGAGAAGGAGTTGAAGCCCCTTTGCATAACTTCTCGTAGGAGGTGCGTCCAGGGTACTAGTTTTTCCGTTGACGTCTCTCCACCCCCTCCCGTTCTACCCCGAGAACGGCGTGGCTAAGCTACGGTCCCAGTATCGTGGATAGTATGAACTCCTGTTTATAAGTTTACCACGAGAGCTCGCGGTTTTCTTTCACAGACCCCCTTTCCCCCCACGTCCCCCCCGGCCGCCGCTAAGCTCGTGGCTTGAGTCACTTGCCGCCGGCACCTTGGATTTGTTCGCCTGGTGGATACGCCAATTCCTCACGCGGGCCTCTTTGTTTATGACCTCTGACTGCCCTCCCCCCTTTATATAAACGGAGCGCAAACGCTTCTTCGAGTGTTAATATCTTAGAGACCCTTCCAGACCCCCTCCTTCGTCCCCCCCCCCTCCGTGAGCTTTCTTTCGTTGGCCCACATTCTTCTCACTTCCGCAAAGGAGAATGAGCCTCCCCCTATCTCTGAGGAGTGGTTCAAGTGCCCTGATCCCTTCAGTCGTCAGGGCGCGTGCGGAGTGAAAACCAAACCAAGGAGGATTGATGTGGCGATTAGTGCCTACTTCCTCTACGTTTGTTGATCGTCCTCATCCTGCTTTTGGGCCTCTGGTACCATTCGCCTGGCCTGCTCCCTGTTTTAGCGACTGACTGGGTACTTTTCTTCTCATTTAATTTTGATCAGATGGTCCCACCAGCTCCTCGAAGATCGTTGAGGATACTCTCTCTTATGATGGAATTGAGTGAGTCGAGGTTTTCCATTCGCCTTTGGAGAGAACCCCTCTACCGATGATCTTTCCCTGCCCCCTCCCGTTGGTTCTCTTTTTCGGTTATATCCGTTGATGAGCTGACACTTGTTGCTCATTTTTGATCAAGCTTTTCCAGGTTTCTTTATTTCATAAGCCCATTTTCAGAGTCCCTTTGTTTTAGCCCCCTTTCGCATGGCTAGTACATGTTGCCGAGGCAGACAATTTGTCCTCCCAAGGAAGATTTATACGTAGGACTAGTGTTTTTTTTTCCGAAATACTTCTGCGGAAGTTGTCAAAAGTATCCCTGAGTTCTGCCCCAGAGTAAGCACCCTTTTTAATCCGTCCTTGAAGTGCCCTACTCTCCACAGCCCTTTCTTTTCCTCTGGTATCAAGGTTTTTAGAGGTACCTGCGGACACATCTTGTTGACCCAATCCCCTATCATTAGACCGAAGAACTTTGCCTTCGGTCATTCCGACAAGTCTCGCTCGATACTAATGTGAGTACAGTGCCTGAAGTCCCCTCTTTCGCGTTGGTTCACGACGTCTCAAGTCAACGACCTTTTCGCTCCCTCCGTGTAGATCTCTGCTGGGCACCCGTTCCTCCAAGTCTCTTATGATTTCTCGCGTAGCCGAGTTTCCTCCTTTCTCCAAAGGAGGGCTGGAGGCTTTGAATTTCCGTTACCCTCTTAGCCATGCGTTGGCTTTCTAGCCTGGAGAGGGTCCGATTTGTTCCTTGTCTTGTGACGAATGGAAGACGGAGATTTGCGCTTGAGACATTGGCGACACTTCGGCTAAAATCCCCTTCTCCCCATGTCGCGAGAGGCAGTTTTTTTCTTCCCGTTGCTTCTTCTTGAATCGCACATTTATTTTGGGAGTGCCCCCCCCGTTGGTGATCTAAGGAAGGGTCGCTTTGAATCAAACTCTGAGCTGTTTTCAGACGAAACCCGGTTCTTTTATTTTTTTTTTTTTGGATCTGAAGGTGTTCTCTCTCTGCTTCCGTTGTCCCATTTCTTTCCCCTTTCAAAGCCATTCCCCATATGCCTCACCCCAGAGCGCTTTCATCATTTTGCAGAGTGAGCTCTAGTTAGTGCTGCTTTTCTTTTGCTCCCGCGGCAACCTGACGGGTTTCCCCCAGTAGGTGCCCGATTGTTTCCTTTCAACGCGCCTAGTGGCGGACTTGCGCATAACCTTTTTTCTTTGCGTTATTAGTTCGACCATAGCATGCTCTGAGGTTTTCGTTGATACACTGTGAGTCTCCCCGGTTTATTCGTTGTTTCCGCTTCGCCCCTAGCGCATCAGGTTTGGCGTCTTGTTTCCTCCTCGCCCAATATTTGAGGTCTAAGTTCCCTTCGTATCAAAGTCTCTTCCCCCCCCTCATAATGACCCACCCGAATCCTAGAATGCCTTTTTTTTTTTGACCCAGTGCGGCTCCTTTTCGGACCGCACCCCTGCGTGAGAAAACGAGAAACTGCCTCCCCTAGTATCGTAGAAGATTTCTTGCAGAGTTTATATCGACTGCGCCGCATTTTTTCCCATTCGGCTCCTTGCCTCGGGTCCCCCTCTGATCCCCCAAGGAACTCCTCCCGTGATGAATCACGTTTCTTGACGAGAGTCTTACTTCCCCCCCTTGACTACGAGGACTTCACGAGGTCCCACGAGTCTTGGCGCTTTTCGGCAACTTGCGCAGGTCACTTTCCTCGTCTCTGAGTGGGGACAAAGAGTTCCAGGCTCCCTAGAGCGCGGTGCGGTCTCTTCACGAAGGAAGTGGAGCAGGATTCCTATCTCTCTAGAGCTGGCCGGATTTTCGCTTCTTAGTCCCCCTCTTAGTTATTTTAGTCGGAGTGATTTTGCTTGTATTTAGCCCCCAGTTCCCATGCCGTCTAGTCTCCGCTTGAAGACGCCACTCGAACTCCCGAGGTAACCCTCTGGCTTCCTCTTTGTTCAGCGCTCAACTCCTGCCCCCATGAGTGCTCTGTCTCTCCTCGATGAAGGTGAATTTTAAGTCGCGTTCTTCACGTCTCCAGTTTCAAGCGGTTTTTTGCGGATCAGGCCCTCAAATATTCCCAACCCGGCTTTACCTGCCTCAGGTTGGTCCTTCCACGTGGGAGGTTTCAATATGGCAGCCGGCATAGTTTTGTTGCAAGATAATGAGGAAGTAAGGTCCCTGAAAATGATTTTCGCGGCTCTTTCCGTCCTCTTTCCTCTTCTCTCAGCGACGGATTATCCCGCTGAGAAGAGGTTCCTCGATCTTTTACTAATAATACTTTGTTGATGCGATCCTCTTTACTTTGTGAGAGACCTCTTCAGTGAACAGTGCTCATGGTGGCGCTTGGCTAGGTCCGCGACTCGGCGGAGTCATTTCTCTAACTCTTTCAGTTCGAAACGTTGCCTGGAGAAGATGGACACAAGACAAAAACCATTTTAGATAGATTTTCTTAAAGGAAAAATGATGGCTTCCCTTTGATAGTAAGGAAGTTACTTTGTATGGATAGTGCCTTATCACACCCATTTAACTGGCCCGCGCATCCCGGAACGCGTTCTTTGCCCGAATGCGTGCATCTGCCTTCGGTCCCACAATTCAACTTCAGGAGCTAGAGCGCCGGTACTTTTTTCACGACGCCGTGCATTCTCGTGACTGTTACTCGGAGTGGCTAAAGCTTGAGTTTATCAGAGTCACCTTCCTCCTACCGTCCGGGGTCTACTCACACCTCTCCCTTCCGTTCCTCTCCGGACACTCGCAGACTCGACAGTACCCCTCTTTTCATCCGCCAGGATACGCTTACGATCCTGATCCGTCGTCGCGAAACTCCCCCGTTCTTTTTGGCCAGAGTTCCCCGATACCTCTCTGACAATGTCCGGATGCCCAGACGCCCGTGGTGGAACCCCCCCCCCGCTCGAGCCCGCTTTATGTGCCGAAGAGATCAATGGCTTTTCCCTACGGTGGACCCGTTTATCGGCGCAGGCTCTGTAACTCTCCTAAGTCACTTATCACCTTCAGTAGGAGTCTGTCGATTGGCTCAACCATGTGCCTCGCCGTTCGTCCGCTTTTTCCTCCGGTTGATATCTCAGTGAGAGAAGGCAGACTTTCCTCCCAGAAACGAGCGGGAATCCCCCCGCTATGTGCGGTATTCGGTTGGTCGTGATTTTCCGTCTTTCGTCAGTTAGCCCTCCTTCTCTGCGAGTTTTTGGGATTTCTCCTTTAGATGATCCCCGGCCGGACAAGTTCAAGAGATCCATCCCTGGCTCTTTTTCTTTCCCCCACCAAATGCGCCCTCGTCTGTTTTGCCTGCTCTTTCTCGTGCCCCAGGTCCCCGACATTCACCCCTGTCCCCTTGGAAGAGACAAACTTGAGCAAGAAACCACCTCCCCCGCTTGTTGCCTTTGATGGTCGCCGAGGACTGATTCCCTCAGTCCCGCACTTTTTTTCTTCTCATCGTTCCCGCCTGCTCGACCCGGGCACTTGCAGTCGGACACTAGTGTAGTGTCCCTCCCTGTATCTGGCGAGGCGTTCGGCCCCCCCGACCTTAAAAGGCTTTTTGGCGGAGATCCACCTCCCACATGATGAAGCTTCTTCTCTGCGACGTGTCTCTCGTTTTTCTTTCGGAACCTTTGGTGGAGAATAAGGGGAACTCAGCGGGCCGCCATCCCAACATGGTCTCCGCCCATACTACTTGCTTTCGCGCACAGCTCTGTTTTCTGTTGAGTTTTTTTTGCCGTTCCTCAGTCCAGGTTCTGCCTTTATGAGATCAGGGGCCCCACGCGAAGCTGTGAACTCCAATTCGGTCGCTCTTCCAATGGCCTCAAAAATATGACTCCCTCTTTGGCTCAGTAGCGCCGGTGTTTTTTCTTCCTGCCAGCGTTCCGCGCCGCGCGGCTGATTCGGCTTGGCCTCAGCTTCATTTCTCCCTTCTTTTTTCTCCGATCTACATTTGCGCAGCGAGCAACGCGAACCCCTTCCCTTCCAGCCCACCCGTTGCCGTAAATCGTCCTCCCACAACTTTCCTGTTTTCTTGACCACGCATAGATCTGTGCCATTCGCTTTCCCCCCAGCCAGCAACGCCTTATTCACACACCCTTGGCGATGTTTTACGGTGGTTTTGTTTCAACCATCCGGTGCTCCCCTTCCTTAACGTGTCTTCAGGTCGTGACTTGGACGTTCCCTCAGAGTATGCGCGAAGTGTCAGGATCTCTTCTACCAGGCTGTCGTCGATCTGTTTTGCAAGGTCTGCGGGAGCTCACGCGCAGTTATTAAAAGCGCGCAAAACGGTTTTTTCAGGCTTTACGTTTAAATAACTGTCCACATCGGATTTTGTCCCTTGCGTAAGGGCCTTCTAAACAGAGTTTTAGTCTCGGATGGAGTTTTCTTGCACGTCACCCATGGGCCGCACGCTAAGCCTCGGACTCCTGATACGGGCACCCTTCTTTTCATCGCGCTTGTCTAAGCCACTTTCAATTCGTTTCTGTTTTTTTATTCCCTCATCCAGAGTGCCCGACGCCTAATTTCCTTCTCACAGGAGAGGAGCAATGAGGCCTTGAACCCATCTATGATTGCCTTCCCCCCCCCACTCGTACGTGCGTGCCTTAGACTAAGCGCCGGCGAAATGGACCCCATTATCGGCGGACGCCCCTTCGACTTGAGTCTTTGGAGCGATCACTTAGAGTCGATGTTACTCATCTTGAGTTGCCGCAGCGGAGGGCCCCCCAACAGTTGGATTTTTTTTGCTAGTGCTATATCTTTTTCCTCCTCCCCTCTGTGGAGAGCGCTAGCCTTCTCCAGCCGGCTGTTGTTTTCCCCCTCAGGCTACTGCCACGGGGGAGGGTCGTCCCATTCCAGTTTCCCGCTCTCGGCTAGTGAGATAAGCCTCTCCTTTTGACTGTGCAGTTTTTCAGGTGGCCCCCTCCCGTCTGCCTGCGCTCCCCGCCTCTTTTTTTGATGGTCTTTTTCGAACGGAGTCACCCTCTCGCCTTACACTCTTCGCCGGTGTTTTTGAGATGTAGTCGGTTACGCTTTGAGAATAAGCCGACCCTCGTCTTTCTCTTCCCCAGCGTTGTTTCCCCATGTGCCGTCCTTTGCTGTCCTCCATTTTCTTCCATCGGCCTTGAGTGGGTGACATTGTTCCTCACTCCCCTCATCTTTTTCCGTTGCCCTTATCCGATCCCACCGGATAACTCTTAAGGACGTAAGGAAAGTTGCCAATTGCCCACCGATGGGCTGCGCGGGTATCGAACGGGATCCCCCCCCTTGTTTCCGAGGCCTTCCTCACCCCCGACCTCATGCTGTAGTTTTGGGCCTTTTTCTGCATACTCCTTCTTGAGCATGAACTCTCTCCCAGTGACTGGCCGTGAGCACCGGTTTCCCCTCCTCAGCCCAACGACATCGCCGGGTCTAGCTCTTTTTTTTCGCATCATGTTGCGATCGTTTTTGAGAGTGCGCTTTTGAGACTCTCGTTTTCGGTGGAGGATTTGTCCTCTCCCTGGAAGAGCGACAATGCGTCCCCCCCTTACCCACGAGCCTCCCAGCTCGAGAGGTTAGCTGCAGTTGCGCTTTTCAGACCGCAGTTTTTTCCTCATTGAGCCCGTCGGCAAAACGTTCCTAACAGTAGTTAGGAGTATTTTTTTCGTCCAGTCGATATAGTGAAGCCCCTTTCTCCCTTTTTTTCCTCTTCTCGGGAATGATTCCCCCCTATTTGTTGTTCCGGACCTTCTTGGTTTCCCATTCATTGCTTTGCGCCGCCCCCTTCCTTGCGGTCTTATCAGTCCGTATCGATGACTTTGAACACCTGATTCTACTTCAACTCTCCCCTGTCTTCAGACAAACATCGCGCACGTCTCTCACGTCGCGATGAGCCCAGGGAAGTTTTTTCCTTGTGCGTTACTAGTTCTTTTGGCCTTCGACCCCCTCAATATTTCGGGTTTTCCAGTCAAAGGGTTCCTCTTCCGGTTTTGCCTGGTTGAACAGAGGACGTTGTCCCGAGCGCATCCCATGTTTGGCTCAGCGTGGAGTCTTTTTCATCGCCTTTTTTTTTTAGGTGCTAAACTCGTTGCTTCAAGGGAGGGTCACTCGGTTCCCCTTACTCTCGAGCAGGCCATCGGTTTGTTGCAGTCGTTTGTCCTGCAGCGCCCCTTAACCCCGTTGAGGCCAGCTTTCCACGTTTTGCCTTTTCTCCCGGTGACTACAAAAACGAGCTGCACCGACTCCTGATTTGGCCTACCCCCCAGTCGGCTCGTCCCCCCCTTGACCCCGCATGCGCCCGCCTGTTGCCCCCCGAAGAGAGGCGCTCTTACGCCTTCCCGGCAGCTCCGGTCCTTTTTTTTTTTTCGATCCTCAACCGTCGCCTCCCTCCCGTGTTCGCAGATGACGAATCCTAGGCCGCCCCAGGGATGAGGCACGTGGAGGCCCCGTTCGTCCTTTTTTCCGCGCAACCCTTGCGTTCCCCCCTTTCTTCAGGGCCCCATGCTTTTTGGCGCGGAACCCTGTCTCAGACAGGTCTGTAGGGTCTTTTTTTGCGAGACCCGGCGTGGTCTCCGTTTGATTTCGTGTCGCTTTTGGTCCTACCCCCGGTGCAAGAACTTTTTGTGGGCTCCCTAGCCCGGCGAGCAGTGATACTCGGAGAGCCCTCCGTCGAGCAGTCTTGGTAGTCTTGATTCGTTCCTTCGCTTGCTTAGCACGTCCACCTGCCGGTCTCCCTTTTTTGGCCCCTCCTTGCGCTTGAGCTGCTCATACTTTAAACAGCGGATCTCGTCCCTCTGCCTCCCTGAAACTGCTTTTGCCCTTCATGATTTTCGGTTTCTTGACGGTGCAGTGCCTGTCCTCTGCTCCCATCGGCCCAGTTCCGGCGATGCCGCCTGTTGTGCGTCTTTCAGTCCCCCTTCCTCACACTTTTTTTTCGTACTGTTCTTCATTTTTTTTTGCTTTTCAGGCAAAGGTCGCTCTAGGAAAGTTGTTGGTCCCCATTGGACATCTGGCCTGCACGTGTGGTATTGACCTATTCCTTTTTGAACGACCGTTTTTCTGAATTCTCGTCCCTTGCGCCGTCGAGAGAACACGAGCCTACGATGCAAGCCGCTAGGGATCCTCCGCTAGGAAGTTTTTATCCTCCTCCCCTCCTTTCTTGCTGATATCCCCCTTCTTCCTTCTATCTCCCCCCCCCCTCTCTTTTTTTATCTGTGTTGCTTTTCGGGCGCGAAGGAGGCCCAGGAAGGATGCTGAGACTTCCCCCCGATGATCGTGCAGTTTACCGTTGATCCCCGAGCTTGCAATGGACCCCATATTACGACTCGTCCGTCGACCCACCCCTGATGATGATCGCTCCCCTACGGCTTCCCCTGTTCTCTGGGTGCGACAATCACAAATTGATGTCCTTCGGAATAGGCCGTTTTTACTTTTAGGCTTTTTCTTTATGCGCCCGGACTACACTTCAGCCGGGCTTTGAGTAGTACGATCGTACCGGCATTGTTTGCTCTCCTTTCTGATGAACCTAGTTGACGATTCCTCTTCGAGGGGACCTTGGCTGCCGGAAAGTTTTCCGCGACCGCAAGGTTTCTTGTCTGATCCCTTAAATGCGACTGACCCAGAAGAGAGCTCTTTCGACGTTGATATACACCCCTTTTTCACTTGCACTTTCGTTTAGTGAGGTTCAGACCCTCGCAAAGATAAGTTCTTCTTCCCTCGGTACCGCTCTGCCCGTATCGGCTCCCCTACGACTTTGATCTCCACCAACCCACTACGATTACAAGTCATGTATCAGGTGCAGATTCCCGCTCGTGACCCGTCCTTCCCAGTTCGGAGAAGGTGTTCATCCGTACGCCGGTTCCCCCTTATATTGACCTTATTTTCTTATCCCGTGTGGACTCTGGCTACAAATGTGAAGAAAGATCTCCTTAGCCAGTACGTTCCTGCTCAGAGAGTTGCCACCCGGACTATGATTCTTTTCTTATACCCGTCCTGCCCCCCCCTCTGGATGATCCCCATTCGTTGGTCGGAGGCCTTTTCCGTATGGACTGGTTAAATGGTTCATGATGTCCGTTTTTTATCTCAGTGGGCGAATTTTCCGTAGGTTCCGGCAAAGTCGACCCTCAACGTGCCCCTCTTCTTTCAAACAAGCTGACCGACGCCCCGCTTTTTTTTGATGGCCCTGCTGAGGCGAGGGTCCCCTTTAGTCAATGGTTTCCTAGCAGAACCGATGGATCCCCCCCCTCCCCAACCCCAACGCCACGAGCATGGCGATGGTCGCCCCCTTCCCTTGCAACCTGGAGTTTCACGGTTCCGTCCTGCATCGAGGCCCCCACTGAGCAAAATTTCGAAAAACTAAGGTATGTTCCCTTTCTCCCCTTTAAGATTTGAAGAGCAACCGCCCGCCCCAGGGACCAGATCCTTTTTTTGCCCTTTGATTCTTTTCGCCTTTCCCGTTCCCGCTGGTTCGTGCCAGTGGGAATGGCCTGTTTGATCATAAGGGGTGCAACCTTCAGCATCTGTGTCAACTGCGGTTTTTTCCCGCATAATAAAGTGGCCCCGCCCACTTCGTGATTTGCGCCTCCACCCGTCCCTTTCTCCTTCCCCACTCCGTCAGGGTGATGACCTGAAGCTTCCTCATTCGAAAGGATGGCAGCAGGGATCTCCCCTGGCCGCGTCTGTTCAGCAACTCTACCCCTGGTTTTTTTTTTTTTTACGGTGTGTGAGAACTTGAGCTAGGAAGCGCCTCCGAGGATCACGGCTCGAGCTTCTGGTAGACCTCTAGTAGTCTCCCGGATTTTACGGAAGTTTCCCTGCGCTGTCCACATGCTCCTCACACATCTTCCCCACCCCGGGAAATGCACATCAGTTATCTTATAGGTGTCGCAGA
>Ga0179591_1364505_pt1 | contig 18727 bp, 23 predicted proteins | sample CZOMad2_1_08_16f_FD_182891 | JGI IMG/M metagenome (GOLD analysis project Ga0179591, IMG submission 182891) | Vadose zone soil fungal communities from Angelo Coast Range Reserve, California, USA - CZOMad2_1_08_16fungal (PacBio error correction) | ecosystem: Environmental > Terrestrial > Soil >... | reverse complement strand
GACGCTCTTCCCCTTCCCGTACACGGCTTCCCTCCCTGCTTGTTTTCTCACATGAACCTTCCTTACAGGGACCTCAAGTAAACCCGCCCCCCTCCAAAGGGGGGTGGCTTGGGAGTTTTCTTCACGACCACCAAATGCCCCCTTTCGGACCCCCTCTCCCCAAATGTAGTACCCCTTCGCTTTGTAGCGCAGCCTTTTTTTCCCCCCTCCCCCCCGTGGCTGGCACCCTGATCCCCTCCCAGTTCGACATGTGAGGCAACCTTTTCCCTCCCGGTTGGTACACAAGCTTTTCTGCAAGAGCCGACCTGTTTCCCCTGACATATCACCCTTTCGTCCCTCCTCCGTAGCGGCTGCACGCCCCTTTATGTAAGGCGGGCAACACCGTCTCCGGCATCTTCCTGCTCTTTGTCTTAACGCTGGAGTTGAGGATTTGCGCTTCTAGCATTTCCGGGATGCCAGACCCTCTCGGACTGCGTGTCCTTTCTTGATTTTTCCCCGTTTCTTGTTATCTCGACCCCATCGATCCCTTCGACGACCCCTCTCCTCCCGAGTAAAACTTTTTGTTCTTGCCCCGCTTTCCAAGAGGTGTCCGAACATATTTTGCCGCCTTCCATAAGTCAAACTTACTTTTCCAAATCTGGTATTTTCTCCTACGGTGACCCCTCGTGGTTGATTACTGCTTTCTACCCTCTCCCGGAGAATGGTCCCCCCTCGGTTTTTTCTCTTCCCCGACTCCGGCGACTCTGTTACGGTTTTTTTGACGTGTAGGGGGTGAGGCTTTTTGAGGACGACCCTTGTAGGCGGAGACTCATGGGCCAAGCCTTTTTTGTTTGATAGCCATCCCTCAACCCCTCAATCTTCGTCTCCCTCCTTCTTTTTTGCTACATCGAGTTGTAGCAGTATCTCCTGGACCTGTTCTTTTTTTTGGTTCTCGGTCCATCGTCTAGAACCTTTTTTTTTCCCCCTCCCTGACTCCTTGCGTCCTTGGTGCCTCGGTGGTCTCTTTTTCTCGAAAGGAAGCCTGGAACCTTTTCCCAGGGTTTTAAACCTGTTTGGTTCCCCCGAAAGGTTTCCCCCTTGCACACCCTTTTCCTTTGCTTAGTTGCTGTATCCTCTGCAGCTCTGAGAAAAAGCCTTCTTGAGGGCCCCTTCACCCGTCGATACCGCATAGAGACTCCTCCTAATCCCGCACGTTCAACCTGTTATTTTTTCATGTGAACTCAAAAGGACCCCTTCCCCCCGGTACAGCTCTTTCCGTTTCGTTCCCCCGGAAAGAACCCTCAAGCTTCCGTCCTTAGTCAGAGTCTCCCCCCGTCTTAACAAAGCCGCTTCTCCCCCGAGTTTTACCCAACTACTCCCGCCCCTTTTTTAGGACTGGTTCAAGCCGATACCTTTCCTTCTAACTCCGTTTTTGACCCTCCCTCCACCTTTGCAAGGTTTTTGAGCGGCGGCGTCCCTTCCCCCTTAACGATTTAGCCCCTGCCCCTCTTTTTTCTTTTTGGACAGATGATATGACCCCCAACCCCTAACTTTATAAAAAGGTAGTCTCCACTCGTCCGTACCCCCTTTTTTTGCGTTCACCTTTCCTTCGTTTCCCCACGTGAGTCCATCGACTGATCAGACGAGCCGTTTGTTTGGTCGAAGCTCCCCTTCCGCTCGGCTTTTCCCACCCCTTAAAAAGCTTCGCTTCCCCAATAGTCCCCACATCGACCGATTCTGCCCCCCCATCCGCTTTCACGAGTGTGCGCCCTGGAAAGGCGCCGTGCCCCTACAAGGGCCTCTTTTGTCTTGCAGAATTTCTTCTCCTTATTTACAGGAGCCCCGTCCTTCATCCACATTTTTCTTCGTTGGCGAAGATTTGCTCGTAGCCACCCGCCCCCTCCCTCTTTCAGTGGCCTCCCTTAGGATTTACTACCCCACCGAATCTTTGCTTTATGGATAAGGGTAGATGTTTTGGATCCCCCCTCCTCATCCCCCGAGATATCTTGTTACATTCTTTGTTTGTTGAGCTTTGTGGTATTATTGGCCCCCGCCTCCCCCTTATAAAATCAAACCACCCTGGATTTTTTCTCTCCCCCCGTTGACTAATGGACGCGTCTCTTTGGATGGTGGCTATTTAGGCGTTAAACCTTTGTTTTTTTTTTCTTAACCGGCTCCGGACGCACCCTCCCCTTTTTCCTCGTAAGCACTTTCCCCTTGACGGTTCGCTCCCCATTATTTCGTGTCTTTTATGAGAATCGTCAGCCCCTTTTGTTTCTAAGAGAAGCTTTTGTAGTCCCCTTTTTACTTTCCTGTACCCGGAAATTTGGTTTCTTTGGTTTGTTCTGCGACTTTTCGCGGCTTCGTGCCAGAGCGAAGAGTTTTTCGTTTTTCGTTATCTCACCTGCTTTTGCGCGTGCATATCATAGTCACACCTTCTATCCTTTTTTCCCTTTTTGCAAGACGCTGAAGAATTGTTTTCCTTCAGCCGATCTTCTTCTGACCGCAGTCCCTTTCTTCGGTCAGTTTTGACGACCTTCCACGTTTTAGTACTTTTTTTCCTTTTCCCTCAGTCACTAATCTTTTTTCCTTTTTTTCCGCGGCTTTCTCCCCTTAACGCGTTGTACTTCCCCGGACCAGGTTATGCTGTCTTTCTTTTTTTTTTGCCCTTTTTTCAGGGTATCCTCCTTCTTCTCGTAACCCGGGTGGATGAGTGCTTTCCCCCCATCCACTCCCCAACCCTCCCTTCGGGAACGTTAGGATTATCGGATCTTTTTTTTTTTTATCTTCCTCAGGAGCCATCCTAGTTCCTTTTATCGATCGGCTCATCTCTATCCTCCCCCCATGCCTGTGAACGGGTTGTCAACGGCCCCCTTGTCAAACCTCGTTATTATGAAATTTAGGGGCATACTTGCCCCTTTCGAGGACTCTTTCCAGAACAGTGATTTGCGGCAGTCAGAACTGAGTCAATGTATCCCCCACCTCTCGTGTTCCTTGTATGTCGTCCCTACTCTCCCCTGTTCTTCAGATCCCCTCCGAGGGATTCCCTTGAAGGATTTTCTTGCAATGGCTACTTTCTCTCTTTCGACACGTCAGGGAGTCTGAAGACAACCCTTCTCTTTCCTCAAAAGAAGGCGCCTCCCTCCGCTCACCTCCGCCGTCGCTCCTTTTCAGTACTTCATCTCCAACCCCTTCTCTCGCCCCTGCCGATGAATGCCGAAACTACCTTCTTGCGGTTTGATCACCGTTTCTTTTTTTCTTTCTTTTTTGTTCCATCTGCTTTCCTTCGGCAAAAAGTCCGTACATAATTTTTTTTCTGCTTCAAGCAACCAAGTTCCTTTGCTCGCCTCTTCCCTCCGCCCGTTTCCCTTGTTAAGGAGCATCTCCCCACCTTGCCTTCAAAATCAGACTCTTTCCAGCAGCCATCCCCTTCATATATGCCTAAAGATGTTCCGTGCCTTTTATGAGCCCCTTCCACTAGCCCCCAGACTCCTGTGCACTCCCGCCTATTCATCGCCGAGAGTGCCTTCTGCCCTTGGGTTTTGCTTCCCCCCCCTTTTTTTATTTTTTTTCAGTCCCTCTTGTCCGTTTTTGTTCCCCCTTTAAGATACGAAGATTTTTTTTTTTTTTTTCTGCTCTGAAAACAGTCCCCAGCCTTTCCACCTTTCCTTTTTCCGAGTGGGTCCTACCTTTTCCTTCTCCAACACAGCCTCTGGGTACTTCACGTCCCCCCCCCAACATTCCCTGCTTTTTTGGGGGGGTGTGTGTTTTTTTTTTCCAGCTCGGGGTACCCTCCTTTTTTTACCTTTTTTATATTACTTTTTCCCATGTTTTTTCGCGGCAGATCCCTCCTTTGTCCCCAGAGGGTGAAGACAGTTTTCGATACATAAATGAATGGCTTGGTCCTTTCTTGATCGCGGCCTTGCTCCTCTCGCAGATTTTCTCTCTAACTTTTCATCTCTGTCCTCTGATCTATATATTGTAATATAATCTTCGGGAGAGATCTCTTCTTCCCTCCGAAGACCAATGATGCGAGGGTCCCCTTCTTTTTGAAAACGAGCCCATTTCTTCCCCCCCTTTTCTTCAGGCCACCCGTTTTTAGCCTTGCACTCCAACGCCACCTTGATTTTCCCCCGGACCTTTTCCACCCCCTCCGAGCGCAAGCAGGTTTTTGTCCTCCTCCAACCGTCTTTCTTCTCTCCGTTCGTTAGTGAACAAATTTTCCCGCATTTTCCCGGTTTTTTCAAGGCTGCTTTTGGCCAACACTCTTACCTTAGTTCAGTGTAGTTTTTCCTTCCGCACGTTTCGTGCGCCCATGCCTCCTCTCCTCCTGGGGACCCGCACAAGGGTATCATCGGAATTCTCCTCCGTCTATACACCCCTTTTCTCTTCGCGCAGGTTGTCAGACTTTCCTCCCCCGGCGGTGATATGTTCATCGTGTACCCTTCCTTTCCCGTCGTAGGTTTGCTTCGAGACCACTCTCCAATCCCTTTTACCGTCTTAGACACTTCAGATCCCTTCCTCCTTGGTGAGGAAACAGGGGGTCTTCCCACACCTCCGCCTCGCCCCTTTCCGACGCGCTTGGAGTCCCCCCCCAACCTTAAAAGAGCCATTGTTCTTTCCTTACTTCTCACCTTTCGCGATGTTTTTGTGAGCCCTTCCATTCCTCTCCCGTCTCTAAAATGGTCCCTCTTTCTGCTCCAACTTCCCCGGCAGAAGGAGCGTTTTCTTCGTGCTGATCCTTTTGTTGCAGACTTTTTAGACCGGCTTCTTTTCCCCTTCTGGTGGCCTGCGGCCTCGTTGAGGTTCCCCTTCAGAAGCAGAACCCTTCTTCCTTACTATCAATCCTTCCTTGCCTTCCTCCGAACTGATTCCCCCTATCTCTTTTGGCTCTAGTTTCTGTTTCCTTCTCTCTCCCTTTTTTCCCTGACTCAGTCCTAGCCTACCCTTCTTTGGGTTTCTTTCTCGTGAGGCTTTCTTTAGGTTGCCCCCTTCAGCTCGCCCCCAGGGTTTTTCCCTGGCGTGCCGAAGGAGTGCCCCCTCCCGCATTCACTTCCTTTTTTTTTATCCCACATCTGAGAAACGCCTCTTTTCTTTTTTCGAGAACTTTTCCCCGGGGCCTATTCCGACAGATACTTCCCCCTCCCCCGGGTCCTCTTTTGTTTGGGGATGCCTTGATCTCTGTGACATAAGGAAAAACTCCCTACTCCCACCCCGGTTATCGGCTCTGACCATTACCCACCTCCCCCCCAAGTCAGGGCATTACTATCAGCCCGGGTTTTCCAAGAGGACTTTTTCTTCCGCGGACCCCCCCCGCATTATACTTCGTTCCAGTCTTTCCGTTTTCCCAACAGTGACCCCCTTTCTGACTTTTTCCTCTGATTTTCCTTCGAGGAGGCGATACTCTTTTCGTTTTCTACCTGCCACCCCCAATAGTCAAGCGGATTTCTGTCTCCAAAACCCGACCCCTACTTCTTTCCCACGGAGCAGCGACCTAGCGGAATCTCCCCGCTAGCCTTTTTCTCCTGAAATCGACATGCTCTCCCCCTCCCTCTTGGCCGGCTTTTTTCCAACCCCCCCAAGTCTGACGGTTTTTTCCCCCGAAAAAGCTTAGCGGGCCTTCATCTCGTCCCCCACTCGACCTCCATCCCTTCCCATATTGCTCCCTTGCGTAACGTTAATCGTGCTCCTCTAAGTCGTTCGCCCCCCCGCAGTGAAAACATTTCAGTTTTTTCCTGTTACAAGGCCCCCCTCTCGCGCCGAGATCGTACGGCTTCCTGCAAAAGCGCTCCTTCTTTTGGGTTGAGGGGCTCTTCCTTCCCCCCCAGTCCTCTTTCTCTCTTTTTCGCCCCTCCTTCTTTTCGTCGATCGCGTTATGTTTGTTTCACCCGCACTTCTATACACATCAAAACAAAAGCTCCTTTTTCCTTTTTGGTGAGTCCGGACTTTCCCTCTCTTCGATGATGGTTTCCTTTTGATTCCATACTCGTGGCTTTTTCAATGTTGTTCCACCGGTTCCTTTCGAACTCGACGAGATTTCATCTTCCTTTCACTATGAAAGTTTTTTCTAGGATTGTCGTTTCGTCCTTTTGATTTAAGGTACCCTCTTTGCAGGTCAGCGCTTGTCGACCGGGGTTGGCCCCCCCTCATTCCTGTACACTTTTGTTTTGGCGGCGGATCTTCTCATTTTTTATGCCACTTTTTAGGAGGTTAGCTGACTACTCCCCCCCCTTCTTTTCGTAGTAGCTTTTTTAGACCGTACGGGTGGTTTTCCTCTTCCCACCCGAGAACCGGATAATTCCCCTTGGCTGAAGTTCCTTTCTCTGTTTCGTATAGCGCAGCGCACTCCCCCTTTTTGCCCCTGCTTTGATTCTGAAGTCCCTCCTCTTAGGTCCCCACGGTTTGTGAAATTGTCCCCCTCTCGTCTTGAAACTTCATTCAAATCCCCTTTCCTCCCTTACTCATGAGTCGGTGGTCCGGCTGCGCCCTCGGCCCCGCAACGTTAGTCCCTCTGCCTTATCTGCTGCGCTTGGCATTGAGCACGTCGCATTCCGCAGAATCCTTCCCCTTTGTTTTTGCCTTTGGCCTTTGATGCACGTTCTTCCCCCCCCCCCACAACAGCCTTTTTGGATCTTTTGGCGTGGCGGGGATCGTCCTCTATTTTTTTCGTCCTCGAAGGCGTTTTTCTTTTTTATCCAGACCCCCTTGGGACTCCTTCAGGTCCTTTTTTCCCCAGGGTAAAACTTTTTCTTGGCCTTTATCTGGTCTCTAACGAGCAGCACCAGATTGATCTCTTGATTCCAAGTCATGGTCCCCCCCCTTTTTCTTGACGTTTGAACTCTTTTTTCTCCCACGCCATGGCAAAAGTTCGGCGTCTACTTCACCCCTCGATTTGAGTTTCCCCCCTCCGTCTGTTGATCGATAATGATTTTCCCTTTTGTCTTGATTCTGTCTCCCCTGCTGGCCCCGTTCCGACCGCCCCCCCAGACTCCGTTAGTCCTCTTTCTGCCCCCCCTCATCCAGCCCGGCCGTCGTTTTTTTCTCTACTCGCCCCGCCCTGCCTCCCTGCGAGTCGTTGCAACCCCCCCTTTTTCTTTTGTATACAGAAAGGAATGTCTCCACATACCTTTGTTCTCACTCGTAGGACCGGCCTCTTTTTCTCTGTAAGGTTTTCCTTGTCGGCACCCACTTTTCCCCGTACTTTGTTTCCGCCCCTTTCCCCCCCTCTTTACAGTGGTGACTCCTCTTCCTCTCTCTGCTCTCGCTAATCCACCTTTTAGCTAGACTTAAACACTTACCCCTGTTTCACGCAGCCCCTTTTTGCGAATATGCCTCTTTCATACCTCCGTGCGGTTCCTGTTTGTCAGACGGAGCGCCTTGGTTCTCCTACCCTACAGCCAGATGGCCGTCTTTTTTTTTTTCCCGGGTTCCCCGGCGACTTCCTTCTGCTACATCGTCGAACGGGCTTCATAAATTCCTCTTGTCCGGTACAGATTTTCTTTTCCCACATCCGCTTTCCCCCCCCTGCATTATCTTTTTTGGCCCTACATTTCGCCCCCCCCCCCCCCTCCTATTTTTTTCCCCTCTTAACAAAAATTCCTTTTTCCCCGTACGGGGTACAGAATTTCACATTTCGTTTGTGCTCCCGTACTCCTTCTTCTCCCTTGACAAAAGATGGACACTTTCTCCCTCCAGGCCTTGCGCATTTTTTTTCAGGGTTTTTTATGCCCTGTGAACAGTCGCACTCCCCTTTTCCTATCTCTTTATCATACTAAGTTTTTTACTGATCGCTATGTTCCCTCTCCCTATCCCAATGATTGAGAGGGCCCGGTCTGGCGCTCCATTCAAACGAGACACCTCTAAACTCTTTTTCAATTTTCACTTACCCCTATTTTCTTTTCGAGGAAATAAAACTCCCCATTGCCCATTCTACCACGTATGGAGAGTCTCTTTTTTTTTGCCCTGGTTTGGTACCCCTTGTCGGACGCGGTTGTCTCGTCTCCATGTTTTCCCCCCATATTAAGCAAAGGGTTGTGGTTTCTCCAAAAGTATGTATCCCCTTCCTTGTAGGCGTCCTTTCCATCCCCCTCTCTTTTTTGGAGTAAGCGGGCCTTTGAGAGTACTCCCATCCTACCGAGCATCCCCGATAGTCCTCACTTTCGAGGCCGGAAACGTTTGCCCTCCGTCCTCTTTTCCTCTGACGGCGGTGTATGGAGGGTCCTCCTCGTGATTTGCTTTTGTGAAGTTAGTTTTTTGCCGTCAGCTTTTTTATATCTCTGCTCAAATCTCGATTAAAGTCACCCGGAGATAACGGCCCCCCCCTGCCTGGGTTCTTTTTTTTCTTTTTGGCCACCCTTACTTTCCCGGCGCTGTTTGCAGACGCAGCCCTCTTTCCCAAACCTTTCCTATTTCCCCCCGCCTGTTTCCCCCAAAGGAAAATCGAGCGGTTTCATCAGGTTTCCTCTTTCAATGGGAACAAGATCTTCTTTTTTTCGCTTCCCCCTGCAACCGCACTTTTACGGAGTTCCGGGTTGGCTTTCCGCAAGGAGTTTTTTGGGAGACCTTATGAGGAAGAAAGGTGTCGCTTTGGTTCTTGAATCTGGGTCACTCTCTGCTCCTACCATTAGCCATCATTATCGATCCCCCCCCTCGGTGACCCCGGGACAGTACAGTTATCCTTTTCCTTTCTTTCTTTTTGTCTCCATTTCGTCCTTCGACATGGTATTTCCCCCCCTCTCCTCCCCTTCCCCCTCTCCTAAAAGGCGACATCCCTTTTTTTTAAGTCTCCTTGAAAGGAAAGTGAAGGGTGCCCCGACCATTTCACCTCCCTCCCAGGGTTTCTTTTCCGGAGTGCCCTTTTTCCGGCCAACAAGACCCCATGTTCAGTCTCGAAGATGAGAAAATACACACGATCCCTTCTTCCCTTGATTTTTTTCGATGGATCAGAGGAAGCTCCCGCCGTTAGCAGCACGATAAGATACCCCCCCCTCTTTTTCTAGCGCAGCTGCACCTTCTTTGCTGTGATCGGAGATCACCTTTCCCAAGCAACTCAGCCACCTTTTTCCGGCCCCCCCCTCAAGCTAAACCCCATTTTTTCAATTTTTTGGGTTGCTTCCTTCCGAGCTCTTTTTTCTTTTGTTATACCCCGCGTCCCGGAGAAGCCCCGACACACTCAGCCAAATTGCTTTTCAAGGTTCTCCGTGAAGTGGCTCATCCGTTTTTTTTCCTCCACTCTGTCCAGAAAGTTTTTTTTTTTTTTTTTTCTGAAACTGACGAAACAATTCGTCCCGCTCTTCCTCTTATCCTGTTGTGGATAGAGCCTATCCACCCAAACCTTCCAAAGGAGGCAGCTCTTCTTCCGATCTTTTTTTTTTTTGGTTAGCCCCATGGAACGCCTTCTCCTTTTAAGGCTGGTTTTCCCCTCCCAACCAAGTTCCCCTCTCAAACACGGTTTCCCCCCCCCCCGCTTACTCTTGCCCCCCCACCCCCCCCCCCCTACCGATTCAGACCCCCGCTATGGCCCCTTTTTTTTAACGTTCACGGGATCCTACTCCTCCCGTGCGAGATTACACATTGAGCACCTCGAGTCTTGTATCCACCCAACATCCGACTCCCCGCCGTCCGGCCTTCCCCGCACCGCGTGCAACACTGGTTGCCCTGTGTAGATGCGGTTGATCCCATCATCAAACTTTCTTTTCCCCCCTCCCTCGATGTTTTTTTCTCTCTCGACGGTGATGGATATTTCTCCCCTATCCCCATCCCCCCAGATGCGGTTGATCGCTTCGTCCCCCGGTCCTCCTGACGCTCCAACGGCGCTGTCTCCTTACCCCCCTCCTTTTTTCCGCATGTCTGATCTTTTTGTGATCCTCCCCCCCGAGCTGGTCTGAGCGAGCCCGCCCGAGAAATTTATCCATATATTTTTTTGCTAATCTTTTTTTCTTAACCAATTTGCAGGCCTCCGCGAAGCTTTCCTCTGCAAACTCTTTCTGGATTTTTTATTTCTTGTCACAGCCGGAAATAGTTGTAATGAGACTTCTTTCTCCCGTGGGCGAACCGCCTCCAAGTTCCTCTTTGTCTTTTCTTTTGTTCACTCTTAGGTTGGTTTGAGTTGCTCTCAATCTTTCTTTTTTAGAGGGGCAAGCCTCCTTCCTTTTTTTCTTTTAGCGTCCCCGAGCCGCCACCCTTTGCCCTCATTTCCTCCCCCGGATGAGCAACCTTTTTTCCCTTTTCACAGCTTGTTAATATTTGGGCTTCTTTTTTCGGGCGTATTTCCGTCGTCTGTACCAACGTTTTCTCCCTTAAGAGTAGCTGAGCTTGGCAGTCCTTCCATCCTCATCCTCTTTTTTTGAAGTTTGCTTTTTCATTTGCTTTCCCCCCCACAGAACGGCCTTCCTCTTCTCTTTTTCCGATAGTTTGGGTTTCTCCCTCTTCTTTTCCTAGAAGGCGTTTTCTCAGAGTTTCCCGAACGACCCTCCCCCCTTTCTCCGTAAGGGCACATCCTTTCGGCCCTTTTTACAACCCTGGGCTGAGTTATTCCTTTTTTCTACTGGACTTCTCGAGTTCAAGCTACCCCTCTCCTCCCTTTCGGACGTTTAGGTAGGATGAGTCTGTTTCCCTAGGAAGCTCCCTAAAAATAAGAGCAAGCCTGTCTCTGACTGTCTGCGCCTTTGCACGGACGTCCAGGTTCTCTCTCCTTTTCTGGTTCTGATTAGGCTATTTGCCCCCCTGGGCAACATGCGTCTCCCCCAAATACCTCCTCCTGTTCCTCAATCGTCGCACAACCAATAACCCCCCTTGGGCGCAATCCGCTTCCCTTCCCTGTCCTTCTTTTTTCAGCCATCTCCCCCCCCCTTGTCTTTGACCATTTCTCGACGGCTCCGAACTCCCCCATCTCCTTTTGTTGCGGTTATCCATCTCCTGACCGGCCAGATTTTTTTTTGATCTTTCCTCCGCGTCGTCGGTCCCGGACTCCCCTTTTCCCTGGTACAATCACACCTTCTTTATTCGCCGGTCGTTCCCTTCCCTTTTGTTTCTCGTTGGTTCGCTTTTTATCCGACTTAAAAAGCTCCCCGCAGTTTCAGCTGCGAACGCATACGCCTTCTTCTCTCTCCTTCCTTTTGGTCCCGCTTTCCCGTGACGCCTCCCCCCTCTTTCGAGACTATCTCATCGCCATTTTTTTTTCTCCCCCCCCGTTTTTTCCCTCAATAAGCGTATCCCCTTTTTCTTTCCTCATCGTCAACGGGCTCTTTCCTATGTACGTTTCCCCCTTGCAGATGAAACCACCAGATCCCTTGCCGGTCATCTTTTCTCGAACGGCCTACCACCCTTTTCCGGCGGGTTGAGTTTTTGCGACTTCCCATCCCGGTTTCCTCCTGGGGGCGCTATGAATTCCCCTTTTCCGCAGATCCCCCTCTTCCCAGATGGAAGACAGCGTGTTTCTCCCCTGCCTGCGATGGGGTTCCTTTTTTTTTCATCCCTTCCCCTCGTCGTTCCTAGTTACATAGCGATCTATATCTTTTTGTTTTTTTTTTCTCCTATGAAATAGACCGTATTCACTGATTCCCTCTCTCGTTGCCGGATGGCTTTTTTCCTGCACCCCTTTCCTCTTCAGGTCGGGACCTTCCCCTCTTCATCTTTTGCAAGGAACCTCCGCGCCCTCCCTCCCTCCCCTCGCCAATGAAACGGCCCATGCGTCTCTTTTAGCGCGACCAGCTCCCCCCCAACCCCGCTTTGACCGCACCCCCTTTTTCCCCTTCGGGCAAACAACTTGCCCGGTTTTACCCCTGGTCAATCTGAAATTTTCTTTCCCCTTTCGTTCTATTCTGTATGGAAGATTTTTCAAGCTGACATTTCTTTAGCGGGAAAAGCCACAGGTTTTTTGAATTTCCCCTCTTTCGAAAACGGCTTTCTTTTTTTTTTTCTTTTTTCCAAACCTTTACTTATGACCCCACTGCGCTTTGCGTTATGTTCCTCCCGGATGCGTGACTTTGGTCTTGATCGTCGTTGATATCTCGGTCCGATTTACCTTTTTTTTTTCCCCTTTCGGGAAAAGCTTTTGTTTCTGGGCGAAACAAATTCGTCCATGTTTTCTCCCCTCTCTCTCGGAGTAACAAACACTTTATCTTTTGTCCTAAGTACACCCGCCGGTTCGTCTGGGTGAGTTCGGCATCATTTTTTCGCTAAATGGTTCCTCTCGGTTCAAGCAAACGACTGCGAGTCCTTGCTCAGAACATTCTTGTGATGCTGGGCTTTTGATTCTTCCTCTTTGGTGCGGCGACTCCTGGTCTTTTTTTTCCGAGAGGCCCTCAGAAGCCCCCATATCCGATTCCATCCCTTCTTTGGTGATTCTGAGTTCGGAAGTCCCGTTCCGAACGTGCTATTAGTTTATTGTCTCTTTTCTCGTCCTCGACATTTTCCAGGACTGTCACTAATTTCATTGGGTCTCTTTATTCTCTACGTACTGGAAAGGCATTATTTTTCCGAAAGGGGCATAAGCCTCAGCAGGGTTATCTTCCGGATGTGCCCTTTTCGGAGCCCCCCCTCTTTCCCCTCCCTTTTTAGGGATAAGCTTGAGACCCCTTTTCCTTCAGAGGAAGAGACGATTCCCCCTTTCTCTCCCCGCCTAGCGCCTTCCGAATCTTTTTCGGGATTTCTCGATCTTTTTCCGGAAAAAAGCAAACATCTTCCTCGATTCGGTCCTTCTTCCCTCAAAACAGGGCAATGCCAATTCCCCCCCCTCTTCCCGCCACGTTTCCTTGCCCTGTCAGTGTCTCTCGGACCAAACCGACTCCCTCTAGGCCTGATTTCATCCCCAGTTTCCACACCGTGAAGTTGTTTCTCCTTTTTTGTCCGTCAGAATCGTCGCGGCGGTTTTACTGCGTCTTCCCCCCAACTCCTGCTTGCAATTTTTTTTTGCGAGGAGATGCACGCGCCCCACCCCCCCGAAGCGTCCACCCACGGATTTCTATTGCCTCCGCAGTCTGTTCTCCCCGTCCGACATGCTTCAGCCGCTTTCTTGAGACCTCCCTCCCCAAACCAAATTTTTATCCGTCTTTTGCAAACCTGTCGCCTGGACTTGCCCCGGTAAACCAAAAACCCTCTTTCCCGACAATATCCGCTCTTTCTTTGAGAATCTTTTCGTAATTTCCATTTGTACTCTTCCCCTGGGAGTTCGCTATCACCCTCCCCCCAAACATGAGCAACATTTGCCCGCCGGGTATTTTCCCTTAACCTTTCCCCCTTCGCGTCTTCTTTCCTTATTCCCTTTTCTCCCACCGCATCTTTTTTTTCAGGGTAGATGCGGTGATCAACTCTCGTCACAGTCCTCTTCCTCCTCCTATTTATGGCTTTCTATTGGTGATGATGCGTGCGATCCCCCCTCTTCTTCCCCCCACCCAAAGAGGCGGTTTTTTCTTTTTTCTTCCAGGGTCCCGCCGGTCTTGCCTCTTTTTTTCTATTTGATCCTGCACCCCAGAATGTTGCCCCCTTTTTGTCACAGTTCCGGAGTTATGGTTATCCTGCCGGCCCTTTTGACGCATGACGGGAGCGATCGGATATTGTCCTTATTTATGTACCGACTTTGTCAGGATTTGACGTTTTTTTAAAAGACTTATCTTGGTGTGGAGGAGAGTCTCCTCGGACTTTTCCCCTCCCTTTTGCATGTTCTGTCTCCCTCCGTCCATCCTCTCCGTTCTTCAAGAAGAAGAGTTCGTTAATAAGGGGGCTCTCCTTCGGTTTGGTTTTTCCCTAGTGTCTCCACTTCCTTGGAGTGGCAAGCCCTGCGTTATTTTCCTTCGCCGCACAGCGCTAACCTTTTTCCCCCGATTCGATTATGCCCTCCGGGAGAGTCCCGTTAACGTTTCCCTTACTTCTCAATAAGTACAAAGCTTTGGCTTTTGTCCACGGCCCCTTCCCCGAGTTGGTAGGAAAACCGGTTGGTGGCGACCGAGTCCTTCCTTTCCTGTTTTTCTCTTCTCTCGAAGAAGGCGTTACGGTTTTCGTGATTTCCCTTCGATAACATCCCAAAAAAGGACCCATTTTTTGTAACGATCGTTTTTGGGCGCTCGGGTTTCGTTTACCGCGCCTCCTTTTCTTTTTCGAAGGCGTTTCTCGGATCTCTCACGACCCGCCCCCCCCTTCCTCCATTCAGGAGCACATCCTCCCTCCCCCCATCGTTAAAAACCTCCGGGACTTTACGATTTTAGATGCGTCCCTTTTCCTTCTCCCGATTGATGGCGGCCGTTTATTAATTTCGTCCAGTTCTTTCCCGAGGAACTTCCTCGTTTTCTGACAATCTTTTCCTTTCGGCTCCTGTAATGTTTTATGACCCCCCCTCCTTCCCCGTCCCGACACCAGAAGGATTGCTTCTTGTTTCTGCTTCCTCTCACAAGCTGGCCCAAGGTCTTCCCCCACAAATTCCAATCCGTCTCCCCCACTGTAATTCCCAAAATAATTCTCCATCCGCCGAACTCCTCCTTCCCTTTGAGTAGGTTTTTCCTCCCTTTACCGCTGTTTTCTTTTTTTTTACCATTTTCGACGCCCCCCTTTCCCCCTGCCGAATACAACAAGCTTTTGCGGTTCTCCCCGTTAAGGTTCCCCTTCTCCCCCTCGTAAGGTGTTGACCGTCGGCACCTTCCCTTCTTTTGTTCGCCCCGGGTCATTTTTTTACCGGTTCCTTTTAGGAAGTTGGTTCGAAGCCGTTTCTCCGATTTGGATCTTTCCTTCTTCGTCCTCCAGAAAGACGCTTGCCTCCGACTCTTTAAAGCATTAACCGCGGCTTTCTTTTCCTGTCTGTCCCTTCCTTTTCAGTACTTTTTCTTTCTAATCGCCGGAGATGCGGCCTCCCTTTTGCTGTTCCTCTTTTCTGGGGCCGGCACATCGTTTTTTGGGTCCTTTTTCAATCTGTGGACCTCTTGTTCTTTTTGCCCTTGTTTTTGAACCACAGCGCTGTGGGCCTCGGCATGATTTTCTCTTTGCAGACAACACGCCTATGCCTGAGTTTTTGAGTTTATTCCGGCTTTTCTCCCAGTCTTTTTCCTTTTTTCATGGGGGAGCATCGAAAGGTGAGTTGCAGGGCGCTCCTTCGCGTTTAATTGAAAACCCTTCTTTTTCGACCCGAGTTGTCTCCCCTGATGCGCTTTTTTTCATGGAAGCGACGGACATCCATAATTGGTTCTTCCCCTGTCCCATAGCGATATATATATATATCTTCCTCCTCCTACCTTTTTGATTTTTTTTATGGTCCTTCTTTTACAGTATACCCCTGTCCCCTGATGCGCGGGCAGGATGGTTTCCATGAAACTCTCCCCCCCTTTAAGGGAGGGATCATTCCTACACGAGTCCCAACCGGTTTTATCTTCTATAAATATCCAATAGAGCCCCTTCCCAGGAAAATGTTTCCCCGTACCTTCTCGAGTAGAGCCGCCCTCACCCCGGGGGGACCTTTGTAGGAAGTTCCGACCCTTCAACTTCAAGGAAAACGGTTGGCCCTTTGTTTTGTTCATGACTTCCCATTCGACATCCCTTCCTGGGACGCCAGTTCCTTTATGTAGCCTTCCCCTTTTCAAGCCTAATTGGCCCCCTTGGAAACTCCCTTCCAGATCCTCATCCTTCGCTGAGAGTAGTACCCTTTTCTTGGTATTCTCTCTTTTTTTCCCCAAAGTTGCGAAGGGTTTTCCTTCCCCAAGCCTCTAGACCATCTCTTTTCTGCGGTAACGTCGTCGTTTTGTAGTCGTTGCTCTCTCCCTTTTACAGGATTCGACCAACTTGGCGATCTTTTACCAGCTTGGTGATTTCACCCCTTCGTACGGTCCGTGGTGACGTTTGCGGAGCGCCCCCCCCCCCCCTCATTTTATTCAACCCCAGAGCAAAATTTTGTCCTTCACGACTTTCTCCCTTTCTCTCCGCGCTGTCGGCCTCCTCACTTCTCTCCCTTTTCCTTCAGCGGTGAGATTCACTGCAAACCCCGTCCTTCTTTGGTACGGGAGGTTCTTTTTCCCACGAGAGGGGGTGAGGTTGGTTGTTTTCTTTGTCCGAAAAAGGTTTTTTTTCCTCCTGGGCCCGCTGAGGTTGAAGAGCCCCCCGCTTCACAGGAGCCATTCTTTGTCGGACTCCTTTTCCCTCCCTCGTCTACAGTTACAGTAGACGCAGAACTTTTTCTTCCTTTTTTTCCCCAAAAGCGTTTCTTTCTCAAGGTGGTGTTCCGACCGGACTCGTCCGACGAAACGTTTCTTTCCCACTCCCTACCCACAAATTTCTCACTCTATCAGTTTACCCGTAGCTCCGCTTTACCCCTCCCCTCCCCCCCATCACCCCAACCATTCCATTCCCACCCACTATACCTCGTTCCTTCCCCTTACCCCTACCCCCTCCTCACACTCCCCATACTCTAAAACTCCCTCCGACCATCCCAGCCACCGCTGCCTCCTACCCCCCAACGATCAACCTTCTCCACACCTTATGACATCTTTCACCACCCCCTTAACCACAACTCCCTCCCCACCTACTCTCACCCCTTTTAATCAAGCCACAAACACCCTCCCTACCCCCTACTGTCCCCTCCCCTCCTCCCTCTATCTCTTATCCGGGTTTTTTCGTACCCCTTTCGGCAGACGACCTTCCTCCCCCCCCTTCCCTTCCACCCTTACTTCCCCTCCACTCTTCCAATCCCGTCCCCCCAGTTTAACCCCCCCCCCGTCCCATCCTCACTTCCCCCCCCCCACTTCACCCACCTCCGTGCCCCACCTTTCCTCATACACTACTCCAACCCACCCCACCGCCCAGAGCCAGTCCTATCCGACCCAGCCCCTGACCGTCTCTTTCACCACTACCCTCTAATGGGCGTCATAGCCCTTCTTTCCCATACCCCCCCCCCCCCCACCTCCTCATTTACCGCTCACCATCTCTCCTACCCCCCCCTATGCCCCCTCTTTCTCCCTATCTGCTCCTCCCCTCCCTACCCTCCACCCCCTATCATACTCCGACTAACCTTAGCTCCCGTCGTATCTCCCCCTTCCCCCCTTCCTTCTACCTACAACCCTACTCATTCCCTACCTCCCACCTGCACACGATACTCCCCTTAACCCCCTCAACATGGTTTCCTCGCTCCCTATCTCCCCGCCACCTCCTCTCCTCGACCGCCGAACTCCTCGCGCACCCCTCAAAACCCCTCCTCCCCTCCACCGACCAACCCCCCACCCCCTTCTCCCCTCCGCCCCACCCCCCCACTTTCTCCTCTCCTCCTCCCCCCCCCAATGCCCCTTTTCCAACTCCACCCTTTTTTCCAACCCTCCTATCACAGTTTCATTTTCACCCTACTTCCGTATCCTCCCTTCCCCACTTACCCCCACTCCCACTCCATTCACCCCCTATAAACTACTTTCCTCCACAATGACTCTAAGCCCACATTTCTACACATCCTATACCCACTTTCATCAACTCATAACTTCACTCCCCCCCCCCCTATCCCGCCTTATCTCACCTTTCCCCTCACCCTCAATGGACAGTCTTTACCCCCCAGACCTCCACAACGCATACACCTACCCTCCAAATCATACACACACCTTTCTTTCCCTTCCACCCTCCCCCCACTCCCCCCAGTCCCCTAGTCCAACCTTCCCACTCCTTCCCTCGTCCTCTCTTTTTCCTAACCCTAACTGTCACACCAACACTCACCTCCCATACCCCCCCCCTCACTCCTCAACCCTACTACCCTTCCTCCCCCCTCCATACCGTTACGCCCCCCAAGACCCACCATCCTTCATATAACTGCCGCATTTCTCACTACCCTACCACAGCAAAAACCTGAACCAACTACCCCCCAACCCCCCATCTGGTGCTTCTTTCTCTTCTCCGTTTTTTTTGTTGGCGAAAGGGCACTCCTTTTTTCGGGTTTTAACAATGGGTGGTTTTTACGGAGGCACTTCCTTTGTTCGGGATAAGAGATGCTTTTTTCTCCCCACCCTTGTCGACACGCTGCTTGGTCTTCCCGCCTTAGAGGCTCTCCCCGCACCTACGCCCTTTCTTTTCTTTTTGGGATCTCTTCATGCAGAAACCTTCAGCCCCCCTGGACGCTTCTCGGTTTTCCCTGAAGAATAAACCCTTTAAAGACCTCAGCATACTCCTTCATCTTCTTCACGGGTTTCTTTGGCCCCGTCGCCGCCGCCACCCACCGAATCCTTTCGGACTCTCCTTTTCGATTTCCCAAAGTGCGTATCTCTCCCCTTTTTTCCCCCCTCCAAATCGAATACGGGCCCTTCCTGAGGCGGCGACACTCTCTTTATAAAGCAATCCCCTTCTGGCCAGCCTTTCTCCCTTGACGATAGATCTCCTCAAACCCACCCCTACCCAAGATTAGCTCCTTACCTCTGAGATAGTTTCGCCATCCTTTGTTAAGCCCCCTCGGGAGTCCCTACCTTTTCCATGCGCTAGCATGTACGGCTCTCTAGAAGCGCCAGAACCCGTTACGGCTCCTTCTCAAAAACGGTAGTCCCTCGAGTACCTCCCCATGTACATTAAAATCGCCTATTTCGCCCCCCCAATATCTTTTCGTATTTAATCCCATTCTCCCAGTAAATGAGGAACTTTTTTTTTCAGAGGTACTCCCTTCCTTCTTTTAAAGCTGTGTACACATTGATCACCAATCGGCAGCTTTCCCCAACGTAGCCACAATAAGAGCCTCTTTCTAGGGGACTCCCCCGCTTCCTCCACTTTTGTGGTTTGATGGATCAGGGTATCATTTGATCCCCTG
>Ga0179591_1256728_pt1 | contig 18730 bp, 23 predicted proteins | sample CZOMad2_1_08_16f_FD_182891 | JGI IMG/M metagenome (GOLD analysis project Ga0179591, IMG submission 182891) | Vadose zone soil fungal communities from Angelo Coast Range Reserve, California, USA - CZOMad2_1_08_16fungal (PacBio error correction) | ecosystem: Environmental > Terrestrial > Soil >... | reverse complement strand
CCTCTCCTACTGTCCTCCACTATGTCCTTTCTCAACGCGGAGCCAAGTTTACCTGGGCAAGATTACCGGTTTACAAGCTTTTCACACCCCCCGTTCATTCCCCCCTGGTTTCTTTTCATTGCGCCTCCCCCCCCGTTTAGCTGAGGCCGTGTGACCGCACGTCGGAGGTGTTGGCTCTTCTGTTCGCCCCCATCGTTCTGCTTAGGTCCCTCCCGCTCCAACGAAACAACCGAAGCCTTTTTCTCTTCTAATCCCCCACCCTTGGTTTTTCCCTCTCTACCGATTGGCCCTTTTCCTTCTCTGAGGACTCTTCAGGACGCCTTTCCACGGGTTAGACGTTTGCCTGCTCCCCCCTGGGCAAAATCAAGTCCCAGTTTGTTCTTTTAAGTGGTTTTAAACCCTCCCCCTCCCGTCAGAGTTCCCCTCCCCCCCCTCGAGCAGCCGTATCCCGATGCTGGATTCCTCTTTCGTCTTTCTAATCTTTTCAACCGCGCCCGTTGTTTTTAGCTATCCTGTCCATCCCGGGCAGGTCTATTTCCTCTAACTCCCGTTCCACGGCCCTGCCGTTTCCCTCCCCTCCCGTCTGTAAGAGAATCCCCCCCCCTGGCCGAATTGGCAGATAAGGACATCCGTATTTTTTCTTTCCTTCTGCCTCCACCTCTCGCATCTTTTCCAAGCTAATCCCGATCGACGCGTCCTGTCCTCCTTACTCAGCACTAAAAACCCCTCAAGAAGCGGCCGCTGACCTTTCCTTTTTTGGGAGCGGCTCTTCCCCCCGTCCGGTCCTCCGTTTCTTCGCTGAACTTCGACCCATTCTTTTTTTTTTCTTTTTTTTTTACCCCCCCCCCCACGCAGCTCACACCAGCGCATTTAAGTTTGCTCTTTCCCCTCCTTGAAAACTAGTCCCGCCGTGTTATGCCAAGCCTTGCCCCTTTCCCACGAAGTTTTTTTTTCCACCCCGTCATCATACTCCAAGAGAGCTTCTGGCCATCCTCCCCCCTTCCCATGCGCCTTCTCTCTTCCTCTAGTTGTCTCCTGAGAATGAGACATTTCAGTCTTCCCCCTCTACTTGCCTCGTCAGCCATGTGGCACTCGTGCCCCCTGCGCTTTTTGATCTCTCCGGCCCATGCGTTCTTTCCTGCCGGCAGTTTGGCTGAAGCCCGCAACACTTCGCTCCTTTTCTCCCCAACTGTTCCCCGTGTTCTTTCCCGAGGTTTATCTGTAGAAGATGTACTTTCCCCCCATTCGGAGTCAATCCTTTTTCCTCTCTCGCCCCCCCTGTTCTCTATTCTCTCCCCTTGAAGGATCCCTTTTCCTTTGGCTTCCCTGAAGGGTGCAGTTCTTTAGAATGTTCAAACCCCTGAGCCGATTCTCTCCGAACGTTTCAAATCTTTGCTCCTTCCTTCGTTCTCCTTCACTAAACCGTTCCCCCATGACTTCTTGTAGAATTCAAATCTCTTCCCCTTTTCCAAACCCCCTTCTCGCTGCACATCCCTTGGTTCGCGCGATCCCTTTTCTCATTTCCTTTTTTTCCCCAAGTCGCTCCACCCACCACGGTTGAGGTGGGATGTTTTCAAAGTCCCTTTCTTTCCCTATTGACTGGTGGATGAAGGTTCTCTTTGTTTCATCAAAAAGGGGGGTAAATCTCACTTTCTTCCCTCTCGTTCTTCTCGGTCTCAATTGTCTACAAGTGACGTCTTTCAGCCCCCACACTTTCCCAAGTCTCGACCAAGCTTCGAGAATTGGTTCTTTCCTTTACGCCCTTGCCTTCCATGTTTTGAAACTGCAAGCGACGCATTTGTGCGCCCCCCCTCCCTCAATTTCTATTCTCAAGGGGTATGACTCTCGGCGTAAATGTGCATCTTTAAAGTTCAGTTCAAGAAGTGTGTCACATCCTTCCTTTTGTCTTCTTTCAGCCCTGTCTTTTCCATGCCCAGTTTTTCGCGATAACCGTCGATTCTCCCGAGAAGATCTTTTTCCCCAACGAGCTTCCTCCCCTCGTCCTCCTTTTGGATGTAGAACCTAAATGGAATTATCGGAAAGACTTCCTTCCCGTTCGTATGCTTTCTTTCCTGATTTAAAGATCCTTTTTACTTCCTTCTGGAGAAGTTGGCCTATTATTTTTCTTTATTTTTAGCGTCTCTCCCCCCAACTACTACGTATGTTCCCTGTCGAGAGCCCCTTACTCTTCCGATGGCTTGCTTTTCCCTAGTTCCCTTCCTCCTGCTGGTCAGAGATGTCTTTTTGAGGGGAAGGGTGAGTTTAAGCGGATTTCATTTCCTTTTCTTCTCTATTCTTTGGGAGTGATAATAAGTCCTCATGATTTCTTTTTCCCCATTGGTGTACTTTTGGGTAACTGAGATTCATCTTCCCATGTTGAGGGGGCACGTTTTTTCCCCCCTTTCTCCCCCCCCCCTGTAATAGGAGATTTCGTGATTTAGTCCCTCATCCCCCCGTTGAATGCACCCTTCCTTGACCTCTCGGTTCTTCTCCCCCGGTGTCATTGGAGGGAATATGTCTTCCATTTCCCCTCTCGTTTTCTTTTTCTTTCGTCTTTGTCCCATTGTCTGCCCTCCCCTTGGGGTGGTCCTTGTCTCCGGTCCCCACTGACGCGTGCGGGACAGGACTACGAGTTGTCAATCGGATTCGATCCTCCTGTTTCATTCTCTCTTTCTGCTTTCTCCCTTCTTTCCGAGTGGCTTTTTCACCTGTCCGGCAATGTTGGGGCCGGTATCGTTCTCTTTTTTCGGCTTTTTTCCCCAGTCCCGCTGCATAACAGACTCAGACCTCTCAGTTATTACAAGTGATTCCCCTTTTCCCTTCCTTCCAACTGGTTTCGCCCTCTTGTTGATCCCCGCGGGCGATATTGAAGGGGGGAGGACCCCCCTTTTCCTTCCTTTTTCGTCTTCCCCTCCCCCTCCCCACTCTGGCATCCATTTTTGACTAGACTTTTTCCAAGGGCCTCGGTTGCTCCCGAATTGGTTGAAAAACATGACCGCCCCCCCCCCTTTTTGACTCTTTGTGTTAAAGTCCCCGCCTTTTTTTCTCCTTGAATTCCACTTGCCGAAGCTCCGACATCAATGGACGGCGCTGATGTTTAGGCGTTCAGAAGCTCTTTCATACCACCCCCTTCCCCCCTTCACTCTTTCTTTAGACCCCTTCGTCAATCTTCACTCTTCCCTACTCCTAGAAGTAAACGCGTTACGTCAAGAACTGGCCCTGCAAAAAAATGGATGTCCCTTCCCCTTGCGTCCTTCTCTCTTACCTGTCACAAAGGAGTCCCCTACCTCATCTCTGAGTTTTCCCCCTGTCTTGACCACGAACTTGAAACGAGTCGCCCACCGGTAAGCAGTTTTTTGCCTTCTCCCGTTTCCTTTCACAGCTGCCCAAGGCAGAGAGCTCTCTTTTTTGTTCCCCTTTCGAACTCATCTAGTCTCTTTGCCTTTTCTTCCTCCCCTGCCTACCGCCACGCCTTCGGGCGGAACAAAGACGTGCCCTACTATCCCCTCGGACTGGCCACCCCCCCCTTCTCGCGACTTCTCCGGTGAACACTCTTCTCTTTTTCTTCCCCTGAGATCCTTCCTTTTCACTGCGGCAATCACGCGATGACCCCCCTCACAGCTTCCCCCCTCTCCCCGTCTTTCCTCCTACCCCCGAAGGTGTCAATCGAGTCCCCCAACTATCCCCGCTGCATCCTCCCTATCAGCCCTCGACGAGTTTCCCCAAATCTCCACCACGACATCGGTATTACACCATTTCCGTTTACTCTGCCGCGTTCCACCACTTTTCTCGCTCACAACATTTCGTTGATTTCCCCCTTTTCTCCAACTTGGACTGAGCTCTAGGACCCGGCAGGGAAACAACGACTCCCCCTCCCCCTCCTGAGTTCGTCCCCCCCTCCTTCTACGTGCCCGTGATAATCCCATGTGCTGTACCCAAGTCCTTTCCCCCCCAATGCCTCTCTCCCCATGCAGATAAGGGGAGAAATTCAAACGGACGCGTATGATCCCCCCCCTGTTCGAGAACCCTGACTTTCTCCCCAGGCACCGCTCCCCCTTTTCCCGGATTGTTCTTCGCTGCCATCCCCCTTCTCCCTTCTTCCCCAAGCCTCGGCATAACGGCGCGATGCTCGCACCTTTTTTTCTTCAGCTGGATGCCCTCTCCTTTAGACGCCCCTCGTTGATGCCCTCCTTTCTTTTCCTCCTTTTGGCCTCCCCTCCTGTCCGGCACTTTTTCATCTACTAGGACCCGATGCGCTCTCCAAAGTCATTAATACTTTTCTTCCCTAACCCCTGCTTCCCCCTTTATCCTTGTATCTCTTTCTCCCTCCTCTCCCCCCCACCTGAAGGTCCACGAATCGGCGATGAGGAACCTTCCTACCTTTCGTTCCCCCCAGCCCCCCTTCCTTCCCCTCCCAAGGCCGTAGTCTGAATAGTTTTGCCATGCTGTACTGCGACCCCCCCTGTACTCTTCCTTCCTTTTCAACGCGCGGCGCAGGTAATTCGGAGAGTCCCTTCCGTCCTGTTGTCCTTCTGCCCGGCCGGTTTTATTTGAGAGTACTTCTTCCCCAACTTGTATCATCTTTTTCTTCTCCCGATGGTGCCTTCTTTTACTTTAGCCCGGACCCTCGACACGAGGAGGGACTTAATCCTTGGTCGTACTACCCGATTTTCCCTCCGCTCGACTCCCTGCTTATCCTCCATGCGGCCGTCTTGAACTCTCCTCGTCACGCTTCATCACCCCGTCTAGCCGGGCATTTTGCGCGTTTGCTGTCTATGTACGGACTCTGCCTTCTCCCACGCCCCTTTCCGCCTCGGCTTTGACAAATTTTTTGTGGAGCACGCAGAGGCGTGGATCTCCGCGACGAATATTTTACCCTCCCTACCTCCAATGAGCCTCAGGAGTTTTCCCAGGCTCTTCTCATTTTTCGCCTGATTCCTAGGTCCGTAACCCCCTTGACCTCCTGGGGCGGCGATGAATCTGCAGGGAGGGAGCCTCCCGTTCTCCTATGGCTTCGCTCTCTTTTTTTCCTGCTTTCGACGGTGGGGGACAAACATTTTTACCTTTTCAGCCCGGTTTATCTCCTTCCCCCTCCTCCAACTTACTTTTCCTGGAGCAATGGCTCGTTGCCGCCGCACTGTGCAATTGCCCGTCCTTGGACGCGGAGAATCCACTCACTGATGCCTTTCCTAGGCTTTCGCGCCCCCCCCTTTGCCTTCCTTAGTCTTTTCTTCGTTTGCGTTTTCCCCATGGATTTGTCCCCTTTTTCCCCCGCTTTGCCTTCAGTGCGAGCAGGAAACGGATTTAATGAGATACGGTTGAGTTCTTCTCTCGTCCGTCTCTTGTTTTCTTTCATCGTCTACTCTTCCTACCTGTCCAGCAATGGGTCGTTGTTCCACTTTTTCTGGTGGGGACACCATCCTTCCCCTCCTTGTCCTTGTCTCTCCGGTCTCCTTCTGTCCTCCTCTCATTTTTGTTCTTTTTTCTGGAGTCGGCGCGACAAGACGCGCCAAGTACTGTTTAACAGAAAAGAATTGACTTTTTGCAGGAGGACTTTTTTCTCTCCTTTTTCCCAGAATTTTCGCAGTTGACTTTTCTCTCCCCTCCCAACCCTCAACCCCTTCACCTGTCAAACTTTTTTCCTTCCTTTTTCTGTCCCACGTCTTTGGTCCCCCTTTTTCTCATCCATGGTTACGGTGAAGAGGCAAGAAAGACGTGCAAGGCCAAGTGTGTGAAATCGAGGTACATTGCGCCCGTGCATTTCCCCTCTTTCTTCGTCTTTTCCCCAGTAAGGCCCGCCCTGCGACCACTTTCTTCGTTCCCCTATAGCGCTCCTACCCCCCTCCTTCTTTTTTTTAGGGCGTGGTTTTCCGTTTTGATCCCCCCCCTCCCCCGTCGAAATGCTGAAAATGTAAAGGTGTTTGCCGTCCCTCCCCCTTCAAGCGCTTTCCTCTCCCCTTCCCACATCTGCGGGAGAAGACGTTTTTCCCGCCGCCGTCTCCTACCTTTTCCCTACGCTCTCCGCCCCACCCTTTCGTTTGTATGACGCCTCGGCCGCCGGAGCGGGAAGAGTTGAAACCTTCCTTTCTTTCTTGATTTTTTCCTTTAACAACCCGTAGGCACTTGCTTAGGATTCCCCCTTCGTGCCACCCCCTTTTTTCTTCCCGCATGCCTCCCTCACCTTTTTCCTCAGTAGGCGTCGTTAAAGAGACATCTCCTCGCTGCACTCCTCCTCCTTGATTTCCGTGTTTATCTTTGTGCCCTCATTTCTGGCACTCCTTTCCTCCTGTCCTTTGTAAGCAGGGCGGTAGAGCGGTGATGTTCTGCGTGCTTCCTCCGGTCGAGTCAATCTCCTTCTTCGCAGTGCTGGGTCTCCTTAGCTCCTTCTCACCAGGCCGGCTAAAGAGTGATACGTGGATTTGCAGCCTTCCCTTTTCCTCGGGCCAACTCGTAGTGCCCTTGATGTTTTCCTTCCCGGCGTCTCTCTTTTAACCGGTATATTCAGGCGGCGACGGAGGAAAAAAACGGGTTCAGCGTTGTTACTCCTCGTACTTTGTTTTCCTTTTGGCTTTGGGTGTTCACTCCCCTCTGCAGGTCGCTAGGTCCACCTTGGCCATGATTTGGTCTCCTGTTGTTGATTCGATTCCTGCCTCTATGCAGACTGTGACGGGTTTTTCCCGGAGATTTGCGTGATCCTGTTCAGCCCGCTTTTGTAGTCAAGTCTAGCTCTTTCCCACCCCGCCTTCCGACCCTAGTGGCCCTCCCGGCGCCAGCACGGGGCTCCTAGAGAAGGGTCATTCCCTTCTTTCCCAACCCTTCGCCTTTCTTTTTATAGCCTTTCCGCTGGGAATACCGCCCTTTTTTTCTGCCCACGAGGACCTGGTTGCCCGCTTTTTTTCTAAGTGTTCTTTCCCCCGCGCTTAATTCCTGTTGAATTGGGCTTTCCGGCGTCTAATGTTCTGGGATCATATGGGACTTCGCGCGTTTTGGAATTTTTTTCGGAGATGCCTTTGAGCTCCTCGGCCCTTGCACCTTAGAACAGGAGACCCCCTTCCTTTCTCCCTCTTGGTTTGGCGTCCCCTCCGTTCTTTATTCGTTTCGACATTTTGCCGTCCAGTGGTCGATAGCGAGGGCGCGAATTGTTAGAAGAGGACTCCGATCCTTCCTTCTTTCCCTTCGGTTTCCCCTCGTTTTCCTTCCGGGGGGTCAACCTTTCCAACTGCCCTTTTTCTTCGTTTTTTTCTTGTAGTTTTTTTCGAATGGTTGTCCGGTTTGAGGGAGAAGGGATGGCGCCAGTTTTTTTTTTGAACACTGTTGTTCCTTCAGACCCGCCTAGCTCTGGGTCTCTTCCCTACATTTTGAGGCCTCGGTGTGATCCTGCCTGGTCCGCCGCCTCTCCTCAGAAAGCTCCCCCCTCCGTTGCGGCGGAACGGCAGGTCGGGCCAGAAGCTTTGAGACACCTTTTTTTGCGTGGCCTGCGCCGACGGCGTCGGTGGATTTCTGTTGTCTTCTCCTCCGATAGAATTCGACTTGCAGATTGCCCACTTGTTGCCTTTTTCCCGCTTGTGTGCACGTCACCTTTTTGCCTTTTGTGACTTTTCCCCTTCTACTAACGCTTTCCTATGGCTGTTGGCCCCCGACCCGCGTTTGCAAGGGCGATGGTCAGCTGACCCCACCTTTATGATTATGGCCTGTGTTTTAAAGCGGTTTGTTTTTTTGCCCGCTCCTCCTTTCCTCGGGATTCCCTGGGAACAGTTGCGGCCGTTGTCGGGGCCCTTGTGCGTGGGTCCCGATGATCCGAGTGATTTTTTCCCGGACTAATGTGGTTGTATTTCATCCTTGTGCTCTTGGAAAGGGTGTCCCGATTGAGTCAAAACTTGATAAGGCACAGGTCCTTTTTGCTACTCTTCCTTCATTTTAGTTGTCTCACACATATTCCCGCGTTTATTCATTGTTAAATTTTTTCCCCTTGGCACTCGCCTTTCTCTCCTTCTCCCCGATGGCCCATTCTTGCGGGTCAAGGAGTGGTGGGTATTTTCTCCCCCACGTAAGCTTCTTCGCTTTGTGGGGCTGTCTTCAACCCTCTTTCTCCCTTTGGAGGTTGGATTTCCCTTTTTAATCCCTTCTGTGCTGCCCGGAGATTTCGGTGGTCGCTGGGTGTACGCGGATAACATTGCACGGTTTTCACGGCTCTCCGATACTTCCCCCAACATCACACCCCCCCCCCAATTCCCCGCGCCCTTTATTAGGAAGCCAGTTAGGATGTCTTTCTGCAAATCATTCCCATTTCCCTTGCCCGCTCTTTAATCTGCCTACTTGCCCTTGCCTCACTTCTGGTTTCCGCACGTTTTCACGTTGCTACAAGCTGGCCAAACGGTTTTTTTTCTGATCTGTGTCCCCTCCGGAATCCAAAGATGGGTGACCTTCGCGAATTCACCCTTCCGGAGTTTTCCCGAGACGCCTTTTTCCCCGTCCGGTTGCAGAAACGGCGTCTGCTGGCTATCCTCCCCACCAGAACATCTCGCCGGAATCCGTGTGGCTACTTTTCCCAGCTGGAACCCTCCCCACAGTGACACTCTGTGATCACCGCTTTTTCCCGAGGTGACAAATCCCCCCCCAATGCTTTCCAACCTCATTCCTAATGACTGCTTTTTAAGTTGCGACAACTCCACTCCCCAAGCGCAAGCGGCTCCGTTCCCTTCCTGCCCTTTCCAACATCCCTTTGAGCCACTAACGCCTGCCATAAAAAATAGCGAGAGCCAATGAGGCTTTCTCTAAGCCGCACCTTCTTTTCCGAGTAGCTCTCGTGAAACAGGTCGCATGGATTTGGGGTCTTCCTCTCACCGCCCCGGCTTCGAAACCTTTTTCGCGCAAAGTAATGCCTTATCGGAAGGCCCTTTGACACCTTTTTTTTTTTTTTTTTTTGTTTTGGGGGACACCCCTTCCCTTGGACGCTGCGTCCTGATGCGGCCAGGATGTCGAAAGCCCTCATTTCAGTGGCGCGGCGGAGGTTTTCCCGCTCGTATCGAGACCTCTGACCGTTAGAGACCGTGCAAATTTTTTTCATCGGCACCCTTTGAAATTTATGTTCTCGGACTTCGTCGCGCCTTTTTACACTTCATTTCACATTCTCTTACTCTCTCGGCTCCGGAGCCCGAGCTTCGGAGAGCAGCCGGGAGATGCGTCACTCCCTTGTTAGGGCATCCTTGGCCTCCGCACCCCCTGATTCCTTAGCCACGCGTTTCTACGTCCGGCCCCCAAGTTTTGTTCTTTTTATGACATTCTAATCTTTTGCAAATGGAGTTCAAGCCTCCCGCGTGTATCCTTTTTGAGCCAACCCGGATTTTGAGGGCAAGTTACGCATCACTCTTTTTCTTTGCAAGTTTCCTTCAACCTTCCAATGTTGCTGCCACTCCCTCCTGAGGTTTGTGTTTGTTTTTTTTTGGAGACGGTCTTGAACATTTACAGTTAGCTCAACGCGAGTCGACTTGTTCTAAACCTTCCCCCCCAAGCACAAGGTGCATGCCTTTGAAGTATTACATATTGATTGTACGGTTGTCGTACTCTTAGACTGATGCGCCCAGATTCGTCGGAGATACCGATAGCTGGTTTACAGCGGAACCGAAAGCACTGCGCGAGCCACCGGGAACTCTTTTTTTACTCTCTCTGCGCCCGCAGCCGCGCCCAAGATTGATTTTTACTCTCCTCCTTTTTTCCTCAAGTCATGTTACAACTGGAAACTCGGGCCAGAGCACCCGTTTTATTTGAAGTGGGATTTGACCCTGTGAGAGATTTTTTTTTCGCTTTCCTAGGCCCTTCGGTAACAAAAGGATTGGACGGCCTTGAGATCCTTTTTCTTGGCGCAGCCCCCTTTTTCGGATGTGGCTTCCACCTGGCTCTTTTTCCCCCTCGGGCGGTAAGACGGTAACGGAACTTTCTTAAAATGCCCTTGTTTTTTCGTGCCCCCCTTTCCTAGATTGAGGTAGTTGAGGAGCTTGTTGCACAATACGCGTGTTGCTGAATGTCCTTCTTGAGGACTGTCAAACAGCGCGCGCCGTGAGGTTGTTGTTTGAGTTGGAGTTCTTGACCTTTCCCGTTCACATCTTGTGTGTGATCGTGTCGTGGGGTTGTCACTCATGTCTGTTTCCGCCGCAAGTCACCGCCTTCCCCCCACAGGGCTCCCGAGCTTTGATATCAGCGCTCGCTCACTGCAAAGGTCGAAGGATTTTTTTTCGTTCGGGACCCCTCGTTTGCTTCCTTGCTCTGTCGATCGGATCGCTGTGTTCGCTCGTGTGGCGGGTTTCGCAAATCCCCGACGCTGTCGGGCCGCGAGATCTTAAGACTTCTGAGGGGGATGAGGTCACGAGTCTGGAAGGCCCCGTTTTTTCGGTGGATCTTCCTCTCACCTCTTCCTTATTGAGGCCCGCTTAAGCCGCACGGCTTTGAGCGGTTTCCCCCCCCGCGGATCGAACGATCCATAGACTCACTGATGTCAGCGAGCCTGTGTCGAGGTCGTGGCTCCGGCTGCGCTGCCACAAAGTCTTTGGTGCCTAGGACTCTATACCCCAATTAAGTGTTTTGCGCGATCCTCTCCGGCCGTCTTCCTGCTAGTTTTGCAGGCGTTTCCTTGCCCGGCGCGCGCCTGGTTTCCGATTGCAATTTTTCCCGACCCATCTGGTTGCGGAGTCTCTCTACTCTGCCCCGATTGCATCCCCCCGCCTCGTACGTGCCGTTCACGCCTCGCGCCCAGACGCGGAATCGCGCCGCTTATCCCCACCTTGGGCCTAGTTTCACGGCGTTCTCCTTTCCACTCTTTTCCAAAGCGTCGCTCTCCGTCTGAGAGAAAGCTTGCCCTCTTAGGAGGCCTTATCCAGATCTTCTTTAATCCGTTGTCTTTTTTGTCGTCTTTGAGAATTTCCTCCTACTATTTGTCAGTTCTCTCAACTCGGAGCCAAGCGCTTTGGGCAAACGCTTTGAACGGGCTGAACGCGTTGATGTGCACGGACTCGTTTCTCTCATCTTTGCGTCTCCCTTTGGTCGCGGTCGGCTCCTCCGCCCGGAGTTGGTTCAGATGGCCTCGTGGAGAGGGGCTTCCATCACGCCGCACCCCCTAACCCGAGCGTATCGTGGAAAATTTGTATTGCAATTTTCGCCCGAGGCGGAGCGTGAGTCTCTCTTTCCGCCTCCTTATCGGGAGCCGGTGCATAGCGCCCCGGTGAACTCCTTCAGTTTCTTGAGTCCTGTTCTGCCCCATTTAACCGAGCGGATCCACCTGTCCCCAACTCAATTTGATCATCCGCTTTCTGGGTCTATGGCGTTTATCTCCAGGCGGGTTGAACCGCTTGCCGCCTTGGAGCGTCAGAACGGAAGTTTCCTCCGAAGATACAGCCGCGTCCAGGCGCCGTCTTTTGACCCGACGATGAAATCGACCTCACCCCTTGTACATGTAAGATTTAGCGGGACCCTAACTTTTTTCAAAAGCCGCACAATGCTGCGCAGCTGCACACTCTCCGATCGACGAGCCTCAATGACGCTCTCCTGCCTCGCATCCCAAGCCGAAGGATCCCGGCGAGCAGACCTGCTAGTTTGCGTCGAGCGATGTTCAAATGCTCCTTTCGAGCCCCTAGTGGAGTCGCTTGCCCTTTTGCGTTCGAAAAACACATGATTCCCACCCACGACACCACCACCCGCGCAGGTCTTATTGAACGTATACCTAAAAAAGGTTCCCCCTTCCCGGCGCGCGTCAGATTTTGGACCGGAAACACTAGGACATGCAACTCCACACGCGTATTTTCTTGCCCACCTATCCCCCTCAAGACTACAATCTGGGGTACTCTAGGCAATGCGGTCATTTCGCGTCGATTATGTAGGCATTCCGTGCCGTATCCCGAGATTCAGTAGTCATCCCGGTGCCAGCCATCCGAGCACTTAGCCGGTAAAGACAGGCCCAGTTCTTTTACGGTTTTGATGCCCCGACCCACACTCTCTCAGCTTTTTTTCGGACCCCCCACTGCAAGACACGTTTTGGTTGTTTTTCCTAGTTCACCTGCGGCGGCTGATGTACTTCCTCGAAACTAGTTGTCGGAGATGCTGTTTCTCCTATCAGTCGGGAAAGTGACAGGAGCCACTTTGAAGGGGGCTTCGAGTTCCCTTCGTCTTCGAATGGGTTCCTCCATGGTACAGCGCTCGTAAAGTGCCATGGTTTCTGGGCTAGACTTTTTATGCCCCCCGCCTCTCGGATGTCTTTCCCCAAATAGCATGCCCCTTTTCTTGTAACACCTTCGATAGGACCCTAACGTGGTCGCTCTTCAGTTGAGCCCCCTTCCCCCTTTTTAAGACGCCAACACCCCAACCATCGGTTTCTTGAATGTTCAGCCATGAGCTTACGCTTGCGTCGGTGAAGGTGTCTCTTTCCCCAATCCTTGTTATGCCCCCCCTCTTCACCTCCGGCTTCATGGCGGCTTAACGCTCCAGTACACCACCTTGGGGAGCCGCGTTCACGTCGAAACTGCTTTGGATGCAGCATCAGTTGATGGCGGACCCCCGCTTCCCCTGTTTCAGAGTTTTTCATCATGCGTTGGCTCCGTCAATTAGATTCCTCTCCTGTTCTGCCGAGCGTCGTAACCGGCCCTGCGTGAAAGTGTCAACGTCGTATATTCCCCCCGCCTCCCATAAAGTTGCCCGTGCCGACTGCCGCTGACGTTTTTTGACGACCGGTCGTCTGAGATCTCCGAGCCGGGGAACCCCGTCGCCCTGCTTTCCCCCTGGGCTGTCGACGACCCTGGGAATATCCGGAACGATCCTTGCCCTCTCAGGTCCCCCTCTTCTGATGACCAGGATTTACGTGAACTGGCCCATTTGAGGGTTGCACAGTATTTGGCGTTGCCTTTCGAGCCCCCACTCCCCCTCCTCTTCCTTTTCGTCTCCACTCTTAAGTATCCAGCTGCGTTGCTTCATCGTCAGGCCGCCGTGTTTTCCTCGCCGCGCGAGGTTGTGAGAATTTTTTGCGCAATGGATTGTTAGAATGTCCGTCGGCCACGAGCCGTGGTACTTGCTTTCCTTCCAGCAGTCCTTTTTCAGATCGTTGGACCATGAGGTTTTTTACTTCGAGTTAAGTTGTGATAAACCGCATGTCGGGGTTGTTTTCCCCTTAACACTTTCCACCAGTATCTGCTGTCTGTAGGACTCCCCGCCTCCCCTTTTGCCCGGAATTTGCTTATAACAATTTCAGTGAGGTCATATGAGAGTCTTGTCCCCCCCAGAGTTTGCTAGGAGTTTGGCCCACGCTGATCGGCCCTCACCTTTGTGTGCCGTTTTGTATTCTCACGGTTGTCCCCGACACTTTGTACCTTTTGCCTCTTTTGGTCGCTTCCCATCTTCCCTGGCTTTCTGTTCTTTCCTTGCAACCGAGTGGCTTGTCCCTGTTTTTCTTGCTTCCTGGTAAAGTATTTTTTAACCCGTGCTTTCTTCGGTGTGTGTTACCGCAGCTTTCTAAAATCCCATCCCGCATCTCCAGGATATGTTTCACCCCTAAGGTTCCTTTTTGAAAACGGCCTCAATGTACAATCGTTGTGTGAAATGCCCCCGCCCCCTTTCTCATCTTCCCTTTTTCAGACAAGACCTTCCACCACCCAGTTTGAGGACCGCCCCTCACCAACCGCTGTCCACTTCCTCTTTATCTCGATGGAAAGGCGATGGTTGCGTTTTCCTCCACAAATCTGCCCCGGTCTTGCTGCAAGCTTTTTTTTAGCCCTCCTTGCCGTAAGCGGACCCCCCTTCAAACGAGGCCAAGTCCACATCAGGACGGCGCTGCGCTCCCCCCCTCTGTCAGTTTGATCAACTTGGAACTAAATAAGATTTTATCCCCCCTTTCTTTTCCGTTTCGCCTATCGACTTTTACTTCCGGCCCCTCCCGCCCTTCCCCTTCTCGTCCCGAAAACCCTAAAAAGTTTATTCCGCGTCGGCATTGATCTCGGTCACGTTGCCCGAACCTTCTGTCCCACTTCCCGAATATCGGCGTGGTCGAGCCTTCCTCTCCCTGCACCGCGTTTACCGCGAAGTTAGTTTAGTCCTGAAAAAGTTTTTCGTGAACCAGATGCTCACCTTCCTCGGGGCCTTTTTTTGTCGAGCTTTCCAGACGTTTCTTGTCCTTCTCTTCCCCGAACGAAGAACCGGAAATCTCGGGCCGCTTCCCTCCTGCCCCAACTCATCCGCCGCACATTTTCTTGCCTTTTGCGCGCTCTTCCCTGCGTCGTTTTTCCCCGTCGTAGCGGTCTGCGTATGAGGGTCACCTGTATCATCAGAGGCCCTAAACACTAGTCCTCCCTCCCAGCTTTTCGTTTGGTCCTACGACAACGGGGTTTTGTCCAGCGCCCCCGTCTTCTCCTCTTTTCCCTCCCCCCTTCTCCTCACTTGTGAAATACCCCAAGCAAAGAACCTACGTCTTATTTCTTCCCTGATTCCACCCCCCCCACTTGTGGCTGATTCCAATCTTCCACAAATTGGACTCTGATACCAAGGGCTTTCTCTTCTTTCCCTCCCTCCACCTCCTTCTGATACGGCCTAGTGTACCAAATAAGCCACCAAAACCTGGAGTTCCAAGCAAGCGACGTGTTGATATGTGCTGGACCAAGACTTGCCATTTCCTCAGGAGTCCCTGCAATCTCCTTATACCTCACTTCGGCTATCTCCCTATTCTACACCGGATGAAAATTAATTCCGCTGACCGGCCCCCTTCCTTTCAGGAGGGGCGCGCCCCTTAACGTCCTCCCAAGGCGGCCCCCCGTTCCTCCCCTCATCCTGTCGCGTTCACAGCCTCACCGTGCTAGTTGCTACGCGAGCTTTCCCTCCCCCTTTCCCCTCCTTCTGGCCGTAGCAGCCGTTTTAGCCGCCGGCTAGCACGAAGTTGCCCTTTCCTTCCGTTTTGCCTCCCCCCTATCCTCTACCCGGGCCCAAGGCATTCACGTCTTCCTGAAGACCTGCTTCCCTTCTGCCGGGGATTCCGTCATCTTTCCAGATTCCGACTCATTTCCATCTTTCTCCTCCCTGCCTCCTTGTGCCCAAAACGGTGCGAACCAGGATGAACTCGTTTCCCTGTGTTTTCCCACTGGTTAACTAAGTAGCCATTCATCCTTCCCTTGCGGCGGGTAATTGTCTCGGATCCCTTCCCTGCCGCCCCGTTTGGTGTTGGCCTGATATCGCTTTCCGAAGCCAACCCTGAATTTTTCTTTTGTCACTTTTTTTTGCCGAGGCGCTTGAGGCGCACAGCCTCGCGCGAGTAGGTTTTCTCTTTTTTCTTTTCCCCCCCGCCCGCTTTCTTTTCATGACTTTAGAGACGAACCCCATATTCATTTTCGATTTTTTTAGAACTCAATCGACATTCCTCGGCGTTCTTTCTTTTTTGACAAGAGTGCCTCTTCTTATGCCCCCTCCTCTCGACGCCAAGATTTTAGTCTGGTCAATATCGTTTCAAAATTTTTGTAGCACTTTGTGCCAGTATTCCCCCCTCCCCTCTCAGTAAGGTTTTTTCCACCGCTCCTTCCTCCTCTGAATCACGTTTCTCTTTGTGTCAAATTTAGTGACCCTTTTTTTCGATTTATGCCCAGTCCAAAAAAGCACGCCCCCAATATTGGGTGCGGCTGAGTGCATAGGTTTCTTTCGTTTCTCCTTTCTTTTCCTGCTCCTTCTGTACTACTTTTTTTTGTTACCCTCTTCTGCCGAGGGTGAGGATTGGTGGGAAACCTTCCCTTGTTTCGGATAAGTTGACCGGCGTTCCCTCCTTACCCCCCCCTACAATACTTTCGGATAGGTTTTTTTTTGTCTTCCCACTTCCCTCTTTTCTCCTTTCTTGGCTCCCTTGTGTCGCCGCCTTCCCCCAGTGGCGTTCCCCTTTCGCCGTTTTCACGGAAACACTTGTGCCCCTTCTTTTTTGTCTTAACCCATGGATTGCCTACCTGGCCCCTTTCTAGAAGACAACGGCTTCCCCCTTCTTTGGTTTTAGGTTTTTTCCTCGAAATTCCCAACACTTTGTGTCTGATTGCTCAGTATAATACGCTCCGCACGCCCAGTTTGGCTTTCTTTTCCACCACGTGGGATCTTGTCGATTCCGGCTATCTTCTGTTCCTCATCCCGTGGAGATAGCTTTCTTTCTCCCTCCCCTCCCGTACTTTCACTCCTCCCCCCTTGCTCGCGCTTTTTTGAGTGAAGTCTCCCTTTGCTTAGTTGCGAACTTTTCTGAAGTTGTCTGTTCTTCCCAAGCTCCTATGCCCTTCGTTCGATCTCTAGCTTTTTGGTAGCTCCATGGTCGCGAATCGGCCTTTTTTTCCCCCCGCACTTCATTTTTCTTGCCTCCCTACTGGCTCAGGGAGAAAAGTCACCTGCATCTTTGCTTGGTAGAAGCGGCCACCTTTTTTCGAATGCGCAAGTGCGCTTGCACTCACGAGCATGATCGAAAAACTTCGGGAGGGGGTGTTCCTGCCGACTTTTCAGTCGCCCTCCCTTCAACCGGCCTCCTCTTCTTTTCCGCACCTCTTTTTATCAAGCTCCTGTTGACTTGGCTTTAAATATCTCCCCCCTTAGGGCTGTTATTTTTTTCTACCGGGGTCTAGAGCTTTACCGCTTTTCTCGCTTTCTTGATTCGTTCTGTGCCAAAACGTAGAGGCTCCCCGGATGGATTCACGTTCCCCCAGTTTGCTACAATTGTCTTCCTTGATGAGTCACCCGTGTTTTGCCGTCGGTTCGTGCAGTGTCTCCGCGCTGAAGCCATTCGGGCTCTCATCGTGACGATGATCCGTCCCCTCCTTCAAGGCCTGTTTAGTGAAGGGTGGTTTTTCTTCTTGATTCTTGTTTACTCCGATGGCCCTCTGCGGGAGTTGTTTCTCATGTCTCCTCTTTCCCATCTTTCCTGAGCGCCCCCTTGATCTGGTCGTCCGCAACTCGCAGCGGACCTTTTTCCCGGCTTTAGGGCGATCCGAGGGAATTTTTTAGTGGATGTCATCCGGACCGGGAGTTCAACCGGTGTACAGCCATCCCCCCCCTCTTCTCTCGTTCCTTGGGCTTTCATGATTTCGTGCGCCTTAAGGGGTCTTCCTCTTAATGATGGGTCGGGCCCGTTTTTGAGAGCCGGAGAGCAACTTCTTTGCAGGCAGTCTTTCGTGGCATGACCGGTAGTAGGCTCTCTGGAGGAAACGGTGAGGTGGCGCACACCCTTTCTGGATCCCCTCGTGCGCCCCGGGAACAGCCCGGCGTGCTCCTCGGCCACCGTGACCCGCGGCCCCGTGCATCTAACTCTCTCCTGTCGTTGGCATATTTCCCGTTGCTGCGAGTTGTTTCTCCCTGGAGCCTGTGGTGAGGGCCGCGCCGAAACTTTTGAAAATTGGGTGCCGGCATTTTGTTTAGTGCTCAGGAATCGAGCGTGGTGGTGGTCCTTTTTTTCTCGGGATTCTGCAGGGCCGCCCGCTTGCCTGCTTGTTTCTTCGCTCTGCACGGCAAGTCGCCTGGTCCGCACTCCAGGTTCTTGCTGAGGTGTACCCTGTGCCGAGCCTTTAGTTTCGACTTTTTCGCTTTCCTACGCGAAGCTGGAGTCTTGGTCTCTGCGCTTCCAATTTGTTTAAACTCTGTAATACCGCTGTGTGGGTCCCTCTTGAACTCCCTCACCCTAGTTTGTTTAGGCTTTTTTAGTAGCGGATGTGCGCCGCCGTTTTTAGTGATTGCCCACTCGTGTAGTTCATTAACCCCCCGCATGTGTTCGATCAGCCATGTTAGGGTCTATCGGTTAGATGTTTTCGAATCCTCCAGATTGACAGCTAGCCTTTTTCTTTGAACGCGCTTTTTCCCTGTCTCTTTTTCCGGTGAGGGCCTTTTCCTGCCCTTCTGCCGAAGGCGTCTTCGGGTCTTCGGTTTCCTTCTTCCCCTCTTTTGGAACAACCCACAAACGTCCGTCCGCGGCATGGTTCTCTTTGGCCCTTTTCTCCTTCGAATCCTTTTTTCCTTTCGTTTTCCACCTCTCTTTCGCTTTCAGGAACCCACTGAGAGTAGTTCTCATGGGACCTGGATGCTTGGCCTGACTAATCTCCCATTCTAGCGGATTTCTTTTTTCCAGTTTTTCCGTTTTTATTTTTCCCCTTTGGGCATTGACTTGTTCCGTTGGCGTTTTCCCCTCTTTTTTTGTGCGACTTTTTAAGGGGGTTGATACTAAGGAGTGTTCCCTTTTCGTCTCGTGTTAATATTTTTTTCTTTCAAACCTTTTCCTCCGGTCTGCTGCGGTCCCCTTTTTTTCTTTTTTCTTTCTTTTTTTCTTTCTTTCCCCTCCTTTGCTAACATCTCCTAATTGTTTTAGATGAACTTAGCCCCTTGTATTTCACCTCTCTTTTTCCTGAGTATTTTCCTTTGGCCCTTCCGCCCTTTGCGTGTGAGGTTTCCTCCCCCTGGTCAAGAGGCGAATAGGGGGGCGTCTACCTATTGCCTTTAGTCCCCCCTTTTCCCCCCCCCTTAATCCCTTCGGGTTCAATATCTTGCGAGTAGGTTCTTCTCTCACCTTCGGTTCCTATGTTTTTGTTACACCCTTTTCTCGCTCGGCCAACAGTGACTAGCGCGGAACAGCCAAAGGTCTGATGCGTTTTTTCGTCACATTCCTTTTGGCCCTCCGTCTTGGATCGAACTCTTGACCTCTTTTTTTTTCTTCCTTGCCTCCCTCGGACCCCCACTGTGGCCTAATTTTGTCCCACCCTCA
>Ga0179591_1321058_pt1 | contig 18731 bp, 18 predicted proteins | sample CZOMad2_1_08_16f_FD_182891 | JGI IMG/M metagenome (GOLD analysis project Ga0179591, IMG submission 182891) | Vadose zone soil fungal communities from Angelo Coast Range Reserve, California, USA - CZOMad2_1_08_16fungal (PacBio error correction) | ecosystem: Environmental > Terrestrial > Soil >... | reverse complement strand
TTTTTATTTATGACAGGCCCTCCTCTGGACGCTACCTGCTTTTCTTTCTTTCTCTTCACGCGTTTCTTCTTTACCCATGTCTTTCTTTTCTTCCTTGAGAGGCGTCGCATTCTTTCCAATTTAACTTCACGAAATTGACGCAGATCCCTTCGACATGTTTTTCCCTACCCTCCTGCAGGACTTTCTTTCCACCCTCCCCGTCTTCACGATACTCCATCCCTTTCCCTTGAATGCGAACGCTCTCGAAATGGCTCGCGCTGTTTCTTGGTTTCCACCCATTCTTCATTCGGTCGCTTTTTCTGAAGGTTCCTTCCCATAAGCCGGAACTTCTTCTCCCAGGATTGATGCCATCACTCGTCATCGAATTAAATGCGTGCCATACCTTATATTACCCAGTTACTTTTCTGCTCCGCCTTGAGCGCTTCCCCCGGGGCCTTACCCCTCTCCGGGTCCCTTCTGTTCAAAGCGTCATGCGAAGCACCACGTTAGAGAAGCTTTCTTCCCCCCGAACCCATTACATCCTTGTACCTTTTCTTTTCTTCCAAAACTTTTTGTTTGGCTTCCCATTGCTTTTCCTCTCTCTTAAGGTCCTCCCCTGCATCCCCCCCGATGATAGTAGTATAGAAGACCCCTTCCGCCCCCTCTCACACCCAATAGTTTTCTTTTTTTTCGGCCCTTGTTGCGATTTTCCCGAATGGCATTGTTCCTTGGTAGACCCGCCGCTGGCCTAAAACCCGATCCCCCCACTGAATTTTTTTTCCATGTTTCCTTACACGCTCCTTTTTCGGAGACCTTTCTTTTTATGCGTGAGCGCATCGCTGTAAGGGATGAAGGGAGCCTTTCTTTTCTCCCCCCTCCTGTCGCTAGTATCATCCCCCCAACGAATAAATGCCTCCTTTTTCTTGTAAGGGACTTTCTTCTTTGATGTACTCCCTTTCTTTTTCCTTGACACGTCGACCTCCCTAGTGACACTGCCTTTCCAATGGTTGAGCGCCTTGACCGTCTTTCCGAGCCTGACTTTTTTCTCGCCAGTTATTTTTTTTTTCGCAGAGCTCTTCTTTTTCCTTGATTTCTCTTCTTTTTCCTAGGTGCTTTTTTTCTTGCTTGATCTAGACGGCTCTGACGTCCCCCCACAAGGGAGATCGGAAAAGGTCTTCCTTTTTTCTCCCCCGAATGGCTTTGTCTCTAAGGACTATCATCAAGCACCCCCTCCCTGAGGATTCCTTTTCGAGCCCCCTGCGGCTCCTCCCCCCCCAGTCCCTACGGAAGCCGTTCGTATGAAAAGACACGCCAGGCTTCTGCAGGTCCGTTTTCTGTCTTTCCCCACCTTCCTGACAGATCCCATTTTTTTTTCCCCCGGAACCCCCTCTTCGTTTGTTTTTCCTACATCAATCTTTCTAACTACGGTTTTGCTTTGGTTCTGAGGAGTTTTCTCCTCCAGCTCGTTCTTTATATTGGTGGTCCTGCCGCTCTCTTCCAGATCCCCCCTCTTCCTCCGGGCCACTTAATCCGAAGCAATCCCTCCGTGCACTCCTTCTTTTTTCCTTAAACGTGTGTTTCTCTGACTCATGCGGAATTTTTCCCCTCCTCCCCCTCCCGAGTGCGGCAGTATTATGGCAGAGAACTTCCTAATCTTCTCCAGGAGAGCAGAGCAGTCCTTCCTTATTTCTAGTCAATATTCTCTCTTTGTCATGCGCCCTCTGACAGATCCTCTCTTGCGGGCAGAGCCGTCCCAGGAGAATAGATGTCTGATACGAGGATGTCGCTGGACGAGTGCCTTCCCTCCCAGGCATTAACCAGCCTTTGGAAGGGCTTTCTCTTCTGTTATAGACTTCTTCCCTTTACCTTCTCTGCAAGATGACGCCGCCCTAGAAGCAACGCTCCCCTAATAGTAGACTGCGAACTTTCTAGTTGCGCACCGTTCGCCTCCGGTCGATGCGTTTTTTCCCCAACGTCTTTTTCTGGGATTGTTCTTTTTTTTTTTGTGATAACGGCAGCAAATCTCTTCCGTTGACGTAAATTCTATTGTACTTATTCCGCCCTGAATTTATCTGTAGGCCGTGCACTGTGCGTTTTCTGGTCCGCCAAGCCCCTTTCCCTTCTTGATGTGCCCAGATCCGCCCGTCCCGTTGTAATAAGCGTTCGCCGCCTTGATATGAAGCGAAGACTTCTGCACGTCCGTTAGAGAAGCCTTTTTTTGTTCTTCCTAGATCAAGTATTTTTTTTTTTTTTGCTTACAGCGAATGTTCCCCTCCGGTGCTGTTCACTGCTTACCCCCCGGCTGAGGAATTTTGATTTTTCCCTTCTTCAATCATCCCCTTTTTTTTCGAGCGGCCCCCGGCGTTCCCCTCTGAATGAGCACGATCCCCTTTCCCCCCCAACCCCCCCCCCCACCCCATGCGTCATTTGAGTACGTCCCCTTTCCTTTAAGCACTTTTTTCTCTCCTGCATAGCTCCTTTCTGAGTATCACCCCTTTTTACCAGGAAGTTAGTACTCCTTTTTTAAAAGTCTCGGCGCGGCCCGTTACTTCTGCTTTACGGGCCTCCTTTACGTGGGACTTCTTCCGAAACCCCTTTGGCTACCGCCCGTCGGTGCCTTCCAAACTACCGCGAAACGCGAGGAGCCATTCTTTGTCCAAGAAAATCACCCTTCCTCCGTCTAGATCACAATAGGACCCCTCCAGAAGTACTGCTCTCCTCCGACGAAGAGTTCTGTCCCTGTAAATCTTTTTAACCAACCGAATTCCGAGAAAGCTATAGATTTTCTCTTGATTTCGTGTCTACTTCCCGGACTTTTGTTCTGACATTCCTCCTCCGAGGACCCGGAGATTTTCTGAAGGTGTTACCGGTTGAGGGGTTATAGATCGGATCTCTCTTCCCGATTCTCTTTCCCTCTCCGATTTATCACTCTCTGTCTTTCCAGTCTCAGGTTAGCAGCTTCCTTGATGTAGGGCGATTTCTTTAGAGCAACAAAGGCTCGGACCTGACCCACCTCCCTTTTACGATCCGCCTCCCCCCGGTGACCTTTAAGAAGGCTTTAGACGATGCTCCGCACGGTTCATGTTACCCTCTTCTCTGCTGGATTACTAACGACGGCGCGTTTTTTCCTGGATGATTCCCCTAATGCCGTTTCGATGCTCGGCTGCAAAAAGTAGAGAAGCGATCCCCCCCCTTTAAGCCGACCGCCTATGAAGTGTTGCTGCCGAGCCCCCCTTTGTTCCCCCTTGCAAACGGTCCTGTCCTCCAAGTAGAGTAAGTAGAAGACCCTCTCCCCCCACTGTGCCTTTGCTCCCCAATAGTGTACGGACGACTTTCTTTTTACATTTCTCGTCTTTCCTCCTTTTCCGAGCCCATTCGGGTCCGGCAGCTTAGCGGCGAGAGGATGACCTCTCTTACAATGAGCTGGACCCTCTCGCAGTCACAAGTGGCTATGATTCAAGAATTTTTCCGTCCCCAAGTTCTTTTCTCCTCTCCTTAAGTACATCGACTGTACGTCAAAAGTAGAGATATCTTTCTTTTCGTCACCCCCTGAACGAACGATTTTTTTACGGCTCCCTTTCATGTACTCCCCCATTCTTGGTTTCGGACGCGAGGCGAAAACTCGTCCGTTCACCAATCTCTCTTTTCAATTCTGAACAATCACTGTCTGCTGAGAGTTGCTTACCCCTTAAGCCTTTGACGGCCCTCTTAGATGATTTCTTCCATCGCGCCCCAGGGATGGGATTGGACTACTGATACGACCTCTTCCTCGGTCTTTCTTCTCCTCCTCGCGACAGCTCTCTGCTGCGGATCCCTCCGCCCACGGGCCGATGCGCAATTGCGCGCTTACGCGCTCCGGTTTCCTTCCTGTTTTTTCCCTTCCCGCTATTCCTCCAGCGCTCTGCCAAGCGGACTCTAAGTACGCGAAAGGCCCCTCCTCGGCATGTTTCTCTCAGGCCCGCCGCCACAATGCCCCTTTTTGCAGTCTTTTTTCGTCGCACTTCTTTTTTGCTCTTCTGCTCTTACAGAGAAAACAAGCGAGGCATACCACCACCCTTAAAGCCTCCCTTCCCAAAGATCCTGCCACCACGGGTCAACCGGCGTCTCCTTTCTGTCCCGTCCCAAAGTTCATTTTTCTTTCCCGATGGCCTCCCCTGCCCTGGATAGGGCGGCCTGTTTTACACGAAATGCCTTTAGTCATTTGGGTCTTGGAAGCCTTTTTCTCGGAATCTTCATTATGAGTTAGACGGGCTTTTAGATGGTAGGAAGATAGGCATTCGACTCTGGGATAATTTCTTGACTCCCTCATCTTACCCCCCCGACGTCCCCCCCGGATTTTCTTAAAACCCCAACCTGTCGAGCTCTTTGCTTTTTTTTCTTAGATTAGCAAGATCCCTTCTTTTTTCCCCCTGGACTCTTCCCAGCCCCGGGAACTCTCAGTCGTGATAGATGGCCCTTCTTTTTGAGTACACGTCCATCACCGGGAGGTTCTTCGTTCCCGGACGACCCTTTGAGGTAACTCGCACAAAGTCGGAGGTACCAACTTTCTTTCTCGAAGTGTTCCCTTTCTCCCCCTCTTTCCAGCAAGCGTTTTTCCCCCCCGCGCACCTCCCTTTTCCTCATCCTTCTGGAAGAGCTTCACTGCCTTTCCAAAACTATGCCGACTAAAGGTCATCCCCCCCCCCCGATGTAACGCCTATCAAATCCTCTTGAGCGGGCTCCCTTCCTTGAGGTCCAATGGGCCTCTCCCTCCCGATTTCCCCCGCGGCCCGGGAGAATAGGTGGTTTTTATCAGAGGAGGCTCTTCCCTGGGGTCCCTCCATGCTTACTACGGTCCCCCCTTGACAATCTTTTTTTGGCATTGTTCATTGTGTTCCAGGTAGTATTAGATACTCCCCCGATGAGCTACATGGTTCCCTTGCTTCAGCCCTTCCCCCTTAGGAAGCTGAGCCCCACGTAAGCTCCTCTAGGGACTTCTCTCCCCCTTTGGACCTCCCCCCCTTGTTAGTTAAGCCGCTTCTTTTTGCGTCAACGCTTTTTTGTTTTCTCCCCCCGGGACTTTACCGATTTCTCCCCGTCCTCTCCCCTTTCCCTGAAACAGTCTTTTACAAGGCTGGAGTGCATAAGTCTGTGACATACTTTCCCCCTCTTAGTGGCTTAATTCGATGTATATTCCTGGCCTTTCGCTTGACCTTTTTTTTCCCCCCCCCCTGGAGGATTTTTTTCCGTTCTCTACCGTCTTTCGGCCGAAGAGACATGCCGTGACCACCAAGCTCTTCCTTACGTATACCTTTCCGCGGAAAACCCCTTTCCTCGCTAGCTTACGTTCCTTTTTCCCTCAGGTCCACGACAAATGATGTGTCGCTTCCCGATAAGGGAGATATGTCTGGATTTTCTTCCATGGCTTTTTCTCCGAATTATCTTGCGCCAATCTCTTTCAGTCCCTTTTCCGAAGGCTTTTCCTTTGGTCCGGCCTCCGCCCTTAAGTACCAGTCTCCTCCTGAAGGCTTCGCAATGTCCCTTCTTCCTTTTCGCTTCCAGCGTATGTACCACCTCTTCCCTCTGACAACCTTTCCTTTTCCTTAATTCTTTTGTTGAGATCCCTTTTTCCCTTCCCTCTTTTAATAGTGCAATACTTTTCCTTTTGGTGAATGGCTATCCTCCCGGAGACGTGACTTCTCTCTCTGAGATGATTCCCTTGTCGGGGTCTCTTTCCCCGTATGAGTTTCTTTCTACCTTTGACTCCCCTTTTTTCAAGGGGGTTTTTTGGGACTCCATGGAGTGATTCAATCCTCTTCCCACGACTCCAGCTCTACCAAGAAGTTGACTTTAGATTCTCCCTTTAAGATTTTTTTACTTTTTTTCCCCCGAAATGGATTAGCTCTGCCGGCTTTGTTTCCCAAATATCGTGCTTCGTCCGCTTCATGGTTCCTCTCTCAGGTCCTCCCAGTAATCAGGTTCGAGTCAACCACAGCACCTTTTTTGTGCCAGGCTTGTATTCCCATCCTTTCTCTCTCCCAATAGGACCTCTCTCCTCCGAGAATCCCTCTCTGGATTCCCTTCTTTAGGAAGTTTCGGGGAAGAATTTTCCGCCAATTTGTTATAGATCACTCTTTGCCGTCTTCTTACACCCCCATTTTCCTTCGCGGCAGTTGTCCCTTTTCCCCTTCAAACTCCCTTTTATTCATGTTTGCTGATACGGCCTCATCAAAACTGGCCCAGTTATCATTTTTGAGCTTCCCTCTTCAGATCTTTCTGGAGACCCTTCTCTTTCTCTAATCATCGATGATAGTCTTTCCCCTTAGTGTCCCTTCCGGACAAATGCCCCCACAAATAAAAACGGCCGCTTTGAATTCCCCTTGTTCTCTCGAGCCTTCCCCGAATTTTCCAACTGTACAGCCGCCTGGCCGCCACCCCCCCCCCCCTTTTCCAAAAAGTCCCTCCTCTTCAAACGCCTTTCATTTAGGAACCCCCCCCCCTTGTTTTTCTTTTTTTTTCCTTCATCGCGTGAGCGCCTCCCCTTAAGGATGACGGGAGTCTTTTGCGCAAGAAGCTTGCGAGCCTCTTTTCCAAACTCATCCTTCTACTGCGGGTCCGCGGGACTTTTCCGTCCTGGGGCGAGTGCCTCTGTTTTAAAAGCGTGCGCGTGAAGACACGTCTAAACTCATTGAAGGGACCTCCTTGTTTTCTTTTTCTTCCCCCGTGCGTAGGCTCCCCCCCCTTTTGATAAGAAACGTCTTTTTTTTTCCCCGGAAGACTTTTTTATTGACCTTGAATTGGTTTTTCCTCAGGTGCCTGGTCGGAGTTTTACATCTTGCTCTCGGGCTCCTCGACGCCACTCCTAGCTCGCAGTATTCCTTTTTGACTTCAGCCGGGCTTTCCTTTTTTGACATCATCCTTTGATGAGGGCTCCCCCCCGAGCTTCCTCCCCCTTCCCCCGGACTCGCGCCGTCATCCGGCCTATGACGAAGGCAAGCGTCCTTCTCGACCAGCCCCTTTATGCTGAGCATTCTTTTCTGTAACACCTCCTGATAAACCCCCCCTTTCTTTTTTCCAATTTTCCCATGGGTTTGGCGACGGTCCATAATAGTGGTTGTCGGTTCTTACACCCTTTTTTTCTGAGGGTCTTCAGGTTCTTCTGTCTATGCTTATATCCTCGCTTTAGTCATGGTAGGTTCGAGGAGTCCTCCCAGGTCTATCCCTTCCTAACTCGTTTTTCTTTTCTTTTTGCAACGCCCCTTGTGGATTTTTTCCTTCCCTGCCGCGATCTGCTTTTACTTCGCTGTACGGGAGATCCGCGTCTCGAAGATGAGGAACGAGCCTCCCTCCTCTCGAGATGGCGTGGTCACAGGAGGCTCTTTTCCAATATGTTGCAGCGCAATTCCAGATCCCCTTCGCGGTCAGCGCTTTTTAGAGAGATCAGCTTTCGGCCTGAGAGGCTGTAGCTGTGTCGTCAAGTTCCTGTTCCCTAGCCGGCTTTTTCGTAAGAGGTCCTCGAAATCCCCCACGGACTGACGGCGTCTCCCCCCAAAGATGACCCCTGTCCTTGCGCCTCGCATTTTCCTTCGACTTTCTTTCCTCTACGCTTCCCTCCACGCGATGAGTAGTAGCAATTTCAGTGAAAGGAAGTGACGGCATTTCTGGTGCGGACTTACTCCTCCAATATAGCTCGAATTTCCTCTCCGTACGTCAAGTACCTTCTGGAATTTTTTTTTTTTTTCCGTAATGTTCTCTAAGCCACTGACGTGCGCGGACAAAGATTTCAGGTACCCTTACTTGCTTTGTCATCCCCCACACCCCCAAACCCTAGAAAGGCACTCCCCAAGGACTGTTGTGGTATGGAAACTTTTTCGAGAACGACCCCCGGTCTCCTTCTTACATAGGCACTCTTCTCCCCAGTTGAGGGTACTCTAAGTTTTCTCTTCTTTAAAGATGACCCCCCTGAGGCAGATGCGCGACTTCGAGGAGGAAACCTTGAGAGACGGTGAGGACAGGGTGAAACGTCTGGTTGTGACTTTCCTCTTCCGTAACTCTCCGTCCTCTTCAGAGTGGAACTCTCTTAGCGGAGTGGACTCCACAATCTATCGGTCAAATTTTCTCCTTCCTCCCTTTAGTAGCTTTTCTTAACCTTCCTTTTTGGTTTCCAGCCGGGAGCGTCCTCCATAGTTCCTTTCGGTGCAGTTTACTCCAGTGGGCGATACGTGATAGACTTTCTCCATCCCCCCTAGTCAGCTGGATACCTTCCTGGTGCCCCCCTTCTAAAATTTTTTCGGAGCCTTTGGTAAATGACACCCAGAAGGAGGTCGCAAGTCCCCCCAAGCTCCACTCCCCCTGCAATCCCCTCGCATATCTTCCTCGACGTAGGAATTTTTCAAACACGAATGCCTTCAAAGAGAATATCTCTCCCTCCGTGTTTTTCTCTGATATGTCTTCCTCTGTCCTCGGAACCCTCCTACGAAGAGCTTTAGCAAGGAGCTGATTTTCTTGCTGTCCCATTTCTCGCTAGGTTTGTCTTTACGGATTTGAGTGTTTGTACTACGTGCCTTGTCGAGTTGCTCGTCACGGCCACCTTCGGTCTTTAGAAAGCTTCTTGATGTTCTTCTTCTTTCTGCCTCCGTACCCAAAGCAGACAGTGATGAAGAAGCTTTTTCCAGACTTCCCACTCGCTCCTTTACGACTTTTTTTTCAAGATTTTTTTCCGGTCATGTACCCCTCCGGAGAGTGCTGGCGAAGTAAACCCTCCCCTTCGCCCTGCTCATGGAACCTCCCTTCGGCCCCCAAGGAATTCTTCTTTCCAAAGTGGAAGCCGTCAAAGGTCAGCCGCCTTTTTTCGCTTCTTGTCGCCATCGTCTTCTTTGCGACTCCCTTTTCCCCCCCCCCACGGTCGCTCAAGTCGCTTATTTCTCACCTGCTAGAATTCTCGTAATTTCCTCTTCCTAAACGAGAGCGCTTAGAGTTCCCGTCACCCCCTTCCCAGTAGGTAAGGTCAAGACGTAGCGTCGCGCGTCTCAGCCCCTCCTTTGACAATGAGGAATATTTTTACCTCCACATGAATGACACGCAAAGGATCCTAATTCGAAGTACTTAACACGTAACAATAAGAATGTAAGTCAACCCTTCCTCCCCTTGCCGTGATCCCCTCCCCCTGAACGTCTTTGTCAGAATCTTTTTGCAAATTTTTCCCTGAATCGAGAGTTCATAGTCCGGAGGAGAACACGGGCGCCCCCGGAAAGATACTCAACTTTTACACTTCGACTACTAAACACATAACCCTATTTCGCTTCCCCTTAATTTAGGGCATCCCCGTCAGGACGAGGAAACTGCTGCCCTTTTCTCCGCCTCTCGAGGTTTCATCTGGACTTCCTAAGCCTCCCAGCGACCGTCTTCTCCTGAACCACCCTGATATCTGTCCTTTGTCTTTTTTTTGGTTTACCGGAGTCCGACTTCCTCATCGGGGATCGTATACTTCAGGTCAACAGATGCCTGTCCCTGCGCCATGTTCCTTCCCACTTCAGTTTCACGGATCCCTTTTTTTCAGACCCTTTCTTCCTCCGGACTACATTCCGGAACCGGCGGACTCTTCCGAGAAAGGACTTAGGAATTCTCCTTTTAAAAATTCCCCATCCGCAAAAAGCCGACGTTGCCTCTTTTTGCGTACTTCCCTTTTCTCTGAAGCGATGAGTCTCTCCAGGAAACCATCAAGGCCCACCCACCTATAAAGCCGACGTTCCCATACATTGCCCCAATTCACCTCTTTTCCTTCTCAACACTTCTTAAGAAGTAGGCCCAATTTTAAAGCTGGGTTGGGACCCTCTCTTCACGACACCCTGGTTGGATCTGTCTTCTTTCTTCCTACTCTTTTTCATAATGGTTTTGTACCCTTTTCTTGTCATAGGCGACCTGAGAAGAGCCGGGCCGGTTGAGTTTCTCTTAATGTGCTCCTTTTTTTTCTGGATGATCTCGAGTACAAAGCAGTGGGACGTCCACGGACCTTTCCCAGTCCATCTTTAGTCTAGGAGCTCTTTTTCCCGATGCTCCCCATTCCCTGCGAAGCTCTCCCTCACCAAGGCACCTCGCCAGGCGCCTTTATAGAGACTGCGGAGGAATCTTTCTTTCCCCCATTTCCCCCTTCCCTACTTGTGATATCGTCCGATTTTCTTTTTTCGGCAGCTACCTGTCTCTCCCCCCTTATGAGTTATTTTAAGATACGCCACGCCTTACAGCACCAATGCGCCTCCCTTTCTCGAACATTCCGACTTTTCCCTTCCGATGACCGCTTACGGGTTTGGTGGGCTGACGATTCAGTGCTTGCGCACAATCTTTTTTTCTCGACTTCGCCCCCGTTCTACGCTCTCAAGCGCCTTTGAGCGTTCCCTCAAACGGAATCCTTCTAATTCTGCGACCTGTCCTTTTGAACGCGTCAGTCTTTAGGGAGAATATGTGTTTGGATTTCCCCCCTTTTTCCCACTGCCCGATTCTTTCCACCCCTTTCCTGGCGGGGGCTTTTCTGACCTAGGTAGTCCTCTCGATTCCCCTCCGTGACCTTTCTCTCCCTTCATAGGTCCCCCGCCAACAGTTCTCTCTCACCCCTCTCCCTGGACCAGTGTTGATATTTTTCCGAGCTACAAAAATGTTGACCGTTTTTCGTTCATCCAGTGCCTTTTTCTTCGAGCCCTCAGACCCTTCCCTTTTCCCAAATGGTGCCTTTTCTCTGGCCAAGAAACGCTTCTGCCTCAAGGCAGAAGACCACTAATTTTTCTTCCCTATTTCTTCTTCTGTTCAGCAGTAATTGTATACCTCGAATGGACCTTTCTCCTAGGCTGATTAATTTTCCCCAGAAAGGCCAGCAGACCTCACTACGCGACATGCCGGAGATTTTCAGATATTGCTTTCGATCTCCATTTCGAGGACTCCTTGCCCTAGGATCTCTCAGAGACTTTTTCTTCCTTCTGATCTCCTTCCTCAAGGGAGATATTTTATGGAGATCCCTCCATGCCGCGATGTAATCTCCCCTTTTCTCAGACTGAAGGTTCCTTGAAGCCCCCCTCCCTTTTCTGATCAGTACATTTTCCCCCAAGTTCGAAAAGAAGGAAGTCTCTAAACTTTGCTGTAGCTGCAAAGGTCTCTTCTGCCTCTCCCCTCTCCCTTTTCTCCTCTTTTACTCCTTTGAGAGAGTTTCCCTTCTCCGAATCTTTTTCCTTTTTTGCATGCGAGCATTCCTCGTTTCTGTGACTTTAGAGTGCGGACCTGAATGAGACTGACAATTTCATCTCTTTTCCTCTTTTCAGGAGATTTCTTAACCTTTTTCCTTCCTCCGGCGAAACTTTCAGTCGCAGTCCCCTCCCCCATCCAATATCTCTGTGGAGAGGCGACCCCTCAAGTCGTGGACTAATTATGAAAAAGATATCCCCCATCCTTTTCGCATAGCCCTATCTCTTCTCCCCTGGCTCGAGCCTTTCTCTTGCTTCTCGGTCTTTTCCTTCATTCTTGCTTGATAAGAAGGTCAGCCCGAATCAGACGAGAAATCCCTTCTTGTGCCGTATTCTTCATCCTTTCCTGAATATCCTCCCCTTTCCAAACTCCCTTTCAGAGCTCCCTTTCCTTTGGTCTTCAACTCGTTGAGGGGCCCGGTTCAAAAGAGGCCCCCTTGTTATCCCCTCTTCCCCTTTTGCCTCTATCGTTCGTTTTTCTTCCCGCTATGCGCAGATCTCGAGCCTTTTTCTCCCCCGAAAGACACAAATCATGTAGTACCTTTTCGGGAATATCTCCCTGGTCTCCTTTTCCTTCTTTTTTGATCATTCGGCTCAATGGTGCTGTCTTTCGAGAAATTTCCCTCTTTTTCTCCGAAGGAATCCTCTTTCCTCCAATGAAACAACCTCCACAAGAAGAGCCTCAGTTGTCCCTTCTCTTCCCGTTTATTGGTAGCCTCTGATGGACTCCCACAAATATGATCAATACCCTCTTCAACGACTTCGCCTTTCTCCTTTCTACAAGACTGCGCCATGCTTGATCGCTTTCTCGAAATTTCCCTTTTCTCCTTCGAGTTGTGCGCCACGCTCTTTTCGAGAGTATTACCCCACGAAAATTCCGTAGCGTTTCCTCTTCCTTTTTCCCCCGTGTGAAGGTTTTTTCTTCGCTTCTCAATTTGACGCAAACGAACCCATGCATTTCCGCCTACTTGTTTTTTTCTTTGCCTGAAGCAACTTTTCTCTATAACCAGTTTTTTTCCCCTAAGCCGCTCACAGATCCCTTTGCACCCTTGAATGCTCGTCGCCGAAGGTGCATTGTTTCCCTTTTACCTTTGTATATTTTTTCTCCTCTCAGAACCCACCGTGAGCGAGCCCGGTCCTTCTTTCCGTTACCCGCCGGTTACTTAGACGACGTCCCTCCAAGAGCATCGTGAGGAGATGATGAGCACCCCCTTTTTACGTGCATCTTTCCTCCAGCTACCTTTTTTCTTCTGCACTTTTCCGCAGTATAAGATGAAACACGCCATGATGATGTGATTTCTTTTTTCTTAATCTCCTCTCCCCCAAGGTGTCGTTTTTTTTTTTTTTTCCGGAACACCCTCCTGGCGTGTTGTCGCGTGCATCACCTCGTGGTGAGAACTTTTGGACCCAGGTGTTTAGTTGCGTTCCCTTTCAACGTAGGCTTTTCTTTATTCCGCTTCATTCTTCTCAGCGAGGCGTCTCTAAAATTTCCCCGACATAAGAAGGCTTTTAATTTCCCCCCTTTCTGTTTTTCCTGAGGGAACAATGAAGAGTCCCCTTCAGTAATTCCCGAGTAGGTGAGATCCCCGCAGCTTCTCTGCCGCCTCCCTTTTAACCTTGCTCCCCCCGAGAAGGCGTGGCATCTCGTCCAATTGTAGCGACTTTTCCCCCGCCGCAGCTGTCCCGCTCTATATGACTCCTCCTTTCAAACTCCCCCCTCATTCTTAGGCTATTAGTAGAGTTTATGGGCCGCTTGCGTCGAGCAGAGCTTCCTCTCCTTCAGCTCCCTCTTCCCTAGGTCGCCTTCTTGACCAGTTTTTCCATTCTTCGCCTGAGATTTCTCTTACGCGCAGCAGAAAGTGATGTGATTTCCTGTCTAATGGACAAGCCATCGTGAAGCACTCCCATTCCCCCCCTCTCCTCAGCGCTTGTCTTCTTCCAAAAAGAGGACAGGGACGTGCGGCCTGATATGTCGCGTTAGGGGTGATTCCACTGGCCGCCCCAACTCCCCCCTCCGTTACGTATAAGTCTCGTCCTCTGAAGTACGGCTCGCAGTCCTCTTTCTTCGACGCAAGCCACTGTCGGAGATCGGTGCAATCCCCTTTAAACCTCGGCCCCCTTTTTCCTTACCCCCCGCGTAGCCTCCCTGTGATCCTTTCCCCCCGCCCTGGTATGTTCCATTCTGGACGACGCGACCTTTTCCGTCTCCGGTTCGTTTTCTTTCCGCTTTTCCTCTTCCCGTCGATCCCGTCCCCCTGCACTGGGACCCCCCCCCTTCCTATGAACCCCGGCTTCTTGGCCTTTTCGAGATGTGGTCGCGGCTCAATCAGAACTTCCTGATCCGGAAATTGTTCCCCTTGTCATACTGGGGTGCCTCCGTTGACGCGTCACTCTAAAAGACCCTCCCTCCGCCGTTTCTTCACAGAAGCGCTGCGATGAAAGCGTATCCCCTTAGTCAATTCCCTTTCTCGGCGGAGAGGTCTCAGGCTCATATTACTTCCCCCCCGTTTTCCGGTCGCGACGTGGCGCTTTTAGACGTAGCATCACCTCCGATTCGCCCTCCTCCGCGCTTTCCTGTGAAGTGCCCGTCACACTTCTTATCCCGCGCGGCGAAAATCACCGCTTTGCTAGCACACGTATAGTACTGCATACCCTTCCCGCCCCTTTTTTTCTCTCCCCCGTCTCGCTTTTCGGCATTTCCCCTCTTTCCCCGATTGATCCTTCCAAATCTATCTCTTGTCCCCCTTTTCCCTTGTGTTGTTGATTTCGCGTATATGTCGGACGTGGTGTGACCCATGATTTCCTTCCCCTCGTGCGCCCATCGACGGTTCTCTTTTGATGCCTCTTTCCCTCCCTCCGAGCAGAAGATGGGAGTGTCGTGAACGCGACGACGTGTTTCTTTTTAGCTTTACGCGTGTCCCCCTTCCACACCTCGTGTTGAGGTAGCCAGCTTCTCCCTGGGTGATGTCGACTGGTACAATTCTTCCCTTCCCACCACTGGAAACCCCCCCCGAAGTCCCCGGAACTTCAGTAGACGGGAACCCCCCCTGCGTAAGAAGGACTTTTCCCGTCAATTATTGTAGTAAAGGCTTCTCGCCACGACTCGACTTTGACTCGGGTTTGAAGTCCACAAATATCGGCTGTGGTTGGTCCCTATAAGGCCTCGACGGTCCTTACAAAGGTAAGATCTTTATCATGTGAGTTGAAGACCCGCCCCCTTCTAATGATGAAGCTCATACGGCCTTGGGAGACCTCTTCTGAGCCCTCCCTACGGTCCGAGAAAATCGTCCCTCTACTAACGGCTCCTCCTTAGAGTCTGTTGAAGACCCCTTCTTAAGGACCGCTTTAGCGGCGACGAGGATCACAGCAGTCCTTTTTTACCCCGTACTGGCACCTCTTGGCCTTGACCTGCGTATTTTTGTAACGTACCCAGCCCCTAGGATAGTAAGTATAGACTTAATCCCCCGAAGGTAAGTAAAAAGGTCGAGCATGCTTCCCCTAACCCCCGCAAGTATCCCCTCTATTTTTTTTTCCCAGCGTTGGGAAACCCATCTGACTACGCATCTGCGCGCCTTCTCCTTACCGGGGCCCCCCGCGTGCGCACGATCTTTTTTTTTTTGTCTTCAGAAGAGGCCCCCCCAATCAATGGCTCGTGATGCGCCAGACAGTCTTTTCAGCTCTTTTTCGCACCTTGCTTTTTTCGAGAACGCATTTCTCGAGTTCCCCGGGCTGTGACGCAGACTGCTCTGCGAGGAAGACTTTCCCTAGCGATCTCTTTTCAGCTTTTTCCCACTCCAGAAACGAAGAAGACGGCACGGGGTATCTCCCTGAAAGAGTCCCCCTCTTTTTACTCTCCTCTTCAAGGAATGCTCTCTCCCAGAGAAGATTACCAGGGTATGGCCTCAGTCTATGCGGTCTCTACCCCCCACAGGCTTCTGTCTGCTCTGTTCCCCGCTTCAGCAGCCCCCAATTTCCTGAACTTTCCGTTCTTTCCTTTTTTTTCGCAAAGTTAGTTCCCCTGCCGGGCCGCGCTCTGACGCATTAGAGACAAGCGGTCCCCCCTCTCCTTTTTCCCTATGCTCCCGCAAATCAGGAAACACCCTGTCCAACCGGAGTTCGAACCACGCCCTACTGCTTTTTCCACCTCTTCTTTGGACGATGGTTTCTGTCTCCTGTTTTTTCCCTAAATGAAAGATCAGCCAGGAGGGTCTTGTCCCTACGAATGAATTCGTAATAGGCTCCTTTCAAGTAAATTTTTCTGTAGGAAGTCTCTCTTCCCCTTAGGCTCTTCTCTGCTATGGTCTTCGTAAGAAACATTTCCTCAGCACGGCGGGGCCGTACCACCGCACCCTGACCTTTTCCCTTTTTGTTCTCGTTTTCGTCGAGCCTCTCTGTCCCTTCGCCCCTGCGGCCCGAAATCAAGGGGCCCTCTTTTCTAGCTGGCTAGACGCCTGAGGAGGGAATTTTTAGCCACCCTCCTGTCTCTCTTTTGTGTCTAAGGTTTCCCCTCACCGTCAAACAAGGTTTTCAACTGCCCATTCTTCGAAGTGTTTCCCTGATCTACGCTTTATCCAAAGTCTCCCCCCTTACCCCTTTTCTTTTTTTGCGAGGCCCGCAGTTTTCTTAGGGGTGGGCTGCCTTTTTGCTCGAAAGAATCCTTTTTGGCGCCCCAACTCGTCTCCCGGTCCCTTTCTCTAACTCTCCCTGTGCGCGTCGCAGAGAAGGAACGGAGAATTGTAGACCCCTTTCGTGAGTTTTCCCCGAGGAAGTAATTGTTATTTCTAGTCATAGGTGGTTTGGATCCAGCTCGGATATTTTGGCACCCCCTCACGTCCTCTCACACCAATTCTTCTTTAGGAACGAGGCATAGGCCGGTTCCCTATTTGGTTGAAGGTCGGCGTCTTTCTTCTCGATTCCTCCCCGTGATCTCCATTTCGTCCCGTAAGAACCCTTTCGTGTTTTTTTAGTTTGGAAGCTCCCCACCCCCCACGTAGCCGGGACCAGTGTCTAAAGTTCCTCCATGAATGTCGCCTTTCTCCGGCTTCCCGTCAAATTTTTTTCATTGACGCTGTTTTCCTCTCGAAGATAGAGAAACTTCTCTCACCCCATTGTGCTTTTTCACACGTTCTCCCTCCCTGTCTGTCCTCGGCGCCCCCCCCCCCTTCCCTCTCTCTCATATCGTCGATTTCGTAATCGATGTATATTCCTTATGAAAGACGGGAACAACTCGACTAGAGTTCCGGATGATCCTTCACCTCTCTAGACAATCCTTCATCAGTCGTCCCTCTGACCCCCCCTTCCTCCTCGAGAGCTCATTTCCTTTTTTGCAAATTCGCCTACTCGTTCTGTAGATCGTTAGCAGCGCCTTTCTGGTCCCACGCACGGTCACTTGGTGTCGCCGCTCCGACGGTTCCCTCCATGGCGTTGTTCGCCTCCTTCCCGTAATGACTTCTGTCCGAAGGCGCCTCTCAATGAAAGGTCAGGTCCTCCTTTTTCCTCACTTAAAGTCACCGTCTGGAAGGCTCGCACACAATTTCTTTCCCTTCTTGGTCATGCAAATTTTTCCCTCTCTCTCTCTTTTCCTCTTTTGAGAGAGGGATCTATCTTCCTAGGTCTTTGCATAGTGCAATACGCTGGAAGATACATCTTCCTTGCTCTCTTTCCTTCGGGGGATTTCCTTTAGAGTGGGGACACTGACTTCCCCTTCTTGAGGCGTTCTTTTCCCATTTATTCCCTTTCGCTTGAAGCAAGATCCATTCTTCATGGAGTGATCTCCACTAGATTCGCCAGATAGAGAGTCCCTTCTGCGACACAGCAGTGTCTTCTTTCCCTACAATTCCTCTCACCCCCCGTTATCGCGAATGGCCATGGCTTTCGTCCGCGTCTCTTCTTTTGTGTCCAAATATCTTCTTTCTCTTCGTCCGACTTTCTGGCACTTACGAAGGGAACTCCCATCATCGGACTTCGAGTCGCACCTGTTGGTGCCTATTCCAATCGACCTTTTTTCGGCCTTATTTCCCCCTATCTCTTTTGAGAGAGGAACTTTTTGGCCGCCGGTTCACCCACCCCTTTGGTTAGAGATAACTCCCTGCTCTATTTCTCGTTGGCAGACACTCGTCATGAGCGATCGTGAGCATTTCACTGACCCCCTGACCCTACCACCGACACCCTTGAGATTTTTTTACCCCCCCCCCCAGCACTATCACCAACTGGTAAAGGAGATTTTTGACTTCAAACTACTTCACACCCCCTCCTATCCCATGGCCGCCGATGATAGTCGTCTTAGAAGTCCCCCCTTAGGGACCTTCCGAACCTGTCCCCAAAAATAAGCCCTCCTCGCTTTTGCTCGGCCCGATTCTCCCCAGTGTGGAGATCTGCGTAGTTTTTGCCAATTGTAGCCTGCCGATTGCACTCACCCCACCTATGCTACCCTAACACTTTTCGCCGGTGCAAACGCGATTTCCGACTTCTTTAAAAGATCCCTTGCCTCAGTGGCTCCCCCGCCCTGAGCTTGTTCTTCTCCTTTTGAGCAGCAGTTCGAAAGTAATTATGACCGGGAGCGCCGCTGTTCCATCCGCTTCGCTTTTCAGACCACCCGAATAAGTGTCTTTTTTTCCCGTGGGAAGGTGTTTTTTGGGCTTCCGAAAGCGTGTGAGTTCCCGCCAAGAGAAAGACACTCTTTCTTTTTACCGCCCGACCTTTTTGGACTTTCCCGAACAGTGGTCGTCCTCTCTCTCTCCCCCATTCTGAATCCTTCCAAAGGTAGGTGATGTAAATCTCCCCCGATGCGAGGTGCCATTTTCCCTGTCCGTAAGGTCCCCGCCTCCCTTGCGTAGGATGTGTACCTCGTGCTCTTCGGGCTCATATACCCTCACCACCAAAGGGGAGATCGCTTCTTTCCGGTCCTGGGACTTCAAGAGGGATGATTGGACGACTGAGACCTCTCATCACCTTTCTTCTCTTCCCTTCCTGAAGCACGAGCTTCCCCTTGCTTACCGGCAGGCTATGGACCTTCTTTTTCCTCCTTTCTGCATATGACGAAGTTTCTCCTCCCTAAAAGCCAGATGATGTGCGCTTGCCCCAGGCCTCCGCCCGTAGTGGAGCCATACCAAAAAGGGAGCAGGTTTTGGCCGACGGCGTGACCTTTCCTTTCCTTGGTGCGAACTCTTTCTTCCCTTTGGGTCATGAGGCGTTTTAGGGACCCCGTAGGTTTTTTATATCCCCAGATGTTCTAGGTCTTCTGTATATCATCTTTCTTCTTCACTAACAGGGTCGACTTTAAATTGGCTTGCCCACGTCAGTATTGTTCCTGTGGCGGCTGCTGACTCTGGAACATGAAGACTCTTGTCAGGACTTCTCTGGGATTCCCTTTTCCCTTCTTTTCCTCGTCCCCTGAATAGGTCCGTTCGAGCAGGCCGGCGGTTGTATGCGCAGTCACGCGCGCATGGCGCGCTTTCTCCGGACTCTAACGCCCTTTCCCACGCTTTCTGACTCCCTTTCCAGCGCGATATAATTGTCGTTACTAGGATGTCGCTTTCCCGC
>Ga0179591_1258136_pt1 | contig 18735 bp, 19 predicted proteins | sample CZOMad2_1_08_16f_FD_182891 | JGI IMG/M metagenome (GOLD analysis project Ga0179591, IMG submission 182891) | Vadose zone soil fungal communities from Angelo Coast Range Reserve, California, USA - CZOMad2_1_08_16fungal (PacBio error correction) | ecosystem: Environmental > Terrestrial > Soil >... | reverse complement strand
TGCTCCCTTTTTTTTCCCCCCTCCTTTACCGGGTTATGATGAGTACCTTATTTCAGGCTTCTTTATGATCCGGTCCGCTCCCGTTTTTCGTCAATATTTGGGTTAGGCGAACAATCTTCGCCTCGATCAAGGCCTTGGTAGGGGCAAGGCCTCTCCACCTTCCCTTCATGTTATTGACCTCTTCACTCGTCCACGTGCAACTCCCGTTCTTTACCATTGGGAGCACCCCTCGCTCGGCATGTTCCGCAGCTGCAAGAGGGAGTCTCGCCTCGTTCTTTTTCTCCTTCTTCTCTTTTCTGCTGTTCATCTCCTTTCCCTTTTACGTTGAATGTCTTTAGCAGAAGGCCTTTTAATACCCCTTTTCCTCGAGCCGACATCGTGCGCTTTTCTGGTGATTTCACTTCTTCCCTTTTTCTATTTTATAGAGGAACAATGCCCACGGACGGTGGGTGCATTTCGCTCTTTTCGGTCCGAGTTTATTTTCCGGCGGATCGTGCGCTCCCCGTGGTAGTTAGTCTTTTTTCTTCCTCTAGAGCTTAGTAAGGCGTATCCTCTATAGTATCCCATTTCGTGCCTCCGTACCTTCTTCCACCAGGTCTGCCTTCGCCCTCGTCAAGACATACCAACATCTTCCCCCTTTTCTTACCTGCTTTTAGTCTGCGGAGACGAGAATTCCGAGCCGCGCTTTATTGACCGGCCCCCTGCCGATGTTTCCTGTGGTTTTTTACTTGAATTTTCCGTTTTTCTTCGTTAGCGGAAACGCCGGTCTCTCTTCCCCTAACACGTTTCTACTCATTATCCAGGTTTCCTGGATATTGGGATCGTGTTCAGCCGGCCACGTTTAGTAGACGACGATCGATTCCAGAGTTGCGCGAGTCTCTTTTTTCACTCTGAGACCGATCTTCCCTCTCTCATTCTGGCTAGATCGGATACAGAGTCCCCTTCCTTCACCTTTTCAGGAGGAAAGAGTTCCTTTTTTTTCGTCGTTTTTTAGCAGCTCTCTGAACGCTGGGTCCACCGATTCCTTTCTTCCCTCCCCTTGGAGGGCGTGGTTTTTGCTTTTGATTAGGCTTTTTCATCAACTTGGCGTCGACTTTTCCTGTTGCCAAGATGTTCCTACGTGTTTTCCATTTCGGTGCTTAACAGTGTTTCTTTTTCCTTGAAGCGCATTTCCCTCCTTCCAAGCGGTTTGCAAGATCTTGTTTCGCATTACATTTCCCTTATTCACCCTGGCAATGTTCCTTCTGAGTAGTGTCCGTGCACAATTCCCCGAGATCCTTCTCCTCCCCGGACTTTCTTGAACAATCTTGTTCTTTTCCGTTTTTCTGTAAGGCCGTACACCTTTGCTCTTTTCCTCTTCCTCGCTCGACGCCATGTGACATTTCGCCGCCAGACTTTTTCTGCCTTTTAACGATGCTGGTGGTACTACCCCCTTCCCAACGACATGCGGGTACTCTATCCAACTACCCGCGCTCTCATTACGATCCACGTCAAAACGATGCGATTTTTCTCCTCGGCGTCCCGGCCTCTGCTTTTTACTGCCTGCGTCCTGTCTCCAGCAGGTACGATATTCCGCCTTGCGAAGTTTCCCTCCGCTCCTGTCTGAACACCGCCTTTTTCCCCTGATAAAGTCCACCTCGCTTGCCGTTCTTTGACACCAGCCGCCCGAGATCTTTTTTAACGGCGTGCCCCTCTTAACTATCTGGCGTTTCGCTTTTTCTTTTTCCTCCACCTTGGCAGCGCGGCACTCTCCGGCTTTATTCCTAGACAGTCTAAAACTCTCTCTCTCAGTCTTTTTGTTTTTTTCCGAGACGTTCTCTCTTATCCGGATTTTCCCTTTCGCAGCAAGTCCCTGTTCTCAAAGACTCGACCAGCTCGATAGGGGCTTGTTCTTCCTGCACGAGTTGAGACTCCTTCTTGCGAGGCGGTTTCTTTCCCTTTAAAACTTTTTCTGCTTTACTTAGAGTTGTTTTGTTGGATATTTATGCGGCAGGATATGCTTGTTTTTTCCGTGCCTTGGGCTTTTTCACAGTGGGCTTTGTAGGCTATTTGTTCCATTTCCTCTTCCCCCCTTTTTCGCCGAAATCGAGGTTTCAGGAGACTAAGTTTTCTTTTCACTGGTCTTCTTTCCCTTCTGGTTTTGGGTTATGGACTCTCATCAGTACCGGGATTTTGGTTCTGGTTTTTCTTGCGCCGCGATCCTTCTCTTGATCCTCTACCCCATCATCTCGTGCGGTCGATAAAAGTTCTCGTCTAGTTTTGGGAGTGATCAGGTTGTTTTGAATAGTTCTGTCTCTTTTCGGGCCAGGAATATCTTTGCAACCCTCCTTCTCTCCCCTTAGGAAGTACCGTACGCTTACTTGCATTTGGATGAGTGCCATTTTCTTGTTTCCATTCGCCCTCAACGATTCTTGCCGTTAGTATTTTTTCTTGTCACTCTCGCTTTTTTTTCCTCTCCGGTTCAGCTAGCCTCATCCCTTTGACCTTGACATGTCAGTTTTGCACGGGTTAGGCCCCATAGTGTCCCGACCCATCCAGGGCCGACCCCTTTTCCTTGCACGTCAAAATTCGACCTGTCTCTTTTCTCCACTCAGTGCTCCTCGCTCTATTCCTTTTTCTTCCTTGGCAATCTTTTTTATTTGCTCCCCGGCCAGCAACTTTTCATCTTTATCATCCTCTTTGCCGTGGCAGCGGCTCTCTCCGCTAGCGCCACAGTATTCGTAGTTTTGTATGGGACCCTCCTTTCTCCACAGTCCTAGGGGGCTCTTTCTGCTCTTTCATTCCGTTTTCCGCGATGCGGCCCTTCACATTTAGCTACCATTCCCTTGTTTTCTCGCTGATAGAGAAACACCGTGTGAAGTTGATATCGTTGCCTTGCCTCTGCCCTAGATTGAACCGCCTTTTCAATAATGGGCTTTTTTTAGTTTTTCCTTCCTCGCGCGTCCGACCAGTAGCCTTCTCCAGCCTTTTGCGACATTTTCTATGTTGTTTATCGAAAATGATTCAAGATGCGTTCCGCTCCTGTTCTCTTTATTCTCTGAAGCGGATGCCCGACTTTTTTTTCTTTCTCCCTTTTATCTTTCTTCCCTTCAAGACAGAGGCTCGGGACGTCCCTATTTTCTGGGCGCAGGAACCTTAGATCTCATTATCTAGTACCACCTCCCCTTTCCTGCGTCTGTTAGGGCCGGCCCTCCTTCAACTCTTCTTTAATTTCGATCTTCTACACATGACTTTTTCAATGAGTGCGCCGAGTATCCCCGGTTGTTCCTCTTTTTCCTTTTCCCAGTAGGACACAGGTCCTCTTTCCCTTTTCACTAGCCTGAGGTCTGCATTTTTTCCGAAGATCTCGGCTTCCCTCTTGCTCTCGTTTTCTCCCTTCGGTCCCTCTTGCTCCCGCTAAGATACTTTTTTCTCCTTTTTCCTGAAACCTTCCTTTTGACTGGAACTTTTTTGCAGGCCGGAGTTCAACTTTTTTGCTCGGATTCTCTTGCTCCCGATGATTGATAGGGCGCTGCCCCCCCTCTTTTTTTTTCTTTTCTTGGTGATACAATCTTCCCGATTCCCTTCTTCTGCGAAGATCAGCTCGTTTTTGAGTTTTTTATTTTTTCGTAATAGCCTCCTAGTTGGGAAGCCGGCGTTTATCGCCACCTCTTTCCCCCTCCTTTTTGTTTGGTGAGTTCCCCTTTCTTCCTTTTAGGAGCTTTATTACTGTATCCTGATTTATGGCTTGTCTTCGATCTGCGTCTTCTGCCGATTGATCTCCCCATTTTGGCTGCGTCTGCGTCCTCCCAGATCAAGTCCGCGGTTTTTTTCCTTTCCCGATCGAAGTTTCCTTCTTCTTCTGTTTTTGACCATCGTTCTTTCCTACGGTTCCCGTTACTTTTCATTTCGTTGACCCCAACAAGGCTCGGCGCGGTCAGCACGCTTGTCACCCTTCCCCTGTCCTTCCTCTTTTGCGCCGGACGCTCCCATTTCTCAGTGACTTTTTCGATTGCCTGCTCGAGTTTAGCCTCCCTTTCCCCTTCCTCAATGTGGTTGCGATCCCTCCACCCGCTTTTGGTAATGGTGTTATTGAAATAGCCGTTTCTCGGTTCTCACAGCCTGAGTTTCTGAAATCTCTCCTCTTTCTTTTCTTGCCAGAGTAGCTGTATCGTTTTTTTTCTGGTCGCAGACGCTTTTTTCATGTTCTTCGACCGAGCTTCCTTGCTTTCTTCCTTCTCTAAGAAGATAGCCAACCATTTTTACATTGTGAACCCTTCTTCCCCCTCTCCCCTAACCAAATATTTCTTCCCAAATCTTCTCGGCCTGCCTGTATTATTTTTAATGAATGTTATAGTTCTCCTCCCCATGGACGCTAAAGGCTAACCTGTTAGCCTCATGTTTCTTAGTGGTTGATCTTCTTTCCTTCCTCGAAACGTCGTCATTTCCCCCCCTGTTTTCTCTCTCTTGCCATCCCTGGCTTTCTTGTATGAGGGCCTCTCCTTCGTACAGAGTACGTTCTCTAACTCTCTTTCGCCCTTGATCCTTGGCCATTCCTAGTTTTCGAATGCTGGCGCTCTTCTTTGATAGTTTCCTCTCACGCAATTCAAGCTCTGATGACCCTGAGTCCCGAGTTTTTTTTTTTTTTCCTCTCGTTTCTTTACGCTTTGAAGTCCTCCCCAGCTAAGAGAGGGATGAGGAGGCTCGGTTCGGGCGGATACTAGATCCTGGTTATGATGGCAGGATTTCTTCCAATGAACTTGGCCTGATGTTCGTCGCGATGTCCTACGATGTGTCTCGTCGGCGGTATACGTTTCTTTTCTTTTTTTTACAGATATGGGAGTCGCTTTCATTTCCTTTAAAAGTCGTTTCGGCGATTTGCTGGCGACCGTTCCAGGGCGCCTTCGAACTCCCCGGCAGCTCATAGTATTTGTCGGATCCTTGCTTGTCACACCCTTCGGCTCTTTCCTTTGTCAGATCTTGGAGATCCTTTATTCGTTTTCAATCCTTTTTATCTAGGCCTATCCGCATTATGCACTACTTCTTCCCTCTCGCCGAATGGAGATGGGTTCCCGGTCTCGCGCGATGATCTTCTTCCTCCCCAGGACCACAGTGCACTCCATCAACCCTCGCGCTTTTATCACGTCAAACGTTATTAGTAGCACGCGCGCGGTCTTGCTTTCGGCGAGGGACTCGCATCATTCCTACCTGTCCCGTGGTCAGCCCCCTTTTTCCGATTTAAACTGCAGCGGCTGAGATCAAAGCGCGCTCGACAATCCTGGTCGGGGACCTACAATCTCCCGACGCTTTTATGAGAGTCATATTTTCCCTCTTCTCTGCTTTTAGCCTAGGTTGAGTCGCCGTTCTTTCGTGTGCTGTGAAAGGTTCCCATGGCGTTTCCTCGACTTCCTGATAATATCTCTCTCCTCTCTCTTTTTTTTTCTCATTTCGTCGTCGAGTGGATTTCTTTTCAGGTATTTTTCCTATGACACGGCGACCCAATTACTTTCATCCATACCAGTTTTTTCGGGTAATCCTTGAGCAAGTCGTATATGATGGTAGGTCACCTCACCCCGGATCTGTTTGAGTCGTGGGCGCGCTTGGCTGGCAGCGTCTTTTTGTATCTGATCGGGATTTTTCGGCACGGCGGCACTAGTTGATTGGATGTAGTTGTCTTCCTGGGATTCGACTAATGCAGACTGCAAGTTGCCTAGGTTTGACGTGGATCGTCGTCCGGTATGGTAGGTGGATGAGATCTTCACCTCTCGGTGAGGTGGCTTGGGGTCTTTTTCATCATACACTTTTTCTCTTTTGATCGAATGGCACAATGTTTGATAGTGGGCGTGATCCGCGGGGTACGATGTTTTTTCTTCTTGCCTTTTTCTCCCTATATCTTCCTTGTCAAAAACGAGACAGATCGTATTCCCTCTCCTCAGCGTTGTTTCGTTTGTCACTTAGTTTTCAAAGCTCCAGTTGCTCGTGCAGTTTCTTGTTGAACCTTTTTGACCTCATCGCGATTTCATGGTCTCTAGTTCAGACCAGGGACTTTTCTTTCCCCCCCCAAACACCGGTCCTTTAACCTTTGCCGGAACGAACAGGCGCCGAACAAGTTTTTCTTCTTCTCCCTGTATTCCCTCCCGTGGCCGGCGGGTCCCTAGTGTTTCACTCTTTACAATCGGTGAGTTTGACACCCCCCGTGTATTTCGGGAGCACTACCTCCTTATTCCCTTCTCTCCTTATATTTGCAGGTTGAGCTCCTCGTCCTCAGTCGTATATTTTGGATTCAGGTTCTTGTTGTGCACCCCAGTTACGCCTTGAGATATTTATCTCGTCTTTTCCTTTTAGACCGCGCTATGCAGGACAGATCCATCATCCCTGCATTCCCCCGTGGCCTAACCCGGTGTTCCTCCCCTCAACTTGCTGTTGTTTTTCCACGATCTTCCACTAGACGTCGGATTACTCAAGACCCACCTTTTTACCGGAAAGTTGGCAACGGTCTCCCCCTTTTTTCTTGGGATTCACTTTCTCCCCGTAAGTCTGAGTCCCCTGGTCGCGCCCGCCGAAGTGTTTTTCGACTGCTCCACTTCGCTGTCTTGCCAAATGCCCTTCAAGCTTTCACTTGTGACTTCCTTTCCCGTTAGGATTTGTTTCTGCGCTCGTCGACGGCATGTTGAACACGACCCTCTGCCTTGGAGGCGCCCTCAACTTTGCTTTACCTGAAGATTCCTTTTTTCCCCCCCTCCTTGAAATGACGGCATTTGAGTCTGTACTATTTCCCATTTACTGATTTAGTGACCGTGGTTAACGCGCGCGTCTTGGTTTCTTTGATTCCGGTTCACCCCCATTGTCGTTCTATTCGAGTCAAGTCCCCCGATCTTTAGTCTGGGCTCGACCTTTTCTTTGTTTTTTCCGAGCGCGGAGGCCGGGTTTTCCCAATCCTTGGCCCGACGCCGAGCCGACCTTTTTTCTTTCCCCCCCCTTTGCGAACGGGGCCAGCTGTGCTTCATGCTTGACCTCCTTTCCGCGCGTTTTTAGGAATGGAGCGTGATAAGAGTCCGTGATCGAGTGCTTTTTTTTTGCGTGGTGCCTCATGTTAGTTTTCGTCCTGTCTTTTCGAAATAGCTCCCCCTTTTTCTCCATGATGGTCGTACTCGTTACCCGTTTTTTTTTGAACTTTTTTTACTTTTCACACATCTCCTCTTCCCATTACTTTTGATTCTCGGGGGGCCTATCCCCGCCTTTATCTTAGACTTTTTCTTCTTTCCTTTTTTCTGATGGCCCCCCCGGCCCTCTTTCAATCTCTGGTTAGGATGTCTTCGGCACCCCCAGTTTTGAACATCCGCCGCGCATCAATTTTAAGGTGATTTCCCGTTCCGCGCCCCAGTTCGAAGTTTTAAGGTCACGGTGTCGGGCCTACTCTTCTCGGGAATCCTTTGTGTGAACCCTTCGTTTAGGCGCACCCCATTTCTGTCTAGTCTTCGGTTCAGCCTTTTTCCCGTCTTTCCCCACCGCAGCAGCTTTTCCGATGTCGCTCTCCATCTGACTACCCTTTTCCCTGCACTCTCCTTTCCCAATTGGACTGCGATTTTCTCGCACCTTGGTCCAAGGTCCTCACATGAGGCGGCCGAGCGAACGATTCCGATTCATTTCATTCCCCCCCTCCCCCCCCCCTTTCACTTTGGTCCCTTCTTTTCTCTGCTTTTTTCACTCAAACTCCTGCCTTCAGGCGTGAGTGAACTTTCTCTGGAGTTTCCCAGTTTTCTGCCTCTTTCTTCTTCCGTCCTGGGTCTCTTGCCCGCCCACCTCTTGATGGAATTTCTCTCTCTCTTTCTTTTCCCTCAAGTTATACATCACAAGGCTCCTCCGCCATTTAAAAGGGCTTCTTTCCGCCCTCTGATTCTTTCCCCAGAGTCCCTTTTATCGACGGCATGTTCGAGCTTGACGGGGTCGCACTTCCCCTCTCTTACTCTTCAGTTTCCGTGGCCCCTTCCGCTTCCAATGTGTCGGCGTTTTTGTTGATATCGAATTTCTCCTCTTCCGCGGTGAGCTTTCCTCCTGCCATACCCCCCGTTTTCTATCCAGGCCCCACGTCGGAATGGATATGGGTCCTTTATTTCGGCCCCAATAGTCCTTTTTTTTCTCGACGATTCTTCCCCTATGCCGGAGTTTTTCGTTCTGCGATCACCCCTTTCGACTGTTTTAGCGACTGCTGGCGCGCTTTTTTTTGTTGTTTTGTGTGGCTACCCCGAGTTTCGGATTCAGTCGGCCTCTTCTTTTTTTCTTTTTTGTGAGACCCGCGCAGTTTTTGCGTGTCCTCCAATTTCATTTGATGCTTTCAACCGATGGTTCAGCACGCGTTGATCCGTTTGATCTGTTTTAACAGTGCTTCTTTGACGGCATGAAGTGGTCTGCCCTTGGTTCCGGCCCCACCGCCCCCCGAAGGTTTTTCCTTCGTTACTCGCTGCTGGGCCTCTTCTGAACATCCGTACACGGAGAACTTTGCGATTTTTCGTTTTTGTCCACCAGATTTTACGGAAGAGCTTGATTTTAGTTTTACAACGGCGCTCCTTGCCTCATCGGTGTCGGTCTGCTTGCCTTTGACCAAACCACTCTCATCGATACGGCGTTTTTGAGGTTCCTTCGTCTATCCTTTGAGATTCCCTTTCCTCTACTGCCCAGGGATCTCCTTCACGGATAATTCTCTAAGAGTGCTTTTAGCTCCTGCTATGGATCTTGGCTTCGAGATCACCGTGATTGGGTACTCTCCCCAATACGGCGGGCAACCCCCCCCAGACTGTGACACCTTGAACGCCCACGTCAATTTGCGATTTTTTCTTTTCTCGATTCTGCATGATGGTCTTTTTGACTGCCGGGTTTCCTTTTCTTTCAACCAGCGTGTTGCAGACCCCTTCCCCTCTCCTTTTGACCGAGTTTCTGCTGCCGTAGATCTCTAGCCCCGCGGCTCGTCGCTCGCTTGGTTTTTGGGTCACCCCACTGAAGCGTTTGGCACTTTTGCCCCGTTAACTTTCGAATGTTTCGCTTGGATTGGGCTTTTCTCCTCTCCCTGGGAGATGAACGGATTCGGTCCCCCGATCCGACGGAGAAATTCATTAGTCTTCCTTAAGAAGGGGGTCGTCTTTAGAATTCCGATATTTTGTTTCTCGGCTTTCTCCTTCTCCTTTTCTTTTCAGCTCCACTGAGATTTCCCCCTCTCTTCACTGAACTGTTTCCGGGTATTTAGACTTTTTTTTGGGGCTGGTTTTGAGAAAGGGGTAGCGGAGGCGGTATTTCCTCCCCCACTGAGGCGATCTTTAGGTTCTCGTGAGGCTTGTTCGATTCCTTGCCGTGCGCCAGCGGTGTGCTTCAGGAACTTTCGTTGCCGCGCTGACCTCTTTTCGTTGACTATTTCTTCGCCCACATTCCGGGCTGCGGCCGTACGCCACTCCACGGCTTCTCGTTCGTGTCTTGGTAGTTTGGGCTTATCCTAAGTTTTCGGTTCTTCTCGCGTTTGATGTATCAGTGAGTCGTAAGCTTTTATACCCATATCGGCTGTACCAACTTTCAGAGCATCTTTTGAAGGCCTGAGCCGCTTTTCCTTTTGCCGGGCATCCCTATCTTCTGGCCCCCCCTGCGATTTGATTTTAATTTCCGGTTGGAAAGAGTCTTCTTCGCCGATGTCGTGCAGCGCCCCAGAGGTCGCCTCACAGAGAGTTCCCTGTTACGTTAGTCTCTCTCCATTAGAAATATCAGGGAGCAGATCTCGGAGATCTGCCTCTACACAATTGCCAGACGGTGGACCACCTGCCCGTCGTACCGGGACTTTCCCCGAACAGTGTTACGATTCATGCTCGAAATCAGGGGCCCCTCATTTACTTTCCGTTTCCTCCCGCCTAGTCATCCCTTGTGACCCTCCCTTGAAACGGTGTAGGCCGTGCCAACTGTTTTGTGACCGTCCTGATTCAACGGAATCTAGCATTTCTTCTTCCCCTACTTTACTTTTGCAGCCATTCGGCGCTGAGCGCCATCTCCCACTCGGTGGGAGTATGGGTACTTAAATTCCTTCTGTCTCTCCGTAGGAGTCTCCCGCCTCTCTGGGGAGGATTCACGTCTTTTCCCATATCCATGCCTGGGCCTTATGGTCAATCTCTTCTCTCTTGTTCCCTGAACCCTCTCGACGGATAGTTTATTCCCTACTGGCTAAACCTCTCCCGTCACTTTCCATGTCGATCGGGTGGTTTTTTTCTGGTTTTTCGATTCCCCCTTCTTTTTTTCTGCGCATGCTCTCCCCTTTTGTAGGACCGACGATGTTGGGCGTAAATGATGAACCCCTCTACGTAAAGTCTGTATTCCCTCCTTTGTTGCTGGCGATCTCTCTCTCCGAGTGATCTTCCTGCCCGCGCTCGTAAGTTAATGACACCTCTCTTTCCGTGGCTGGCGCACGCTCTGACTGGCGCCCTTCTCTCCCCTGCCTGATCTCTTTCCAAGGAAGTTTGGACCTAGATCCCCCCTCTACTTTTTTCATACACTTCTTAACGTGTCGATGTCGAGCTCGGTCCACCTTTAGGAAGGTTCCCATTTCTTACTAGCCCATTCGAGCAGGCCTTTCACCTGTATCTGGTTCACCCTTCTTCTATTTGATTTTCCCGACTGGCAGGTGTAGTCCCCTCGTGACATATTGACCCAGTGCCTCGCCCGGGGAACATTTGTGCGTTTTACGTACGAAGTTCTTTTTCTTCTTTTTTCCTCGGAAGCTGAACAGTCCTCTCCCTTCTTTTTGACACTTCTCAATGGCGTGGCCGCCTTTTTTCTTTTTTTTTTTCTTTTGTCTTCGCTTCCGATGTGAGCGGGAGTGGTGGATCCCCCTTGACTTTCTTCCTTCTTAGCACCGCATTCGCCCTTCAACTTTAGTAAGAGGACCTTTTTTGCAAGGCCGTTGGGATAGGCGACACCCTCTTTCTAGGCCCACTGTTTTTTCTATAGGATGGTGTGAGCATATACCACTCAAGTTTTGTGCCTTCGGACTTCGGCCGAGAGCTCTTTTTTATTATTCCCTTCTTCTATTCTATCCTTTCTTCCTAGTGGTTCCGTCTGTCTCCGGCCCACACGCAATTCTCCATCCTATTTTGCACGCCTTTCGAGGTTCAATGCCCCTTCTTCCTTCCCCCCTCTGCATCTGGCCGTTATCTGAGACTGTCCCTTTCCCCCTTTTTTCCAATCTTGAGTTTTTTTTTTTCCCTGTAGTTTGACAGAGTCTTGCAAGCTTGTCACGAGGGTTTACTACCTCCGTGTCTTCTTCCTAATTTGCGCAAGCTAGACTTCCCCCTGTTCCGAGGGAATTCTTTTCCGCAGAATGGCCAGGTAAATGACCCCCTTTGCTTGCCGCGCCATTTCCGCGCCTGTTTTTCTCCCCCCCCCTTGGTTTTTTTTCCTTTTTATTTTAATCGAAATTGGTGCCGTCTTTCATTCCTTCTGGGGAATTTTTTTTCTCCTCGCTCGCTCCACGGAGGGCGTTTCTTATAAATGTCGGGATGAGTGCTTTCACGGCCAGAGGTCGTGGTCTTTAATTCTCGTGAGCGAGGGCAGGCCGTACTGCACCCCCCCCAACCCAACCCCCCCCTCCACCACCCCCCCCCCCCCCCCCCCCCCCCCCCCCCACCCCCACCCCCCCCCCCCCCCACCCACCCCCCCCCCCCACCCCCACCCCCCCCACTCGCTGCAGAGATCTCACCGTTCCTGTACCTTCTTGGTTCCCTTGTGCTCCGACAGGTCCTCATTTTCTCTCCCCAACATCTTTCTTATGGCCGCTTGACTTAGACGGGGCCCTGCTTTTTTTACGATTCGGTCACAATTGATTTGCCTGTGGGTTTTTTGTTCGTCCTTGGTCGTTTCTTTCCTGCTTCCGAGTTTCTCCTTCTCCATGAACAGTTTGTCTCTAATTCCCCTCCAAGGACTTCATGGATTTATTCCTTCCTTCCTTATCTCTTTCCTACTCCTATTGATATAGCTGCGCTCGGTGCGTGCTTTCTGGAAGTCCCTTCACATTTCCCTCTTCCGAGCACTGGAGACCGTTCTTTCCATTCTTGAGTTTAGTTTTCCTTGGCGTAGTTGGCGGTGGTGAGGTTTAACTCTTTTTTGGCTCGGCCCGCTTTTTACCCAGGCGTCCTGTTTAGTTTTTTTCGCCGTGACGATTTTTTTTGTGAGGTCTTATGACGTTGTTTTTAGCGGCAGATTTCCCCTCTTTTTTGTTCGGAGGGATGCATCACGGCGGTTTCCTATAGTTCTTGGCCAGGCTGAAGCGCTTCTTTAACCAGACCCCTGTGGTTTGTACAAGCTCGACTTCCAGATGTTCCTTGCACGTTCACTCCTTCCCTATGAAGTAGCTAAATTTCCCCTTCCCGAGCCTAGCTCGGCGTGCTGGTGCTGCGGCCTTTAGTTTTTCTCAAGGTCTCGAGGCCGCTCATCTGGGCTTAAGTACCCGCCATAGCTCTCTCCGGGCACGACGATCTTCAGGTCACGAGTTTTCTTTCTCCTTTTTCGCTACCCCAATCCTGCACCTACTTCTTCCTCAACTCCAATACAATGTTTTCTTCCGGCGATCCTTTTTCCTTCTTTTTCCAGGCCCTAGCGACCGCTTTTGGGCCCATGACTGGAACTCCTCTGCTCCGTGGCCGAGTCCCTCCTCAAGAGGCGAAACTTGCGGCTGCACGCTCACTAGCCCTAACTCAAGCCCCCGTAGATCCTCTTTTTTTTCCTTTTCCCCTTGCCCGTCCTCTCTTTTTGGTCATCGCTTTACAGATAACCCGTCTTCCACCCGATCTTTAGGTCTCAAGGTCGAGTTCTTTCCCTCCTTTTGAGGTTCCACCCTTCCCCCTATTAGCATTTTTGATGAAATATCTCTCCTTTTCCGAAAAGAAGTTTGTTGTTAGAGATGGATTTTCTCGTCGTCTTTAGTTCCTGAGCCTATATTTTTTCCCAGTTCTCTCCCGCTAAGAACGTCCTTTGACCATAAACATCGCCGACGGTTGAATCTTTTCGCAGTTTTTTTTAGTCGGGTCGCGCGGCCCACCTCCACTAGCTTCGAGCCCTGTTGGCGCGCGCTTGATTTCGGCAGCCAGTCTGTTCGTTTCTGCGCGGGATTTATTCGGAAGGTCTTTTCTTATGGAGCTCCTTCCGTTCCCCTTCCTCAGGTCGGCCGTCTTCTTTACACGTTCCGCGATAGCGGTCGCTCGTCGGATTGTTCCATTTTTTTGTTATTACGCGTATTTTTTTCGTTGGTTTTTAGTCTCTGATCACAGCGGTTTGATAGAAGCCCTGCGCCCTCTCGGGCGGCGACACCCACATCTTCTCCCTCTTCTTTGTGAGAGCTCCCTCTTCTTTTGATCGGCCGTGCGTCTCATATTTTTTGGACTTCTGGCACCATCACGCCTAGATAGGATTTCCCTTTCTATTCTCCCGATTTGTAGCTATCTTTTTCTTTCCCTTTAATTTTCCGTGCGTCGCAAGACTGCAGTCCTCCCTTTAAACGCTTGCCATCTCGCGCCTTTCTCATGCTAACTTATCTTAAGCGAGGCCTCCAGAAACTCTGACTTCTTCCACGTGATGGTAGGAACATCTTTCCGGAACGAACATTTTAGAAACTTTCGCCGTCGGCCATTCTCTTTCTTTTTCCTCTCCCGGCAGATTGGGTCGATCTCTCCCGGTTCTTTAGTGCCACCAGTCGTGCGCTTTCGAAGATGTCCCACCAGTTCCCCGTTTATTTTAGTCGGTTATCCTTGCCGTTTAAGCTTGCGGACTGCATTTCTTCACCTTCTCTGGTCGTTGATCCCCTTTTAACTTCTCCAGAATCGTTCGATCTAGTAGACCGCTCTTTAATTGCCCTTTCAGCCCCATTATCCCATGCCCCGCCTTGATGGCATGCCTCTAAGAGTTCTCCGTGACTTTCTTTTCCCCCCTCGCAGCTCAATCCTCCCACCCCTTTACCCCGTGCTTCCCCCGGGATCCTTCATTTGGGCCGGCCACTCCGCGAGCTTCCTTCGCGAATACATACTCCCCTCTTTCTTTCCGGACGTTGCTTCTCGAGATTTGTTACTTTATGTCCCTCGGCGAAAGCCTGTTTCCATTGTCCCTGGAGGCAACCCTTTTTCTTCCTATTTTTTCGAGTATCGGTGTCCTCTCGTTCCGGAAACACGCGTCGTCTTGGTTCTAACTTCCTTGTTCGTAATGGCTCGCAATCTGGAGCTCAGTCGAGTAAAACTTTTCCCTTCCTTCCCTTCTTGAGCCCGTAACTTCCTCTTGATCAACGGTTCACCCTGCTCGCCTGCTGTTTTTGTCCATTTTCCCCTCTTTCCCTTCTGGAATGTTGACCCTGTTACTCTTGCTCTCGAGCAGGCCCTCGTTCCCCCCCTTCCTCTGAGTTTGCATAAAGTTGAATTCCTCTCTCTGCAGGACGAGTGCTCTTCCTTTTTTTTAGTCTTCCCCGGCCAAGCCTCGCCCCCGAGAAGGCATGGTGCTAGCATTTAACTCTCCTTTCCTCTTTTTTCGGATCTTCAGTGGTGAACGATTCAGGCCCTTCAGCGACAGCCTGCGTTTTGCCCTTTCCTTATGAGTCTTTCCCTCCCCCCCTTTCCCCCGTGCTGTCGATTTTTAGGCGTTTTGTGAAGCATCCCGCCCTCACGATATTTTTTTTCGGGTCGGTGAATGCGACAGCCTCGCAGGAACTTTCTTGGCTAATAAACTTTGTTCTCCCCTTTTTATCTTCAGAAAACCATCTATTTTTCCTACTCCTAATTTTTCGCTTCTTTTTGGGAGCTATCCCAACTCCGTTCCAAACGCGTTCTGCTATACTCCTTGAGACCCTTCGGGAATGGCGATGCTGATTGTCGCAGCCGCCGGCCTCGTCAATATGTTGGCTTGGACCGACCCTCTCCCTCCCCCTTACAGGAGCGCGTGATTTCGCCCCTTCCTCCCCTTCGGATCGCCGGTGGCTTGCTTGTTTTTCCTGGTTCATCCAGTTTTTCCGTGACGCGTCCGTTAGTTCCCATCTTTTTCTCTTTCGTAACGGTAGACTGTCTCCTTTTTACCGAGCTCCCCCTCTCCTTCTTTTCCGGAGAGCTAGGTCTCTGACACTGCCATCTCCTTCTACATTTAGGTGCCCTATTCGTGTCAAGGAATTACCCTGCTTCTTCCTCTCCTCATTTCGCTTTTCTTTTCCTCTTCTCCATCTCTTTGATCTTTTCTGTTGGGCAAGTCGTTTGTGACCCTTTCTCGTACAGTGAGGGCGAGGCTGAGCTCCAGCAGTGATCGTGCCTCCTCCCGTGCAGGCGTGCTGCATTCGCATCTTTTTTTTTTTTACGATCGAATCCCAGGTTCTCCTCCTCTTTGTGCTTTCCGCGGACCTTTCTCTCTCCCCTCTTTTCTCGGTCCCCGGAATGTCTGAGCATGACTTTGCAGCTTCTCGGCCTACCTCTGGGCGGCAACCTTCCTCTTTTTTTGGCGGGGTTTTATTTTTTCTTCTTCGTTTCGTTCACTAAGCCGGTTTCTCTCTCATGCAACAGGTGTTTCCTCTTCACAAAGGGTCCTTTCTTTTCTCTGAAGTCTAAGTCTCTCTTCTTTCCTGGCTTCTGAGGGACGTGGTTCACCGGCGCCTCTCCTCTGACTTGACGGATTTCGCTGCGGTCCCGCGGTCACTGCAAGTCAAGAAGTTTAGAACTCTGGCTCTCTTTTGGTTTTGCTAACGACTTTGGTTTCCTTTCCCCTTTTTTCTTCTATCTTTTGCATTGGTCTTCAAATCGGCGCGCGCCCGCTGCCGATTCTGGACTTATGGACGGAAGTGCGCACTCCCTGTTCGTTTTGTGACCCGAGTTTTTCCTTCGCGTTTTCTGAAGGCGGTCGCCTCTTTATATAGTCCCTTCGATCTAGCTCCGGTTGCCCGCCTTGCTCCTGAATTAGATTGATGTCGCAAGTCTGACTTTTCCCTATGTGCCTGGAGCAGTTAGTTATACTTCCCCACTTAAGTTCCCGATATCTTGCGTTCTTATTGACCCCCTGGTGCGAAGATATCTCTCGCCGGCGAGAGCAACCCGAAACTTTCAATTGCTGATTCCCTCCCCCCCGCTACGAGTTTCTTTTTTCGCCCGCAATGTCGCGTAGTGTTTATCGTTCCCTGTATGATCGGGCTACCACCATCCTAACCCTACTGAGCCATAAAATTGTGGAATGACGACTCCCCTCCCCCATCTGACCCCGTGCCGTCGAGCGGCACTTGCCTCTCCCCCTTCATGCTTGGCCTCCCTCTGCCCTCAGCGTTTCCCCCGCTCGTTCCTCAAACCGCGGCTGTCCTTCAGCGCCCTCCCGAAGCTCTCAGTGGTAGAGCGTCCCCCCCCCCCCACCACTTCGGCCCCCCTGTTTCGATTACCCTATCCGATCTTTTCGATTTATTGATTTTCAGCATTCTTACCCTTTTGAGCTGTTCCCTGCAGTCTATTCCCCTCTCCATTTCCCCGTTTTGAGCCTATCTATATCTCTCTAGGAGGAGGCAGGATATTTTCATTTCCTCTCCTTTGAGGAAGCCTTTTCCCCCTTTTACCTTAGACCGGATCTCGTGTTCTGTTAGCATTTCCATGTTTTCTTCTCAAGGTTCGCGGCGTTTTAGGTCCCCGGACCTCGTCTCGCCATGATTTTTTTCTGAGCGAGAGTCCTCCCGGGTTTTTTATCGCGGGCACTTGGTGCTTTCACTTTGATTCATGAGTTATGCCGGATCTCCAGGTCGCCGGTCCCTTTTCTCTTGTCGACGCGACTTTTAGCCCCCTCCCTTCTTCTCGTTTTTTAAGACAGCTGGTTATGGAGTCTCTCACGATTTGTATATGGGTGCCTTTTGGGTAGCTCTTCAAGAGTTTCCTCTCTCAGGCGGGATCCCTTGTTCCCGACCATGGCACATTCTTTTTTGGTTTTTCTCCGCCGGAGAGACCGATTCTCTGTTCAATTTCCTCTCCCTCCGCATCCCCACCTTCTGCCCCCGATGTTCCTTTTTGGAGCCCCCCTCCCCCTCTCCTGATCTCTCTTACGCGTGCAACTTCGCCCTTACCTAGCCCCCCCAATCTTGGTCTTGATTGATTTTCCTTTTTTCCCTTTCCCGCAAGTTCTCTCTTTTCCCTCTAGGCGGGTGTTCCTCACCCCTCTCCTCTTTCCCCACTGAGTTGGGAACATCTTTCCGGACCACTAGCCGCCAAAAGTTCCTTCGATCCTATACCAATTCTCGCTTTCTGATCCTCCTGTCTTCTCCCTCTTGTCGACCTCGACAATCGGTGAGGAGTGCAAGCGGTTCGATCTGACTTCCCCCCTGAACCTGATTCCCCTTCTTTCTTATTGAAGTGGCGCTTTTAGAGTCCTTCTTCCCCCCCTCCGTGCATAGTTCTTAGGTCGGGGCGAAGTTGAGAACCACTCCTCGCATTGACATATCGAGCTAGGGTCTTGTCTTTTCTTCACTCCCTCGATGGTAACTTCTTCATATCATTGATAGAGAACCTGTGTATTTTTTCCCCCCCTCTCACTTCTTGTCTGAACGTTGAAGAGTAATTCCTTACAAGACAGGTCAAATGCGGAAGTTGTGTTGACCCCTTCCCGAGAATCTTCCTTCTCCCAGTTAGTAGTCTCCTCTTAGGGCTCTCTTCTTTTTTCCGCCGCGACCTGGTGAGCCATCAATGAACCTTTCTTCCCCCTCATGTTAGGCCACGCCTTTTGTGGCGATCTCTCCGTAGTCGCCTGCCCGCGTTGATCCCACCACGTGACCTTTCCCTTTTGCCGCACGTTTGCAGGACTTTATCCTGGTTCAACCCCGCTTGCCTTGCATTTTTTTTTTTCTTCTTCTCGATCCAGAGAATTTCGAGGATAACCCCATGATTGTCGATTGTTGTTTTTTTTCCTTGTGTGTTTTCCTCATGTTTTTCCGTCTAGAGCCTTCCTCTCATGTTCACGTCGAGATTTGGGGCACCGTCTTACTGGCATCATCTGAGAGATTTGGTCTTCCTCCGGTTGAACAGCTCCTTCTGCAATTGTTGACTCCCTCCCTTTCCCTTCTCCGCGGTTACAGCATGCCTCCGCCATCTTTTTTTTTTCCCCTTAGGCGCGCGCTTCCTCGGCCCGCGGCCTTGATTCGCCGGCATGACCTTTGCTTTGTTGCCGCTTTCACGATAGTGGTGCGACTTTATCCTTCCCATTGAACTCCCGTTTCGTTGACTCTTTTTGTCTTCCTGAGTTGGATAGGCGCACACCACCCTTTTCCTCCTCCTTCGTTGAGTGAGATGGTGGATCTTTCCAAGCGTTTTCTTCTATTACCGGCAGGAGGGCTGATTTTCTTGTTGACATAGTTTGGTCGCGCTTCCCCCCTCCTCTCATCCTTATCAGGCAGCGTCTGGCAATTCTCCTCGCGACCAGGCTCAGCTGATTTCTTTTTTTCCTTTTTTCCTTCTTTCCAACCCGCACCGTTTTTCCCATCCGGGCTCACTCATTACCCCCTTCCTTTTCTTCCCGATTTTCCCCCACAGAGGCGACTACACTCCTCGCTCGATGTCGTGTGCTTTGAAATGGTGACTCCCCCCCTCCCCTAAAAATTAATTCTCGTCAATTCCCTGGTACCCTTTCCTCCCTCTTCTTCGACCGACTCGTTTTACGGTCATGGTGTTCCTATCTTTTCCTTAGGCCAAGAATGTTGAACTTCTTTTTGCACCTCTTAGTCTTTTCAGAGTCTGTCAGGACTTT
>Ga0179591_1176612_pt1 | contig 18735 bp, 25 predicted proteins | sample CZOMad2_1_08_16f_FD_182891 | JGI IMG/M metagenome (GOLD analysis project Ga0179591, IMG submission 182891) | Vadose zone soil fungal communities from Angelo Coast Range Reserve, California, USA - CZOMad2_1_08_16fungal (PacBio error correction) | ecosystem: Environmental > Terrestrial > Soil >... | reverse complement strand
TTTCTAGAATTACGACAAAGCAAACTTCCGCTCTTCGATCCACTAGCGTGACGTTGCCTAACTTGAACAGCCCGGATCACGAATAACTTCCATGGTTTTGACCCTTCCTCCGCTTCGGAAAGCTGGTCATTATTTTTGCTCCTCTGAGCCGTGGTAAGGTCAACTGTCCCAAGGCTTCCCCGAGGTGCTGGTTGTTCAATTTGATGTTAAGAACTTCTATTCTCGTTTGATTAGTTGTATATCGTATCCCCCTTCCCCCCCCCGCGAGAGGGTTCAAACTTGTTCTTGTCAACCAGAGTAAACTACTTTAGAGTTTGGACTATATAATTGAAACCCCCCCCAACTTTTATCATTTGATAGGCCTATTCCTTTGATTTTCTTGTTTTGATGTTTCCCCCTTTTTTTCCCCCCCTTTTTTTTGAGAGAGATAAACCACCACACTCCCCTTCAATTCACACTGACCTGCGACTACCGCCTGAGGAACCTCGATATTTCAAAAAATTCTGCTTTAAACTTAGTTAACGACCCTTTACCCATTTCCACACGTTTTTTTTCCCTCGTTTTTTTCCTTCTCTCAGATATATAAAAAAGACTACCCACTATTCATCTGGATCATGGGAGTAGAGCTCCTTTACCCCCGCCCCCGCGGTCTCCCGTGGGCATGTTCGTTCTCCCCCATCCTGTTCCCGCGTTATACAGCCTCCTTGACCTTCTTGACTGAAGATGATTCCCCTTTTCAATTTTCCTTTCTTCCCTTTCTTCCGGGCGTTAAAATTAACGGTCTCTAGTCTCCCCTCTTTTTGCGAATCCGTGATTTTGTTGGCCAATTCTAGTATTAGTCTTGGTCTGAGCGTGTGTCTCCTCGTTAAAGCCAACGGAATTCCCACAAGGGGCCCAGTGCATCCTTGTAATTTCCCCTGGAACCCCCAATGAAGTGACCGACCATCCATTTTTTGGCTTCTTTTACTTTCCTTTTTTGATTGATGAGGACTTGCGTTCGACTAATTCCCCCCCATCTTCCCCTTTTGATTTGAAGCGATGGGCATTATTTCTCCCCCTTCCCCATTTTCTGAGCGTATCGCTTAAAAGCGCTCAGTTTCCCCCCCCCCCCCCTATGAAACCCCGTCCCTCCGATGGTACTACCCCGGCTGATGGATCTTTTTCTCCCCCCCCCCTTAGTGAGTTTGATTCCCTCGTCCACGTGGTGACAATCGGCCCGGTCACCCTTAGTATCTGTTAAGTACTCAAGATATCTACAATCCTTTTCCCTGTTTCTTTACAACTTAACCACGATTTTTACCCACTGAATTTTCGTAGCCCCCACATGAGCCCAAAGTACTCCCCCTTCTGCCCTTTTGGACCTCCGGTCGCACCCCTCCGCGCCCTTCTACTTCTTTTCCCCCTTCTTTTTTTACCACCTTGCATTTCCCCCCCCCCGAGTCATTCACTAAGCTCACGAAAGCGATTCAAATAGCCCTCCCATAGTATTATTTAATGTCTGATTTCTTACCCTTCCCTCTCCTTTGCGCCCTTTCTCTGCTTCTCTTTTATATATCGTTCTTCTGTGTTTCCTTTGTCGCGCAACCCTCACTAGAGTTGCCCATTAAAGTCAGCTCCCGTCTGCCCACGTCCACCTGCCGACCAACTTGTCCTTCCCTCTGTTCCGATACGTTATCCCAAAAGTCTAGCACCTGTCCTGGTTTTGTGAAACGAGCTTGTCCTTCAGTGGTACACTTTTCACGACCCGCGTTAAACAGGAAGACTTCCTTTCTTTTCCAGTATACATCATTCGGATTGAGTTCAAACGTAGAATCTTGTCAAGGCCTACTTCTTTCTTCAAATACAGCTCAAATTGTTTGCTGAGTATACGTTCCCCCTTCGATGCCCCAACACTACACTTCCAGTCCCATTCCCTTCACAATTCCAGCGCTCTTAGATAATCAAATACTACTTTTTTTCCTTGAACTTTTGCAAGTCTGGACCACAATTCCTTTGATACTCCGTCTGTTTCAGCGGAAGGCGGACCTCCCCACTAGTTTTTATAACCCCAAAGTGGTTTAACCCTTCCTCTTGAATGAAAGTCCTTAGTACTCACCTCGCCAAACAGTGCAGCTGTTACCCTCCCCCTCCTCCCCCTTTCCCCCAAAACTCGCTAACAAGCTCCCTTCCTCCCTACCATTCGATCACCAATTCGTTGGTTCCAGTCCATTTTGCCTCGCTCCACATCCTCTTTTGTGATGCTCTTTGTCCAAAAAACGGGGTCTTTTACGCCCTTGTTGGTCTACATACTCGTTCGAATAACAACCGTGCACGATTAACGGTAGACACTTGAGCCCCCCCCCTCCCCATATTACAGAGAAACGGGCCCTCGTTTTTCCTGCCCCCTGGTTGAGAGTCCTCGCGATTTGGATCCTCATCCCTGCAATTCTCCACATTTCATTTGATAATGTTCTCCTTCTGAATCCTTTCCTTCATGTGCTTATCAGTTGTTGTTTGATCGAGTATTTCTAAAGGAAGAAGCTGATTCCCCCCTTAATAGTGCATATTGCGGGCTTCGTTAACCCCATCATCCCCCCCTTGCTCTCAGCTCCACTCCTCCCTCTTCTAGTTCCGGGAGCTTACTTTTTACCTGACGCCGGTTGTGGGCGACCGTAACGATTGAGGTTTTATCCCTGCCTATTCCCTCCCCCCAGACGTACCATCCCCGTTTTCCACCAGAGATCCCCCCCCTAGATTTCGTGAGAGCGAGCGATGCTTTTTTCCCTCCTTTTAAAAATTTTGTTGTATCGCATTTTCGTCGGCTCTTTAGGACTCTTTTCGTAGTCTGTCGCTTCACAGTCATAATGAGGCTACTTTGCTTCTACCCCCTTTCTTATGACGGAGGACGTTCAGGCGCTTTTTTTCCTTTCCAACCTCTTTTTGTTCTTAAACTCGTTTGCATGTGCCGTCGCTGCAGGTTTAGACTTGTCACTTTTTCAAAGGACCTTTGTTCCTGCATTTTGCAAGTCAACGTGACCACTTATGTGGTTTGCCTTCTCCATCCGAGCGTTTACTAGTGCCAGTTTCATTTTGATGATTTTGGACGCCGTCTTCCCCTCTTCCTTCTGGTCAGGAATTTGTTTGGCTCGGTCTCTTTCACCCTCCTCATTACCCCCTTCCCCGTGTCCCATAGGGTCTACCTTTGGGTTGATCTAGCAGTTTTTGTTCGCCCCAAAATAGCCCCTATTAGTGCTCTGGGACCCCGTTAAATCTTTACCACTGCTTTCCATCTCCTTTTTCCCCCCAACCAGGCCGGGTGCTTTTTTTTCTACAAGTTAGCGCCAATGGTCTTCACTGGTTTCCCCTCAATGTTGCCGGTTGTTGTCCGACTTCCCTCTGAATTGAAGATTTTTAACACCTTCTTAGGATGCGGGCTACACTTCACCCCTTCAATAGCCTATCCAAGGCTAGAGCTCAAGGCTCCCCTTTGATCGACTTGTAACCGAAAGGAAATACCGAGTGATCTTTCGGCTTGTTCCCTCTCTGAGATTGGACTGATTTGTTTTTGTGTCCTCTCTTTTTTTGGTTCCTGAACTTTTTTTGGCAGCCGGGAATTTGAGGTCGACTTCTTTCTTATGTGGCGACCGGTTCTGCTTATCACCCAAAAGTCCCATTGCTCGTTCTTCTTTTCTCCCTTACTCTCGGTCATTTTTCGTCCAGTCCACCTCTCGTGAGCTTCCGGAACTCCATGCATATCCTTTCCATGTTCAAAGCCGTGTTTACCAACCCTATATTTGGTGGATGCTAAAAATGGACCCCCCCTCTCCTTTTTCCCGAGGATTTGAGGCGTGGCATCCCCCTTTTTATGATTCTGCGTTTCGCGATATGACTTTCCTGAGCCCCTTTCTTTTTCCCTACGTGACATCTTCCTTTTCCAACCCTCACTTCGTTTCCTTTTGTTGCGTCTACGCGCGACTGCTCTCAGTCCCCGAAAGAGCCGTGCACGTCAGCCAAAAACCTTTCTGCGGGCCAGGCATTGTTTTCCTTTTCTCTAAAAGCGGTCTTCTCGGGAACTTGTTTCTTTCTTTTCAGTCAGCTCGGAGGAACAAACTACTCCCCTCTAGACCTTTCACTAGGTTCAGACCCCGCAAATCCTCTCTTTCTCATGAAATCAGCGACTTTTCCTTTAATTGGTCAATCTTCCTTCCCCCGAATAAAGTCAATTACCCCCTTCAACTTAAGCTTATGAAAGACTGCAGTCCTGGTCGGGATATGGAAAAGAATGGTTCCTCCCAATGCCTGCTCCAGCCTTTTGTGGTTACTGCCTTTCCCTCCTCCACTTTACAGATGCTTTTCTTCTTTTTTATCTCCTTTTTCGCTCCGGAAAACCCCGGCTCGTGCCGTCTACTTTTGTTTCACCGGTAAACTACCTTTAGCGCTCGGGGGTAACCCTTTCTAATTCCTCCTACAGCGGTGATCAGCGAAGAGTCCAGTTGGCAGTGCTTGTTTGGGAGATATATATATTTTAACCCTCCTCCTGTTTTCTGAGATAAGCCCCCCCAAAAACCGAATCCCCCTGGCCCTTTTTGCTGATCAACGCTGTCTGCGGCAATCCTTTACCCATTCTTATTCAAGTATATTTCACCTCCTTTAAAAAATTCGGTTTTTCTTTTTGGCCGTATTCTACTCCTCTAAAAAGAATCCCCTCTTCTGTCTTCTGGGCGTCGGAGACCTTCCCATCCCGAGGTTCCATTTGCCTGTTCGTCCCCCTTTCAGAGATCCCGGCCCATGCAACCTCGCTGAGTTAAAGGGGTCATGTACTTTCTCGTTCAAGTAAGGATTTCATCCACTTCCCTTTCCCTCCCCCTTTCGTCGATAGTTTAATCCTCTAGTCCCTGTATTTTGGCCTTACGTAATTATCTGCTTTTTTCTGAGAGTTGTTCACATTTCACTACTAAAACGTTTTTAACACCACTTTGCCCTCCCGGGGCACCGTTTTCAGTATCCCCCCCGTGACCCAAAGTTGTCCCTTGGAACGAATCCCTTTGTTTTGATCTTGCACCTGGAGTTCTACTATGTCCTTCTTTCCCCCTTCGAGGTTTAGACCGCACCCTCCCCCCATTGATTTAATCATTGATTTTCCTCGGGCAGTATCTCAGATTCTGTTTTATTATATCGAGGAATCCTTCTTTCCCCCCATCTGAAACAACAGACCCCGTCCCCCTTCTTCCTTGTCTTGGTTATCAACCACCACGACTTTTTTTCGTAAAACTTAAAACGGCTTGAAATTAGGTAGTTCTCATTATATTAATTTTCGCCGAGAATTAACCCGCACCCTTTTTCCTTCCTTTCCCTTTCGGCCAACTTAAACCCCCTAGCCCACCTTAATCGTCAAGGATACTTTTCCCAATACCCCAAATTTGCGCGGCTTGGATCCAGTTAGCAACTCCGAACCATTTCTCAAGCTCTATACCGGCTTTGAGCACCAACCCCCCCTTTCCCCTTTAAACCCCCATGCCGGTACCCTAATCCCCTCCAAGAACTCCATCGGTCCCCCCTCTCCCCTCTTCTATTAATGGTCCATGTAGTACTGCTATTCCCCTTTTTTTTAGATAAGCTCTTAGGTTTCATATAGGTATGAGTTTAAGGTTTCGCCTACATAAGAGATGTTTGTTCCTTGTTACCGTCAGCTTTCACCCGTACTCTCCCCGGCAAACTGCCCCCCTTTTCTGAGTCCATTGCGCTACGTATCCCAACCGAATTCCCGCTTTTTTTTTCCCCCCAAAGCGATTTATCCTTGGTATACACCAAATTGTTTCCTCCTCCCGTTTCCCCAGTTACCTCAAATTGGTACTTTCAATAATGGCTGGATCCCCCCGTTTTCTCCCCCTCTTGGAAGAATTTCCAACGGTGCTCCCACTCACATCCTCCCTTCCTCCCCCTGAGTATCTGTTACTTTCGATGCCCCCTTCCCCCCCCCCAGCAATGCCTCCATCAGTTCCACTCTTTGAATAGATTTTCCTTCAACCCAACTCATCTCATGGCACAAAACCTTTCCCTCCCTGCCCTTGAACCCTCCTTGATCATTCCTTTGCTTCCTCTTAATGCGGCAATGTCAAACGCGAAAAATAGAGTGGACAGTCCCCCAGCTCCCTTTGTCAACGTCATCTCATCCCTTTCGCTCCCCGTTATTCCTCCGGTATATTTCCAAATCCTCCTCCTCCTTGCCCTCTATAACAATTGCCCCTTTGCTCTCCATTCCCGCTCCCCCCAAAAGTTTGAGCCGGCGAAAAATCCTAGTCCGCCCTTTTTTTCATCCCATCTCGTGGTCTTTTTATCGATTTCAACACGGGGCTCGTTTTCCCGATTGTCTCCCCCCTTTTTTTTAAGGCAAAACCGGCATTCGACCCGTTCCCGCCCCACACGCGCTTTAAACATATAAGCGCCCAGTGCCAACATCTATGGTTTTTATGCACCGGTTGATCTCTCTTCCTTTTGTCTTCCCTGACGCAATTTTGCCCCTTTTCCCATTTGACATTGTCTGCGGAGGATTACTCGCTATTTATATAAGCTTTTTTTTTTTCCTGAGATAATTCTAATGATCATCCTTCTCTTCCCTGGGGTGTTTATATGAGTGCTTGACCCCACATGCACTCGTCTCTAACTTCGTACTACCCTCTTGTCGGTGTTTTCCTCTTACACGTTTGGGCAGAACCTTTAACCGCTTCCGTTTTTCTTCTTCCCCCAGTCATTAGACAACTAGAGTACAAGACCCGTTTTCACACGCTAGAACTCCCCCCAGATAGTTTCTTTAGTTTACCGATGCTTTCGACACGTCCCCCCTTTTTTCTTTGTATTCTACCTTTTCGCGGTCCGGGCAGACGTGTTTTTTTTTCGGATTATTTCCCCCTGGTCATGGTGCGGCTACCCTTGAGTCTGCCGGGTCGCGTCAAGGCCTCTTTTGTCTTTTCACACTCGAGTTTTGTGAGAAACCCGGTTTTCTTTTCCTCCTTCCTGGCACTAGCGGATGTCCCCTGTGGTTGTCCGATGGCCTCCCTTCCCCCCTTCTCCCAGAAATTATTTTTCTTGGTTTTCTTTCCGCATTCTTACTCATTTGGCGGGTTTTCCTGGCCTTCTGGAGGAGTTTGGATTCCGTAAAACGAGAATAATTGCCTTCCCCAATTTTTGCGCTGTTTCCTCATCCCGTGGAAAGGCCTTTTCTTTCTCAACTTTTTGATTTTCCTTCCCCATGAGGTTAGCAACGCCTCCTACCTTCTTTTTTCTTCCTGGTCGTTTGAAGAGTTTTAACACCGTTTTAAAGATCCTTCTCCCCCATTCCGGTGAGATTCGTTGTTTTTCCAACTCTCTCCTTCCGACCCTCAATTTGGCTGTAGTTTTCCCCCCCGGTGGTGGCCACATCCTGTTCCAGATGACTTGCAAGTACCCCCACCATCTTTTTTTTTTCCTGTAGGGCTACCGGCAATCAGGCACCTATCTCTAACACTTCCTACTCTCTTTCCCCCGTTCCCCGGTGATGCAGGGTACCGAAATAAGCCCTTTTCTCATACGCTTTGGAGATTTTGTGAGCTTGGCGGATGGAGTCTGACTGCTCTGTGGGGTTTTTGAAAGTGTCACACTTTGGTTTTCTCCTAGTGCATACTTTCTCCTTCGCTTCCTTTGAGGAGATCCAAAACTACCCAACTACCATGGGAGTTACTTTTTTTCGCTGTTACTTTTTTCGGACATCCGTTGGGCCTCTTTTTAAGTTGGCAGAAAAGGCCCTCTCCCTTTTTTATTATCGGCGACGACCCTTCTTTTTTATTGTACGACTTACGCTCTTTTAACACTGTTTTTTGACCCTTTCTCTTTTCTCCCCCTCCCCCACCTGATCTTTTGGTGATAAACAAACTTCCCTTCTTACAGGGTGCTTAAGCTTTGATTGCGGGGTTTTCCCTCTTTTGGAAATGAGATTCTTTTAAGCCCCCAGACACCTTTCCCGATCGAGAGCCCGGTTACTTGACATTCACCCCCAACACTCACTCGGCGGCAACCCCTTTTTTGCATGCGGTCTCCTCCTCCTACGCGCCGTTTTCACTCAAGCGTTGCCCTCACCTCAAACCACCAAGGGAGTCGTTCCCGGTAATTTGTTTTCCCCCCCCTTTTTTTGATCCTGAACAACTATCAGGGCTGGGCCGTGGTGGCGTTACAGTTGGCTGTCATCTCACGATCGTGATTCCCCCCCCCTCGCCCAAGGCGAGAAGTCCTTGAGTACACCCAAGAACACCGATTAGCCTTCAAATTTCTATGTCTTTCCCTTTGTTCCCTTTCCGGACGTGACCAATACTCCCTTTCCCCCCCGAAACCCCCCCCCTATTCTGAATAGATTTTCTTGTCAAATTCCACGTGTTCAAATTGTCCGATGCCAAATGTCTCCTCTTTTTTGTTTTTGCATGATCTCGCGCCCCCTTATTACAGACCGTGTCTTCGTGGTTCTATCTTTTTTTTTCCAATTTACGCCCTCGTTAAGAGGTTTCCCCCTGTCTGGAAATTTCCGTAATCCATCTTTAAAGCCTGGTTCCCATATATAATGCCGCGCCCCCCCTCCCCGGTCTCCTCTCATAGTCCCCAGTTTTCCTTTTTGGAGGGGATGATCTATCTTCTCCCACCCCTCCCTTTTTTGTTTTCGCAGGATCAGCCCCCACGCCAGTCCCCATGGTCATCTTGTTCTAAAAGATTTGTATAGGACAATAGATCGTTACCCCCTAGCCCTGTACCTCTTTTAAACGATTTTAAAAAACATTTTTTTTCCCCTCAGGCTTTTGGGCATTGTCTTTCCAGTCCCTATAAATCATCCACCAGAATATGGTTTAGTATTTTGGCGTTCGAGCCTAAAAACCCAAAGATTTTATAATTTTGCCTGTTTATCCCCCCCAGTGAAGAGTTATTTCCTTTTCTTAATCCTTAAGTAAGCTGTTTGTCATGGCCCCTTTCCTTCCGGGCAAGCCCTTTTCCAATTAACGGGGCGAAGTCTCCTTTCTCGACCGGAATTTTATTTCTGTAACGTCTTTTTATAGCGGGTTTTGCTTTTGAATACTCATTTAGACTTAGCCACTTTCAATCACCCAATTGACAGCTACCTTTCATCAGCCCTTCAGGTCCAACTTTGTTCCACTTTCCCCCTTTCAGCTCCCTTTGTTTGATTGAGCCCTCCCTTAATTTATGATGGCCGTGTTCTTATACATCCTTCTCCCCCCATTGATCCGATTCCTTTTTTACTTTCGTGAACGTATTAGCGTCACGTCTTCTATTCCTTATTCTCGCATTCCACTCCTGAATTCCAACACTCTCTCCTTCCCCCCCCGCAAATCCGCTTCCTCACCCGGAGCTCCCGTGTTATCCAAAAAACCTCTTTTTTTCTTGCTGATTCCTTGCCCCGGCTTCCCCAATCTTGGAGTTTTCCTTCTATCCCTTCGTCGCCGATCATCACGTTGAACCCCTTCTCGTTCGCCTTAACCGATGTCACAGTGAATTCCTCTCCCCCCCTTCCCCAGTACTCAATTTAGTCTTTTGTCTACTAAGGGAGCCAAAGAAGCCCTTCTCCCTTACCTCCGCGAGTCCCGAACCAACCAAAGTGCTTCCCCCACTCTTGTCTTAACTATTCCGCCACTCTTCTGTAAAACGCCATCGTCTTTTTTCCCTCCTTTCTTTCTTTAACCTGCCCCCTTTCTCCTTTTTAGCTTCGTCTTCTAATTTCAGAGGGTATTGCGTCCCTCTAACTTTAAGAGTTTTGTTTTCCAATATTTTCACAAGAATGCTTCACTTTTGCCCCCCCTTTTTTCACCTGCTCCAACTGCGGCGTCGTCTTCCTTTTATTCCACCCCGTCATAGAACAGCCTGTTTTTTGAAACTGCATCGGACGCCGTTGTCCAATGGTTCCTCCTGCTTCCCAGAGCCACAATCACGCTGTTCCCTTCCCCATGGATGATATAGTTATTCAACCCCCTTTCCCCCCCTTTTGCATTAACGGAGTCTTCCCCATTTGACTTTCCTGAAGGAGTTATCGTTTACTTTTGACAAACTCCATTCAACCGCCCTGTTTTCCCCCAGGTCCCTTCGGATCGATATGAATAACCCATAATATCGTGGCCCTTCTAATGTTTCCAAACCACTGCATTGTTTTCACCGTGCCCCCCTTCCCGTCCGTCTGACCTTTTTCATGCCAACGCGTTTCCCCCCCCTCGCTTTGTGACATTTCCCCAAGCCTTGCCTGTCCCAGTCATAAGGCCCTATAACTTTAGCCGCCCCCTCGCATGCTTTCAAATCCCTTGAAACGCCCCTTTCCCCCCGCCCCCCACTGCTCCCCCTTTCCTGAAAATGATATTTCCCCTTGAGGACGAGTGTCGACAAGCCCTCGCCTTTTGCCTCCCTATCTTGGGATGCTCTCGTTGCAAACCCTTTTTCGTTTTACGCTATTTTCCCTCCCTTTTTTGCTGGCAGAAGCCCCCAACCGGCAATCGACAAGGTCGCAACCAGGGCCCCCCGCCCCTATTAAGCGCCGTGACCAATAGTTTTCTTCACCTGGTTTTTGAGAGAAGATTTCGATGCTTTTTAATCCTCCCGCCTCTCCCCTCTTTACTTGGGTCATCCTCTCCTTGTCATTCATCCTCTCTTTTCATCAAAAGTTTGGTTTCTTTTCCAGTAATTCACGGCAGCAGCTTCACTTGAATTTGATCTTGCCTGTCCTCTTTTCCCCCCCCCCCCCCCCCCATAGAAATCGACTCAAACTTTCTTCTCCTCATTTCTTTGGGCTTCAATACTTTTCCCCCCCGTCTCCCCTTTGGTGGCGACCGTTAACCCCTCTTTTCTTTTATTTGCCAATCTATTATTCGCCCCATAGTTCCCCCCCCCCTTTCACATTTGCCCACACCTATCTCTTGAATACACCCTTCTCTGGATGTGGGCTAGGCGATGATTTTTGACCCCCCCCCTTTATCACACAATTTTTTTACTATAGCTCTTGCCAGAAATTTTAGCCCCTTTTTTGTTTGAACCTTTTGAGGAGTTTCTTTGATCTTTTCCCTACTTAGGGATTGAATGGTTGATTCTACCTTTTTTATGTATTAGGCTGTTCCCATTTAAGGCTTATTGTTCCTTTTGAATGGCCAATATATTTTCTGTACCGAGTTTGGAATGTCCGCCGTAACTGAGGAGTCCTAGGAATTCTTCTTAAAGGAAGTTTTGTCCCAATCGCCTCAGGCAGTTATCCTTTATTACGTGTTGGAGCAGGTTTTCTTATTATACAGAGTGTACTTTATTTCCCTTCCCTTGAGTAGTTGGCCCTCTTCTACGTAACCTAACTCCCTTCTTCCCCCCGGTCCCCGATCTTCTTTGAACTCCCCCCCTTCATGCCTGGCCCAGGTTATACTTTTATCCCCTCAGACCCCCATTGAGTTTCTCCCACGAGACAGCATTGATTTTTCTTTCTGTGGCAGCGTCTGAATTATTTTTACCCCCGGTTCCAGATAGCCCTTTTGACCCACCTGACGGTTATTTTTTAGGAAACGTATAGCCACTGCCGCCCCGCAAGTTGGCGGGCTCTTCTTTCCGGTGGTTCCCGTTTGACTTTCCTTCCCTCGATAACAACCTTTCTTATGCTTTCTCACTTCCCCCTAGGAAAGATATAGAACCATTCCTAATCGAGCAAGGAGAAATGTAGCAGTTCCCCTAAATAATGAAATTCCCTCCTCCTCCGCTTGTCAGAGCTGTCTTCTGGATTTTTCTGAATGACTGTTGGTGAAATTAAAAGTTTTTTCCTCTTTCCTCTGCTTTTGAATGATTTTTTGGCGACCGTCTTCCCCCCCTCCCTCCCTTGAGGTACTTTTCTCCTTTATGGGTCGACCCCTTCCTGGGCGGGGTTAGTGCCCCCCTGGAACGAGGGACGTTGTCTTGATGATAGGCTTCTTCAAATTTCTTTCTGATTCAACCCTACGAGTCTTGGAACCCTCCTTTCGGGGACTCCACCCCCGCAGTGGTGGTGACCTCCCAATGAATATTTTTTTTTTTCATAGGATTTGCGGGTTTTCCGCCTTTTTTCCCCCGCGTGTTTTACTCTCTCAGTCCTCCCCCTCCTCAGACTGACGGGCGCCTATTTTCCACCCATAGACCTTCAAAAAGCACGTTAGGCAAGGGGTGCTACTCCGTTTCTCTTACTGACCTGCCGCAGAAGTCCTCACCTACTTGAACTGACCAGCCCAAAAAATTTCTTCTTTTCCCCCTTCCTTCGAAAGTGGATCCTCCACCTTTATGCCCGGTTGCCCCCCTGGTGTTCTCTGGTGGTTTTTCAATTACGCTAGGAGTCCCCCCTCTTAACTAACCCTCCTCGACCTTACTGCCACTTCTTCTCACCTCCCCGCCCCCTCAGTCGAATGAAAATTTTCGAATGAGCCATTGTCTGTTGACCCTCTGCCTTTTGAAAGAATACCGTCCACTTTGACCCCCCCCTTAAAAAAGATCTGTGCAGCGATGCTTTTCTTATCTATCCCCCAAGGAAGGGGGGCGAACACTTCCCAATTATCCAGCCGTGTTCGACCCAAGGCTCCAGGTCCATTAGCTTTTTCTGTGTGGTACTGAGTTTCCATCCTTAAACGAGAGGAAGCGTTTCCCTGTTCTTGCCTCGGTACTTTTACACGCTCCGGGTAACTATATAATTGAAGAGTCCGGGGCTCGAGAGCAGTTTGCAGGGCGTGTCTTTTTTATCATCTATTTTTCTCACCGCCAGAACCTTCTTTGTTTTTTTCTCTCCTTTCCTCCCAAAACACGCATGCCAACTGGGAATTCTCTTCTTTTCCCCTCGTCCTGACGGCAAGATAGTTAAACCAGAGCTTTCTCCCCCTCCCGTTCCCGATTTCCAGCCCCCCTTTCCCCCTGCTAGTTCTTTGTCTTATTTTTCTCTCTACCCCCTCCACCGAAGCATATCTTGAGGTTGGGAGGCTAGTCAGGCCAGTCCCCGCGTGATCCTTTAAGGTCTCACACCACAGTGCAGAGTTATCCTCCTCCTTCATCTCTTTTTAAGAAGATGTTTTGTAAGGGTTGTCCATGACTTCCTTTCCGAATTCTTTTACAATAACGGGCGCTCGTCTCTTTTCCTTCGAACTAGCTTCAGTGGCACTTCTTTTTCCGCGGGTATTGAGAGGTGTGTTACACTCGTTCTAACTTACAAGTAACATCACTTTCAAATCAAATTTTCCCTTTTCGATGTTCCAGGATCACAAGTCCCCCCCCATTTCAAGTTTCAGAATCCATTTGTTTTGCTTATTTAAATCTTTCTTCCTTTAGGCCATTCACTTCGGATTCGACGAATGCTGCACAAATTGAATACTTGCTTTTACTCTCTTTGAAATTATCCTCAGTATTTAGCGGATTTCCCTCTCTTCCTTCCCCGCGATCATTTAACCCATCCCCAAACTCCCCCCCCCAAGAGGAAGACCCAGATGCTGGTAGAAAGTGGGTTTTTTCCCCCTATCGTGAGTTTGAGTCCTCGGCCAATTGCTTCCAATTTCTCTTTTTCTCATAGAGCCGTGGTGACTTTCCCCCCCCCCTCTCATAACTGTACAAAGGTCTCGTTACGGTCCCCCTAACCCCCATGTCACCTTACTTGAGTATAAGGTAGAAAAATCACCCCCAGTTTCTGTGGTGGATCAATTCCGGTCGAAAATCGCAGCATCTTTCTCCCGTGAATAACGGTCCTGACCCCAAACCTTTGTAATAAAACCAGCTTTCCACCTCCAATAACGCAATCTGGCACAAGCGCCCTCGTCTTCTTTTTTGGTCATGATTTCGGACCTTCTCTCCTGTCCCCGAGCTAGCTTCTCGTGTCTATAAGCGTAATTTGAATTTTTAGGCCGAATTCCATAGCGATTTTGCCCTATTTTCCACCATTCCTTTCCGTCATTCCCCCCCCCCCCCCCCTTGAACCGAAGACAACTTGCTGGAGTCCATTGGCGTTTCGTTTTTCTCCCCCAAGTCGAGAACAAGCCTCTGGTTTTTCTCGATCTTTTTCTCACGGGTTAAAAGATTCCCTACGCTCCCCAGAGCCTAATCAAGTCTGTCTCTTTGGCCCCTTCATTTTCTTCTCTTTCCCCTGTCAAGTATTTTTTCCCCTTGCATTTCCCCTTCTTAGTTCAATCAGCGCACCTTTTTGCCTTCCTCTCTGGTTCTTCACTATGCCACCCGCATGCAAACCCCTCTTTTACCGTCTTCGGAAGTTACTCCCCCCCCACGACTCAATATAGGTTCCCTTGGCCCTTGATGTCAAGGGCACCCCACCTTCCTTTCTTCCCTCCTTCCTGAGCAGCGGAGGCGGTTATTCCCCCCTCCTTTTTTAGAAAAAAACTCCTTTCCAGGCCACGCTCTCCTTCACCTTCCCCCCTTTTTTCTTTAGGATAAGTTAGCCGCAGTCTCCGCAGGATCGGCACCTAAGCAACGAATAAGTCCCAACTCGCACTGATCCCTTCTTCCTGCCTCTCCCCCAAAATTTTGATTCTCCTGATTGTTAGACACGCATCGCTTACATCCCTTCTCGTGGGTTGCCTGATTCTTCCCCCCGTGGTAGGGTACTTCTGCGCATCAGATTGTCCCTATGCACAACCCCCCTTCCCCTCTCCCCAAGGTCGCCCACCCCGGGACGGTTAAACCATATCCTCTATTGTACCCAAAAGCTTTTGCATGCAAAAGGCTTCTCTCCGTCGTCTTTTGTTGAAGTAGCTGCAAATATTCCCCTCCCCCTATAAGCTGAGGAAGGTGAGAACCTTCTTTTCTCCTTTCCTCCATACCCGTGGTTGTTATAATTATAAAGGACGCAGCTGATCCCCCTTGACCTTTTTCCTATGGTACTGATGAGTTTTCGCCAACATCGCACTTTTCTTCCCACTTTTCTTGAACCGATTGTCCCGTGGCGAGTCCTCTTTTTCCCCTTTGAGCCGGTGTGTCTCCCGTTCTAGATTTCCGTGCTTAAAGGCCCGCAATAGCTCCTGATTTTTCACAAAAGACGGCCCAAATCCTTCTTTATTTCTCTTAGCTGTTTCTCCCCCCCTTCCCCCATTTTTTTTTAGCATTTCGAGTCGAGCAATTTGTTAGCGATTTTTTCGGTCTTTTTTATTTTTTCCCGTATCTGCTTATCGTGCGTGAGTATGCAGGAGGATCATTGAGGGGCTTCCCTCCCCCCGATTTTGCTGCCACGCGTTTGATGTCCCGCCGCGCTGTGAGAAGCGAATTGATCCCGTTCCGTGTTCCAGCTTGCAGAAGGGCAAATTGCCCGACATTCTTTCTTTGTGTATTTAAGATCTATTTTAGGTGAGTTAAGGTATTTTTTGTTTGGTTTAATAGCCGTCCCAGAGATCAGGCCCCGGCCCATGTGACGATGATAATCATCTTCCCCCTTTCCCCTTGTCCGGTGGGGATCTCATCCAACTTTTAGCAACAGGACATTGACTTGAATCTTGGCAAGCTGAAAGTTTCCACCCCGGTCTTCCAGATCGCTAACCCACAGGAGGTGAGCTTTGTTTACACCCTTTCTCTACCTTCCCTTCAGCAAGTTGCGGGTTGCCGTTTGTCATAAGTCGACTCTGGATTTGCCATCGTTCCCCTCCCTGAGGTGATGATGGCTCAAGTTCCTTAATGGAAAGATCTCAGACCCCTGCTAATCCCCTTCTCTTTCCCCCCTTTTCTAATGGTATAGCTTTGTACTCCTTAATGAAAATTAAAGAATACCTTGCGCGTCCAACCCACTTTTCAGCTTTTGCTTTACTTTTTAGTTCCTTTTCCTGGTGGGGGGAAGGTCACTTTGTTTTTCGACCGAATGGGAATATGCAGAATTGAGGGGTTTTTTACATTTTGGGATTCTCCCCCCCTATTGGAGTAAGGTTCCTTATTTGTTCCGAATGGGGTGCTTGTTTATTTGTCCTCCTTGAGGAAGTTTTTGGCTTCTCGGCGATTACCTATTGTAACTCCGAGATTGTCAACGGTGATTTCTTCTTCCCAATACACGATCGTTTGTGGGTGATAACCCGTGATCACTGCCCCTGGGGATGCCGGCGGCTTTGAGTTTTGTTTTCGGCTGTGTTCCTCTCCTTTTTCCCTCTAGCGCAGACCGACGGGAATACGGTGCCCCTCTCCTTCCCACAAGACAGTCTGATTTCCCCTTTTTTTGAGTTTACGCGCCGACTGGTTTGCACCCTGTCCGCCTTTTAAGACAGAAACAAACCCACGGATTTTCACAGGTCGTGGTCCCAGTTGTGATCATGACCCCTTATTCCCTGGCTGGGCACCGGTGGGCTGTTTTTTTCTGTAAGTAGTTCTGACCAAACCCCTTTCTTTAAAGCGAGACTTACGAGGAAGGCCACCGTCCCCCCACAGAAACGACGCATCGGCCTCCTTGAACTCTCCTCCTCTCCTTCAGGGAACAGCCCGGACGTGGCAATACCGTCCATTTGTTTCCAACAAGAACCCCTCTTCCTTTCAAGAGATGATAGGCGGGATCCCTCTGCAACTTCGGTTGCAGAACCTTCCCCCCTTCAGCGGTGCTTGGGCCTTTTTCTCTCGACGTCCCACGGCATCCCGAGCTAGTTGTCTTGGAGAGTCTTACGCCCGGCCACTCGAGTCCTGCTTTTCAAGGGTCTTAAATTTTCCCCCCTTCACTCTATCGGGGGTAAATATTCTTAAATCCGCATACCTCGTGATTCCCCTCTCAGAGTCATTTTGGCAGGGCGTGGGGCTGATATCTTAGTTTACTCCCATTTTTGTCGAGAGATCAGCCACCAACACATGAAAAATTTCCCATGCGTTGATCACCCCTTCTCCGTACCCCGATAGTTTAAACCGAGCTTCCATATTTAACGATTACCTAACCCTTTCCCTTCCTACGAGTTTTTTCCGAATCCTCATCTTTTTACCCAACACAACTCCACCGAGCTCTTTTTATTCCTTGGTACCTCTCTTCTTCCCCCGCCCCCCTCTTTCTTAAGTAGTACCATTCCTTGGACAGATTATTTCCCGAACCTACTGCATCTCTCAGATTTCGGTCATGGAAGGTACGGAACTCTTTCCCCCGGAGCAGTATTTATTTTCATGTGCTTTTACGTTATTTTGCGTTGGCCCTCTCTACTTCTAGCGTTTCTTTTTCTTTTGGTTCCTCCGAGATGAATTCCGACCGGACCCCTCCCCCCGGTGCCAATTGGCACTCATTAAGACCCCCCCCTTCCCCCCCAACCGTGCTCTAATTTGTTTTTTCCTTGCAATCTCGTAATTCTTTCCCCTTTCGTCTTCTCCAGCATGCGCCATTGTCCTCTTTCCCTTTTGAATCTATTTCACGTATTAGGCACCGTCAGTTGCGCGTCTATCGCGTACCACGCAGTCAATTCCCAAATCTGCCAAATACTATGAAGACCTGACTCTTATCCTGGTTTATCACCCCCCTCTTGGAGCCCTAGGCCACGTCTGTGGTGACATATAGTCTTTCCATAATCGATAAAGGTCAGTGCCGATCATCACCAATTTTTCTCTTACCTTTGCCAACCACCCGAGCACCCCCTTCTTTTATTCTCCCATAAGGAGAAAACCGTACTCCAATGGTAGCATTTTTGACTACTCCGTCCCCCCGCCCGCAGCAATTATCCCGTATTCTCCCCCCTTTTTTACAAAACCAGTTGCCTTCCCCAGCTTAATTCATACTCACCCCCTCCCCAGCTTTTCTTGAACAAAGCGCCATCTTTTTACTGGTAATTCTTTTTTTTCCCCTCTTCCCATTGCGCATTGAGTTTTTTTAGCCCCTTTCTAGATCACTTCCTGAGTGCTTGTAGAACGCCATACCTAACTGAGCTTTTTTACCCTCCTGGCACAAGTACCAGCATTCTCCACCACCTTCCCCACCAGCACTCCCCCCTTGGCTTCTTGGAGTTTTTCTAAAAAAGCCCTTTAGCAACGATGGTTTTTTTTTGACCCTTTCTCTGTTCAGAAGGGTGTTACCCCTTTCATGACCTCTAAAAGAGCCAGAATCAAGGTATGTCTCTTTCTCCCTCCTTGGCTTGCTCTCAAACCTTTCGCCCCCTATTTACCTAATTGAACGGTGATTCAAAAGTTCCCCCTCATGAATGAGTACGGTTACGCGATGCCCCACCTCGTCACATGTCCTCCACTCCCTTCCACGGATCGGAATAGTTTTCGTCCCTCCCCCCCTAATAATTCCCAGGGTCCCTTGGCCTTCTGCAAAGCTTTTTACACCACTTCCTTGATTTAACTTTTCGGTTTTTCCTTAGGTCATTCAAAAACTCGTTCTCAAAAAACTCTTCGTGGCCCTCCCCCCCTCCTCGTTCCTTCCTTTTCCTCTAGGTTTTGTCCCCGCAGGATCTTTTTTAAAATTACGAACCCTCCCCTTCCTGTTTTTTCCACGCAAAGTGCTCCGGGACGCGAAAGCATCAAACCCTTTTTGCTCTTTTGACCAACCCTCCCTCCGCTTTCCCATACTATCGTTTTTGATGCTCTCTCTGTTTGCAACTTTTTTTGACGCGATGGCGAAAATAAGTTTTCCGCAGTAAACCACGGCAATAGATTACGGCCCCCCCGGCGCATGGTACCCCTCCCGAGCCCCGGGCCAATCGATTTTAGGTTTCAAATGTGGTATTCTTTTCCTTCTTTTTTCGATTTTTTTACGAAGCAGCCGCAAAGATGTGCCTTCCTTGGGCTCAGTGCGCAGGTTAGACT
>Ga0179591_1425694_pt1 | contig 18740 bp, 22 predicted proteins | sample CZOMad2_1_08_16f_FD_182891 | JGI IMG/M metagenome (GOLD analysis project Ga0179591, IMG submission 182891) | Vadose zone soil fungal communities from Angelo Coast Range Reserve, California, USA - CZOMad2_1_08_16fungal (PacBio error correction) | ecosystem: Environmental > Terrestrial > Soil >... | reverse complement strand
CCCCCCTTAAACGATGGATTGACACCACGAGACCCAAACTTTCCTTATATCTCCCTCGTCTGTGGACTTCCTTTTTCCGTCCCCTCTGTTGTTCCTTTGTCAGCCCGGAGGCCCCCGCTACGAATCCTCCGCAATGGACGCTGACTTCTTCTTGACGAGACTTTTTTTACGTGGTCTTAATCTGCTTTTCCGGCCTGCCTGTATTTTTCCATACTTTTTCCTTCCTTTCTGGCACCGGTAGGCACTTTGATAGGAGATGTTTTTCTCCTCCCCCGATCCATGACAGAGAGCCTAGCCGTTTTTCCCCTCTACCCTGATACTTTTTTTCCCTTGTTTCGCTCGCGGGCGACCCTTTTACTCCTGAGAACCCTCCCCCGCAGGAGGGGAACCACTTTTTTCCCCTTCAACCCTGCGTGATGCTTTTCAATGGTTTTCTTTTTTACTTCCCCTCATCCGTTTACGATATTAACATCCTCCCGACGGTGCTTGTCCCCCCTTCGGAACGACCACGGTCACTCGATTTTGCTTTCCTGACAACTTTCCCTGTGCCGCTCAATTTCCTTCTCCCCGACTACGGAAGTACATCTATCTTTCCCCGGTATCTCCTAATGACCCCTTTTCCCACGTTTTTCCTTGACATTTCTTTCCGTCATATTTTTCCCCCCCCTCGAGTCAATTTTTTAGGTTCGCCGCGATCGCTACACCCGGTTCACCCTGGTCAAGGCCACCCGGGTCAGTCCCCCCCCCCCATCCTCCCGCCGCAACAGCACCTGCCCGTTTTCGCCGAAATATTCTTTTTTTTCCACCTCAAGAGAATTTCCAACACCATTTCCTATGAAGATAAGCCTTCCGCTGAAACGTTCCAAAAATCCGTCATTTTTAGAAAATAACGCAGATATTCTTTTCGGACACGGGTGTCTTTTTCCCCTTCCCCGTTTTTTTTTAACATGCGATTCTTTTCTCCGATGGAATTGCTCCCCGCTTTCTACAAGATATCGGGCCGGTCTCTTCGTTGTATAGAGAGATAGGAAAGTTTCCCCGTTTTTTCTTTTTGGTGTTGTTTTGGGAAGGTTTTCGAAGCGGAAGTGTATCCTCCCTTTATTTCAAGAGAAACAACCATTGTTTTGTAGGAAAAAGTTTTTTTTTTTTTTTTTTTACACCCGGTCTAATATCTCTTTCTTTTTCTTTTTTTTTTTTTTTTTTTTTTTTTTTTTTTTTTTCTTTTTTTTTTTTTTTTTTTTTTTTTTTCTTTTTCCGTTTTTCTTTCTTTTTATTTTTTTTTTTTTTTTTTTTCTTTTTTTTTTTTTTTTTTTTTTTTTTTTCTTTTTTTTTTTTTTTCTTCTTTTTTTTTTTTTTTTTTTTTTTTTTCTTTTTCTTTTTTTTTTTCTTTTTTTTTGCCCTTCCGTCTTACTTGTCATTGCATTGCTTCTTTCCCCGGCGTTCATAGAGTCAGCTCGTCTTCCAGTCGTCCTGAATATATGCGTTGTTTTTTCTTTAGGGCTCAGGTGTGGAACTTCAGAGGTCTTTTTTTTCTTCGGTCTACAACGAATCTTTTGCTGATGCGTTTCTTTCCCTTAAATAAACTCCACACCTTGTTACGAGTGGTTGTAGCGATAGCGTCTTTCCCCCAATGATAGCGTTTTTTTTTTAAATTTTCCTTGCCTTTTGTTTTTTGATCCTTCCTCGGACGTCCCATGCAGATCGTTTTTCCTGCCGTAGGCGAGATGGGTCTTGCCGTCACTGGGGATTTTTTTTTTTTTTATCTCTTTTCCTTTGCCCATTGTTCAGCCCCCATCACCCTTTCTTTTTTTTCGCCGAAGACCTTATTTTTCTGTTGCACTTTGGTTCCCTTTCTTTCTAGATTCGGGAATACAGCAGGCCAACCCTTTCTTTGCCCCAATTTAACTGTCGAGGTCCCCCCCTGTTTTCAGTACTTTGCTTTTCCCCCGTGCGTCTGATTAGTTGCCCCCCCTCCAGCAGGAAAGAACCCCCCTTGAATGAGAAAAACGATTGAGCCGTCCGGGATCCCTTTCCGGTGGCACTGGGATCTTTCTAACCTTCTTCTTCTTCCTGTTTCTAGAGTGACCTCTCACATAGAAAGATTTCTTTTCCGAGGAAGGAGATGTAGTATCTCGGAGTTGTTCCAGTTTCTTTCCCCTTTTCTGACTTTGACCAAGGGCACCCGCCCCACCCCTGGTTCTGATCCTGGTTTTTTCCCCTTATGCTGCCAATTGAAGAGCTTTTTGTTAACGAAGGAATTTCTCCCTCTCTTTGACTCTTTTTTCGAGTCCTGCCTTCTTTCGAACTCCGTCCAATTTGCCCCCTTCCGGCGGATGATCTCTGGAGTTTTTGTCAGTGTTATAGAAGACATACTTTCTTTCTCTATTGCGCTGCAAGGACGATCTTTTTTTTCGCTGCGCGTCCTTTCCCCTTCCTTTAGTCCCGTTTTTCACCTCTGCACGGTCGGCAGCTCGAATCTCCTTTTTTCCACAGGTGACAGCCAAAACATTTCTTGGGTAGAAAGCCTTTGCGACCCTTTTCCCCCCTTTCCCACCCTCTTCCCTTTGTGCATCGCTTCTTTTGAGCTTTAACCAACCTTCCATATAATAGATACTTGGGTCCCTTCCTTCTCGTTTCCTTAGTGTGGTACCTCCTTTTGTACGGACTGCTTTACTTTCCCTAGCTCTTTCCCTCCTGTACTATGTGCCCTTGATCTAACCCCCCTTCTTCCCAAAGGGAGCAGATGTCCTCTTTTTAATGGTTTATACATACTAACCTCCCCCTCGCTGGTGAGTTCACTTCAGAAGATGTTCTCCAGATGCCCTCCTTCCCCCGGACGGAGTTTCCCCGAGTAATCTCTTGGTTATTTTAGAACTTCAGGTCTTTTTCCCTTTCTTTTTAGTCAGACCGGCTGGAAACCTTTTCTTAAGTCTTACTCAGAGTTAGTGCCTCCTTCGGACGACAGGGTTTTTGAGTTATACGAAGGTGCCCCGTAAGAGCGAGCCGACCTTAAGCGATGACTCGGAACCTACTTTTCCTGAGCTTCCTTTCCAGCCCCTACCAATATGGTCCTTTTTCTCCCCCAGTATTCTGTGATCGCCAATTTTGCTTAAAGATCCGCAACCAAAGTTGTGCCTTCTTCGTAGAGGCTCTTCTTTCCGCTGTCGCCTTCAGAGATCGTTCCCTGCGCCTTGATTGTTGTTCAAGAAAGGAACTAAGTTCCCTCTCTGCTACGTGAATCTGACAAACTTTTTCCCCCCATTCGTTATTTTTAGCATTCGTCTTCTCCCGCTCGGCAGTAGTTTTTCGGCGATTTTGCGAAGATTTTCCTTTTCCGCTTGGAAAAGGGATTTTTCCTTTGCGTCTTCCCTCTCGTTAGTTAATTCCCCTCCACAGCAGTTTTTGAAGCAGGTTCCCAAAAGCCTCTCCTTTCTTTGTTGCGAACTTCTCAACATGTCGTCCCCGGAAAAACGGCTGTGGCATTGCCCGTTTTCCCTTAGAGAACTTCCAGAACGCTTCTTCTTCTCCCCCTTTTCCGCGTTTAACCGCTCTTGTCCCTCCCAATAGCCCGTTATCTAAACGACCCGAGCTTGTCTCCGGGCCCGAATGGTTTTCGACCTTTTTTTTCCCCATTTTTTCGATAAGTCTTCCCCGCCCTAGGGCAGTCTTCCTCCCAAGGCGCCTTGAGGGTCCCTCCTTGATTTGCGATGGCGTTCTGCCGCCACTCGAATCCTTTCTGCGGAGGCCCCCTCTTTAAGCAGATCTCCAGATCCAAGAACGTTCTTCTACGGCAAGGGTTTTTTGAAGGATTTTTCTGCAATAGTCGTTTCGTGGGTGTTTCCTCAGATTAGTTATTTTTTTCCAGTACATAATTTTGCAAATTCTCTATTCGCGTGATAAAGGCCTTTTCTCAAATTTTTCCTGTGATGTTTTCAGACTCCTCCTAATTAGGATCCCTACCGGACGGAGTTATACATCCCAACCAAGAGATTGAAGCTTTCTCGGAATTCTCGTCCTTGATCCCACCCCTACCTTTTTCCCCGAACCTCGCAGATTGTGAGTTATCCCCCTTCTTTAACATGTTCGTAATCTCGCCTATCACAATAGCAGCCGCCCCCTTTTTCCTGCTCAGTCAAAGATTCCCCTTTCTCCCCTTCTCGTCCTTACGACGTTGAGTAATCTCCCCGGATGTTAGGGATGTTACCAATCGAGACAGTTTCTCCCTTTCAGGAAATGTTCCTGATTATGGGTATATTTTTCCCCCTCCAGTACTTCCCGCTCAGAGATCCCTTCCCTGGAGGTAGGAGGACCTGTGTTTTGTGGTGAGAGAGTAGAGGCTTTACCCCTTTCCTGGTGAAAAAGAATTTTTCCTTTTCTATCAGATCCCCCCCCCTTTTTTTCCTCTCTTTTGCTCACTGATTTCTTTTGTGGAAGCGATCCTTAGAGGGCGAGACGTTGCGGACCAATTGCTCTTGTTGCGACTTCGATCGCACTTTCTTTTTTCCTCCCTCGCTCCCTATGGTTATTTCCCCCCCCAAACTTTCCCCCCCCCCCCTTCCATTTATCCAGGTATTAAATTTTTGTATCTACGGACGAATACTTCGGTGGTCTAAATACTTTTACCAACCGGCTCAACGACTACCTTCACCCATGCGGAAACTAAGCCACCCGCGCGTAAATGGAATCATCTTTTCACGAAGTTCCACTTCTGTAGACATTTTTTGGTAACTTTTCGCCCTGTTCATGGACATTTTTTTCTTCGTAAATGGTCTACGCAGCTCCTGGCACTAGGTCTTTCCCCTGAGCTCGGGCGATTTTCTTTCCTTTTTTTTTGCAAAAACATTTCCCGAGTTACACTCGGTCTTCCTTGTAACAATTGAATAAAGGTCAAAGACTGCCCTGGTTTAGACGCCTTCGTTCTTGAAGAGTTTTTTCTTTGACCCCCCCCCCACAGCAGCCACTAAGGGCCCCACGACTAGTACGTGAGTATTCCCTTCATGCCCATTTTGACATGTGGAGGCCCCTTTCAGTGCAGACGGTCAGGTATTCCAGACCCCCCCCCCTTCTTCCCCCCAGAACCTTTTTCTTTCCCCTCACGAGTAAGATCTCCCCCACGTAGTTCACCCCTCCCTATATGGCATGACAATCGGTTTTTAGAAAAGGTAGCTAACAATCCCTTTCCTCGATAGAAACTTACCTTTTTTTTTCCATAGGAACTTTACGGCTTTAGGACTTGACCCTGAACCCCCTTTCAAGTTATTGTGGTCGGCCTCGATCCTTTTTCTCTTTTTTTAGGTTCGCCGCGCTCGTTCCCCCCCCTTTGTAACCAGAAGTGCCACAGGTTTTTAACGACCCCACTCCCACCGCACCTTCTTTTCGCCTTGACCTCTTCCTCTCTATTGGACACTCGCCGTGGAAAAAACCATTTTTTACCAACAGAATAGATTCAGGACGGCTTCTCCCACGAACTGCGCTGAAGATGTTCATGAACACACCCTAAGCCCCCCTCCCCAGGACTTCATGATTTCCCCTTTTGTCCCCAATTTTGCATACCACCCGCTTCCATGTTTGTTCGGCCGGTTTCTGGGAAAAGTGCTTTCTAAACCTTCTTCTGAGTTGGACCCGTCTTTTGTTTTTCTATCTACGGGTAGCGGCCGACTTTTTTTCATCGGCGAAGCCGGAAGTTTATGCCCCTCTCCCCCTTCTTTCCGGAAGTCTTTTGCTTGGTTTTAGGTCCACTTTTCAAATAAGATTTGCTCATTATGCGACCGCGTATGGTCTGCCTCTTTTACATAAAGCAAAAGGAGTTCCTTCCTTCTTCCAGTTCGTATGAATCTTTAGAATGGTTGTTCTTTCTTCCCCTTTTTCTCGTCCTGTTTTTTTTTTTGTGGTTAGTTTTTTTGGGAGTTTGGACATTTATTTGCGACCTCACGGTTCTTTTTTTTGCTTTTTACTCTGGAGTGATTTTCCCAGGTGAGCACTTTGTTACCTCTATTAGCGATGAGGAGAACTCCTTCCCCCCTTTGATCGCGTGACGAACCCCTCATAACTTACCTTTTCCCGTTCGCCGGGCTCCCTGCGATAGATGTTCCCTCCTCTTCTGATCGCGGTGAAGCCTTTTCAGCCTCCTTGGAGTCCATGCTTTGTATCCACGTATCCCGTTTTTTCTTTCCAGTCTTTCCCCTTTGCTGTGACATTCACCCTTTTCTGATTCTGCTGTTATCGCTTTCCCGCTTCCCCCCCCCCCCAAAACAGTCTGTCAATTTCCCTGACCAACTGAAGCGGGAAAACCACTTTAGCGGCTGCCTCTCGACAAGTCGGCTTTTTCGGTCATTTTTCCCCCTTTTCTTCTGTCCGGCTGTCTTTCCCCCTCAACAGTTTTTTTCTTAGCCGGCTGGACGGGATACCTTCTCAAATGCGTAGAGGAAAACGGCAACCCTTTTTTTCTGCCGTTGATCGAACTATCAGTAGAATTTTCGCGTGCGTCCAAGAGCCCCTTTTTCAGTTGTCCCATTCTGAACTGATCAGCCGGTTCTGCCATGAACCTGTTTCCCCTCACCAATTGAGCACACTCCATACTGGTTGCTTTCCCTCGTAACCTTCTGGACGTCGTCATTTTCTCTTTTCTTTCGTACGCTTTTTTTTTGCATCCGGCCACGCGCCGATTTGAGACACGTCTCTTTATTAGGACCTGAGTAGACGATCCTCCCCTTGATAAAGTCCACAGACGTCTTCCGAATTTCTCGTCAGCTTCCGATTGTATTACGAGGCTTCCCCTGGAGCGCGCGCCCACTTTCCCTGTGCAACCGACAGGGTCTCCCTATTTTCGTCGTCACCAGCTGATGTTCTTCCCCTTTGTGATACCCGAGGGACTCTCCTACGGTGCCAGCGAAACTGTTCTTTAAAGGCGAACGCCGGCATTCTCAACCGAATGCCCCGTGCGAAATTTTTCCCTTTTTATTTTTCAGCTTTTAACCCCCTTTTCTCTACTTATATACTTGGAAAGGTCCTTCTCTTTCACAGCGGCCGCGAACCTTTGGGTTCCCTCCAGGTCACGGCCGATCCAGAGATTACCCCCTTTTTCCATCGTTTGGACTGCGAGGTGCTCTTGGCTATTGGTGCCCCCCCCTTTCGCCTTTCTCCTGGTTGAACCTACTTCTAGGGTTCATCAAGACTATTTTGGCCCCCCCGGACGGCCAAGACTGCCCTGCGTTTCCTTTCCGGTGCCGTGATAAAGTTTACGGATTTGCCTTTTGATTTGACTATTCCTTCTTTCATTTCGGGTTCCCCCTCAGGTCACCCCATGGCTTTTCCAGAGAAAGTTCTCCCCCTAGAAGACCTTCCCTTGTTATACGAAGGTTTCCCCCCTAGCTCTTCTAAATTCCCTGGGACCTCGGAAAACCCCCCTGGAGCTGCGCTACTTCCCCTCCCTTTCAGGACCCCCTCAATATGCGCCGCTCCTATTGCCTGTTTTTTCCCATTCCCGATCTTTTCAAGCAACGAACTCCAGACGGAAGGAGGCCTAGTTCCTGTTTCGGAAGCGGACTGGTTTTCGTTTCCGGACAGCTTCTTGATGGGCGCTTTCCCGCGAGGCTACCTTCCTTCTCGAACAAAATTTTTGGATGTTGATTACCAACATTTTTCAGCATTCTTTCCCCTTTACCTCCTTCTGGTAGTTTTCCCCCGCATTTTCGCGAAGTTTTCCCTTCCCTCTGGAAACGAGGACACCTGCGTAGAATGCTCCACGCGTTTTTCTTTCTCCCCGGTACTAGAAGTCTCCCAGCTTCTCATCCCCAAACTATCTCTCTCCCCGTTGTTGTTCTCTTTTTATCACCTGCGTCCCCTTTTTCCACGGATGTGGGATGTGACCCCCCAAGCTTTCAGTAGAACGTTTTTCTTTTTTTTCTTCAACCCCCCTGATTTTCGTCTGGACGGGCCCTTTCCCCCCCCCCTTTATCGGCCAAACGTACCCCCTCCCTTGCTCACTTCCGATAGGTTCACTTTTCAACGCGAGACTTTTTCCCTCCATAGTAGTATCCGCCCAGGTTACTTAGGTTTTCAGAGGCAGCACGTCGGGCGCCGCTGGGCCAACGCCCCGAACAAGGATTGTGATCCTCTTTTCAGATCCCTCTTTTTTTTAGAAACTTTTGTTGATTTTTAAATTGAGATCCCTTGCGATTATACTGCATCAGGTCTTCGCAGTCGTTGACGTATTTTTTTTCCTGCACCTTTTTGTTTCGAAATTTCTCTAGTTCACGACTCCTGATATATCTTACCATTTAGAAACTTGTGTGATCCATGGCGTTTTCCCTTTCTTTTTCTTCATGCCCTTCTTGTTTCGCCGCCCCCCTGGAGAATCCGACCCCTTTAGTCTAAAAAATCATGTTTCAACAAGATCTCCTTGTATAGCTTTTCAGTTAGTTTTTTGATTCGTGATAGTCCTTTTCAGCACCTCTCTGGTATGTCGAAAACAGTCCCTTGCTTCGTAATCTGCGACCTTTGTTCTCCAATATCAGCGCAAAGGTTTTTTTTCGGCGCATTTCCCCTCCACGATGCTGGCAGCGGTCCGGCCTTTGCTGTTACCATCGACAGGGCAACTTCCCGTACCTGGTCCCAAGTCATGTCTCTTCTTTTTCTTCCGTTGTTCAAAAGCTTGCTTTTTTTAACTCAATTTTCTCTCTTCTTTTTCCCCTTGTATAATTTGTGGCCTTTTTCCTTTTGCCGCCAGTCCTTCCCTGAATTTTCGATGGGCACCTAGACCCACGCGGACTTTCCTTTTTCGACAATACCTCAGCTGGCTTTCCTCCGAACGTTGAAGACTATTTTCGTACAGGCGTTTTTCTCTTTTTTTTCAGTGCCTTTTCCTCTCTTTCGAATGTGAAGGAATGGTACCGCTGTCTTTCTCCTGCCCAACTTCAACCCCCTACATCTTGTGCGAATTTATCCAGGAGTTCCACTCCTTGCGTTCACTAATCCTCTTTTTTTGGTGTATCCCTCTTTTGATTTTCATAGTCTTTAGGTCTTCCTCCGAAATGTGGGGAGAACCGTTCAGTCGCAACTCTTCCCGTGGGAGGACATACCTTCCTTTCCGGACTTTTTCTGTTTCCCTCCGGGATTCATGCCTCGGTAGCTCTCGGGCGGCGATTTATACGATTTACCATATCAATACAGCAGTATTTAGCTCTCCGGTGTACTCCCCGGCAACTCCCCCCCGCCTTCAACTGTGTTAGTTTTCAGGACGGGAGTCTAATAGCAAACTACAGCCGCAAACTCTTTTTGTCCCCTGACTCGGAAACAGCCTTTTTCAGAGCAGCCCTTTTGTTTTTGTCTCCTCCTCCGGTTGCTTTCCTGAACGACCCCTCCCGGGAACACAGACGGTGCGTCCACCTCCCGGCACGACACGGTCAAACTATGTTTCTTTCCCCCCCTTTTTCACCAATGAACATTTCTTCCTTACATTTTTGGAGCCTCCCGGTCCTTTTTACTCCCTCTAAGGAGCCCCTTTTTATCTCGGATCGGCGGGTCACCCAGGAACACACACGTCCCTTTTTTTGACCCCCCTATTTCAGTAATCCTCCATCCCTTGGGTTCCCCCCACAATGCTTTAACCGATCAATTTTTCCGTTATGCATTCATCCCCCCAGACGCGCCAGCACGGCTCCCTTCCATATGAATAGGAGAGTTTTTTGCCCTGCACGCTTTTGTGTTTTCCCAGTTTGTCCTCCTTTCCTGGACGATTCTTCCTGTCCGAGAAAGCGTTTTGCCGCCATACGGACCTGGCCTCCCCTTCTCCGGCATAATGAATGTCTTTTTTTTTCCCCCCGTTTTTAGCTTGGATCGTTCCTTACACTTCGATTCTTTTTTTCTACCCGCCTTATCTGGGCCGATCTCTCTCTTTCCTCCTTTTTTTTTTCTTTTCTGGATAGACCACGCGGTCCCCGCAGTCCTCAATCATACTCGATGGTCCCAAAAATTTTATCCTTTCAAAAGTCGTTGGGTCAACCGGTCGAAGAGCTGGACATTTCTCCTGCCGCGTAATTGTATTGTTTCTTAACACGCAAACCTTCTCCCCTGCATTTCCGTGTCTTTTGTATTGCCAATTCCCCTTCTTCCCACGGGACGTCGTCTCTTTTTGCTGCCAGTCTCGCCGAGAATCTCTTTTCTTTTCTGACCTCCGGTTTTTTCTTCCTGTTCTTTTTAACATTTTTCTGTCGTAAATAAACCCTGTTCTTCTATGTTGTAGCTCCCCCTTGAACTAGGCCACCAAAATTGATCTTTTCTTGATGAAGGAACAAGTTTTTCCTTTGTAAGTCCCCTCTCTCGCTACATTGTATCCGATCGACTTCCCCCTGATGGGTCGACAGCTTTTCAGCGTTTTAGCTAAATTGTCTCCCTCCTTTCCCATATACCGCGTTGAAATTTTTTCACTCGTTGAACCCCTTTTCGTATCCTGTATTTCCCCTCACTGTGGTTCGATGATGTCTTTATCTCTTGAGGCAAACGTATCGAAATCTTTCCCCCCACACTTGAAGAGGGAAAAATTCCTCGGACAATTTTCCTCTTTTCTAGTCCCTTTGCCCTTCGTTGCGGTTTTCTTTTTCCTCTCCCCGGAATGCCCTGAAAGTTGTTTTTTTTTTTTTACTGTTTCCCCCCTCTTCTCAGGAATGGAAGGGGGGAACGGTTTTTTTTTTTTTTCTACCCCCTGCTAGTGTAGCTCCGCAGAGTGTTTCCCTCCTCACGAGGAATGAGGTCCTTAACGAGGCCAGGAGTGCGTCTTTCGGTCCCCTTTTTCTTTGGTTCAAAGTCTGACCTTTTCCTGCTATGCTTTTCCCCTTTCCTCCAAGGTTTCACGCCACATATCGTCAAGGCGTTATCTTTTTTCCATGCGGAGTTCAGCAGGACTTTTCCCTACGCGCCGTGGTAGTCTTTTTCCTGGTACTCTTGGAGACACCCAGATCTCCTTTATCACTTGTTCCAATTCCACAAGACTTTTTCTCGTTGAAGTTTGGGTCAGTGTTATCCGCCCTGAGCGATTGTATTAGAGGCTTTCCGATCTTCTTGATGCCTGGGATCCCCGAGGCTTCTTTTTTTTTTTTCCCTTCACCGATGTCTTGTTTTTTTCTTCAGCTAGAACTCCCCAGGAAAAATTCTGGTAGACCATCTTCTCCCGGCGACCTCACCGACTGGCTAACTCGCCTTATTTCCAAATAGATGAGGGCTTTCCCCCCCCTCCTTGAGGGTTCCTCTCGCTTGTCGAAACAGTGAATTTTCTGGGCCAGGTACGGAACTTATTGGTAACTCGTCCTCCACTGGTTGGTGGCCGGCTTTTTTTAAGGTAACCTTTCGCGATACCGCCCCTCTTCCTGCTTTTCTCTTCCAACTGCTTCATTCTTGTCGCAGATGTTTTTTACTGATTTTTCGACATAAATCACTTTGTCCCTAGGGTGCATGCAACCCCTTTTACGTATGGTGGCCTTCCTTGTCTATGATGCTGGCACAAAAGTCTCAGCGGATTCCGAGGGATCTCCCCCTCTGTTCAATCTCTGGTTTAACCCCCTTGCCCGGTCCTCCTTTTCTTCCTTTGAGTTTTTTTTACCTTGGGTAGCAGCGACAGAGAAATGTTCCCCTCAGAGAGACTTTATCACGCGAAGGTCTTTTTTCCTCCCCCCCGTTCCCATAAGGGTTTTCACTTTTCTCACCAGCTTTTCCCTGCGCTACGGGACTTAGTTGTTCCCCCAACTGCCTTCTTTCGCCATGCCTTTTTTCTCTCTGGCTCTAGTACCTTCGCTGGACAAGCCCCCCCCACTCCCAGACGGACCCTTTTCTGGAAGCCGCTAAGACTTGTCTTCGTTTCCCATTCCAGCGACTTCAGAGCCTTTTTTTCAAGCGCTAGTCTTGCGATCTTTTCGCGACAAAGATTTTTTATACCACAATCATGTTTCTTTTCTCTTTCAGAAATTCGGTCGGATACTCCTCCTTTCTCTCCAGCGATTTGGCCCGCATTTCTCAACCTTTTCCCCCGCGGAAAAGGCTGCCGAGTTCTTATCTTGATTGTATGTGGCCTCACAGCACGTTTTTTTTGATCCAACAGACTTTTCCCCCTATCATCCAGTTTTGTTGTGTTTTTTTTTTCCTCGTGGGATCAACTGAGTCCTTCCCTTCGGTGTCCCTTCCCCCCTGTTCTCCTTCGCAGACTTTTCCCCTGCAGCCTTCCTCCAAGAGAAAGAGTTTAGGCAATATTCCGCAACCTTTAGTCGGCCACCCCCCTTTTTTGAGTTCTTAATGTTTTCCCCAGAATAGAACTCCCCCCACCAGCATTTTCTCCCCCCCTAGTAGTAGCATCGCAGGTGACTGAGGCCTCCCTGCCAATATTCATGTTTCTACTTGCTTCCGTTCCACAAGGCTGAAACCATTCTCCGCATCTTCCTGGGTCTTTCCATACAAATGTTGTTGCTTTACCTCTTTTCTTATCGGTAAATTACTTCTGCGCTTATATTCTCTGCCGTCAGTTCTTGAGTGACTTTGTATGAAAATTTAGGTAGCGTTTTCTCCTCCTGGCGTGATTTTCCTCCGCGCCTTTATTTCTTTCGGCCCCTCTACTTTGCCCTTAGTAGCGTGATCCCTTCTCCATTTCTCTGTATGCTTCCTTGATGGTGACACTGCTCCCGTTTTTTCCTGCAAATAATCATTTTCCTTTTCTAAAATTCCCTCGTAAAACAGCCCCTTCTGACGAGCTTCCGCTTCCGGAATAGATGGACTTTTCGGACTTCCCAAAATCGTTTCGTCTTCTGATCAGAAATTTTTTTTCCTTTTTTCCAGGAGTGAGTTATCCCCCATTTTCTTCCTTCCATTATTCTTCCCCCTAGCCGCTATCAACGGAGCCCCCTTACAGCGGGCGTTGGAGTTACAGTACTCATTCGTCCCACTCCGGCCTCTTTCCTCGGCAGGCCTGGGCCCAATTTTTAGAGCCCGGGTTTCCCCTTCAACCCAAAGGAGTCGCTTTTTTCCCTCCCGGTCGGCTTTCATATCCCTCTTTCTCCCTTCGACTTTGCTCCAGTCTTTTGATCTTGCGTTTCGGAGACCAGACTTTTTCGTTCACCGTGATCGATCCACTTTCTGAGCTGAAGCTTCTGCTCCCCCTCTGTTTTGTAGCCCGACCCGTTTCGTGCCGGCGGTTGGCAGCGGCTCTGACTTTCTTTGCGGCCCTCCAGGCTCCTGGGCTTCTCTCTCTAATCGTAACCCGCGTCCCCTCCTATATCATCCCCTCTGCGTTCAAAAGTTTAGACTGCTGGCCGAATACGGCCGCTAGTTGTATCACCCTTTTTTCCTCCCGTCCAAGATTTAGTTCCCGATTCCTTTGAGCAGTAAGCCTCCGACGCGGGACGAAGAACCCTTTTTTTTTTTGAAACCCGTTCCTCGGTTTTTCCCACCGCTGTTTTTCCAATTCTTCTTCTTTCGTCGATTTTTCCTACCGGAAGAAGCCGCTACTGGCATAGGTCTACCGACCCGCATGCGATTTTTTTTTCCCCCATGAGGGCCCTCCCCTGACATTTTTTTTACAATCCTTTTTCGCCAGTTCCGTGTCCTTCTCCCGGCCAGCCGTTCCCCTTTTTCGCAGCAACTGTCCCGATTCTTTAAGAGGTTTTCCGGGATTTTAGCACCTACCTCCCGTGGATTTACTCGGACAATTGACTGTTGTCGAGAGCCCTCGAACTGGTTTTGCCAGCTTCCTTTGTCGACGAATTTCAGACGGTTGCCACGATTCTCCGAACCCCTCCCCCCTCTCAAACCCTCTACAGCGAGTCGTCCCCCCCTTACGAAAACGCTTTTCTTCTGAAAATTTAAACAATGACCCAATTCGGCCTACAAGCGGGATGTCGCCAATTCCCCCCCCCCCCGTCCTTTCCACAGCGTTTGTCCACTTTTCTCCGTGAAATGAACCTTTAGTCCGTCCCGTATTGGAACAATACTTCTCTCAAGTTGGTTTACGTCGTTTGCGAGCATCGCACAACCCATTTCCTTTATTTCCTGAGTTATACTTGATCCCCCTTCATCCCGCCCGCCCCGCAACCAGAGCCGGATTCCTTCCCCCTTTCTCCCTCGTAGTGGGAAACTTTTTCCCAACACCCTGCCCCTTTCCCTTTCCGTGCGACTGGCTTCCTTTTCTGCAATGACTCCCCCCTTTCTGCCCAAACATCCCGGCACTTTCCCCCCCCCGCCGCATATGAATGTCCCTTTTCGACCCCGTTCGGTATCCCACAAGCTCCCTTTTTTTGACCCCCCCCTGTTTCTATGAGGGGAAAATTTTTCCCTCCGCTTTGTTTTGCAGACACAGTATCTTGGCGATTCTCCTCCGTGTTGTGTTGTGATATCTTTTTTCTGGTCTCGGCCGAGTTTTGTTTCAGCGGACGTTTTTTTTTCCTTTCCCTTTTTTTAAAAAAGTTCTTTTTCCCCCCCTTTTCCTGTTGGGACCCCTATCTGGACATGACTTGATATCTTGTCTGCCAGGAGCCCGGATTCCCCCCCGCCCAAAAACCTTCTTTTTTTCGTGATCTTCTTCCCCCTTAAACATTCCGTTGGTGTTTTTTGGTTCCCCCAGGTTCTGTTTCGCTTGAGTGGCCCTCCCTACGAAAAAATGCCACTTTTTTTGGGCGGCTGGCTGGATTAATGTGTTTGCCGTTCAGCGTAAACTTGCATTCTGGTTCTTTCTTGCCCCCTTTTTTTCTTCTTACGGAAATTCCCTCCCTAACGTGTGGTTTGGTTCCCCTTTCTTCCGCCGAATCCGGAGATACATCCCCCCCCCCCCTCTCTCGATGGGACGCCTTCTTGCGGTGTCGACTTTTTCCCTTGTGTAATTTTCATTGTTGACCCCCCCCCATCGAAAATCGATGGACCTCTTAAAATCCGCGTATTGGAAGACACCTTCCCCTTTTTCGTTGATGCTGTTTTGCGGAACTTTCCGCGCTTTCCCCAGTCGAGCGCTGAACGTCGATACTTTTTCTTAATTGGGCCCACGGTTGAATAAGGATGTTATCTCCGGCCTGGTCTTCGACCCCTCGAAAAGTTTATTTTCTGCCGGGATCACATCTTTCCTATTTTTGAGGGCTTTCCTGTCGGGAGTTTCCCTCTCGAAGATGTGCGGCCGCAGTCTACCTCACGAGAGAAGCGGTCTTTGGAATAACTTTTTCTTCGGTCCCTTCTTTCCTCCAGTCCTCCCTGTTTATGAATCCACTGGTTCCACGCGGACGGCTTCTGACGGAACGGGTTATTCGTTTCCTTAGGCTGCCATGACGACGCGTCCTTTTTGCCGGAATTACTTTCTTCCTTTTGAATAACTTTTCCTGTCTCTTCTTCTGAGACACCTATCTTTGTATTTTGATTTTCCTTCAAACTTTTTCCCCCCCCCTTCGTGAGATGATATAGGATTTGATCTGGGTCCGTGTTATCTCGCCATCCGCGTGTAGATATTTTTTCGGCCGACCTGGATCTTGCATCTGCCCCGGGTTTCGCCGAACCTTTCAGAGTAACCAGCTCACTTTGCCGTTGAGAGGCCCCTTCATTCCCTGCTTGTTCTTTCCAGCCGAAACCTTTCTTCAGTCCCGCGAATTCCCCACCGATCTCCATGGAAAAGCGATGAGGGCTTTTTCTGGATTTCTACTACTTTGCTTTTTTCTTGCTTTTTTGACCCCCAGGATATAGAAACGTCCCTGACCAGGTAATTACCTTTCCAGCTTTCATCCTAAACTGTTTTTCTTTTTTGGAAGCTCAAGCGCCCTCAAAACGCTGGAATAGTGTTCCCTTCCCCCTGAATAAAACTTTTTTTTTTTTGTTGTGGGTGTTCTGCCTATTGGTTATACCCCCCATGACGAACAGTTTTCTGGTTCGTTTCCTTGCTTCATTTTCTTTTGACTGCCAATCCTGTTCCCGGTGAGCGCTTTGTTCTCCCTTGGTTTACAGGATTTTCAGAACTCGGAGTTTCTCCTTCTTCGTACTCCCATTTTCGGCGGCAAACTCCTCATTTTTCTTCCTTAGCCTTCATCCTTCACTCGAAGGCGTTTTCTTAATGATACGAGCGAGATCTAAACTAAGCGAGGACCCTTTTAATAAGCCACTACGCACCTCTTTTTTTCCTTTCCCTGCCTATTTGATTGACTTACGTCTTTCATTTCCCCCCCGAGCGATTAATGATTCCCCCATTTGGTGAACTCCAGATTAATGCCTTTTCCTTTCTTTGAAGCTTTTTTTTTGGTCGCTGCTCTCTCCCTCCCTGCCCCCAATCTTGGGCGCGGAAATCCTTCCTTCACCGGCGAGGCTTTTTTCTCGACAAAGATGATGGTGGCTATAAATAATGTTTTTTAGACATTCGTTTTTCCTCTTTCTCCAGCGCCCATTTTTTTTTGAAGAATGGGGACCGCAACCGGACGAAGGGGAGACGCTCTTGTACGATATCGCGTTTTTGGTCGTAGAATTTTTTTCTTTATCCTGTTTCCGTTTTTGTTCTACCAAACGATTTTTGTTGAGAAGATCGTTCCCCCGAGTCCAAACGGCGTGATTTCCCCCCGTCTCAAGAGCCTATACCCTGCTCCCCTGACGCTTTTCTTCTCGAAAGAGGGCCGCAATCCCCTCGCCCGTTATCGGCCAAACGACCCTCTTGTTCTCCGATTCGGGGCACGAATGTTTTTCTTTGACTCCGAACATTCCGTTTTCCCACCATTTCGCGAAGTGAGAGTTTCCTTGTTACTTGGGCAGTTTTTTCCCATCAAGGCGACTTGAGTCCCTTTTGAGAGCTGGCGAAAACTCCCTCCTTTTCCGATCACCATTACCTTCCTGCTGGTTTCACCAAATGTTGTGTTTTTAAGCGATCGGCTAACTTTCTTGCTCCAGAACTTTTTCATTTTATCTTTCGGGAGTTTCTTCTTAGTAGCGTATCCCCCGCTCGTATGGTGCGCATCGTCTCTCCTCGCTTCGTCTTTCGCTTCCCATTAATTTACGACTTCCTTTTTCTTCTTCCAATTTCTTGGACCAGTTGGATCTTCTCACCGTTTTCGCACCTAACTCTACTAATTCCGGAGAGGAACTTCCCCAAGTTGAGAAAATTTTTTTTTTTGTCCCTTCATTTTTCCCCCTATTGCCGTTCAGCGCTTCCTCATTCGATGTTTCCTTGACTTCCCCCACCCATCTTTTTAGAGTACAGGAAAAGTTGAGCACTTCCCCTTCCTTGATTATGTTTTCCATTTCTTTGTCCACCTTTTCTTTCCATAGACCTCCCTCTTTGGGTCTTCTCAATGCCCTATTACAGCGGAGGTAATCCGAATGGATCTTTCGGCCCGTAAGCAGTTTCCTTTTCCCTCCCCAATAGGACTGTCTACATTTTACCCTTCTGATATTAGGCGCGAGCACGTGGTTAAGATGCTCCCCTTTATTTAGTAACCCAGTTCCCCTCCCCTTACTCCTGCCCCTTCCCACTGGTTTGCAAGTCGGTGTCGGTTTTTTGCGACTTTAATGGACGACCCCTCTCTTGGGAACGTCTTTTCCAGCGTATTTTTCTTCAACTTTCCCGGCCCCCTCCCGGTGACGCTGCTACGTGACGACAGAGGGCTGCTCCTCGGGTTCCTCCCTTGTCCCGCTCTCAGTCTACTCTTTCAGCGCTCGAATTCCCACTTCTTGATGGCGTCGATGTAACACGAACCACTTCAACTCCTATATCATCAATGCTTTTTCTTCTCCTTGAGTTCAAAGTTTTTTCTCTTACTCTTTTTCCCTTCTTCTCTTTTCACTTTTTCTCTCTCCCCCTTCCGGATTTTTTCTTTCCGTTTGTACGAAATCCTGCAGGCCCCTGGACGCGCGTCAATTAGCAGACGGGTCCGAAAGACTTTCACCAGTATGTTTACCTTTTTTCTCTCCCCCCTCCTTTTTACTTAAACACTTGAACAACCTCTTCCTGGCCTCGGTAAGCAACGTGCTCGGGCGATTTTTATGACTGCTTCCGCAAACATCTTCGATTTCTCTTCCTTCTTCGGTTTTCTTTTGTGTTAATGATCGTTGTTTTTAGCAAGACCTCTTCTCGGGCGACCCCGGCTTTCCCCCCTCCTGAGCAAACTACAGCTCCCTTGGGGTCTTTCCCCCCCCCCGTTCTCCCCCCTTCGCGCCAGAACTTGTTTGCCAGCTTCAGTTGGGAAGAAGAAGTGCTGTCCGCGTTAGTACCCCTCCTCCCTCACCCCCCTCCCCCCTTTTCCGGTGTTTTCCGGATTCTCCGACAACCCTTGCTGAACCCATTCCAATGACAAGTCGGATCTTTCCCTTGGGCTTCGACCTCCCCCGTTTTCCCGCCTCTCGACATTTTACGGTTATATCGGAGGACGGAATTGACCCCCTTTGGTCAACGGCCCCCTGTTCCCCGTTATGGGACAACTCTCGATCTTTTTTTTCTCTTTATCTCTTCCCTTCATACTGAACCCCTTTTGTCTTTTATTAAGATCTCCGAGCCAGCGCACCCTACTCCCAGTTCGACGACTACTTTCTCTTTCAACCAGAGAACGATTTACAGCATTTCCTTCCTTTTAACCCCTGTCGATCCCGCTTCCTCTGAACGTCCTTCTCCCCAGTCCTCTTGCAAGACCAAGTAACGAGGCCTCTTCTTTTCCATCTATTAGACGGTGGTCCCACCTCCCCTCTTTACCCTTTTTTTTTTCGGAATTTCTTCTTTTACCCCTTTTTCTCCCCGATGGAATTTTTTTCCG